>Ga0182021_10008962_pt1 | contig 11841 bp, 11 predicted proteins | sample 612E3MmetaG_FD_120493 | JGI IMG/M metagenome (GOLD analysis project Ga0182021, IMG submission 120493) | Permafrost microbial communities from Stordalen Mire, Sweden - 612E3M metaG (Illumina Assembly) | ecosystem: Environmental > Terrestrial > Soil > Wetlands > Permafrost | place: Sweden...
AACTACCTGTACCTACCACAAAAAGACATCGTGGGCATTATATGGATGCTAGAGATAGCGTAAAGAGCATAAATATGGCACATACCACCCCCCTATTTTGCACATGTACACGTGTATTAGCTGATAAGAATTAAGATAGATTCGGAACACTCGCTAGATCACTATTTTTTACATGTGCATATGTAATAAAAGATCAGATATGCATAATCCCTTATTTTGCACATGTATACATACAAAATAACATAGGGAAAGGCAAGGTACAAGCTGCCACAAAGATTAAATTTAGATTAATTCAATATAAAATATGCCTTTCGTTCTCGTTTTTTCTCTAAACAAAAAAGCCATTAAGTTAAATAAAAAAAGCCATGTTGTTGAGTTTTGTTGTTGATTGTATATATAATTTTGTATTGTAGATATGTTTACATATATTACACGTGTACATGTGCAAAATAGGGGGGTGGGGTCTGGTTGCCTCCAAGGTTTAGCATAGGATAGTTATCGGATGCTTCGTTTTTCATAGGAAACACTCATGAGCCGGTGGCACATGCATGGAAACGAAAAACAGTATCAGACAAGCAGTTTTTCATAGGAAACACATAGGTAAAACAAAATTCAGTCTCTTGTTATCGTTTCCAAACGTGAAATGAATCATTACAAACTGCGTAAATTCGTGTTACTGGCAATAATGAGAAAAGAAAATTATTTTCATGGCTTGACTGTTGAACTCTCCCTACGGATCCACGAGAGCACATGAGCTGCACCAAAGAAAAAAAAGAGAACTTGATTAGATTAACGCTTTTTTAGCGTTATTCATAGCTGTAAGGTCTGCGTTTTTCCCTTGAGAAGAAACGACAACTACATTTCCGGCATCCTTTAAGAAACCCCTGTATTCATTTATGACTTCCTTATGTTCAGGACTCAATGAGTTGTAATTATAGTTCGTATCAAGCCTCTCTTTTTGAATATAAGAAAGTGAATTCTCGCAAGTCTGTTTATACTGAAGTGGACTCTGTTTTCCCTGCTGATCAATTGCTTCATTTACAGCATTAGACACAAGATCAGCTCTTTTCTGAATATCCGTAACGAATGGATCATTTGTTTTCATAGATTGAGAATTACTATGATCTTCTGTAGGTATCCAATGCAACCCCATTACAAAGAGTAACAGGGCACAAGTAACAAGCAAAATTTTAAGTTTGTTTGTCAGTATAAATGTATAAACTGCGACCTTTGAAAATGCTGTCATTTCATCACTTCCTTACAAAAACAAAAACATATTTATCCTTATTTTTTATAGTTGTCCATATATCACCGTTTTTTTGTACTTTCAAAGGATCTCCGAGTTCTCCTTTTTTTCTCGACTTAGTTACTTCTGTATATATATTTGAAGGCAATAATATATAATGTTTACATATTTCAGGATATCTGTTTATATCAGAGACAAAAACTCTAATATCCTTTCCATAGTATGTTTCACCAGCATAAATCCTCCCTCTCGAATCGGTTTTTCTATTAATATCAAGAACTTTCCAGTTTCTTGAGTCGAGATATCCTCCTTCATTTTCTTCTGTTTGCATATATTTACATTCGTTTATCATTTTCATATATCTATCTGAGTTTTCAATTTTTTCAAATTTTGTAAAATTTTCTATTTTCTCTATTTTTTTATTTTTTCCAAAAAAATTGAAAATTTCAGGTTCGTTAGAACATTCAACATGAAGATCATAGGGATTCATAGATAAGGCTGGACTATTATGTTCAGCCGTCTGGAACTGACCTATTATAGTCAGAGACAGTACCGCTAGCATTTAAACTGCCTCGCTGCTTTATTCGTCAATCTGAGGCATGTGCGCAAGTGGTTTGTATGCTTTCATGGTTTCGATATATTCTCCAACTGCTGCACCTCTTGTCAAAACAAAATCGTCTCCTACTGCCTCGATTAAGTGATATACATAATCCTTTTTGCCTATGAATTTCACATCTCTAAAGCACGATGCGTCGCCTACTTTTATGAGTAATATATCATCTCTCTTTTTTTGCAGGTCTTTAATGCTGTGCTTGCATTCCCTCGTTTCATATTCAAACGGTATCTTTATTTTTGTGCCGTCTGCTTGCGGAAAAGTCATTACTACATCAGGTAATTGCTCCCTTCCATAATTATTATCTACGGTCACTGTTTCAGCCCCCTTTATGTATCCTTCGCCAGCAAGAAGCGCGTTCATAAGGTAATGTTCCTTCGTTTGACCTTTTATTTTCCCGTCTTCATCGACTAAAGTTTTCTTGAAAAACACGACGGTTTGAAGTCCCGTGCATGGGTTTCTGCTTGTTTCTTTCTCGTATCCGTTGGGGTACTCTTTCGGGTCCAAAGGCTTGTTATACCACGTTTTGCATGATACTCCAAGCTCACGAACTACCCGTTCTACCAATGGATTCAGTACAATTTCCCCAAGCATAGCCTCGTTTTCTGCTTCTATTTCGAGTTTAGATTTCCCCAAAATAATTTCATGTTCAAAATCATCGAGAGCGTTATAGTAGGGTATTTTATGACCAGACATTATCATCAGGCCGTGTCCTTTACCCGGAGTTAGTAAAATCTGAACATCTTTGTCATTGAGTTTGAATTCCTTTTTAATAGGCTCTACATTGTCCGACCGCATGTTTCCGAACAGCAGGACATAAGAACAATTAGCTTTCATCATATCGAGCATCTCTCTGGGGTATCCTGCGAGATCTTGTGAAACAACTTTTGTATATAATCCCCAACTTCTACCCTGCCTAAAGAACTTTTCAATACTTCCCTTCATGGTTTTGTTCTTTACTAGGTCTGCCCCCTCATCTAGAGTTAAAAGGGTCCTGACTTTTGGAGCACCCGGCCTTGAGTGTGCGAGTTTTGTATAAACAACTGACATTATCATGAGGGTTAGAGCTTCCTGAACGTTAGGAACGCTTGAGAGTGCCGAGAGGTCAGCCATAATAAATGGATTACTCAGATCGAGTACATTGTTATTTACTAAGTATCCAAGCGGTCCGTTAGGGGTGAGCATCGAAGTGTTATTATACAGTGCTTCTATCGGACCGCTCATCTTTTTATGCATGTCGTCATTCAGCCAATTCCATAGTTTATTCCGAAGGTTTGTAAAATTTGGCCAGTATGTCCCATCATCCCATCGGTGGACATTATCAAGTCGTATCAACCCGCTTGCATTAATAACATTAAATTCAGTATATAACTCGCTTAGTGCCTCAGTAAGCCAGTTCTTTTGTTGGTCTGAATACCCACTGCCAACTAACAGACCTATAACCTCTAAGAGCATTGTGAAGTGAGCCAGGTAAGCATCCTGATAACCTTCTTCTGAATTATCCATAGTGGAGGGATCAAAGAAAACCTGAAACAGATTAGGATTCTGACCTTTAAATCCTATCTTCCATAACTGCCCGTTTAATGCAGCGCAAACCCTCAAATGGTCAGTTATACCGTCTTTTTTTGGCACTATGTGTATTACGTGGTCACCGTCGAGGAAAGCCCGTATATCATCCTTCAGGAGGTCTACGGACTTTCCAGATCCACTAACACCTATTTCAAAAGCGTTCGAGTTCGTGACATTCGGGTTATCAAAATCATATAAAATTGGGTTTCCGGTCCTAGGATTAATCCCAAGCATACGACCCTGGGTAGATAGAACAGGCTCAGGACTTCTAAGGAGGGAAGTTTTAGCGCACAATTCAGCATTTACAGACTTTTTAAATAAGTTAGACCACACGTAAGGGGTTGGCTGCATTGATTTATAGGTTTCCGCCATTCCACGAATAGGTATTTCATGCTGTATAATCTTCCTGTCACAAACTGTTTCAATGTCATACAAAGTATTGCTGACATCCTTTTTAGTGACTCCCTGGACTGCCACTAAAAGAACATGATGGAATAGTCTTGTTTTTCCATGATATAGGTCTTTTTGGTACTGATAAATCCCTTCGGCTGCAAAATCGTTAATAGTATCGTGAGTGTGAGTTACTTTATCCTTATCTTCCTGAATTGCGTTTTGGATCTTGATATTCTTCTTCGCGATTTCGAGAGATTCGTTTTCTTTTAGAGGGTTAAGAGGATAAATTATCTGGCATAGCTCTATACAGGTTTCTTTTTTAGTCGCGATTTCAAATATTTCGTCCATGAATCGGCAGTCCATTTCAGTTGGAAAGTCCTGCCTATCACCATACTTCGGGCTGATCCTGCCTATAACCATGCACTTTATGAAAGTTCCATTCGTCTCTATCCATTCACCATCGTCAGAGGGTTTAAAGGAGATAGGGAGAGCTGCATCTATTGTATCTTGCAGCATCTTATCAGCTTTTATTTTCATCATTCTTTGAGTTTTAAGTTTCTCATCGTGTTTCTTTTTTGAAATAGTGTTCATCAGGCCACTTGTTAACCTGTTTTTATAAAAATACCCAGTAACGGCCATTAAACCATCCCCTCTAAATTCTCCATTCTTCCCATCTGAGCGCATACTGTAGCGTATTCTGTAGGATCGGTTATTAGTATTCCAGTGACCCCGTGAATATCTAATGCGCTGCCGTACTTCTCTTTAAGTTTGTCGATCTTCTCAATGGCTTCCAGGTCATTTGGCGTATAGTCAAGTCCTAAAAATATAACGTGCATCCATCCTACTCTATCTTTAATTTCATCGAAAAACTTCTTTTTAGCCGAAAACCCATTTCTCACTATAAGTGGCAGGTCTTTTATTTGCAGCTTCTTTTCATAGACTGCACTTATATTGACAAGGTGCTTTGACTGAGCAACGATAGTTTTATGAAGGCAGAACTGAGGGATTGATTTAAACAGGCTTTCCATCCCCTTATAATAAGAATCTGGATCATTCGAGTCCGAGGGAGTAACGATAAAACACATTCCTCGATCACAATAATTATTTTCATAAACTTTCTGCTTTTTAAATTTCAATCTCCCTTCGGTGTCTACTCCTTCTAATCCTGTCCAGTTTATTTTTTTCTCAATTGAGTTTTTAGGATTATATTTATATATTTCATTCTTTTTTACAATGTTTTTTAGTTTGAACATTGCTTTTAATTCTGTTTCGTAGAGTGCGTTCTGTGATCTAGCACCCATGAAAACTAATCCTACAACCGCAAACATTAGAATTATACAGCCTATGACTAAAGGATTATTATGAGGATGTTTACTAATCGCGCTGAATAACATTACTTCTATAGTTCCTGAAACGATGTAAATTGCTACCTGCTTTTTTCCATATCTTGCAGTAACCGGAGTATCGATTTTTATAAGTGAATTCGGTGTTGAATCGGTCATTAAACATACCTCGCAAGTCTGATGATAGTTGTAAAAGTGCTAGGGGATAGTAATTTCCATAGGACCGGCCACGTAATGAAAAGGAACTCCATAGAAACGACTACTAAAAACATTCCTAAATAGAGGAAAGAGACACTATACCAAGCCAATTCCTGAGAAGTCGCATAAGATACTACAAGGCAACATACAAAGATTATAGCGAATTGTGCAAAGACAAACATTATTTGGTATGCAGTTATCAGGACTCCTACCCATCTTACTTTTTTAAACGCAAATGTAAGCCCGTAAAAGATCCAGATATAAACATCAAGGATAATCATAACTAATCTTACAGCAAAAAACGCAATTGAGACAAGCCAAAGAACGCCCATTACCATGTATAATATTAAATTGTCGCTCGAAAATGCTACCTGATCGAGTACAGAAAGCATCTGACCCTGAACTAAATAATTATTGATCGATAGGCTCGCATAAAGAATACTCGGCCCCAATAATAGCCATCCGCATGTGGTAATATAATATTTTGCCATATCGAAAGGTGCAACATAGGTATAATTTCCTGTGAACCCATCTATTATTTTTGCTGATTCGTCAGGATCAATCGCTTGATAGATAAGGAACAGTGCAAGGATTGCCCCAAAAATAAGGATTGCATTAATGTAGATATTTCTCATAGTTGCAACCGTAGCCATCATTGCTGGGTCCCTAGTTGGGTCTATAGTATGAGCAGCTACAGCAAATATCGCAACTTGTGAAGCGTCTTTATCTATAGTAGTATTTACCTCTCCTAACTGCAATCCTCCGACACCGATAAACACTTTATTGAGGTTGTCAACAATCAGATATTCCAAACCTTCTTTTATCATCACCTTTCCAGCCGGGATGCTATCTGTGTTTTCCTGGTTTACTGTAGCCGTTGGTTGTGCCTCTGAAACATTATCCTCGCTGCTGCCCCCGCTTGTGTTATCAGTTTTTGCTTCTTCTAGGCTCACTGTCTTTAATGGAGCAGCTGTTAAATTTTCTAAAGTGGTAGCTGGAATGATTGATAATCTTTCGTCAGCTGCTGTAGCTAAACAAGGAGTTAACAATATCAATAAAATTAAAAATAGTGTCTGGAGTTTCATAGGAAACACCCATCACCAGGCAGAAATTAACCCTATGAAAGCTGCCCCCACTTTCAACAAAAGGACGATCGTTATGATTGAAAAGAATAGTTTCCTCGTTCTAAGTTCGTTTTCTACAGAATCCCATCCACCTGTATAGAATTTTAGAGCCAGAAAACCAAGAGCAAGAACCGCGACATAAGGTACTAAAGCATATACAGTGTCTAATATCCATTGCAATTTATCCACATATGGGAGAGTTCCAAGATTTTCCATTCCTTTTTTTGAATCAGGTACTAGTGAGATATTACTTTCTGCCCCGAGTGCGTTCCTGACAATTCCGGTAAGTATAGCACTTACCCCCAATAGTTTAACTTTGAGAGCCATATAAATATAATACTAAATTGTAACTATTTAATACTATGCGGTGTTTATATACATAATACTAAAAGGAGTCAAAAAAAATCAAATTATTATTTTCATAATCTTATAACCCGCATACATAGCAAGTAGCATATATAAAATAAATTTTAACGTGGTGATTATAGGGTTTTCTCCTTCGTTTTTGTGGTAAATTATTTCAAAGTCTTTAAGTCCTGTAGACTCATAAGGAGTGAAATAATTAATGTGAAGTTTGACAGGGTCGAATTTTCCGTATATTATGAATTCATTCCCCATGTGAGGTATTGAGCCATTCCACATATCGCACCTGGAATATGATGTATATTTTAATCCGTTTTCATCTGTCAGCCTTTCCCCTATCATAAACTTATGAATTGATGTATTTTCCCCATAGGTAAACTCTATTCTTTGTGTTGCATTGAAGTGTTCGATTTTGACCCGCGAGAAAGGGTTTTTAGTGTCCTCGAATACATTAACTGTTACCTTTTCAGTATTATTCCTCTGTAGGATCTCAGGAACCGGAGAATAAGAATCTATAAAAGTAGAGCTGGATGTTTTTAAACTGCTTTTAGTTATCGTTCCTGTTATTGAATTCTTAGAGGTAGTATACCAAGAAGCTTTTACTGTTAATAGTGCCGTTGCTGTTCCGTTTTCTATCTTGATTGATACGTTCTTATCCATTTGTTTTATTATTCCAGCCCATTGTTCAAAATTTGGGTTTTGAATTACTTTTGTCTGGACCAGAACCGCGCTTTCATCAGGGATATAATAGGTATTATCGAGTTTTATTTTGTCTCGAACACCTACTATTTTTACCCCTCCTGCGATTATCCCGCTTTCTTCACTTGTTACTCTAAGCGGTATGTCATCGGCTGTTTGTTCTGTTCTTCCGGTGTCTGCGAATTTTCGGTTTAAAATGTCAAAAATTGAACTAAATACTTGTTTACTCTGCTGCAAACTCGGCATACCTCCACCGAGCTCAACAGGTATTCCCATAGTCTCAAGATCATCCTGGCCTATGAAATGATTATCGTGAATGAAAACATTAGTAGAAGCAGCAAGCGCGACAGCATCTAATAATATCGCCTGTAAACCATTATTAGCGAATGTATTATTGAAAACTTCTATATTTTCAGTAGAAGTTGGTTTATTTGAAGCATCGTAACCGTGTGAGGCTCCCGCATCACCGATTTGTATTCCATTTTCTCCATGCATGTAAGTTACTGCATGACTCCCACTATACGAAAAAAGAATGTTGTCATAAACTTTGCAGCTTATCGAGTTATCCAATCTTAAACAATCGCTTGTGATTCCAGCAATCTTGTTGCTATAAATCAGACTATCTATAGCACAAACATAAAAAGTTCCTTCGTGCTCGCAGTTGGAGATTAAATTGTTATAACAGTCTGCGTTATTGACAAATCTAAGACAAATCCCGTCTGAAAAGCTATCAAAAAGAGTCATATTGTAAATTTTGATATTATTCATGAAATTTCCGGTATCGCCGCATAAATGAATCAAAGCTTCGCAATCATGTGCTGTAGCTGCGCTTGTATGAGAATAATCTACTGGAAGGTTTTCACAGTTGCCGTCAATTTGAAATCCACAGATCTCTACATTATTTAAGATCCCGATTGCGTTTATTATCCCTACTGAATTAGTAAACCAATGCGAAGAAGAAGCGGAGACTCTTATTATTGCATTAGGATCTCCGGTTAATAAAGTATTTGAGCCTATATTTATTGGTCCTGTAATCTCATAGACACCCGGATTAAGATATACTTCTCCCCCTCCTGATTGATAAACAGTAGAAAGAGCTTGATTTATCCCATTTTGATCGCAAGGACTTAAAGTTATAGTATCTGCAGAAGCTATGCCCGTGAAAAAAACGAAAAAAAGAATAAAAGCAGGAAGCAAACGCATAATTCAAACCTTCTGTTATTTTCCATTATTGTCTGACTTATCAATAAAATTAAAGAATTCGGTTATATTCTGTGTTACAACGTTGGATGTTTTTATATATCCCGCCAAAATGGTATAGTAAGACTTAATAAGTATACAATTCGGAAAATTAAGTATCATGAGCCGTCTCAAATATTTAAGTGAATGACTTTCATAGATCTTTAATAAGTTAATAAGTTAAATTAAATTCCTATCTTCGAAGAATACTTGGTTTTTGAAATATTTTGCTATGAGAAAAGAGTGTCAGAAGCCAGGAAAAAGCTTAAAATGTTTTAAATAACGTATTTCTCGTTTCTTAATATACCTTTTTGGCGGTTCTTGCAAAAATACCCTCGAATTGCTCTTTTCGTGTTAGTTCCGTAGTTACATAACTCCGTATTTCATTACTATGATATACACAACAATGTAAAGTTATATATACTTAACTATGTATAACATAACTACCCAATACATAGCAAAAAGTGATTGATAATGCCACGTACAAAAATAGAAGTAGAAGGTTACAAGTGCATCCGATGCGGGCATGAGTGGATTAGTAGAGGAAAAAAGAAACCTATAACATGCCCTAAATGCAGATCACCGTATTGGGACACACCAAAGAAAGAAGAGACCGAAGATAAGAAATAACAGCTATGGTATCGTTTTTAAATACTTAGGAAATGTCATATAATACCGAAAACATATCCTTTTTACTTCAGGCCTGCAGCTGCTAGGCAAGGAAATATAGGACAAAAAGGCGGACCAGACTCTGGTAGAATGAGAAGCAGTCTTTTGTTATTAATTATAAGCATCATCATGATGTTCGAAGTTTTCTAACGTCACTGTTTTCGTTTTATCATCAACAGAAAAAAGTAGTACGAATGAGCCAATATGCACCCGTTTTAAATTATTCATAGGAGCATTAAGATTTTTATAACTTTCAGGATCAAGCCTGATTTCTTCAACTTTCTTGTTAATTGCTATTAAAAGTGTAAGATTCTTTTTCTTAAGTTTTTTAAATTCCCTTTGTAATTTAGTTGATATTTCAACATGATACTTATTCATCGTCTTCGTCATCCGGCAAGCTCAAGATGTATTCGAGCAAAGTCATATTATCAGGAATACGTATATGCTCGCCTGTAATTATTTCTTCAGTTTCCTTGATGAATTCAGGCGTATATTTTATCGTTTCATCCACCCCACTATAAATTTTAGTTTTTAGTTGAATATGATAATCAACTCTCTGTATAATTGCAGACATGATATCAATGAAATATGGTACTTTATTGTATTTATAGATATTTTTAATTTTCTATAAGATATTCTTAATTTTCTATAAGATATTCTTAATCTTTTATGAGATGATAGTATCATCCTCTTTAATGCAAACTCACATTATGATTTCCTTTGTAGTCATTCACACTCCACAATCTCGGTGAGTACCTGGCAACTCGTCAGCCAGTTAAAAATTAATCAGATCTTCATATGAACTATTTACTTGCTATAAACACATCAATCCTACGATTTCTAAGTAAATAAATTTATATAATTTATTTTTATTCAATCAACCTTTCCACAAATCGAACTCATATGGCCTAGTTACAGCGAAGCTGTCATGTACTGCAAACCGGGTTTACGCATACGTATTCTCAAAAGCTTATTCAAGGCAGAAGACTTAAATGATTATATTGTAGTGTCAATAGTAAATGTGTTGTACAAAGTCGGTTATAATTATTAAAAAGCGTTCAATCGCTTACGATTTATGCGATGAATATTATTAATGGAATGCGACTATAACATATTGACTTTGAAATACATAACATCTTCGCTGTACCTACTCCTTACAGTTGGTTACACTAAATTATAAAATTTGTACATATAAAATAGTTTGTATCGATACGCTTTCTAAAGCCCAACTATCCAACCATTCAAAAGAAAATAGAAAGTTATTTATTGTATTCAATTTGTTATTTTACTATCAAAAATAGCGAACTAAGCTTCCAATATCCAAGGCGGTTTACCCATCATTCTCCGCCTTGTAAATCCCTTCTTTTTTATCAATTATCCGATTTTGGAAAAGTCACAACATACCGAAAACATACCTTTTTTACCTCAGGCCTGCAACTGCCAGGCTGATATTTTTAACACAAAAAGGATAAGGGAAAAAGATGTCACTGGTTTTGTTAATGGATATGACAACGTCGTAATCTTTTTTAACTGTTATGCACATGTCAATAATATGAAGAAATATATAAACCCAAATACAGGCTTACAGAATGGGGATTATGAACTGGGTTTTAGGGAAACAAAGGTATGTCCGCATTGCAATACTGGTCAAATAAATTACAGAAAATACAAGAGAAATTACACTTGCAGAAACTGCGCTGAAGAGTTCAGTGAACCTAGGATGAAACAGGTTAAAGATAAGAGAAATGAATTACCATTGCCTCCGATACTCAGAAGACTAGCAGAGAGATATTAAAAAGATAACATAAATTGAGGTATAATATGGTATCTTGTAGCAGGAAAGAGCTTTTACATGCAATATATCAAAACTGTATCGATTGTAGTTCAGGCGATGTTGCTAAAGTAAAAGAATGTGATAGCAAAGACAGTTGTGCACTTTGGAGATATCGTCTTGTGCTATTCAATAAAGAATTTTCGGTTTAATTTTTTTCTTCAATATCCTCAATATGTTCTATATACCATTCATCGGTACCGACAATACAATCTCCTGCAAAATCACAAGCCCATATGGGATAACTTGCTTTTCTATCAACCCTTTCTTTGTACTCCGCAGCACAACCTAGCTGTTTTATATCTGTCCAATCAGCAAGTGATATCTCAGGATTGGGTTTTATCCTATCGAATTCATCACATAAGCGAAGGAGCATTTCTGCATTATATTCCTCTGGATCCCATGCTTTGATTTGTTGTATCACTTCTAGTATTTTATTTTTCATTTCGATATCCATTTGTTCCCACGCCTCTCTGACTTTATAAATAGAAGCACAATTTTACTAGACCATGTGATATTAAAACGTTTTTCCATTTACATTCATCGATTTCGCT
>Ga0182021_10008963_pt1 | contig 11841 bp, 12 predicted proteins | sample 612E3MmetaG_FD_120493 | JGI IMG/M metagenome (GOLD analysis project Ga0182021, IMG submission 120493) | Permafrost microbial communities from Stordalen Mire, Sweden - 612E3M metaG (Illumina Assembly) | ecosystem: Environmental > Terrestrial > Soil > Wetlands > Permafrost | place: Sweden...
CCCCCGCCTTGAGGACCTCGATCACGCGTCCGTCGAACGACTGCGCCTCCGGGGTCTCGCGTTTCAGGTTCCAGGCGTGGACGTTGTGCGAGAGCATCCCGCCCACCACGAACGCCACGCGCTCCGGCCAGGCGTCGAGCGCCCGCCGCAGCGCCGCACCCCAGGCGCGGTGCTCGGCGGCCGCGCCGCGCGCCAGCGACACGGGCACGACCGGGTACAACCGCCGCGACGCGAGGAAGTGCAGGGGCACCGACACGCCGCTGTCCACGCCGCGCGTGGTGGTGGCGGCGCGCACGCCGGCCGCGTGCGCCGCATCGACGATGGCGCGCGCCAGCGCGGGCGCGCCATGGCAGTCGTAGCGCACCTCGACGCCGAAGCCGTAGTAGTCGGTGAGCGTCGTGTGCCGCCGGCCCGCGTCGGCGAGGAAGGGCCCGGGCGCCTCCCAGCGCGCGGTGAGCGCGACGATCGCGGCGGGCTGCTCCGCCTCGAGCTCGCGCGCCGCGGCGGCGTAGGCCTCGAGCATCTCGGTGCGGTGGCCACGGTGCTGGTCCACGAGCAACGTGGAGACGTGCGGGGCGAGCAGGATGCGTGCGGTCAGCATAACGGCGAAGATCCTCTCACGTGGAGCTCAGAGGCGCCGTACGCCGGGCTCGCCCACCGCGCGGTCGGCGGCGCGCTCGTTGCCGGCACCCACGTCGAGGCCCTTCGCCCGGGCCGCCGCGAGCAGTTCGCCCGGCAGCGGGAAGATCACGCGCTCCTCGACCAGCCGGAACGGCTCGACGCGGAAGCCGCCCAGCTCCTGCAGCCGCGCCACGCAGGACTGCACGATGGTCTCGGGCGTCGAAGCTCCGGCCGTCACGCCCACGTCCGCGCCCGGCTCGAGCCACTCGGGCTGGATGTCCCCGGCCGATTCGATCAGGTGCGCGCGCGCGCCGAAGTTCTGGGCCACCTCGACCAGCCGGTTCGCGTTGCTGCTGGTCGGCGCGCCCACCACGAGCAGCATGCGGCAGCGGCGCGCCAGCTCCTTCACGGCGTTCTGGCGGTTTTGCGTGGCGTAGCAGATGTCGTCCTTCGCCGGCTCGCGGATCGCCGGGAAACGGCGCTTGAGCGTCTCGACGATCGCGCGGCAGTCGTCCACCGAGAGCGTGGTCTGCGTGATGTAGGCGACCTTCTCCGGGTCGGGCAGCGTCAGCGCCTCGGCCTCCGCTTCGTCCTCGACGATCACGATGGACCCGGGCGCCTCGCCCCGCACGCCCTGCACCTCGACATGGTCCCGGTGTCCGACGAGCACGATGGTGAAGCCCAGCTTCGCGTGGCGGAGCGCCTCGAGGTGCACCTTGGTCACGAGCGGGCAGGTCGCGTCGAGCGCCTGCAGGCCCCGCTCGGCTGCTTCCGCCCGTACCGCGGGCGAGATGCCGTGGGCCGAGAAGATCACCACCGCGCCCCGCGGCACGAGGGAGAGGTCATCGGTGAAGATCGCGCCTTTCGCGCGCAGGTCCTCGACCACGTGCCGGTTGTGGACGATCTCGTGCCGCACGTAGATGGGCGGCCCGTGGACCTGCAGCGCCATCTCCACCACGTCGATGGCGCGGTCCACCCCCGCGCAGAACCCGCGGGGCGCGGCGAGATGGATGATGGGCTGGGTCTGGGGCATGGACGGGTGGCCTCGGGACAGCGTCGGAGAAGCGCCGCCCGTGGACTCTACCCGACCGCGTGCGGCGGGCAAAGCCCGCCCGCCGCAGGTGCTGAGGGGGCGCTGAGGCAGCGGGCGCCGGGGATGGCGGTGGGCGAGCAGAGACACCATGCGCTCGCCCAGCGCCATCCCCGGCGCCCGCGCCTGCCCGCCCCCGCCTACTTCGTGTCGGGTCGGGTCGGCCGGAACATCGTGTCGACGCGCTCGGGCGGCACGGCCATCACCGGCCGCGTCCGCTGCGAATCCGACCGGGCCGGCACCGCACGGATCTGCGGAAGCAGCGGGGGATGCCGCGTCCGCTCTTTCGCTAGCCTCACGCTGTCCACCGCGAACAACGCGCGCAGCGAGTCGGACGCTTCCGCGTCGAGCGTGCCGAGGAGCCGGCGGGCGCGCTCGCGGCCCTCGCCGTCGCGGGCCAGGAGCTCGGAGCGGCGCAGCTCCAGCGCCGCCTCGCGCAACCGCCCCTGCGCTTCGAGCGCCATCCCCAGGATGAGCCGCCCTTCGCCCGAGGCGCGGTCGTAGCGCACGCCGTCGCGCGCTACCTCCAGCGCGATGTCGTCGCGGCCCAGCGCCACATAGAGCTGGACGGCCGCGAACCTCGCGTCGAAGTCGTCGGGGGCGCGCTCCAGCGATCGGCGGTAGGCCGCGCCGGCCTCGCCGAACCGCTTCAGATCCCCCAGCACCTGCGCCTGCCCTTTCACCGCCAGCGCCAGGTTGCTGTCGCGCTTCTCGGCCTCGCGGAAGTCCGCGAGCGCCTGCTCGAGGTCGCCCTTCGAGCGGTCGAGGTTGGCGAGGTTCACCCAGGCGCCCGTTTCCTTCGGATCGAGCGCGATGGCGCGCCGGTACTCGGCGCGGGCCTCGATCTCGCGTCCCGTGGCGGCGAGCACGAAGCCGAGGTCGCGATGCTCGAGCGCGCTCTGCGGCGGCAGCGCGATGGCGCGGCGCAGAGCCGTCTCGGCATCGCGCGGGCGGGCGGCCCGCATGTAAGCATAGCCGAGCGCGCGCCAGTTCGCGCCGTCCCTGGGGAGCCGCCGCGTGAGCGACTCGAGCTGCGCGATGGCGCGCGCGTGCTCGTTCAGCTGCGCCAGACCCAGCCCCAGCTCGCGGGCGGCCCGAGCATCACGCGGGTGGTGCTCGACTTCGGCCGCGAAGGCCTTGACCGCCTCCTCGACCTGGCCCACGCCCTGGAACAGCGTTCCCATGCGGTAGTTCGGACCGGCCAGCGTCGGGTCGAGCGTGACGGCACGCCGGTAGCAGATGATGGCCGCGGCGGGCGCGTTGACACGCTCCAGGGCGAGACCCTTCTCGTACTGCTGCCGGGCCTGCGCCGCGCGGCCCAGGCGCGCCGTGTCGGGAAGACTCGCCCGGCCCGGCACGAGCAGCGGCGCGGGCGCCGACTCGGGCACCGTGTCGGCTGGCGCGGCGCCGACGAGCGCGGCGATCACGAACAGGACCTGCAGGGCTGCGATCAGTCGAGGGCTCCCGGGAAGACGGGCCTGGCTGCGGGGGGCGATCGCCGCAGTATAGCCGACCCGCGGGGGCCGGCGCCCGCGGGCCCTGGCGGGCGTGTGCTAACGTCGCACCGTGATGATGCACCGGCGCACGCGACTTCAGGCCCCGTCATGAAGGGGACGCCCACCCACGAGATCCAGGACGACCCGGCGCTGGCGTGGCTCTGCCTCGGGGCCGAGATCGCCTCGATGCGCGAGCGCACAGCCGACGCGCCGGCCGCGCTGGTCGCGGAGCTGGGGCTGCGCTGCGAGCCCGTGGACGGCGGCACGGCCTTCATCGCCGCGCGCTTCCCCCACCCCACGGTGAACCGCGTCACCGGTTTCGGCCTCGACCAGCCGCTCGACGAGGCGACCCTCGACCGCACCATCGCGCTCTACCCGCACCGGGTCTTCTCGATCCAGCCAAGCCCCATGGCGCGCCCTCGGCAGTTGGCTGGCTGGCTCGCCGCGCGCGGCTTCGCGGTGGACTTCCACTGGCTCATCTGGGCGCGGGAGGCAGAGGCGCCACCGGCCGAATCGGCGACGGACCTCGAGTTGCGGCGGCTGGGGCCGGAGCACGCGGCCGAGTTCGCGGCGCTGGTGTGCACCGCCTACGCGAATCCCGTGCGGCTCGCCCCCCTGCACGCGGCCGGCGTGGGGCGGCCGCGCTGGCATCACTGGGGCGCCTTCGAAGACGGCCGGTTGGTCGCGGCCGGCATCCTCTACGTACGCGGCGAGGTCGGGCGGCTCTTCACGGCCGGAACGCTGCCCACGCACCGCGGGCGCGGCGCCCAGGGCGCGCTGCTGGTGCGGCGCATGCGCGAAGCGCGCGCGCTCGGCTGTCGCTGGGTCACGGCCGAGACCGCCGACGACCTGCCGGACAAGCCCAACCCGTCGGTCCACAACCTGGTGCGCCTCGGCTGGCGGCTGCTGCACCGCCGCCCGGCGTGGATGCCGGGCGAGGCGGGCGAGCGCTAGGCGCAAGGCCCCGCGCCCCTTCGGGTCCGAAGGAGCGCGGCTAGCGGCCCCGGAACTCCGGCTTGCGCTTGCCGAGGTAGGCGCCGAGCCCCTCTTTCGCGTCGTCGCTCTGGAACAGCACCTGCTCCAGCTCGCGCTCGAGCGCCTGCGCGGCCTCGGCCGGCAGCTCGCTGCCGGTCTGCACCGCGCGCTTGATGTGGCCCACGGCCTTCGCCGCCCCGCGGGGCGGGCCGAGGCTCCGCGCGTAGTGCAGCACCTTGTCCATGAACTCCTCGGTGCTCGCGGCCTCCCAGACGTCGTTCACGAAGCCGAGCCGCTTCGCCTCCTCGAAGGTCACCAGGTCGCCGGACGCCATCAGCTCGATCGCCCGGCTGGGGTTGACGAGCCGCGCCAGGCGCTTCGTGCCGCCGATGCCCGGCATCAGACCGAGCTTCACCTCGGGCAGTCCGGTCTTGCCCGCGCCCTGGCGCGCGATCCGCAGGTCGGCCGCCAGCGCGATCTCCAGCCCGCCGCCCACCGCGTGCCCATTGAGCGCGGCAATCACGACCTTGGGCGTGTGCTCGAGGCGGTCCAGCGTCTCGCTCGCGTGGAGCAGGAAGGCGTAGCGGAAGCCCGGCGCCACGGCGTGGAGCATGCGGATGTCGCCCCCCGCGCAGAACACCCGGTCCCCCGCCCCGCGCAGCACGATGGCGTGGACCTCGTCGTCGAAGCGCGCCTTGAGGATTGCCTCGTCGAGCTCGTGCATCATCTCGAAGGTCAAGCAGTTCATGGGCGGATTGCACAGCTCGATCACCGCCACGCCTTCCTTCGCGCGGTAGTCCACGAGCCGGGAATTGTCCGTCTCCATGGCGGGGTCTCCAAGGGTGGGGGACTGCGCGGCCGACGCTATGCGAGCATCCTCAACGCCCCCGGCACGCGTCAAACGCCCGATCGGGCGGCGGGCGTCCCGCAAGGGGTAGCCTCCGGACCGCCCTCGCCCGATCGCGGAGACTGCGGTAGCCTCCGGGCATGAAGATCCGGACCTGCACACTCCTGCTTGCGCTCGCCCTGCTGCCGGCACCCGGGCGCCCCGCCACCGCGAGCGAGTGGCACGGCCGTATCTTCGAGACCACGCTGCCGGCTCCTTCAATGCGCGACCCCGCGCGCAGCGTGCGCGTCTACCTGCCGCCGACCTACGAGCAGACCGAGGCCGCGAAGCGGCGCTACCCGGTCGTCTACCTCTTGCACGGCTGGCCTGGCGGCGACGGCAACTGGCCCGGAAGCGGGCACGCCGCCGAGACGCTCGACTCGCTGAGCGCGCGCGGCGCCATCCCCGAGGTCATCGCGGTGATGCCAAACGGCAATGGCATCGGGCGGCTCGGGCGCCAGGAGTGGCTCGACTCCTGGGACGGCCGGGCCCGCATGGAGGAATTCGTCTGGCAGGACCTCGTGCGCTGGACCGACCGCACCTTCCGCACCCGGCCCGACTCCCTCCACCGCGCGCTGATCGGGCTCTCGGAGGGCGCGACCGGCGCGCTCAACATCGCCTTCAAGCACCCGGACGTCTTCAACGCCTGCGGTGGCCTCAGCGGGCAGTACCTCATGACGGAAGACTGGGGCATGAAGGCGGTGTGGGGCGAGGGCGCGACGGCCGCCCGCATCCGCGAGGCGAACAGCCCCGCGCTCTACATCGGCCGGATCGCCCACACGGCGCGGCAGCAGGTCATCTACTTCGACTGCGGGACGGGCGACGAGGACCTGGCGGACAATCGCGACTTCCACCGCAGGCTCGACGAGTTGGGCGTGCCGCACGCCTTCAACGAGTTCTCCGGAGCGCATGGCTGGGGCTACTGGAAGATCCACCTGCGCGAGGCGCTCATCGCCTGCACGGCGAAGATGAAGTAGGCGCCCCGGCGCGTGCGCTCGGGCGGGGGCGGCTGGGCTTGCACGAACCGGAGGACGGCTAGGAACCCCACGCTCGCCCTCCGGTCCGTGTCTGCGCCCCGCCGCGTGCTCGAGTGAGGGCGGGGCCGACCTCCAAAATGGCGTGACCCGGGTGGTCGAAGGGCGAGCGTGGGGTTCGTAGCCGTCCTTCGGCCACCCGGGTCACGCCGTCGGCGCCAGGTGAGCCGCTTTCGCCCTCCGGCCCGTGTCTGCGCCCCGCCGCGTGCTCGAGTGAGGGCGGCGGGGCTTGCACGAACCGGAGGACGGCTAGGAACCCCACGCTCGCCCTCCGGCCCGTGTCTGCGCCCCGCCGCGTCCCGGCAGGCACACCTCCGGGAACGAGCTTCTTGCGCCGCCGCCCGTCCCCTGCTATCGTATATCTACGATGACCGATTGGAGGCATCCATGAGCGCGACGAGATCCCCCCGCGGGAAGCTGCCGCACCCCGCGGCCGACGTGGAGCTGGCGCGGTTCGCCCGCGCACTGGCGCACCCGGCCCGCGTGCGCATCGTGCGCCTGCTGGCCCGGCGCGGCGACTGCGTGTGTGGGCAGATCGTGCTCGATCTGCCGCTGGCGCAGGCCACGGTCTCGCAGCACCTCAAGGTGCTCAAGGAGACCGGGATCATCCACGGCCAGGTGGATGGCCCGCGCGTCTGCTACTGCCTCGATCCGAAGGCGCTGAAGCGAGTGAAGGAGCTCTTCGGGGGGCTCTGAGCCCGCGCGGAAGCGCCGGGCCGGAGAGTCCCCCGGAACCTGGAGGGGAGTGCGATGAGCGAGAGCGGAGACATCCGCACCGTGGTGCGGGAGAAGTACGGCGAGATCGCCGAGGGCAAGCGGAGCGGTTGCGGCTGTTCGTCCGACTGCTGCAGTGACGTGCTGCTCACGCTCGGCTACACCGAAGAGCAGAAGGCCGCCCTCCCCGAGGGCGCCGATCTGGGCCTCGGCTGCGGCAACCCTCTCGCACACGCGGCCCTCGAGTTGGGCGAGACCGTGCTCGATCTCGGCTCGGGCGCGGGCGTGGACTGCTTCCTCGCCGCGCGCGAGACGGGGCCCACCGGCCGCGTCATCGGCGTGGACATGACGCCTTCGATGCTCGAGAAGGCGCGCGCCAACGCCACCAAGGCCGGCACCACGAACGTCGAGTTCCGCCTCGGCGAGATCGAGCACCTGCCGGTGGCCGACGCGAGCGTGGACTGCATCATCTCGAACTGCGTCGTGAACCTCTCCCCCGACAAGCCGCAGGTCTTCCGCGAGGCGCACCGCGCGCTGAAGCCGGGCGGACGGATGCTGCTGAGCGACCTGGTGCTGACGCAGCCGCTGTCGCCCGAGCTGCAGCAGAACGTCGCGCTCTACGTGGGCTGCGTCGCCGGCGCCGCGATGAAGGACGACTACCTGAAGATGATCCGCCAGGCCGGCTTCGCCGAGGTCGCCGTGGTCGAGGAGCGCGGCTACACCGTGGGCCTGGAGGCACTCCCCCCGGGCAGCCCCGAGCGCGAGGCGTTCGCCTCGGTGGTGTCAGTGAAGGTGAGGGCACGGAAGGCGTTGTGAGTCGCCTGGCATAGGTTGCGCTTGTGCTGCTGGCGGCCGCCGGCGCGACCGCGCCGGGGGCGCGGGCGCAGGACAGCCCCCGCCCGGGGGTGCGGCCCCGGCGTCGGACGATTCCCTGCCCTTCCCCCGTGACTGCTTCGCCGGGAAATTGCCCGAGGTCATCCCTTCGGTCGGGACGCGGTATCCCGAGCTCGCCCGGGAAGCGGGCGTGTTCGGCACGGTGATGGTGCGGGCGCTGGTGGCATGGACGGCAGGGTGCAGGACACCCGCATCCTCAAGTCCATCCCGATGCTCGATGCGGCGGCCGTCGCCGCGGTCCGGCAGTGGGTGTTCAAGCCCGCGCGGAACAACGGACGGCCGCGCGCGGTGTGGGTCAACATCCCGGTGAGGCTCAGCCCGACCTCCCCACCACCTGCGACCGCGGGTGTCGCGGCAAGCGTGGGTGCGGTGACGCCCGTCCGTCCGCGCGGATCACAGAGGCATGACAACGAGGCGGAGCTCCGGTGATAGAGTTGCGGTTGCGCCGTTCCCGCCCCCGCCGTATCGGAAGAGCGATCGCCATGGAAGCACTTCGCCTGTCGCCCTCATCCCGCGCCTGCCGGCTGGCCCTCCTGCCGGGGTTGCTGCTGCTGCTCGCGCTCGTCGCGGGTGGGGTGCACCACCACGCGCGCGAGGACGGCTCGCACGCGTGCGCCATCTGCACGCTGAGCCATGCACCGGCGACCGCCACGGTCGCGCAGATCGAGCCCGCGCCGACGCTGCACGTCGAGCGCGTGGCCCCGTTCTCGGCGGTCGCACCCCGCACCGCCGGCCCCCTCTCCCCCTCGAGTCGCGCTCCGCCTTCGATCTGAGGTGCTGACCGCGCGCCCCCGGCGCGCGAGCGATCGAACGAGCGGCGCCCGTCCCATCTCGCACCGGCAGTCCCGCGGTCGCGTGGTGGCGTGCGCGCTTCCCGGCACGCGACCTCCTTGAGGGAGACCTCCATGTCACGAAGATCCACCATCGCCGCGGGGTTACTGATGGCCGCAGCCCTCGGCCCGGCCACGGCCGGCGCCGGCGTCGTCAACCCCGACATCTCCGTGCTCGGCCAGCCCTTCGTGCGCTGGACGAACGACACCTCCGACCCGTCGCCGAAGCGCGTCACGCTCGACCCGGGCGAGGTCGAGATGGTCTACGACTCATACCTGAACCCCTACGCGAAGGGCTACTTCGTCACGTCCCTCGGCAAGGACGGCCTCTCCCTCGAGGAGGGCTACTTCACGCTGCTGCGCGGGCTGCCTGGGGGGCTCGCGCTCAAGGGCGGCAAGTACGGCGTGGGCTTCGGCAAGCTGAACCCGATGCACCCGCACGCGGTGCCCTTCGCCGAGCGGCCCCGCGTGCTGGCGGCCTACCTGCCGGGCGAGGAGGCCTTCAACGAGACGGGCGTCTCGCTCTCGGAGCGGGTGCCCCTGCCCGGCACGTTCGCGCTCACCGCTTCGGGCGACTGGCTGCAGGGCGACTCGTTCCGCATCCCGCGGACTCCGGATGGCAGCGGCGGCGACCCGCTCGTGGCGGATCCGCAGGGAGGCGACCGGGCGGGTGAGGCACGACCCGCCTTCGTCGGCGCGCTGAGCGGCTTCGGCTCGATCGGCGACCGGTCGGGATACGAGGTCGCGCTCTACGCGACGGGCGGCACGAACAACGTAGCGGCCGCCACGCGTACCGAGATCTACGACGCCGCCGGCAAGCTCAAGCTCTGGACTTCGGCCAACTCCTACCTGCTCGTGCAGGGCGAGGTCCTGAAGTTGGACCGCGAGGACGCGGGCTGGGATTCGCTCACAGCCACGTACACGAAGGCCAGCGTGCAGCCGCTCGGCGGCTACCTCTACGCCGACTACAACTTCAGCCCACGCTACGACGCGGGGCTCTCCTACGAACGCTACCAGCAGCCCACCGCCGAACGGACCTGGGACCAGGCCGTGGGCGCGTTCGCGGGTCTCGCGCTGATGGAGGAGACCACGTCATTCCGCCTGGAGTGGAACCGGTTCGTGCCTGGCACCCCCGCCGGCGCGATCTCCAGCCCGAAGTCCGCGGATACCGTCACGCTGCGCGTCATCTACTCGATGGGCCCCCACAAGGCCCACCAGTTCTAGAGGGGCCGACCCATGAGAACCTCATCCCAAGCCGTCTTCCTCGCCGCGGGAGTCGCGCTGCTCGCGCTCGTCCCCGGCGCCGCCTCCGCGAAGCTCCGCGTGGCCGCGTCCATCACCGACCTCGCCTCGATTGCCAGCTCGGTCGGCGGCGAACAGGTCGAGGTCTTCGCCATCGCCCGCCCCAGCGCCGACGTGCATCGCGTCGAGGTGCTGCCTTCCTACATGGTGCAGGTCTCACGCGCGGACCTCTACCTCAAGGTCGGGCTCGGTCTCGACCAGTGGGCCGACGGCATCATCGACGGCTCGCGCAACTCCAGGCTCAAGGTGCTCGACTGCGGCGCCGGGATCACGCCGCTCGAGAAGCCCACGAACGTGAACGCCTCCATGGGCGATGTGCACCCGTTTGGCAACCCGCACTACTGGCTCGATCCGCGCAACGGCGCCATCGTCGCCCGCGAGGTCGCGGAGGATTTGGGCCGGCTGGACCCGGCGCACGCGGCGGACTACGCGGCCCGCGCCGAGGCGTTCGCCGGGGAGGCGGACGCCGCCTGGACCCGCGGCCGGCAGAGCGTAGCGAAGCTGCCGGTGAAGACGGTGTTCACCTACCACGCCTCGTGGGTCTACCTGGCGCACGCGTTCGGGCTCGAGATCGCGGCCACGGCAGAGCCGGTGCCGGGGATCCCGCCCACCGGGAGGCACCTCCAGGAACTCGTGACCCTGGCAAAGCAGCGCAGAGTGGCGGCGTTGATCCAGGAGCCGTATTTCTCGGACGACGCCGGCCGGTTCCTGGCGCGCGAGGCGGGCGTGCGGACCGTCAGGGTCTCGCCCTCGTGCGACGGCCCGCAGGCCGGCAGCTACCTTGCTCACTTCGACGCGGTGCTCGAGTTGCTGGCCGGCGCGAGCCCGGAGGCCCGCCCATGATGGCCGCGTTCTCGCTCCCGTTCTTCTGGACCGCGCTGGTTGCCAGCCTGGTGCTGGCCGGGACCCACGCCTACCTCGGGTTCCACATCGTGCGGCGCGGCGTCATCTTCGTGGACCTCGCGCTGGCGCAGATGGCCGCGCTCGGGGTCGCGCTCGCCCTGGTGCTCCGGGCGCACGAGAACGGGACGTTCACCTACCTGCTCGCGCTCGGCATGACCTTCGTGGGGGCCGCGGCCTTCGCCTGGCTGCGCGGACAGGAACGACGGGCGCCGCTCGAGGCCTTCATCGGCATCGTCTTCGCGACCGCGCAGGCCGCGGTCTTCCTGGTGCTCGAGAAGAGTCCCGCGGGGCCTGAGCACCTCAAGGAGACGCTGGTAGGCAGCCTCTTCACCGTGGACCCGCGCCACGTGCTCAAGACCGCGGCGCTCTACGCCGCCGTCGGGGTGGCGCACTTCCTGTTGCGCAAGCCGTTCTTCGAGATCACCAACGATCCGAAGGGGGCCGAGTCGCGCGGTCGCCGGCTGTTCTGGTGGGACCTGGCCTTCTACGGCATCTTCGGCTTCGTCGTCACCTCGAGCGTCCAGATCGCCGGCGTGCTGCTGGTCTTCGGGTTGCTCGTCATCCCCGCGGTGGCGGGCCTGATGGCCACGCAACGGCCGGGCCCGGCGCTGGCCATCGGCTGGGTGTTCGGCTTCCTCGGGAGCTTCCTGGGGCTCGTCGGCTCGATCCAATTCGACCTGCCGGCCGCGCCCAGCATCCTGGTGGCGCTCACGCTGCTGCTGGTGACGCTGGGAGTATTGCTGCAATTGCGCCCGGGTCGCGCAGCGTGGACCTGAAGCCCGGCGACGCCGGGGGACGGCCACGCGCGGGGCCCGGCGCCGCTGTCGGCCGCGGCCGGTGGGGAGTGCGCCGGTCTCAGCCCGATTCGGAGGACGCTTCCGCGCCCTCCAGCGCCGGGTCCGCCACCACATCCGCCCGGATGATGCCCAGTCGCCGCATGAGCCGGATGTAGTTCGCGCGCGAACAGCCCTCGAGCCGCGAGGCGGAGCTCACGTTGCGTGCCGTGCGCAGTTGACGCAGAACGCAGTCGCGCTGCCCCTCGTCTTTCGCGTACTGCGAAGGTCGCCAGGCCGGCTGCTTGTCCTGCGGCAGGTCC
>Ga0182021_10008965_pt1 | contig 11840 bp, 5 predicted proteins | sample 612E3MmetaG_FD_120493 | JGI IMG/M metagenome (GOLD analysis project Ga0182021, IMG submission 120493) | Permafrost microbial communities from Stordalen Mire, Sweden - 612E3M metaG (Illumina Assembly) | ecosystem: Environmental > Terrestrial > Soil > Wetlands > Permafrost | place: Sweden...
CCCATTCGATGGTCGAGCCCAAGCTGATGGACATCCATCTGCAGGAGCCCGACTACGAGACCGACCTGCTCATCATCGGCGGCGGCGGTGCCGGCTGCTGGGCGGCTATCGAGGCGGCACGCCGGGGCGTCAAGTCGTTGATCGCCACCAAGCTGCGCATGGGCGACGCCAACACCATGATGTCCGAGGGCGGCATGCAAGCCGCCGTCTCGCGCACGGACTCGCCAACGCGCCACTACCTGGACGCCATCGGCGGCGGCCACTTCGAGAACGTGCCCGAGCTGGTGCGTGTGCTGACCGAGGACGCGCCGGAGGTGGTGCGCGAGCTTGAGAACCTGGGCGTCATCTGGGACAAGGGAGAAGACGGCACCATGCAGGTGCTGCATGGCGGCGGCACTTCGCGCAAGCGCATGGTTTCCTGCCGCGACCTGATCGGTGCCACCATCATGCGCACGCTCATGGACGAGGTGAAGAACCACCCGGACATGATCTCGATCCGCGAGTTCGAGCCGGCGGTGGAACTGATCCTCGACGACCAGGGCCAGTGCGCCGGCGCCGTTCTCTACAGCCTCGACACCGAGCAGTTCCTGACCGTCAAGGCCAAGTCGACCATCATCACCACGGGCGGCTACGGCCGCCTGCACATCCAGGGCTTCGCCACGACCAATCACTACGGCGCCACCGGCGACGGCCTGGTCATGGCCTACCGGGCCGGCGCCAGCCTCAAGTTCATGGACTCGGTGCAGTATCATCCGACCGGCGCGGTGTTTCCCGAGCAGATCGCCGGCTTCCTCATCACCGAAAAGATACGCGGCGCGGGCGGCCAGCCTCTCAACAAGCATGGCGAGCTGTTCGTTTTCCCGCGCGAGCCGCGCGACATCGAAAGCGCGGCGATCATCCGCGAGTGCAGCGAGGACCGGAACAACGGTATCGAGACTTACGCCGGCCGCTCCGGCGTGTGGCTCGACTCGCCGATTATCGACCTGATCCACGGCGAGGGCTACACGCGGCACCAGTTCCCTGGCATGTGCCGCCAGTTCGACCGCTTCGGCATCGACATCACGAAGCTGCCGATGCTGATCTATCCCTCGCTGCATTACCAAAACGGCGGCATTGCCATCAACGAGCGGTGCGAGACCAGCATTCCCGGCCTCTATGTCGCCGGCGAAGCCTCCGGCGGCGTTCACGGCCGCAACCGCCTGATGGGCAACTCAGTGCTCGACTATAACGTCTTCGGCCGCCGTGCGGGAAACCACGCCAGCGAGTACGCCAAGAAGGCGAAAGTCGGCAAGTTGAGCCTCAAGCACGTCGAAGGCCATGCAGGGGAGCTTGTGAAGGAAGGCATCGAAACCGATCTCGTCTCGCCGCTGATCCTGCCCTCCTACACACCGGAGGACGTGAAGATCCAGCAGCTTGCCCGCCTCGGCAACATACCGGCCCGGCATTCGATGCTTCGCAGCCGGTTTACCCCCGGCGAGGCCAAGACCCATCTGACATCGACGCGCGGGTGACCTCATGAGTGTATATGTTTCCCGCGAGCCTGCCTCCGAGGCCTTCACCGCAAAGATCGAGAGCCTGAGCGGGCAGGATTTGCTCGCCTGCTACCAGTGCGGCAAGTGCTCGGCTGGCTGTCCCATGGCAAAGTTCATGGACATCCTGCCGAACCAGATCATCCGCTACGCCCAGCTAGGCCTTGAGGAAACGCTGCTTGCCTCGAACGCCATCTGGCTGTGCGTGTCCTGCTACACATGCAATACCCGCTGCCCCAAGGGCGTGAAAATCGCCGAGGTCGTCGAGGCCGTGCGGCGGGTCATGCTGCGCGCCCGCCAGGATCACCTCGACGTGCGCGAACTGGAGCCGGAAGCCCTGGCGGAATTGCCGCCCATCGCGCTTATCGGCAGCATGCGGAAGTTCACGTCGTAAACGTGCACTGAGGCTGGCCGCATGAATTATTGTGCAGCGCACACCCACGGAGGTTGTGCGCTGCTTGGCTTACTGAGCACTTGGTGTATTTTCGGATGAGCGAAAAGTCTGGCAGCGGCAATTTGCCTCGCTCCAAAGGGGCTTTTGGGGCATGGGCTCGCCTAATGTCCAATACGTTTCGCACTTGCACATTTCGCAAACTTTTAGGAAGAACGACGAAGCACCACGCGGATCGGTCACGCCGCAATGAAAATCGGATGATGCAAATGAATGTGAAGTACCCGGGCGTCCCTAGCGTTATTCATGGCAACGGGGCGGTTGCCGAGGTTATGTCGCAGGTTTGCGGCGGCGTTATCGGCTATCCGATCACGCCCTCCACGGAGATATCGGAAATCTATGAGGCGTTCCGCGCCGGCGGCGGCATGAACGTCTGGGGCAAGCACCCCTTCTTTTTCGAGCCGGAAGGCGAGCATTCCGCGCAGTCGGGCGCGCTGGGCGCGGCACTGACGGGCGGAAAGTACATTTCCAACGCCTCGTCCAGCCAGGGCATCCTGTACGGCCTCGAGTCCCACTACGTGACCGTCGGCAAGAAGGTTGGCGGCTTCGTTCTGCACATCGCGGCGCGCGTCGTCTCCAGGCACTCGCTCAACGTGATGGCGGGGCATGACGACGTTTATGCGCTCCTGCCATCCGGCTACACGATCCTGTTCGGCTCGAACCCGCAGGAAGCCGCCGATCTGGCCGCGATCTCCTACAAAGTGGCAACGATGTCGCTGATCCCCGTGGCGAACGTCATGGACGGCTTTGCCACCAGCCACATGCTGAGCGAAGCGATGATGCCCGAGGCGGAACTGCTCAAGGAATTCCTGGGCGATCCGGAGGGGCGCATCGCGGCGCCAACCGTGGCGCAGGAAATGCTGTTCGGCGCCAAGGGCCGCGTGTTCCAGCTCCGCCAGTATCTCAGCCGCCGCGCGGGCGATATCGCACCTGCGAACATGGCGGCGCTCAACGCCCACCTCGACGCCAATGCCGAGTCCATCGAGCGCGACAATTCCGGCGCGCTGCTCGGCGCAACGCTTGGCTGGATACCGGAGACGCTGCACGGCCAGTGGCGGCGGCAGTGGCTCAACGCCTACGAGAAGGGCACACGCCAGCGCGTGCCCGCGCTTGTCGATCCTCAGAACCCCGGCCTTACCGGCGGCGTGCAGAACCAGCCGGACTTCCAGGCGGGCAGCGCCGATCACCGCACCCACTTCGCCAACGACGTGCCGCGCTTCGTCCGCGAGGCCATGCGCGAATATAGCGAGCTGACCGGGCGCAGCTATTCGCCGGTGAAGACCTTCCTCTGCGACGACGCCGAAACCGTGCTTATCGGCCTTGGCTCCGTCACCGACGACGCCGAGGCGGTCGCCACCTATCTGCGCAGCCAGGGCAAGAAGGTTGGCGTGGTTTCCATTAAGCTCATGCAGCCCTTCCCGGAAGCCGAGCTTGTGGCGGCGATCAAGGGCAAGAAGGCCGTGACGGTGCTGGAGCGCTGCGATTCCACTTCGCTGACCGGCATGGTGACGCAGGCGCTGTTCAAGGCGCGCGAGAACGCGGGCGGAGAGTTCTATCCCGGCATTCCGGCGATCGACGCGCAGCCGCGGATCACGACGGCGATTTTCGGCCTGGGCGCGCACGATCTGCAGCCGCGCCATCTGGTGGCCGCGTTCAAGAACATGGACAATCCGAAGGGCGCGCCGCTCGTCTATCTCGGCTCGCAATTCTTCGCCAAGACACCTTCGCCGCGCCTCGCCGATTTGCAGGCAAAGCTCAAGGCCGCCTATCCGGAAACCGAGTTGATGGCCCTGGAGACGGAGGCGAACCCGGCGCTGCTGCCGGCATCGGCATTCCGCGTGCGGTTCCACTCGGTGGGTGGCTACGGCACCATCGCCACCGGCAAGCTTTTGACCGACATCCTGGCCGGCGTGCTGGAGCTGCGTTCCAAGGCCGCGCCGAAATACGGCTCCGAGAAGAGCGGCGCGCCGACCAACTACTACATCACGCTTAGCCCTGAGCCGGTCAAGATCACCAACGCCGAGCTTGAAGACGTGGAAATCGTGCTGTCGCCGGACCACAAGGTGTTCAGCCATACCAATCCGCTGAATGGCTTGGTGCAGGGTGGCACGTTCATCCTGCAATCGAGCCTCCCGCCGCTCGAAGCGTGGCGTGCGCTACCCGCGCATGCGCGCAAGACGATCCGCGACAAGAGCGTTAACTTCTTCGTCATCGACGCCTTCGCCGTGGCCAAGAAGCATGCGCCGACCGAGGATCTGCAAACCCGCATGATGGGCATCGCCTTCATCGGCGCGGTGTGCGGCCATGTGGAGCGCGTGACGGCCGGTGGCCACGCGGACGCGATGCTTGAGAAGATCCGCCAGCAGATCGCCAAGAAGTTCGGCGCCAAGGGTGGCGAAATCGTCGAAGGCAACATGGCGGTGATCCGCGATGGCCTGCAGGCGGTGCAGAAGGTCAACTATAACGATGCGGCCTTCGCCGATGGCACGGCCGATGCAGGCGCCAAGGCGGGCCGCACCGTGCTCCTGTCGGCCGCCGTTTCGGGCGTCAGCGGGCTGGCGGCCAGCGCGCGCTTCCTCGATGCCGAGTACTACGAGGACACAGTTGCCAGCCACTTCCGTGCGGGCACCATCGCCGAGGCGCCGGTCCTGCCGGGTACGGGCATGTTCATGCCAGTCGGCAGTGCAGCTTACAAGGACAAGGGCCTGTTCCGGCGCACCGTGCCGGAGTTCAAGGCCGATCTCTGCGGCGGCTGCCTCGACTGCGCCGTCGTCTGCCCGGACGCGGCGATCCCGAACACGATCCACGCCATCCCGGACCTCTTGGCAACCGCGCTGAAGACGCTGGACCTGCCGGAGGCCCGCCGCGAGGCTGTGCGCCAGGCTTTCCCGGCCGTGGACAGCGCGGTCCGCGAGGCCTATCGCAAGGTCAAGAAGGGCGCGACCCTGTTCCACCAGCAGGTGGCCGAGGTGGCGGGCGGCGTTGCCGGCGGCAATGCCGAGCTTGCCTCCGACCTTGCCAAGCTGGCCCAGGCGCTGTCGGTGTTCCCGGTCTCCAAGACCAAGGGGTTCTTCGACAACGTGGAGAAGTCCGAAGCGGGCAGCGGCGGACTGTACGCGGTCACCATCGACCCGTGGAAGTGCAGCGGCTGCCTTGAGTGCATCGAGGTTTGCGGCCCAGGCGCGCTTGTGGAGCGCGAGCAGACGCCGGAGCTTCTGGACGCGATGCAGGCCGGCTTCGAGTTCCTGAACCAAACGCCGGGCACGCCGGAGCGCTTCTATGAGGGCGCCACGGGACCGGGTGGCAAGACCCCGCGCCTCGTGCTCGACCTCAAGAACTACTACGCCGTTACCGGCGGCCACGGCGCTTGCCGGGGCTGCGGCGAGGTGACTGCCATCCGCATGGTGCTCGCAACCAATCGCGCCATCCACGGCGAGCGGAACAAGAAGCACATCCAGGAACTCGAAAGCCTGATCGGGCAGCTGAACGCGAAGCGCGCAAGCGTTGGCACGGCCGATCCCGCCCGCGCCGGCCGTATGGCGAAAACGGTGGAGGCGCTGGAGCGGCGGCTGTACCGGCTGGAAAGCGGCCCCACCGGCAAAGGCGCCTCCAGCGCTGTGATTGCCAACTCGACCGGGTGCAGCAGCGTGTACGCCTCGACGTTCCCGTTCAACCCGTACACCGATCCGTGGGTGAATAGCCTGTTCCAGGACGCGCAGCCGCTGGCCAAGGGCATCTTCGAGGGCCTGACCGCGACGGCGCTGGAGGATTTCCGCGCCCTGCGCATGGCCAAGCTCGACCTTGAGGACGCCTATAACCCGGCGGTACACGATAAGTTCTTCCGGTATTTCAGCTGGACGCAGTTCACGGAGGAGGAGCTGGCGCTCTTGCCGGCGGTGTTCACCATCGGCGGCGACGGCGCGACCTACGACATCGGCTTCGGCGCGTTCTCCCGCGTGCTCGCCTCCAACACGCCGGTCAAGATCATCGTGCTGAACACTGGCGCCTACTCGAACACGGGCGGCCAGGCATCCACGGCCAGCTTTACCGCGCAGGACTCCGACCTGTCGCGTTATGGCGCGGCCCATGCCGGCAAGGAAGAGTCGCGCAAGGAACTGGGCCTCATCGCCTCGTTCCATCCGAAGGTCTTCGTGGCGCAGAGCAATACCGCCATACAGGGCACGTTCTTCCGGGCGGTCGTCGACTTCCTGAACTACAATGACGGCCCGGCGGTGCTCGACATCTACACGCCCTGCCAGCCGGAACACGGCATCGGCGATAACGTGGCCCGCCTGCAGGCCAAGGCCGCCGCGGACAGCCGCATGAGCCCGATGTTCGTCCACGATCCGCGCGAGGGCGGCCATCTCCTGTCGCTGGACGGCAATCCCGCCAAGGACGAGGACTGGTCGAAGGTCACGCTGAGCTACGTGGACGAGAGCGGTGCTCCGCAGCGCATGCAGGTTCCCTACACGGCGGCGGATTTCGCGCTTGGCGAGGCCCGCTTCCGGAAGCACTTCAAGCGGCTTCCCGATGGCGCCAACAACGGCGTGCCTGTGCACGAGTATATCAACCTGAGTGCGGCTGAGTGCGCGGGCAAGGTGCCATACGTCGTGTCCGTGGGACCGGATAAGAAGCTGGTCAAGACGGCCGTGGCCCCGGCGATCGTCAACCTCACCGAGGAGCGGCGCAAGAACTGGCGCACGCTGCAATTCCTGGCCGGTCAGCAAGTGGAAGCCATGGAAGCGGTTCACCGCACCGAGGTGGAGGCGTTGCAGGCCAAGTTGCAAGAGGCGGCCGGGCAGCGCGAAGCCTCGCTCGACTCCATCGCCCAGGCGATGGCCGAGCTGGCGGCCTCTTCCGGCGCGCCTGTCTCGGCGGGCTTCGGCGGCGCGGCGATTGCAGCCGGCGGCTCGGGCCAGCCCGCGGCGGCGGGCGCGGCCAAGGCCAACGGCTCCAAGCCGCTCGTCACCTTCGACGAGAGCCGCGTGGCCGAGTGCACCAACTGCAAGACCTGCTATCAGGAACTCAGCGAGCTGTTCGAAAAGACCACCATCACGGTGGACGGCACGCAGAAAGATGTCGGCCATCTCATTCCCGGCATCCTCGAAACTGTCAAAGCCACGGACGATTTGCGTGCGCGGGTCGCCCGCGTTTCCGGCAACTGCGAGGCGGAGCTTATTCGATGAACGATATGGCAGTCGATTCGATCGAGGCGCAGCTCGGTTTCTTGCGCAAGCGCATGCAGAGCAACCCCGCGGCCTTCCGGCAGATGTTCCTGTCGGATGGCATGGGTGCCGCGGCCTGGGAATTCCAGCAGGACGAACTGGGGCCTGAGTTCACCAAGACGTTCTGGAGCCTGCTGCTCCGGGATGACGAGGCAAGCACCGTGCTTCAGCGCTTCGTCTGGGCGATGACGCTGAAGGAGAAGCGCAAGTTCGTCCGCGCCATCGGCAAGCACCTGTCTGACCGCTACCCGATGTTCAAGGGGCTGTCCGAGGGCTGGCCCGGAGAAAACGGCATCCCGCCCTACATCCGCCCGGCGGAGGAGCGCTGCCAAGACTTCGCGCTCGTCAACACCGGCTATCTCGGCTACATGGCGCTCGGCTATTCGCAGCGCGAAGTCGAGCTGTTCGTCTGGCTCGAAGTGCTGCGCGACAAGCAGTGCTCCGACAAGCCCTGCGAGCTTGGCGTGCTGATCCAGGGCAAGAAGGAGCCGAAAGGCGGCTGCCCGGTCACGATCCATATCCCCGAGATGCTGAACCTGCTCGGGCAGGGCAAGTTCCGGCAGGCGCTGGAACTGATCGAGGGCTGCAATCCGTTGCCGGACGTTACCGGCCGCGTTTGTCCGCAGGAGCTGCAATGCCAGGGGGTGTGCACCCTTACCAAGCGGCCCATCGAGATCGGACAGCTTGAGTGGTATCTGCCGCAGCGCGAAAAGCTGGTGGGGCCGAGCCCCGAGGAGCGCTTCGCGGGCGTCGTGAGCCCGTGGGCGGCTGCCGCCAAGCCGCCTATCGCGGTGGTCGGCTCCGGCCCCTCCGGCCTTATCAACGCCTATCTGCTGGCGGTGCAGGGCTATCCGGTCACGGTGTTCGAGGCGTTCCACGACCTGGGCGGCGTGCTGCGCTACGGCATCCCCGAGTTCCGCCTGCCCAACAGCCTGATCGACGACGTGGTGGCCAAGATCAAGCTGCTCGGCGGCCGGTTCGTGAAGAACTTCGTGGTCGGCAAGACGGCAACGCTCGAAGACCTGAAAAACGCGGGCTTCTGGAAGATATTCGTGGGCACTGGCGCGGGCCTGCCCACCTTCATGAACGTGCCAGGCGAGCACCTCCTCGGCATTATGTCGGCGAACGAGTTCCTGACGCGCGTCAACCTGATGCAGGCGAACATCGACGGGCACGAGACGCCGCTGCCCGAAGTCAAGGGCAAGGAAGTGTTCGTCATCGGCGGCGGCAACACCGCAATGGACGCGGCCCGCACGTCGCGGCGGCTCGGCGCCAACGTGACCATCGTCTACCGCCGCACCCAGTCGGAAATGCCCGCCCGCGTCGAAGAGCTGCACCACGCGCTTGAGGAAGGCATCAACCTCAAGCCGCTGCGTGCGCCCATCGAGTTCATCGGCGACGACACCCACTTCGTCAAGCAGGCGCTGCTCTCGGTCAACGAACTCGGCCAGCCAGACAAGTCGGGACGGCGCTCACCCGTAGCGACGGGCGAGACCGAGCGCATGCCGGTCGATCTCGTCATCATGGCGCTGGGCAACACGGCAAACCCGATCATGAAGGATGCCGAGCCCGACCTGAAGACCTCGAAATGGGGCACCATCGAGCTTAACGAAGGCTCGAAGCAAACCTCCATCGCCGATGTCTATTCGGGCGGCGACGCGGCCCGAGGCGGCTCCACGGCGATCCGTGCGGCCGGCGACGGCCAAGCCGCCGCGCGCGAGATCATGGGCACCATCCCCTTCACGGCCTCGGAGATCAAGGAGCGGGTCGCCACGGCGGCGCGCTATACGGAGCTTGCCAAGGCCGAGCCGGTCATCGTGGAGAAGGTCCCGCTGGCTGGCGGCATCGTCGAGTTCAAGGTGCGCGCGCCCGTGATTGCGCAGTCCGCGCAGGCGGGCCAGTTCGTCCGCGTGCTCGCCTGGGACAAGGGCGAGTTGATCCCGCTGACGCTGGCCGATTGGGACGCCAAGGAGGGCACCATCTGCCTGGTCGTCCAGGGCGTGGGCTCCTCATCGATCCTGATGAACAAGATGGCGGTCGGCGAAGCGTTCGTGGGCGTCGCAGGCCCGCTTGGACGGGCGAGCGAGTTGCACAAATACGCTCCCAACCAAACGACAGTGTTCACGGCGGGCGGCGTCGGCCTGCCGCCGGTGTACCCGATTGCGCGCGAGCACCTCAGGCTCGGCAACCACGTCACGCTGATCTCGGGCTTCCGCTCCAAGGACTTCCTGTTCTGGACGGGCGAGAACGAGCGCATGGGCAAGCTCAAGGCCGAGTTCGGCGATCTGCTCGACGTGATCTACGCGACCAACGACGGCACCTTCGGCGTGAAGGGCTTCGTCACCGGCCCGCTGGAGGAGATGCTGAAGAACGGCAAGCAGAACAAGGGCCGCGAGATCGCCGAGGTGGTCACCATCGGGCCGGCCCTGATGATGCGTGCCGTCAGCGATCTCACCAAGCCGTATGGGGTGAAGACCGTGGCGAGCCTCAACTCGATCATGGTGGACGCGACCGGCATGTGCGGCGCCTGCATGGTGCCGGTGACCATCGACGGCAAGATGGTGCGCAAGCACGCCTGCATCGACGGCCCGGAAATCGACGCGCACCTCATCGACTGGGATAAGTTCCTGCCGCGCTTCAACACGTTCCGGGCGCAGGAAGCGGGCAGCCGGGTCAAGCACGGCTTGGCCTGATAAGCAAGGGAGGTTCCGGGGCGGCGGCATCGAAGCCATCCCGGCACCTGCGCAGCTTTCGATGCTGCTTGAGGGCCTTGAATGGCGGGTTTCGCCCCTGTCCGGCCGTCATGTATCCCGCGAGGGCGAAGGGTTGCGTCCGGCCTCGCCGCCGGGAAATGTTCTAAGGTAAGCAACGAGCCCGGAGCGTTTCCTCTCGATTGCTTTACGCGCGATTTCCGCCGCTTCGATGGAAACCAGCGCGGCGGCAGGCTTGCCGTGACGGGTGATCGTCACGAACTCGCCCTTGATCGCTTCGCCAGCCAAGTTGGAGAAGCCTGCCTTGGCATCCTTCAGATTGAGGGTCCGCATCGGGTGCCCCGTCAGAAGGCGGTCCCTTGTGACCGCGATACGCCATGCTGTGCCGTAGTTCAACATCGATGGCAACCGCTGCGATTGGTGACGGCAATATGGAAATTTAGTTCGTCGCCCCTAAAAATGCGCCAGGAGTGTTGCGGGGCGGGGATTCTTTCGGGAGCCGGCGCAGTGTAAATTGCAGCAAACTGGCAAGCATGGCCTGAAAGGTTGCAATTTATGCTGAGGGAAAATCCGGAACGGACGGGGCAAGAGGACCTGTTCCGGGCGCGCCTGGTCTCGATCATCGACATGAAACACGAACTGGTGAAGCTGGCGGGGCTCATAGACTGGGGCGGGCTGGCGAAGGACTTGGCCGGCTTCTACTGCGCGGACAACGGCAGGCCCGGCGGCTCGATCCGGCTGATGGCAGGCCTGTGTTTCCTGAAGGACATGAAAGGGCTTTCGGATGAAGAGGTTTGCGCGGCGTGGCGCGAGAACCCGTACTTCCAGTATTTCTGCGGCGAGGAGTATTTTCAGCACCGTCTGCCCGTGGAGCCGCCGTCCTTGAGCATTTTCCGCAAACGGATCGGTGAGAAGGGCGTGGAAAGGCTGTTGGCGGAAACGGTCGAGCTTGGCTTGAAAACCGGCACGGTCACAAAAAACGAGATTGAAAACGTCAACGTGGACACGACGGTCCAAGAGAAGGCAATCCGCTTTCCAACGGACACGCAGCTTTGCCACAAGGCACGGGAAGAACTGGTGAAAGCGGCGGCGCGCCTAAAGGTTCCGCTCAGGCAAACCTACGTGCGCAAAAGCAAACAGGCAGTGTTACTGGCCAACCGGTGCATGGCGGCGCGGCAAGTCGAACGCGGCCGCAGAATGATCAAGAAGATCCGCAACTATCTGGGGCGGGTGATCCGCGACATCGAGCGCGCCTGTGAGAAAACGCCCCATTTACAAGGCGCGTTCCAGGCTGAACTAGCCAAGGCGCGCACGATCTTCGCGCAAGCCCTGAATCCCAAGGCGGCGGAAAAAATCTATTCCTGGCACGCGCCAGAGACCGAGTGCATCGCCAAGGGCAAGGTGCATAAAAAATACGAGTTCGGCTGCAAGGCAAGCATTGCCTCGACGAATAAAAGCAACTTCATCGTTGGCGCCATGGCCCATCATGGCAAACCTTACGACGGCCACACGCTGCGTACCGTCCTGGAACAAGTAAAACGGCTGACGGGCATCAAGCCAAGGGAAGCCAATGCCGATCTTGGCTATCGCGGGCACGGGATCACCAAGGAGAAGGATGGTTGCGAAGTCATCCTGCCGCGCCAGAAACGCGGCATGACGCCCGCCAAGCGGAAACGCCAGAGGCGCCGCGCCGCGATCGAGCCCGTCATCGGCCACTGCAAAAACGACCGGAAAGTTGGTCCCCGCAACTGGCTCGCTGGCAAGCAAGGCGACAGCACCAACGCCATCGCCATGGCTATCGGATTTAACCTCCGGAAGATCTTGCGAAAGATCTTTTTGTGGCTGCTTGCCAGGTGGCTCAGGTGGCCGGGCCTCATCCGCCCTACTCTCCTCCAGCCTGCGGGTTGGGTTTTTTAGGGCCGAC
>Ga0182021_10008966_pt1 | contig 11840 bp, 11 predicted proteins | sample 612E3MmetaG_FD_120493 | JGI IMG/M metagenome (GOLD analysis project Ga0182021, IMG submission 120493) | Permafrost microbial communities from Stordalen Mire, Sweden - 612E3M metaG (Illumina Assembly) | ecosystem: Environmental > Terrestrial > Soil > Wetlands > Permafrost | place: Sweden...
CGCGTGCGCCGTCTCGGGGCGCGATCCGCTCGAGCTCTCCACCGACGAGGGCAAGCGCCTCCTCGACTCGGTGTGCGCGATGGGCACGCCGCTCATGATCCTCACCGGAGGCGATCCGGCGAAACGCGACGATCTCGTCGAGCTCGTCCGTCACGGCGCCTCGATCGGGCTCGTGATGGCGGTGACGCCATCGGGAACCGGCCTCATGACGAGGCAGCTCTTGCAGGAGCTGAAGGACGCTGGGATGGCGCGCCTCGCAGTCTCCATCGACGGCCCCGATGCCGCTACTCACGACGCATTCCGGCGCGTCGACGGCAGCTTCGCTCACTGCCTGCGCATCCTCGAGGACGCGAAGGAGCTGGGCATCGAGCGCCAGGTCAACACGACCCTCGGTCCGCACAATCACCACGCGCTCGCGCCGATGGCGGCGATGGTGCAGGGGCTCGGCGCGGTGCTCTGGAGCGTCTTCTCCGTCGTGCCCGTGGGACGCGCGGACACGGCGCTGATGATCACGCCCGACGAGCTCGAGCGCGCGCTCGAGGAGCTGGCGGAGATTGCCATGGTGGCGCCGTTCGACGTGAAGACCACGGCGGCGCCGCACTTTCGTCGAATCCTCATGGAGAAGCACGCGAAGGGACACGCGCTGGGCGTGCTGCGCGATCTGGACGAGGACGGCAAGGTGAAGGGACCTCGCGGCGTCAACGACGGCGTCGGGATGTTCTTCGTCTCGCACCGGGGCGAGGTCTATCCCAGCGGGTTTCTGCCCATCTCCGCGGGAAACGTGCGGCGCGGAAGAGGGGGCCCTCGCGGTACATGGACGCGAGACTGCCGCGCGCTGCGGGACGTCGGTCCCACGGAAGGCAAGTGCTCCGTGTGCCCCTTCATTCGCGTCTGCAGCGGCTCGCGGGCGCGGGCCTACGCCATGGAAGGGCGCATCGACGCCTCGGATCCGGCCTGTGCCTACGTACCCAAGAGCTGGTATGGGAACGGGTGATGAAACCCGCGACCGATGAGCTCACCGGCCTGTTCTTGACCCACGAGGATCTGGAGGACGTTCTGGTGCAGACCTCCGCGTTGGCCGAGTCTCTCGACGGCAGTCCGGGCGACGACGTGATTCTGGCCGATCTCGAGGGCGCGGTGGAGGACCTCCGGCGGCGCGTCGACGATCACATGACGGCCGAAGAAAGCTGGGTCTTCCCCGCGATGACGAGGGCCGGCGCTCCAGTGCCGCTCGTCGAAGCCATGCTCGCCGCTCACGAAGAGCTGCGCCGCCTGGGACGCCACTGCACGGGTCCGACGATCGACGCCCCGGGCGTGCTCGCGTACATCGCGGCCTTCCGCAAGCACGCCGACTACGAAGAGAAGTCTCTGGCCCATTTCTGGGCGAAGGCGCGCTCGTAGCTCCTTCTGGCTGAGCGCTGACGCCTAGCCGGCCGCCAGCGGGAGCTTCGACATGGCGCGCTCCGCGAGCGCCGTGATCGTGAGCGACGGATTGACGCCGGGGTTGGCCGACACCGCCGAGCCGTCGATGACGTACAGCCCCGGATAGCCGAACACCTCGTGGTTCGCGTCGATGACGCCCTCTGCCGCGTCGCGACCCATCGCCGCGCCACCCAGGATGTGCGCCGTCGAAGGAACCCCCAGGAGCGTCTCGGTCAGCAGGCTCATCTTCAGGCCGCCGGTCTTCTTCGCGAAGCGCTCGGCCAGGTCTTCTGCTTCTTCCATGAAGGCCGTCGGCGCCGCAGCGCCCACGGGCAGCCGGCTGACCAGCCCCGTGCGAAACGCCGTCCATGGACCGCGACCCCGCGTGAAGGTGATCGTGCTCTCCAGCGTGCGCATGTAGAGCAGGATCTGGCTCTTCGCGGCCCAGTCACGCACCGTGAGCGCGCGCGCCCAGCTCGCGGGCTGGCGTGCGAAGCCTCGCAGTGCGCCGACGATTCGCCCTGCGGCCGTCGGCCCGGAGGCGTGCGGGAGCGCCAGGAGGCGGAAGAACCCGGAGCCCGCGCCATACCGCACGGGCTCGATGTGACTGTGCTCGTCGGTATGCAGGATCGACGTGATGGCGATGCCGTCCGAGAGATCGGGCTGGTCCGGGGCGACGACGCCGATCAGCGCTTCGTTGTTGGTACGAACGCGCTCGCCGAGGCGTGGGGACAGCCGGGGGAGGCCTCGAGGATCCGCCTGCATCTCGAGCAAGAGCGGGAGCGTACCCATCACGCCACCCGCGAGCACCACGCGGTCCGCGCTGAAGACCACGCGCGCTCCACCCCCGAAGCTCGGTCGGGTTTCCAGCACGTACCCGCCGCCAGGGCGCGGCCGGATGGCGGTCACTTCCGTTTCTGCGCGCACCTTCGCGCCGCGCTTCTCGGCCAGGTACAGGTAGTTCTTGTCGAGCGTGTTCTTCGCGCCGGGACGGCATCCCGTCATGCACGCTCCGCAGAAGATGCACCCCGTCCGGTCCGGTCCTTCGCCGCCGAAATACGGATCCGGGACGCGCTTGCCCGGCTCGCCGAAGAACACGGCGACGTCCGCGAGGTGATGATGCTCGGGGCGTCCGATGTCCTTCGCGATCTCGGCGAGCACGCGATCGCCCGTCGTCCACCGGGGATTTCGGTTCGCGCCGAGCATGCGCGCGGCCGTCGTGTAGTGAGGGGCCAGCTCGCGTTGCCAGTCGGCCAGGTGCGCCCAGGACGCCGCGCGGAAGAACGATTCCGTCGGGACCGGGAGCGTATTGGCGTAGGTGAGCGAGCCGCCTCCCACGCCCACGCCGTGCAGGATCGTGACGTGCTCGAGGAACGACATCTGGAAGAAGCCGCGCATGCCGACTTGCGGCATCCACATCCAGCGGCGCAGATCCCAGTTCGTCTCCGGGAAGTCCTCCGGGAGAAAGCGCCGGCCCTTCTCGAGGACCAACACGCGATATCCCTTCTCCGTGAGGCGGAGCGCCGAAACGCTGCCCCCGAATCCGGATCCGACGATGATGAAATCGTAGTGCTCGGTCATGGCGGCCTCAGTTCCCGTTGACGCAGATCGTCGTGGCGATCAGCGTGTAGGTGCTCTGAAAATCGCTCCCCGTGCAGGCGGGGTTGGTCAGGCACGACGCCGCGGCCTGCCCGTAGGTGGCGCAGTTCGTCTTCTCGGCATCGGTCAGGCACTTGTTCAGATCGGTCAGCGCCTGCGTGTCGCCGGACGGGACCGGGCACACGACGTCGGGGCACGCCGCAGACTGGCACTGCTGGTTCGACGCGACCGCGCCCTCGCACTTGCCGTTGCCCTTGACCGAGAAGCAACCGGCGATGTTGTTCTTGATGAGGTTGTTCACGTCCGAGATGAGGGCGCCGTACTGCGCCGCCGTGTCCGGGGTGATGAGACACGCAAGGCACGCCGGCTTCGAATTCTGGAGCGCCGTGCACTGCGTGGAGTCACCCGGGCTGATGCACCAGTCGTAGAAGTTGGTCACGTCGCTCGGCGTGCAGGCTCCGACCGCCGTGGCAGGAGGCGGCGGCGCGGTCGGGCTGAAGGAGCACACGTCCTGTGGGGTGCAACCCGACAGGCCCGTCCCCTGGCAGTTCGACGCATCGACCACCGGTGGGATGAACGTCTCGGACTTCTGCGCATCGGTGGGCGGCTGGCTCGTGTCCTTGCCGCCGTCGAGGGGACTCGCCGCGTCCTTCGCTCCGCCGTCCGTGAGGACGTACGTGGTGGATGTGGCGCATCCGGCGAACGCGCACGCGACGACGAGAAGAGAAACCGAAAGTGCCCCCGTTCGATTCATGGCGCCCAGTCTGGGCGAGAACGGGACGGGGAGCAAGGCAAGGCCTTCGCTCAGCGCGGCGCGGTGTTCTCTGCCAGCAGGCGCGCGGTGAAGTCGGCCAGCGAGATGGCGCCCAGCTCGCCCTCTTCGCGCGAGCGCACGCCGACGGTGCCGGTCTCGGCCTCCTTCTGACCCACGACGAGCAGGTAGGGGTAGCGCGCGAGGCGTGCGTTGCGGATCTTGGCGCCGAGCTTGTCGGCGCTGTCGTCCAGATCGACGCGGAGCCCCTTCGCGACGAGGGCGGCGTGGACCTTCTTCGCGTAGTCGTCGACCTTCTCGCTGACGGTGAGCACGATGGCCTGCTTCGGCGCGATCCACACCGGGAAGTTGCCGCCGCAGTGCTCGAGGTACACGGCGAAGAAGCGCTCGAGCGAGCCGAGGATGGCCCGGTGGAGCATGATGGGCCGGTGTTCCTTGCCGTCGTCGCCGACGTAGCTCAGGTCGAAGCGCTGCGGAAGGTTCGGATCGAACTGGATGGTGCCGAGCTGCCACGAGCGTTTCAGTGCATCCTGCACGTGAAATTCGACCTTGGGCCCGTAGAACGCGCCCTCGCCGGGGCTGAAGCCGAAGGGGAGCCCGGCCGCCTTGAGCCCGACCTCGAGCGCGCCCTCGGCACGGTCCCACTCCTCGTCGGAGCCGATGCGCTTCTCGGGGCGGGTGGCGAGCTTGATGTCGACCTTCTCGAACTTGAAGGTGTTGTAGACGCCGTAGAGGAACTTGATGAAGCGCTCGATCTCGACCGCGACGTCCTTCTCCGCGCAGAAGATGTGCGCGTCGTCCTGCGCGAACGAGCGCACGCGCGCGAGCCCGTGCACCACGCCGCCGCGCTCGTAGCGGTGGAGGCGGGCAAAATCCGCGATGCGCCAGGGCAGCTCGCGGTAGCTGCGCTTCTTCGCGCCGAAGATGATGCAGTGGCTGGGGCAGTTCATCGGCTTGAGGCCGAAGGTGTCCTTCTCGAAGAGCGCGTGGACCTGCTTCGGATCGGCGACCTTCACGTCGGCCTCCATGGCCTCGAAGCGATCGTCGGTCCATAGCCGGAACATGTTCTCGGCGTAGTTGGGCAGGTGCCCGCTCTGGCGGAACAGATCCGGCGCGTAGGCGAGGGGAGTGATCACCTCCTCGTAGCCCTCCTTCGCGTAGAGGTCGCGCATGTGGTCGACGAGGCGGTTGTAGACGAAGGCCCCCTTCGGCAAGAAGAAGGGCATCGCCGGGGCGACCTCGTGGAACATGAAGAGGTCGAGCTCCTTGCCGAGCTTGCGGTGGTCGCGGGCCCTGGCCTCCTCGGTGAGCTTGAGGTGCTCTTCCAGGGCCTCCTTCGACGGGAACGCGGTGCCGTAGATGCGCTGGAGCATCGGGTTGCGCTCGTCGCCGCGCCAGTACGCGCCGGCCACGCTGGTGAGCTTCATGGCCTTGAGGAAGCTGGTCGACGGGACGTGCGGGCCCTCGCAGACGTCGACCCACTCGTGGCCGGGCTCTCCGTGCTTGTAGAGGCTGATCTCCTCGCCCTCGGGGATCGAGTTGATGATCTCGACCTTGAAGGTCTCGCCCATCTTGGTGAAGAGGTCGATGGCCTCCGCGCGGGTGACGGTCTCGCGGCGGAAGCGCGAGTCCTTCTTGATGATCTCGAGCATGGTCTGCTCGATCTTGGCCAGGTCGTCTTCGGAGAAGGCCGCGCCGGGCTTGGCGAAGTCGTAATAGAAGCCTTCGTCGATCGCCGGACCGATGGTGACCTTGGTGCCCGGAAAGAGGCGCTGCACGGCGTCTGCCATGACGTGCGCGGTCGAGTGGCGGATGATGCGGAGCCCCTCGGGATCGGTCGCCTTGATCGCGGTCAGGATCGAGCCCGCGTCCACCGGCGTGTGCAGATCGATGATCCGGTCGCCGAGCTTGGCGCCGATGACGCCCTTCTCGAGCTTGCCCTGAGCCTTGACGAGATCGAACGATTTGACACGGTCGGACATGGGAGCGCCTTTCTAGCAGGAACCACGGACGTTTCGTAGGAGGGAGACCGGACGGCGCCCGGTCTGTGCAAGACTGTCGGGATGAGGTTCTCTCTCTTGGCGTTCACGGTGGTTCTCGCCGCCGCGTGCGGCAGCTCTTCGAGGCAAGTGGAAATGGTCTCGGCGGTCGTCCGGATGAACGGCTGCCCGGGCCTGAGCCCGGCGAACACGAAGCTCGCGCAGACGACCATGAACCAGCTGGTCGAGGGCTGCTCGTCGGTTCCCGGCGGGCACGTCGCGCTGCTCGCCACGCTCGAGCCGAACGGCCAGATCGAGCTCGCAGCTCCCGAGGGGCAGCCCGAGACGGTGCCTCTCTGCGTCCTGAAGCACGCGCTCACGCACAAGGTGTCGCTCCAGAAGCCGTGTCACCTCGAGGTGAGCCTGGAGCAGACGGGCGTGCAGGTCGAAGGGGCCCGCGATGCGTCGGTGGAGTAAGTTCTCCCTCGTGCTCGTGCTCGCCGCGTGCGGGCCTCCGCCTCGGCCGCCCGTGCCCCCGCCGCCCACGAACGTTTCGGCCACGGAGCTGGCCTCGGTGGACACCCTCGCGGCGCAGCCTCTCGGCGTCTACGTCGTCACCGCGTACGTGCTCTCCACCGAGGCGTGCCCGGTCTGCGACGGGCCCGCCCCGTGCGCGCGCTGCGATCCTCCGGGCGTCCCGGTGATGGCGGAGCGCTACGTCCAGGGAAACCCCGAACGAGCGCCCACCGTTCTCCTCGAGACGTTGGACTTCCGCGCCTTCGACAAGGACGCGCGGTACCGGTTCACGGTGCGCGTCGGTCGGCGCGACGGGGAGCACCTGGAGCCGGTGCTCCAGCTCCTGGGCGCGGCGCGCGTGCCCTGATTCCGGCCTTGATCGTCCGTTGTTCGAGCCGGCTAGCCCAACCTGGTACCCTCGACGCGTGCACTCCTGCCGCTCCCTTTCCGCCCTCGCCGTCGTCCTCGTTTGCGCTGCCTGCCGCCCGCGCTCGGACGATCCCGGGCCGCCGCCGCCGCCGCCCACGCCCCTGATCGTCCCGGGCCCCGCCCCCGACGTCGTGGCGGAGGCCACCTGCTACGGATACGTCGGCCGCGGCCTGCCCGACGGCGGCTTCTCTCGCGGCGGCAAAGAGACCCTCGTCGTCCGGCGTGACGGCGCCGCCGAGCTGCACGAGGGTACCGCGGACGGCATGGTGCTCGCGCGCGGCACCCTCGCAGCCGCGCGCATCACCAAGCTCGCCGCGCTGGTGGCGCAGCCTGCGTGGGCCTCGCTGGTGAGCAAGCGTGGAAGCCCCATGCCGGACGGGGCCATGTGCGAGATCGTCGCCAATCACCGCAGCGTGACGCGCTTCGACAAGCCGGACGACGAGCCCCTCGCCAAGGAGGTCTGGGCCGATCTCCAGTCCATGTGGAAGACGATCGATCCTTGATCGTGGCCGTGAGCCGAAGCGCGACTACTTGGCGCCGCCCTTGGGGCGCGCGGCAGGCGACAGATCCGCATTGCGCCAGTAGAAGTCGATCTTCTTCTCCGACGCGTCCGCGAAGCCGACCATCTGCATCTCGGCTTCGATCGTCGTCGTACCGTCCGGAATGACCTTCTTGGGCACGCACGAGAACGTCAGCGTCGCGCTCTCGCCCGGCTTCATCACGCCCTGGAAGAAGCTCCCCGAGCACGTGTGGAACGGCTTCGTCTTCGGCGGCGTCTCGCTGTCGTCCTTCAGGTCGAGCTGCTTGCCGGCCTTGTCGTAGAAGTAGACCGCGATCTTGCCGAAGAGGATCGTGGTCTTGCCGATGTTCTTGATGGAGAAGTTCGGGCCCTTGTCGTCCGTCTTCGTCCACTTCACCGTCATCAGGCGCTCGGTGCCCTTGGCCTCGCACGGTTGGGCGAACGAGCCGATCCCCGCGGACTTGTCCGGACAGTCGTGGTGCGGCTCGGCCGCGGCGCTGGCCACGGCCGTGGCCGACGGGGCGACCGAAGGGGCCGGCTGTGCGCTCGCCGCGCTCGCGCTCGCTGCAGCGCCTGGCTTGGCTTCGTCTTTGGTACAACCGAGAATGGCGACCGCAATCGCAAACGTGGCAAGGCTTCGCATGGATCGGTTTCTCCTGAGGCCGCGCACGCTACCAGACCGAGCGCGACCCGGTCCATCGAGCAACGCGAGAGCGGGTCTACCCCGAGAGCTCCCCCAGGCCGTCGAGCTCTCGGTAGGTTCGCTTGCGATCGTCCGCGATGGAATCGAACCGGCGCGTCAGCTCCGCGACGCCGACGCGATCCACGATTTCGAGGTTGGCGTGGGCGATCCGATCGGCAAGCCGGGGCGGCGCCTGCGGCGCGTCGAAGTTGAGCGTCTGCGCGTCGACGAACTGGGTGCCCTGGGGCCTCCCGCTTCGCACCCGATCGAGGACGGTGCTTCGAAGGATCTGGAGCGTCGGATCGGGCGTGCGCCGGAGAAACGGAATCAGCCGGTCCGCGCCGCTCGCGTCGGGCCTTGCTTCCGGATGGAACGCGGCGAACACGAACGGCACGCCGCCGTCGGGATGTCGTGGCACGTACGCCCGGTGGACGGCGGCGATGAAGCGCTCGAACTCGATGCGTCTGACGTCGAGGCGCGGATAGATCAGCACGGCAACCTCGACCTGCGCATCCGAGCTCAGCGTGTCGAGCGCGTCGAGGCTCGCCTCGATGATCTGCGCATCGGATTGAACGAGCACCTGCGCGCGAAAGGCGGAGCCGAGCCGCGCACGCTCGGCCCACGGGCACAGCCCCAGCGCTTCGACGATCTCGACCTGATAGCGGAGATGGAGCCGCTCGGCCTCCGCCGTCCACCGCGCAGCGATGGACGCAGTAGCCGCGAGGGGGAGCTCTTGCCCGAGACCTTCGTCCATCATGCTCAATTTCCGCAAACCTCCGTCGAAGTCATCCGATCGCTGCGTACTGGCGCTTGGCCGCAAAGTCCATACCGACGCGTCAGCGACCCGAATCAAGAGCGCCTGTGATCCGGATCACAGGCGCCTGTGAAGCCTGGCTTGGGCCTCCTACGCCGGAGGCTCGGCCTGTCCTAGGGGGAAGACGCCCAGGCCCTCGAGCTTCAGATCGATGGGCTTCTCGTCGAGCGCCTTCTCGATGCTCTCGGCCATGATGGGCTCCCACGGCTTGGCCTCGAGGAGCGAGACCTCGAGCGGCACGAAGGCGCTCTGATCGACGGCGAACGAGGTGGCCTGCGGGGTCACGAAGAGCGCCTTCTCGGCCGGAGAGCCGAGGGCGCGGAAGAGCACCTCGGGCGACACGGCGGGCGTCACGTCGTAGCCCGCCGGGATGTAGAGGCCCGGATGGATCTCGACGAAGAACGTGCCGAGGGGAATGGCCTCGACGCCGGCGGCACAACGCACGAACGCCCCGCGGGACGTGACGGCGATCTCGGTGCGCGCGATGGTCTGGCGCGGCAGCGCGTAGGCCATGCGGCGGAGGAGCGGCAGCTCCTGCGGCGGCACCCAGGTGGCCGTCACGTTCCTCCACGGCGCCGCCGACGGCATGATCCGGAGCGGCACGCGCACGGGCGGCGGCGCGCCCGTGCTGGTGGCGGCGGACTCGCTCCCCGTGCTGCGGAGCTCGACGCGCGCGAAGGCGCGGAGATCGCCCAGCTGAGGCATGCGGTCGAGGGTCCACGGCTCGTCGCCGCGGCCGCGCAGGAGGACGATGCCGTTCGGATCGAAGACCGGACACGCGCGGAGGTGGACCGGGTGCCGGTAGCCGATCTCGACCGCGACCCCCGGACCCACGGGCAAGAACGTCGTGATGCCGGGCGTGCCCTTCATGAGCGGATGCATGCGCTTGGGCAGATCGGGGACGCGCAGCACGTACCTGCGCACCGACCCTTCGTCGAAGCTCGAGCTGGGCGGCCACTCGCCGACGGCCACCTCGCCGTCGACGCGCGAGCGCACGAAGTAGTGGATGAGCGCCGGCCCGAGCCCCTGCTCGGCGACGAGGATGCGCGGCCCCGGCTCGTCCTCCGTGGACGGATCCACGTGCGGCATGAGGCGAAGGAGCAGCGCGCGGAGCTCGACCTTCTTTTCGACGTCGTACCCTTGCGTGAATTTGTCGTGATAGAGCACGACCGCGTTCTCCGAGCCGAGCAGCTGCGTCGCGTCGTAGCCGAAGGGCGCGTTGGCGTCGCGGTAGGCCACGAAGTGGCGGCTCGTGCCGGTGAAGATGAACCCGCCCACGAGGCGCGCGGTCTCCGCCATGCGGTCCATGCGATCGCTGGACTCGGCCGCGAACGACAGGATGATCTCGCGCGTGCCCAGTTTCGAGCGCACGAGCTCGATCTCGAGGCTGGGCATCAGATCTTCCAGCGAGTGCTCGCGGGTGTAGACCGACAGGAGCGCGACCAGGCGATCGATCGAAGGCAGGAGCACCACCCCCTTGGCGCCCAGGGCGACGCCCTTCGACTCGAGGCCGAGGCCCGGCGTGCGAAGCCGGGTCTGATGGAGAGCAATGCGGTCCAGCACCGGGACGCAGCATACCGCACCCGAAAAACGGGCGGGACCCGATGCGCGGATGGGCGAAATCTGCCTTGCGATGGCACACAAGCGGTACAGGAGTGCGATGCGTTTCGCAGAGCCCGTTGCCCTCGCCCTCGCGGGACTTCTCGCCGTCTCCGCGGTGGGCTGGGTGCGCCTGCACGGGCGCAAGCACGGTCCGCGGCACGCGAAGACGCACGCCTCGGCGCCACTCGCGACGGTCCTCCGCGTCCCGCACGCGAAGGGGCCGGTCGTCGTCGACGGCGAGTTCGAGGACCCGGCCTGGCGCGACGCGGCCCTCAGCGGCGCGTTCCTCGACGCCGCCGGTGCCGCCGCGAGGCCGCACTCCGAGATGCGCCTCCTCTGGGACGAAACTGGGCTCTACCTGGCCCTCTACGCCGCCGACGAGAACATCGAGGAGAAGGATCCCGTCCCCGATGGTCCCCTCTGGAAGGCCGACTCGTTTCACCTCGTCTTCGAGGGGGACGGCGAGGAGCGTCAGCTCGACATCGCGCCCCACGGCGCGGTGACCGACGGCCTCCGACGAGGTGGCGGCGCGGTGGACTACACGTGGCAGAGCGGCGCTCGCGTGGGCAGCGACGTCGACGGCACGGTCAACGACCGCAGCGACGACGACGAGGAGTGGGTCGAGGAGGTCGCCCTCCCGTGGAAGGCGCTCGGCCTCCAGGGCAAGGCGGGGGAGCAGGTCACCGTCCGGGCGTCGCGCTGCGACGTCCCGAAGACGGGCGTGAAGAGCTGCGGCAGCGTGCGCTACCGGCTCGTGCTCGCGGGGCCGGAAGCCTTGCCCTGAAGGCGAAAGTTGCTAGTCTTGCCACGTCGCGGGCGCCCCTGGCAGGCACGCACGCACACGCAACATCCGGAGGCGCGCGGCATGAAGAGCTTGGTGCAAGGGACGACGTGCCTCTTCGGGGCGCTCATCATGGCCGCGACGCTGGCCGCCGCGTGCAGCAACCCCGGGAGCGGCTTCACCACCGTGGACGGTGGGACCGACGACGGCTCGGTCAACGACGACTCGGGCTTCAACCCGAATCCCGACAGCGGCAAGAAGGACGCCGCGCCGAACCCCATCGGCTGTGACGCGACGTGCCCGCCCGCGGGCGGTACGTGCGTCAACAACCAGTGCACGATCGTCGCCAACCCGGGCAACGTCGATCCCGGGACGCAGACCAAGCTGAAGGCGGGCGGCACCGCCGACTCGGCCTACAAGTTCCTCTATCCATACGACAAGACCGTGTTCCCGCGCGGGCTCGTGTCGCCGACGCTGCAGTTCGCGGGCACCGCGTGGGACGCCGCCTACGTCCACGTCAGCTACAACGGCTTCGACTACCAGGGCTTCTACGGCCCGTCCGCCAACGCCCGCCTCCCCTTCACGCTCCCCGTGTGGCAGGCCATCACGCTGGGCGCGGCGGCGAACTCGGTGGTCAAGGTCGAGGTCACGAAGATCTCGGGCGGCAACGTCACCGGCCCCGCCACCGAGAGCTGGACCGTCGCGCAGGGCAGCATCCGCGGCA
>Ga0182021_10008967_pt1 | contig 11839 bp, 7 predicted proteins | sample 612E3MmetaG_FD_120493 | JGI IMG/M metagenome (GOLD analysis project Ga0182021, IMG submission 120493) | Permafrost microbial communities from Stordalen Mire, Sweden - 612E3M metaG (Illumina Assembly) | ecosystem: Environmental > Terrestrial > Soil > Wetlands > Permafrost | place: Sweden...
CCACTTGCGCCCAGGTCTTGCCATCCCACGCCCAAAGATCGTCGAGCAACTGCCCGCTTGTCGCATCCCATCCGCCATAGACGTAGGTTTTTCCGGTCGACGGATTGTAGGCCATGGCCTGGTTGTAGCGGGTAGACGGCACGTCGAGCGGGGGGGTGCGATCGGTGAACGCGGGCGTCGCGGGGTTGAGCTCCCAGACCTCGCGCGAACCCGTGGCCCCGTAGCCCACCCCGATGGGCACGCCGGGGAGGTAGCCAGTCGATCCGCCGCTGCCGTACGTCCCGCCGGTGCCGTAGGGGTTGTACGCGGCTGCGCCGGCCACCAGCTCCAGGCGTGCGCCCGCAACGTCCGCGACCATGGACGCGTACATGCGGGCCGAGGGGATGCCACTCTCGCTGCCGGTCAGACGCTGGGTCCAGGCTCCGGTTGTGGGCTCCCAATCCCACAGGTCGTTCAGGGTGTTGCCCGTGCTGATGTCCCAGCCGCCGAAGACCACAACCTTGTTGCGGCTGCCATCGAAGGCCATGGCGTGACCGTAGCGCTGGCTTGGCTTGTTGCCCGGGGCGGTTCGCTCGGTCCAGGTGGCGGTCGCGGGATCCCACTCCCAGGTGTCCTGCTTGGGCACGCCGGGCGCGCTGGCGATGTCGGTCTGCAAGCCCGCGAAAAGCACCGCCTTGTTACGCGCGGAATCCCACACCAGGCCGAAGTCGTGCCGAACCGACGGCGCGGTGGCCACTGTTTGCAGTGTCCACTTGTACGCAACCGGATCGTATTCCCAGGTGTCGCCGAGCGAGATCGAGACGCCGCTGCCATCGGACGAATACTGGTCGCTGCGCCCGCCGCCGAAGAGCAGGATCTTTCCCGTCGACTTCTCGTAGACCATGCCGTGCTGGCTGCGCGCCGAAGGGTAGCTGCCGGCGGCGCTGACATTGGTCCACGCGCCTGTCGCCGGATCCCATTCCCAGGTGTCTTCGAAATTGGAGCCACTGCCGGCGCGGCCGCCGAAGAGCACGAACTTGCCGCGCAGGGAATCGAACACCATGGCCGCGCCCGAACGCGCATTCGGCGCGCTCCCCGTGCCGGTGCGGTTGGTCCACTTGCCGGTGGCCAGGCTCCATTCCCAGGTTTCCTGGTTGGGGGCGACGGTGCCGGTGTTGGGATTGGTGTTCGTCCCGCCGAACATCACGACCACCTTGCGGGTTTCGTCGAAGGCCGCGGCCTGCAGGTAGCGGCCATCCGGCGTACTGCTCGAGCCGACCTTTCGCCAGGCCGCGACCTCCGTCGGCGGCACCACGCCAAGCGCCAGCTTGCCGGACTCGATGTTGGTGGAATTCCGCTCCTCGGTATCCTCATTGCAGGTCGCGAGAAGAAGTAGAGCAACGATGGTGCCGCTTCTCGGCTTCATGGGGGGCCTCCTTGCGTGCTTGCGCGAACGCCTGACGGATACTGACACCACCGCGTCGTTTCCGGAAGTGTCCATGGTCACCAAAAGCCGGCGGTTTGCGGCGCCCGCCCGGAGTGCTCCCGCCGCTTGGTCAGGCGAGAAAGTCGCCCGATCCAACCCTGGTCTTGGCGGCTGCCCCTCGGGAGCGCTTGGCGCTATAACGGGGCGCGCATGCCACCCAAGGAAGAAGACCACAGCCACCCGCCGGATGGCCAGGCTGTCACGGTGACGCTCGACGAGGCGCTGGCCCTCGCGGTTTGCGCACATCGCGAGGGCCGGTTCCCGGAAGCCGCGGAGATTTACCGTCAGATCCTCGTCATCGTGCCCGACCACGTCGATGCTCTTCACTTCCTCGGCGTGGCCGAGCACCAGGCGGGACGCCCGCAAATGGCCCTCGAGCTCCTGGATCGCGCGCTAGCCTTGGCGCCGGAGCACCCCGATGCCCTGAGCAACCGCGGCAACGTGCACCGGAGTCTGCGCCATCTCGACGAGGCCGAGGCGGACTACCAGCACGCGCTGGCCCTGCGCCCGGACGATCCCAACACCCTCGGCAATCTGGCAACGGTGCTGCGCGCCCGTGGAGACTGGGAGGGCGCGGTTACCGCCCTTCGCGCGGTCATCGCGCGCAAGCCGGATCACGCCTCGGCCTGGCAGAACCTGGGCGGTACCCTCGAGGATCTGCAGCGAAGAGAAGAAGCCGTCGAGGCCTACCGGCAGGCCGCCCGGCTGGCGCCCGCTTCGGCGGACATGTACCGCGACCTGGGTGTGGCGCTCTCCATCGAAGGACGCATTCGCGAGGCCATCGAGATGTACCGCCAGTGTCTCGCCCTCGCGCCCGGCGATGCGCGCGCCCGCCACCTGCTCGCCGGGTGCACGCAGGAGAGTGCGCCCCCGCGTGCGGCCGACGACTACGTGCGCGCGGAGTTCGATCACTTCGCCGCCAACTTCGACGCGAAGCTGGCCAGCCTGGAATACTGCGGGCCCGCGCTCGTCTGCCAGGCGGCCGAGGAGATCGCCCGCGAGCTGCCGCCCCGGCCGGTCGTGCTTGACGCCGGCTGCGGGACCGGGCTGTGCGGGCCGCTCTTGCGCCCGCGTGCCTCCGTCCTGGTGGGCGTGGACCTGTCACCTGCCATGGTGGCGCTGGCGCAGAAGCGCGGGGGCTACGACGATCTCGTGGTCGCGGAGCTGACCGGGTATCTGCGGCAACACGAACGAAGCTGCGACTTGATCGTCTCGGCCGACACGCTGGTGTACTTCGGCGACCTCACGGAAGTCACCGCGGCCGCCGCGGGAGCACTGCGTCCCGGCGGCGCGCTGATCTTCACCCTCGAGCGCGCGGAGCCGGCCGACGCGCCGTCGGGTATTCGGTTCCACCCGCACGGCCGCTACAGTCACACCCGCGACTATGTCGCCTCTGTCCTCGGCCAGACGGGATTCGCCGATACGGTCATTTCCGAGATCTCGTCACGCAAGGAAGCGGAAAAGTGGGTGCCCGGCTGGCTCGTGCGCGCGCGTGTGGGCCGGCACTGCGGTGATGACTAGAGCTGAATGCGGCCGATGTTGTTGCCCAGCTCCTCGGTGAACCAGATGTTGCCGTCGGGGCCGGAGGTGATGCCGCATGGGTAGCTGAAAGGGGTCGGCACCGGGAATTCGCTGACCTGCCCGGTCACCGTGATGCGTCCGATCTTGTTCACCAGATACTCCGTGAACCACAGGGCGCCGTCGGGGCCGGCGGTAATGATGCGCGGGCCGCTGTTCCCGGTCGGCAACGGGAATTCGGTGATCTCGCCCGCCGGCGTAATGCGGCCGATGCGATTGCCGCCGGCTTCGGTGAACCAGACGTTGCCGTCGGGCCCGGCCGTGACGCCGTAGGGATAGCTGCCGCCGGATGGCAGGGTGAACACGGTGTCGACATCCGCGAGCGTATCCCGGCCGAGGTTGTTGCTGGCTATGCCGCTCACCCAGAGGTTGCCGTCGGGGCCGTTCGCGATTTCCTGCCAATCGTCCTGATGGTCGGCGAAACGATCGAGAAGGAATCCAACGGTTGTCAGCGAGGCGAGATGCCCCGAGTATCCCGTGAACCAGAGCGTGCCATCCCCGGCGGTGACGATGGCCTGGGGCGAGCTCGGGTAGACCGCTGCCAACTCGGTGATGCTCCCGGCCGGCGTGATGAAACCAACCACGCCCGCAGCCGCTTCGGTGAACCAGAGATTGCCGTCCGGGCCGGAGGTGATTCCCTGCGGACAGCGTGCCTCGGCTTGCCCGTACGGCAGCCCGAACTCCGCGAAATCCCCGGCCGGGCTGAGCCGGCCGATCTGGTTGCGCGTGCACTCGGTGAACCAGAGATTGCCGTCGGGGCCGGTCGTGATGCGACGGGCGTCCGCGCCCTCGGTCGGGATGCGCAACTCGACGATGAGCGCCGCGGTGCTGCCGCCACTGCCGCCGGCCGTGGTGGCCCCGCCGCTGCCTGGGTGCCCGCCCGAGCCAGGGTGACCTCCAGTGTGGGTCGGGCCAGAGCTGCCGGGGCTGCCGCCCGTGCCGCCCTGGCTGCCCCCGCTTCCTCGCTCGGCAGCGGGCACGAAGGAAGGAGATAGCAGACTGGTGCGGCCGCAGGCGAGAAACAGCAGAATCAGCGCAAAGCAACCTGGTCGCATCGGTTCCTCGAGCATAGCGGAGAACGTCTCGCCCCGGTTAGGTCTCCGCTACTTCGCGCGCCGCCGTTTGCGGTTGCTCCACGCGTGCCCGGAGCGCCCGTTCCCGAGCCACCACCGCTACCAGCGCGCCGCTTGAGCCGCCGCGTGCGCGCGCGCCGCCGCCGGTCCCCATAGTTCCACGTTTGTTCGTACTCCCCGACATGACAGAAGAGCCCCCAGAATCCGCCGTACCGCCAGAGCCGATCGCGGCCCTGGACCTCTTGCTTGCCGCCACATTCCGGGTTCCCTGGGCTGGCTGATCCTGGACCAGCACGTCGAGGTCGAGCCGGGAGGGCAACGATGCGAGCCGCGGGCCAGCGGGAGTCTGGGACTTTGCCTCCGTGCCCCTGCCGCGGCAGGCGCTCGCCAGCAAGACCAGCGCGAGCAAAGAGAGCCGCCGGCAAGTCGGCGATGCGGGCGCTAGGGACAAGCGCGGCCGGTTGCGCTGCCCGCGAATGCCCGAGATGGTCGTGCTCCATGCGATGGTCGGGTTGTGCGGGCAGTTCGACACGACGCCATCGGGCGGGCGCCGTCGTGCCGCCGTCAGCGCGCTTCCATCTCGCTGGCCGCGAGGAGGACCGCGCACAGCCCGTGCGGCGAGTTCGAAAGTGTGGGCGTCTGGTTGATGTAGCCGGCGTAGCTCGTCTGCACGCCCATGCCCTGGACCGCGCCGTTGATGGTGGGTAAGCCGCTACCGTCGGTGGTGACCTTGGTCTGCAGTCCTTGCCAGCCTTTCTGGGCGACGGCCAGATAGCTGGCGTCTAGGTAGCCGCGCGCCACCCCCACCTTCAAGGCGTAGACGAACATGCCGCTGCCCGAGGTTTCCAGCCAGTCGTCGGACTTGCTGCCCTGATCGACGACCTGGTACCAGAGTCCGGTCGCCGAATCCTGCGTGTTCTTGAGGCCCACCGCCAGGCTGGCAAGAATGGACAACATGTTGCTGCGTCCCGACTGGCTCGCCGGCAGATCGTCCAGCGTGTCCACGATCGCCATCGCGTACCAACCCAGGGCCCGGCCCCAGACCACGGGCGAGCGGCCGGTCGTGGGGTCGGCCCAGGCGGCCTTCTGTCCGGCCGGGCTGTCATCCCACGCGTGGTAGAGGAGCCCGGTGGACGTATCTTGCACATGCTGCGCGAGTAGGTTGATCTGCTGCGTGACGGTGTCGCCACAGAAGGTTCCGCAGGTGCCAAAGACCGCGCCGTAGCGCGCGAGGAAGGGCTCGCCCATGTAAATGCTGTCGAGCCACATCTGGTTGGGATACGACTGCTTGTGCCAGAAGCCTTGGTCGGCGTTACGCGGGATGGTGTCGTAGCGGTCCCGAATGTTGTTCGCGGCGGTCTGGTACTTGGCCGTTCCCGTCTGTTGGTAGAGGAAGGGGAGCAAGACCGAAGGCTGGATGTTGTCGAAGCTGTGTGCGGAGGGAATGTTGACCACGCCGCTCGCATCGACGTAACTATCGACATACTTCTTGATGTACGCAAGGTAGCGGGCATCGCCGGTGCGGCGGTAGACCTGTTCCATTCCGCGCAGGACGATGCCGTGGTTGTATTCGAAGGCGGCCGTGGTGGCGATGTTGTTGGGATCGGGCCACCGGGTCATCACCGCGTTGGCGAAACGCACCGCCAGGGAATCGGCGGCCAGGCTGGGACCCGCGTCGGTTGCGCTGCCCGCATCCGTCGCGCCACCCGAACCCGTGCTTCCGCCCGAGCCCTTGGCGCCGCCCGTGCCCGTGCCTCCGCCCGAGCCCTTGGCGCCGCCGGTGACCGAGGCATCCGCCGCGCCGTCCGTGTTCGCGATGCCGCCCGCACCCGTGCCGCTCGTCGAGCTCGGGGATGTCGAGCCACCCGAACCGGTGCTTCCGCCCGAACCCTGGGCGCCGCTCGAGCCGCCGGAGCCGGACACCCCACCGGTTCCGCCGGAGCCGGACACGCCACCGGTTCCGCCGGTGCCGATCGCGCCGCCGGTTCCGGTTCCGGATCCGCCAGCGGTCCCCGTCGCGCCGCCGGAGCCGATGTTTCCGCCGGTTGCCCCCATGCTGCCTCCGGTGACGCTCGCAGCGGGGACATCCAGGCCGCCTTCCGTAGCGCCGCCTAGCGCCGAGTCGTGCCCCGATCCACCGGCCTTTCCACAGCCCGCGAGGGCCGAAACGGAAAGGAGGAAGATTGCCGCACGATTCAGTGGCTGGTGCCGCATGGGTTCTCCGACTCTGTGGTTGCAGTCAGTCGAGAGCTCGTCCTCGCCTTGCAGAACAACCAAGGGGCGCGAGCTACTTCGGCCCGGCGCCGGCCTGGATGGCGGCCTGCAAACCGCTGGTTGCATCGGGCGTATACGCATAGGGTGGGGTTGTGAAAGGCGTACCGCCGCCGCCGGTGGCCTGGGTGCCGCTGGTGTTGGTATAGACATTGTTGCTCGACGTGATGTAGGCCGTGGCTTGGTCCGAGGTGCTGTTGAACTGCTGGGGATTCTTCACTCCGGAGAACACGTTGTCTTCGACGAGAATCTGGGCCTGGATTCCGGCGCGCACGCAGTAGTTGCTGGCGGTCGACGTGTAGAGGTTGTTGAAGATGTGGTTCTTGCCGAAGCGTACGCGCGGCTGTCTTTCCACGACGTTGTCCGTCCACCAGTTGTGGTGCCAGGTGATGTTCAATTTTCCCGCATCGCTGGTCGTGCCGTCGTCGCCGCCGACCAGGTTGCTGAAGCGGTGACCGCTGGCGCCGGTGGAATCACTGCCACTGTTGTCGGTCCTAGCCGTGTAGTGGAACTTGGTCCACGACACGGTGACGAAGTCGGCGCCGTTCGTGATGTCGAGGTTGCCATCGGTGCCGTCGGAGATGTCGCAGTGATCGAACCAGATGTGGTGCCCGCTCTGCACCGAGATGGCGTCCTGGCCCGACGAGCAGCCCGCGGACGAGTCGTAGCTCGGATCGAGCGCGCAGTTGCCCACGGCGTAGCCGACGATCTTGATGTTGCGAACGATGACGTTGGACGAGCTGATGGACACGTGGCCGTGCAATTCGGCGCCGCACAGTCCGACGATGGTCTTGTTCGAGGCGATGGACACCGAGCCGGCGGCCATCACGCCCTTGACGTAGATTACCGCGGCCGTGCTGCCCTTAGCCGCGTTTTGCAAGTCGGCCAAGGTGGTCACCGTCGTGGGGGTTGCGCTGCCGCCGCCGGTGGTGGTGGTCGTGCCGTTGCCCGACTGAGAGGCCCACCCGATGAGCGGGCTGGGATCCGGCGGGGTGGTGCACGAGCCGCCGCCCGCGCCCGTGGACCCACCTGTGCCGGTGGCGCCGCCCGTGCCGCTGGTCGTGCCGCCGGTGGCGGTTGAGCCGCCGGTTCCGGTTCGGCCACCCGTACCGGACGTGGACGTGGCGCCGCTGCCGGACGCGCCGCCGGTTCCGGTTCGGCCACCGGTTCCGGATGCCCCACCGGTCGCCGACGCGCCACCGGTGCCCGTGGTGCCACCAGATCCAGGGCCGCCGCCGGTCGTGGAGGCACCGCCGGTTCCGAAGGCACCGCCGGTTCCGGCGACCGTCGTGCTGCCACCGGTCGAGGTCACCCCTCCGGTTCCCCGGTCTCCCCCCCTGTCAGTCGCGCCTCCCGAACCGCCCCCACTTCCCGCCGAAGCACCGACGTCCGGGAGCGGCGAGGCGTCCTGGCGGATTACGCCGGAGCCCGAGCTGCTGTCACACGCCACAAGCAAACATACGCACGAGAACGCGAACGAAGTCCTCAACATCTTGGCTCCACGCATTTTGTTGTCGGATGGCGAAAGTCCGGCCTTTTTACCTTCATAAGCGCAGTGCTGGCCGGACCAGGAATGGCTCACTCGATAGCAAATTCATGTCTTCCCCGTGACGCGAGGCTGCATGTTGAGCCATTCCGGTCTCGGGCCCGCACTGCCCAGCGAGAGGAAGGCTCGGGGGTGAGTATCCGCGACATTTCTCTTCTTACCCATGCTTTCCCAAGCCCATGTCACAATAGGGTCCGTGCCCGAGGACAGGCCACACGCGGACGCGCCGGTCATGGGGCTCCATGCCGTGGCCGGCTTGGCGCCGCCCGGGCTGAAGGTGGTGGAGTCTCGAGAGGAGCGGCCGGGCGAGCGCGCCTTCGCGCGAACGGATGAGGAGACCCTGGTGGCTGGGACGCTCGCAGGCAAGCGCTGGGCGCAGCAGGAGGTCTGGTATCGCTTCGCTCCCATGGTGCACGGGCTGCTCCGCCGTTCGCTGAGCCCGCGCCACGACCATGACGATCTGGTGCAGGAGGTCTTCCTCCGCGTCTTTCGCCGCTTGCACACGCTGGAGAAGCCTTCGGCATTGCGCAGCTTCGTCTACTCCGTGGCGGTGCGCGTGGTCAGCGAGGAAATACGTCGCTTCCAGGTGCTTCAACGCGCGCACACCCAGCTCGTCATCATCGCCGATGATGGCGGCGACCGAGGCGCTGATTTCGAGGCGCGCGACACCTTGCAGCGCATCCAGCACGTCCTCGACGGCATGAAGGACAAGCACCGGGCGGTGTTCGTTCTGCGCCACGTCGAGGGCATGGACTTGCAGGAGATCGCGGATGGGCTCGGCATCTCGCTGGCCACGGTCAAGCGCTACCTGGTCAAGTCCCTCCGTTCCATCCAGCAGGCGGTTTCGCGCGACGAAGGGCTGCAGGCCAGGCTCGCCGCCGTATCCTCCGCGAAAACCTTGGGAGGCGGCCCATGAGCGACGGCGAGACCCAGAGGATCGTCGACGCCGTCGCGGACGCGACTAGAACGGGCATGGGCCGGGTGTCGCCCGCGGAGCTCGACCACGGCTGGGAGCGCCTGGAGAGCGCGCTCTCCGACGGCAAGTATCCCTCGGTGCCCATCGTGGCCGCAGCCCCGCGCTGGTGGCTGCGCGGGTTCGCGGTGGCGGCGGCCGCGCTCCTGCTGGGATTCGCGACCCACCGGTGGCTCGCGGCGCGCTCGGATGCGTCGTTGCACTACGTGATCGAGGGCGCGGCGGTCGGCCCGGGCGAGACCATTCGCACCGTGGCCACTGCTTCCGCCCGCATGCTCTTCTCCGACGATTCGCGTATTCGCATCGCGCCCGCGACCAAGGTCTCGGTGCTCGCGCTCGACGCGCATGGCTCGCGTATCGCGCTCGCCGACGGCGCCCTGGACGTCGAGGTTCGCCATCGGCAGGGCACCTCGTGGCGCTTCGAGGCCGGTCCCTTCAGCGTGAAGGTGGTGGGCACGTCGTTCCATCTCGCCTACGAGGCGGAACGTGGTCGGCTGGCGCTCCAGATACTGACCGGCAGGGTGGAGGCGCGCGGGCCGTCCGATGATCGCGTCTTCACCCTGCGGGCCGGCGAATCGCTGGAACTGTTCGCCGGCGTCGCGCCCGCATCCTCCCCCACGACCCCAGTGCCGCCCTCGGCGAAGCCCGTCCCGCCCGAGGTCACGTCGCCGCTTCCCGAAGCGGCCACGCCGCGAGTTGCCCCAGCTCCATCTTCGCGGCACCACGCGACCCACGCCGCGCGCGCCGAGGTCTCTCTCGCATCCGGGGGCTGGGCCAGGCTCATCGCCCAGGGCGATTTCGCGGCCGTGGTGAAGGATGCCGAGCAGCGGGGCCTCGATGCCACCCTGGCCAGCGCCGCGGCGGCGGACCTGACTTCCCTCGCGGACGCGGCGCGCTACATCCGGCGCAACGACGTTGCGCGGCAGGCGTTGCTGGGTTTGCGCGCACGCTTCCCCGGCACGGCGCGCGCCAGCGATGCCGCGTTTTTCCTCGGCCGCCTTGCCGAGCTGTCGCCTTCCTCGACCAGCGCGGCGGTGGCCTGGTACGAAACCTATCTCGGCGAATTCGGCCGCGGCCCCTACGCGGGCGAGGCCCTGGGGCGAGAGATCGCGCTGCTGGCGCATACGGACCGCGTCCGCGCCCGCAAGGCGGCGGAAGCCTACTTGGAAAGGTTCCCGCACGGATCGCAGACCGAATTGGCCAGGTCTCTATTAGAATCCGCGCCCGAGTGAGCCTATTGTCAGTGTTGGTCGTCTTCGGTCTGCTTCAGGCCGGCGTCGCGGACAGTTCTGCTGCCGACGGCGGAGCGCCGGCTTTGGTGGTCGTGGCCCTGCCCGCCGAGGCCGACCCGGCCATCCTGGAAGCGCTCCATCGCCTGCGCGGCGAGGCGACCTCGGTTGGGTTCGAGGTTCGTCTGGTCGGCCCGGCGACCGAATCCCTGACGCTCGAACAACTCGACCGTCTGTGGGCCGGGTTGCGGCCGGCCGCGGTGGTGGCCTTCGCTCGTCCCGACGAGAAGGCGCCGGCGCCGCGCGCGCTGGATGTGACCTTCCGGGATCGCGAAAGTGGCAAGACCTCGGTCGCGCACTTGACCGCGGGCGAGCTCGTCGACGCGCAAGAGCGGGCCGACGTCATCATCGCGGTGCGGGCGGTGGATTTCATCCGCGCTCGCATGTTCGACACGCTGGCGGGCCGGCGACCCGAACCCGCGCCGCCGCCACCACCGCCAACAACGGTGCCCATTCGTCGTTACCACCTCGCGGCCGGGCTCGCGGTACTGGGCACGCCCTCCGGGTTCGCGCCCTCGTTCGCGGCGCGGCTCGCGGTAGGCTACCGGCCGACTGGGTGGCTGCGCATCGGCGCGACCGCGTTCGGCCTGGGCAGCGAGCCACGACGGGAAAGCACCGCCGGGCGGGTCGGCCTGGACCAACGGTTCGTGGGGGCCGACGTGACCCTGCTCGGCCCCCTGTGGCGCCGCTTCCAGCCCATGCTCGAAGTGGGCGGCGGCGAATACTGGGTGGTCGTACGCGGCGACGGTACGCTCCCCAACGTGGGCCGGACGGTCACCCTGTCGAGCCCGGGCGCCGCCACATCGGTCGCGCTTGCCCTCGGCATTCTCCCTTCGCTCGCGCTCGAGCTGCGCGGCGGGGCCTTGTGGTTGCAGAGCCAAGTGCAGGTGCGCGTCCAGGGCACCAATGACACCTACCTCGGCAGCCTGGGCCGCCCCCTCTGGTTCGGCGGTCTGGTGCTCGCCGCCAGCTACTAGAGCACCGAACGGTTTGAAAGCCGGGCAATCTCCGGATCTTTCACCACAGAGAACACAGAGGACACAGAGACGGACTGCAGAAGGAAGGGTTTCGGATCCGGATCCGGAAGCCCTTCCCCTCCGGCCTTTGTGTCCTTCGTGTCCTCTGTGGTTTTCCCCTTCCGGACCTCGGCTCTTTGCTGCGCGCCGGATTTCACCGGAGAATCAAATCGTTCGGTGCTCTAGGGAGTTGTCACCAAAATGTCGTCGACCGAGGCCTTGATGCCTTTTTCGATCTGGATGCCGAGCCCGGTCTGGTCGGCGAGGCAGCCACCATTCCCCACCGTGTTCCCGGCGGTTGAGGTCAAGTCCGACACACAATCGTCGTCGAAGGTGGCCATCTGCGCGTCCTCGAAGAAGGCGGTCAAGTGCACGCTGCTGGTGCCGCTGATGGTCAGCTTGAGGGTGTGCCAGCCGCCCATGGCCACCGGGGTCGCGAACTTGCCCTGGGCGAGCGAGCAGATGGTGTAGCCCCCGTTGCCGTCATCGACCTTCTTGAAGATGCCAACCTTGGTCATGGTGCCGTCGTTGGTGATGGTCGCGCCCACGGCGTAGAAGATGTTCTCGGTACTCGCGGCCTGGCGAACGTCGAGGCGCACGGTCCGGTCCGAGGTGGGCGCCTGCTCGA
>Ga0182021_10008968_pt1 | contig 11838 bp, 13 predicted proteins | sample 612E3MmetaG_FD_120493 | JGI IMG/M metagenome (GOLD analysis project Ga0182021, IMG submission 120493) | Permafrost microbial communities from Stordalen Mire, Sweden - 612E3M metaG (Illumina Assembly) | ecosystem: Environmental > Terrestrial > Soil > Wetlands > Permafrost | place: Sweden...
ATATGGAGTCGGCATCGGCCTGATCGCCAATCTGGGTTGCATGGCCGAGTGTGCCAGAAAAGAAGAGCACGCCATCATCAAAGACATGGCGTCGATCAACTCTTCCGCTCTCCATTACGGCGCCTGCACTTTCTATTGCATGCGCTACCTACTGGAGAATCCGGAAAAGTTCCTGCAACTCCCGCTCATCCGCCCGGAAGATCTGGATGCCTATGACAAAATCGGGATCGAGATCATCAAGCTGGTAGACCGGGTCCAAACCACCGAGTGGATCGAAAGGGTTGTCGGCTATTATCTCCAAGGTTCATACGATGGCAACATCCTGGACCTGACCTGCAACTTCTCCAGATTCAATCTGAAGAAACACTCCAACGCCGAAGTTGCCGGAATAGATATGGCCAAAACCATGCAATCCAAAAAAGGCGTACTGGGCTACCGCGAGATGCTTCCGGAATTGTTGAAGGTAAGCATTGACCACAGCCACGACCTCCTGAGCTGCAGCAACAAGTGTGATAACTGCTCAGGCTGTAAAAATCCCTCGGCCGTAAAGTACGACGAGGCAAGACGGTCCACGGTCCTCAAACAACTGGACCGCCTGGAAGAGGAATATCTGTTTTCCTAAGGAGGATAAATGGAAAAATATGAAGCCCAAGGCATGGACCGCCACAGTGTGGAAGCCTTACTCATAATAATCAAGGCTTGTCAGGCTGGCGGAAACAGGGAACTTCTCAAGGAAGCGAAGGAAGCGCTCCTAAGGAAAGTTCCGCCCAACAACCAAGCTCAGCCCTCAGCGAATAACGAGGGTCGAGCACCGGCGCTCCGAACCATCAACTGATGATTCGGAGCTTTTTGTTTATCGCCGGTTTTCGGATCAAAAAACTGCCTTTCATAAGCAGCTTCTACCAGTGGGTTTCTACCATAGTTCTGTACTCTTTTTATTTATTTATGAATATTATTTTTCTTTTTTCTTTATCCAGCCATTCAAACTTTATCCAGAGAGCGTTTTTTGGAATTATCTTTTTGATCCGGTCCGCCCATTCGACGATGAGAATATTATTTTTATCAGCAATCAGCTCTTCCCAGCCGAGATTTAAAATATCATCAGCTGCGACCCGATAAGCGTCCAGATGATAGATGTTTTTTTTGTATTGTTTCATGATGACGAAGGTCGGGCTGGTGTAGGGGCCTTTGACTTTCAGGCCCTTGAGCAAGCCTTGCGTAAAAGTCGTCTTGCCGGCCCCCAGCTCGCCAGAGAGACAGATTATGGCAGCGGCGGGAAATTTGGTCTGCAAAACCTCCTCAGCCAGCAATTGGCCGAGCGCTTGAGTCTCCTTAGCGCTATTGGTAGTAAATTCTTTTTCCATAACCTTTCCATTTGACCGTAAATAGGCAGAAAAGTCAAGTTATTAGCCAAATTATTGACATAAATATCTAGGCCTGCTACCTTGTAATACTATCTTAGCAGTGATAGCTGTAACTTCGTTTAAGCGTTGCCATTATCCGCCATGACTCTTGAGCCTCAACAACAATTTAAAAATTTTTTGGAAAAATCCGAAGAGGTGCTGATCCTGATTCCGGAGAATCCCAGCGGCGATGCCGTCGGCTCCGCCTGGGCGCTGTATTTTTTCCTGGAAAAAAACGGCAAGAATCCGACGATCGCTTTTTCCAACCAATTGCCGTTGAAATATTCCTTTTTGCCGAAACCGCAGCGGATCCTGACCGAGCTTTCCGGCGCGCGTGATTTTATCCTGCAGTTCGACACGACTTACAACAAGATCGCCGGCGTCCGCTGGGAAGAAAAAGACAACAAACTCGACCTGCATATCACCCCGGAAAAAGGCACGATTGATCCGCGGGATTTCTCTTTTATCCTGGCCAAGTTCAAATATGACCTGATCGTCGTTCTGGACAGCCCGGATCTGTTGAAACTCGGCAAGCTCTATGAAAAAAATCCGGATCTTTTTTTCGAAGTACCGGTCGTCAACATCGACCACCGGAGCGACAACGAGAATTACGGACAGATCAATCTGGTGGATGTGACGGCGTCTTCCTGCAGTGAAATTTTGAGCCAGGCGCTGGAAAGTATCAGTGCTACATTCATCGACAAGCAGATCGCTGACTGCCTCTTGACCGGCATCATCAGCGCGACCGACAGTTTCCAGCAAAAAAATACCACCCCGAAAGCACTCTTGGCGGCGGCCGCACTGATGGACAAAGGCGCCGACCAGCAAGAAATCATCCGCTGGCTGTACAAGACCCAGCCGCTGCATATCCTGAAGCTCTGGGGCCGCGCCATGGCCAAGCTCAAATGGGATGAAAAATCACAGCTCGTCTGGACCGACTTATCCGTTGAGGATTTCGTGCAGAGCCGCGCCAGCCAAAATGACGTCGTTTCCATCCTGGAAAAACTGCAGGAAAATTATAGTGATGGCCGGATCTTCCTTTTGTTTTATAACGATACCCCGGCTTCCGTCGTCGCCAAACTAAAGGCCTCCAGCCCGGAATTTTTGCGAAAGATCCACCAGCATCTGGACGGAAATATATTTAAGGATGTCTTGGAAATTAAACTGCCTTTGAGCAACATCGACGAAGCCGGTGAAATGCTGACTAAGCGGATCAAAGAGATGGACGCGTAAACATTTTCTTTAAATAAAAAAATCCGCTCCGTAAGATGACGGAGCGGCTTTGTTATTAGAGAAGGTTCTCCACGCGAAAGCGGGGTATATTTTGGCTTAGTCGGTATTTCCGAACCTCGGAATACTTCACCCGGACGATGCGGGCGATGACCGAATCCGGCAACAAGCCCAAAAACTGCCTGGCCTTCTTCTGCCACTTTACGACTGACTCTTCAAAACGATAATTTATGCCGATCTTTTTGAAGGCCTGGGCCAAACTGCCGAAATGAACAGTCACGGAGTGAAAGATGGCCGGATATTCTGCCTTGAAATCGGCCACGGGCAAATTTTCTTTGCCGCCGAGCTGGTTCAGTGTCTGCGATGGACAATAAAACGCCACCTCCGTTGTGCCGACCTTTCTTTTGCAGATGATCGTCGGCTCAAACCTGTCCTTGCACTTTGGACATTTGGTCGTGAAATCGTTGACGTCGCGGTTGAAGCCTTTTATGATCTCCAGCGGCGTCAGCCGGCGGAAACACTTCGGGCAGACCGCGTGCGGACTGTACTTTTCATCATTGACCTTGCCGATCAGCTGTAGCCGCAGGTCCAGTAACCGTGCCTGGATCTTTAGCTTAAGTCTGAGTTTCAGCTCTAGACGCTGCTCCAATCTTGGCGCTAAACGCTGTTCTAATCCCATTGTTTTCACCTCCTCGTATTTTGATAGGAACCCGAGAGTTAAACTCCCTTTCAGAAATCTCAAAATTTAAAATCTCTGAAAGGAAGGCAAGACAGGTCATAATAAACCGTCTTGCCAGATTGCTCAAACTGGCCTCCTTAGTTTTTCTTTTTCCTTGTTGCGGTCGTAGCCCTTCTGGCCTTTGGGCGAAGAATGGGCGCTACCCCGATGGCGCAGAATATTGACCGCTTCCATCGGCAACCGGAGCTTAAATATTTTCTTCTTCACGCTGTCCTCCTTATATTGATCAGGATTATTAATATGAAGCTGATCGCCATCAGGCAATTGAAGTTAGCTAGCCTGGGCATGCCCTTAACAGTAAAGAAGATGGCAAAAAAAATGTCCACTACCATGCACGCGACAGCAAGAATCGTAATTATGCTCCAGAATTTTTTCATTTTCTCCTCCTATAGGCAATCTTGATCAATTATTATTACGCTTGCCGCTTCATATTCAAAATCACTTGTTTCGAACACCTCAACGCCTTGTGTGAATATGAAAAAATCATCGCCCATAATGCCTCCATTTTTTATTTTTCCCTCCAAGAAACTATTTACGCAAATAATCTTTTGGAGAGAAAGGAAAGAAAACATTGTTTCTCTCCCCCTTTTACGCGGCCGAGACGATGTCTCCCCGCAACATGCGATTTATCACACACCGCCTTATTCGTTTTCGAGCGGGTGACGCACGGATGTTCCGGTTTATTTTTCGTCGCCTCTGACCGGAATGCGACTAGGACAAGCTATTCCTCGACTCGGGTGAGCGCGCGCTTATCACCGTTTTTGCGTCCGGTGATCGCTTTCGCCTCGGCCCGCTTCGCTTTCGCGAAGGCGTCCAGGAACGGCCGGAACTGTGTTGCTTTCGCGTTACGCCTTTCGGCTTCCGCTAGGGAGCCATCCAGTCCGAAGAACTGGATGAACTTCCCGGCAACCCGGGCCTCCGAATGGAGACCGCGCCGGCACTTGTCACAGACGGGCTTGACCACCCAAACGCCTTCTTCCCAAGTGAGCGGAAGGGCTGACTTAGGCTTGTCGTACCCGCAGACTGCGCAAGCTAGCATCTCTATCACCTCCTTTATTTTTTGACTTTGGTTTATATTTTCAAGCTTCTCAGCCTGCCACTATCTGGGAGACAGAAACGATCCAGCAATAAAAATCCTGTGATTCGCGATCAGCACAATACTTCCTGGCATTTTCTTCATTGATAAACGCGTCGCGCGCAAACCAAGAAGTGCCTTCGTGCTGATTCCTCGCCAGGACATTCGCCTTCACAATGACGAAAACTTTTGGAATTTCTTCCAATGCCGCGTCAGCAGACAAATCGTGGATTTCGGCTCTTTCTACCCAGCCCCAGCGGGATCCGTGTCTGCAATTATCCGCAATAAGTTTGTCAAACTCCGGATACCCTCCGATTCCTCCGAACGTACCGTATGTTTCTGTGTCTCTCTTGGGCACCCAGCCCAACGCAGACATCTTTGGCCATCCCGGCTTCTCCATGGAACCGATACCGTATGAATTCAATAAACTTACCGCTACCCTGATCGTTTTTTTCTCCATTTTGCGCCTCCTGTGTTTTTTTATTTTTCCCTCCAAAAAACTATTTGTGAAAAATGATCTTTTGGAGAGAGGAGAAAGAAAGCTTTGTTTCTCTCTCCTATGTAAATTCGCAGTGGCGAATTATAATCGCGGGCAGATGGGTCGTGAGCCCTTTTGTTGCCAAGCGCTCTGTCAGGCGCTTCGTTGGATTGGGAGCATTTGTCCCTGCCTGCCAGCCGCCGCTGGACTTACGACTGCCGGATCCGTCGATCCGGTTGGCTACTCACCAACTTAGCCTTTGTTCAGCCCCGCCTAGAACGGGGGCACCGTCTCACGAACGGCACTTCTCTTTTGTACTGCTGGTGGAGCTTTCACCTGCCCATATCTTTTACGCCAAGGACGCTGGCAACCTGCTTTTTGCAGGAGCACTGTCCAAACTTCTGCTCCGCAGAAGAATCAGACTAAAGGCCGTGCTACCTATCCCTGAACAGTCTGATCTTGCTTCCCGTAAAACTGTTCTTCGTGCGGGCCTGAGATAGTGCCCTTGCCCCCGCCAGGAGACCCGCCGGATGAATGTCCGGTCATTGGCATACTCACCTCCCTTTTTTATTTTTTTTATTTTATAAGGCGAATACCCTTTCCTCGCCTTTCCAATTCGTCGCGTACACTTTACCGTTGAATATCCGGAGACCCCGGATATCGCAGCCACGATCCTTGCTATAGGCGTGGTCTTCGGTCACCTGTCTCGGCTCCTTTTTTCCGTCGACTACCCAGAGGGAGTACCGATACTGGTCACCTAACCACCCCGAACCTTCCGGGGTGCAGCGGTCGGTGTCGATCTGCTCAAACAGGATCCACGCGGCGACCTGGCGGTCGCAGTCGATCTTGGAATCGCAGATATGCGTCTGACGGGTGAAGAGCGGATGGTGGTGCAAATGAGTCTGCACGCACTTCTCCATCTCTTCCTGGATACGTTTTTCAAACGCCTCTTTTCCCGCCTGACCGGTCCTCACGGATTTTTTCTTCGGCTGGATCTTTGCCTTGATCCGCAGAGTTGTCCTCTGTGCCGAATACTCTTTCCGATGAGGCGTTACTTTCACCTGAACTGATTCAGGGGTGACCTCCACGATTTCGATCTTACCGAAATCGTTCGCCCAGTTGTCGCGGCTGGCGCTATACTGGTCGCGGTAATCATACCGCTCGGTCTCAACTTCCCCGTCGCGATACACGCCGACGATCGAAGCCATCCCGATTCCGGATGAGCCGCTCCACCAGTGCTTGTCGAGGACAAAAGCCCCGACCCGCTTCGCCACGTCGACTTTAACATCGACGACTCCTGACGACTGGCTGGCGAGAAAATCCGCAAAACCTTCGACCTTTTCGATGTCTGCGCCAAACTCCTTCGTCAGTTCTGCTTTGTTCATTTTGTCCTCCTTGTACGTTTTTAGTCCGTCGACTTTTTATTTTCCCTCCAAAAAACTATTTCTGAAATAATCTTTTGGAGAGAGGAGAAAGAAAACTTTGTTTCTCTCTCCTGTACTATGGGCGTTGTTTTCTTTGAGATATCTACTACCACCCCTTCGCCTTCTCAATAAGCTATCCCCATTCTTGTTTTTACATCGGTTTAGGGGATTCCGATGGACATATTGTTTAAACCTGTGGGCTCTTTTGCCTATGCGGTCAACTCCCGCATTCTCCTGGTTTCCTCGCCAGGGCGCACAGTTATTTAAACATTCAGGCTGACCTACATCATCAGCCTAAGGCGATATGTCATCGCCTTACCCCTTGCTTCGAGCTCGCCTTATCGCATGGAAATTCCATGTCTTACACAGGTCCCTTCTCGAGCAACTCTCCCGGGGTCAGGATAACAGTTTTAGCCCATAGCAACCTCCTGTTCAAATTTTTTGTTTGAGCATTTTATCAGATCTCGTTATTAATTTTCTTGAGAAAAGCTCTTTCTCTTTTGGTCCGTAATTTCTTATTAGACTTTTTGAGAAAACGATCGGTTGCTTTTCTAAAAATGCTCTTAGTATTATTTATTTTAACCATTTTAATCCTCCCAATTTTTATTTTTCCCTCCAAAAAATTATTTGTGAAAAATAATCTTTTGGAGAGAGGAGAAAGAAAGCTTTGTTTCTCTCTCCTGTATATAAACAGCCGTTGGCTGATTATAATCGCGAACAGATGGGTCGTGAGCCCTTCCCCACACTTTGCGGGTAAGCACTCTGTCAAGTGCTTTGTTGGATTGGGTTGGTGTAGACAGGCTGCCACCGCAATGGACTTATGCCTGTTCACACCTCGCCTTTTTTTCTAGACTTGCGGATCTAGGGATTCACCAACTTGGCCTATGCCCATCCAGCCCTCGTCCAATCGGACGAGGGGCGCGATCTCACGAATCGCACTTCTCGATTTTTGTTCCGGCTCGAGCCGCACCTGCCCACATTACGCCTGGGACTTCGGCGACCTGTTTAACCATCCAACAGGGAAGGTATTTGTCTACTTGGCTGACCCCATCTTGGCCGTTCGACTTCGGGAGCCTAGAACTCCCAGGGGCGGTTATACCCGACCCTATCCCTTCCGCAGTTTTTGCCGAGCGCCTGAATTGCTCGGCGTAGGACTCTACGGCGGCAACTTTCCGGGACCAGAAAATTTTGAGACGGCCGACGCGCGCTTTTCAACCTAACCATTCGGTTAAAATTTTGTCGAAGTAACCTCGGTTTGCAGTCCTAGCTTTCCACGCGGCACCGTTCCGGACCGGCGACTGGTGAAAAGTTCAAGGGACAAATTGGCCAAGGACATCCACCAGAGAGATGGAATTTTTGCGCGCGTCTACGTCTTTGCAAAACAGGAACTTCCGACTTCCGAATTTCGGACCACCTGCTTTGCCTTGCTAACGATCTAGTTGTGAGTTCAAGTCATCAATTTCACCTCCTCGGATGAATTTGCAAAAACTTTTCCCTCCTTGAAAATCACGATTTTTTTCATGACCTTTAAGGAAAGAAGCAGTAGGATTACTGCCTCGTGTTCATCCCATTGATTTATCGTTAACCTGATTTCAGGTAATAAAACAGTCGTATGTTGCGGGCTTGTTCCTGTCGTCAAAGACGTTTCAGAAACTTGCTCGCAAGACTGTTTTACCGGGCTTTCGGTCTCTTATGCCCTAACGTGTCCCTTGGAACTTTCCCAAACCCCAGATAAGCTGTGGCATCAGCAGATCCGGAGAAAAGGTAGTTGCCCTCAAAAGAGAGCGGGACTTTCCGCGCAGTCAGACTGGGATCTACCCGAAGGGTAGTGATGAGCGTTAAGATTAACTCTCATCAATCTGCGCGTTCCTCGCGTTCTCGGAAGAGTGTCCGTTCGGACTCCCCGTACCCAAAGCTATCTTTCCGATCCGCCCGATCTGACTTTCGCCAGACTCGAGCTTCAAGGAAATATACTTTAAGCACTGGTCATTCCATCCGTAGATGAAATGGACTCCCGTTTCGCCACTCGGTGCGACTGCGTCACGATAGGGGGCTATCGTCACCAAGAATGCCTTTGCTCCCGGATTGATCTCGGTCCTGTAGCGGCGCCACAGTTCCAAGAAGGATCCCGATGCATAGTATCCATGGCCGTATGCCCACTCCTCGTTGTCAGTAATGCCGACGAAGACATCCGTCTTGATCTTGCGATCAAGCAGATGCTGTATCGGCGCGCTGACCGCAGTTCCACCACCACAGTAACTCGCGATCTTTTTTGCCGTGACCATAACGTCGTCACGCGCTGAAAGATCGTGGTCCGTGTGGATGCGAGTGTCGAACGGAAGCGGAATCGCCCGTCCTTCGATCCGTTTCAGAAGCGCACCGGTAAAGATTCCGGCGATGTCGATGAATTGCGTCGTCCCCTTGTCGGAGATCGGCGAACTCATCGAACCGCTGGTATCAGTACCGATGGCCACGATCCGGTCGCCCAGAGTCGGCATATTCACGAACGAGATTTCGAGCGCTGCGCGGAGTGCGTCCGCGATGCGGGAATCGGAACCTGCGTTCTGCGTATATGCTCTCCAAGCATCGAAGAAACGGAACGGAAGCACCTTCGAGTGTTCGACCGCTTGCGGGTTGGTAAGCTTTTTAACCGCGTACCTTACGTTCTCTTCGCTTTGGAACACTCCCTGCTTGGTAAAAGCATTGAGATTCCTCAGCAAATTGAAGTAAGGCGCTTGTCTCAAAAGCTCGCCCCAGACGGCCGGCGTGGTGGCTTTCAAAGTCGGAACAACAACCTCGTATGGAAGGCGGCCCTGACGGATCAGGGCGACCATCTCATCTTCGGTTGCCGCCAACTTCAAAGCTTCCAACGACCGGATCTGCGGATTGAGACCAACGTTGCCGTTGAGCCCTTTCCGACCTTTAACAAGCCAGCCAAACCTCTCGGCGATTGCTGCGCTTTCCGGCTTCGGATGCGACATCCTGAGGACATCTCGAAGAGTGATCTCGCGTGAGTTGGCAGAGCCATACTTCACCGCGTGATACTCTGAGATTCCTTGGAGCCACGTCCTTGCCGCATCGCGCGCAATACCGCCGAGGCCTTTTCTGCCGGGGATCTTTCCGCTGACGGTTATCGCGACGAAATCGCGAAGGTCGTCAGGCGTCAGGATCACACGGGAGAAAACGCTCTCGAAGAGGGATTTGCAGGATCCCTTTCCACCGGAGAGAACGACTAACCCCAGGACGGGCAAAGTTTTCATGAGTCCCTCGTTTCTGGCATAAACCAATGCCTTGGCGAGAAAGTCAGGACACTTTTCCCTGGCCTCGAGAAGAACACTTATCGCTTCTTCGGCAAGCTGGTTGCCGGAAGCGTAATAAGTATCTCCCAGAGTCCCTGTGGTGAGGATGCAGACTACCTGCTCCGGAAGCGACCGATAATAACTCGGTGCTCCCGCGCGATTCAGGTGTGTTTCGACCTGCTTCGCGTTGAGTTTGGCAGCTGCCTTGATGATGGTTTCGATCTTGGTCATGATGCACCTCCAGCCCTGTGCGGGCAAAATCAAGGCAGCCATCTTATCCGCAAAGCGGAGATCGATAGTCTGCTAATTCCGGCAGTGTTTACTTTCTAAAACTATTCTCCAAACCCCTCAAAAAAATTTGGAGAATTATTTGGGAACGAGAGTTTCGGGACTCTCGTTCCCGGTCGGCGATTTTATTTCGCCTTTCCAATATGGTCGAAGTAACCTCGCGTCCGCAGTCCTATCGACTTCTTGTTCCGGATTCGTGCCCGGAACAATAACTTCGAGTCGAGTCATTGGACAAAATGGCCAAGGTAAGGGTCTTCTTTCCCGAAAAGGGTCTCCCTCTATCACATCACCCTCAAAAATGACTTAGTGGTGATGTGATAGAGAGAGGCGAGAAAAGTGCTTTGCTTCTCTCGCCCGTGCTTTTTCGCGGATGGACTTTATCCGCAACCCTCCGGTATGCCTTTCTTCCCGGACTGGAGATCCATGCAGTTTCGTTTCAGGTTGCATGGGTTACTGCTTACAGACTACCGCCGAGGCGGACAGCCGTGCTCGCAGCCTTTGCCGCCCCGCGGGCAGTTCAGACAGGTCATAGCGCCTCCTTTGAAAGCTTGGTATTTGTTATCTTTTCCAATACAAAAAGCTTTCCCGGAAATTTACCCGCCATGCTTATTGCAGGCGGGCCAGGAAAGCTTTTGCAGGGCTTTCTTAGGACCAACTAAACACGACTAAAGTTGGTCCCAGAAAAGCCTTGCAAGGAACTCTCCTGATGTTTTGTCGTGTTTAGTATGATCCCTCACTTCTTACCGCCTTTGGCGGAGCAAAGCCGAGAAAAAGTGAGGGTAAATTGTCAAAGTTCTGGCCGGATGGATATTCTACCCTTATTTGAGGCTTTTTCGGTCGATCAAGGCCAATTATTGTATTAATATTGCCTTATCGCCTGCAAAACCTGGCTTTTGGGTGAAATATCTATCTTTATCTCTTTGTCAGTTTTCATACTGACAGCTCATCCTAGCAGGTCTGCAGAATTTGTCAAGTGCTGTCGACATAATTTATGCATAACCTGATTTATCTCCTTTATTTATGGTAATTATATCATATTTTATGTTTATGTAAAATAACATTATTCCAAAGTTATCCACAGACGGAAAAATTATTTCTTTTAAATTTTGGGTTAAAAAATATGTTTAAACGACTAAAATAGCAATATCTCATATTTTTGGCTTATATCAAGCATATTTTAGCTATTCATATTATTGTGTCCGAAACGCTTGACAAAACTCCCCGCCTCTGCTAAGCTAGTGAGACGAAATAAGCTATTTTACAAGTTTAAAAACGGCCATAGGTCGTTTAGGGATTAAATTCGGTTTCTAGGAGGTGGCCCATGGGCTTCTAAGAAAACACTGAACAGCAGGGTGGTCTGCTCGATTGTTAGCTAACCAGACCACCCGCTTAGTACGTGTCCATTAGTAGCGGGCGCTTGTTGCATGAATAAGGAAAAGGAGGGTATTACAATGGGAGTCTAGACTAGAGCCAAGGCGACATTCATGGACGATGCAAAATTGGACGGGAATAATTTTTCCTATCCATCTAATGCCGATTGAGGCAAAAAGGAGATATCAGATGATTATCATCCGTTATTGCTCTCTGTTGGTTGCCAACCATCGAACGGCAACCGTAGCGTGAAAAAGGCCCCGAGGAGAAATCTTCCTCGGGGCCTCATTTTTTTATTTCTCCTTATATTTTTCCGCCGCTTCCCAAGCAAGATCAAGAATTGCTCGCATTGATCTGGCAATCTCCTCATCTTCAATGATAACCCCCACAAGCCTATTAGTAAGAGAAGCGAATCTAGCTTTATTTCCATAAACAGCGATGTCGCAACTGATTGGAAATTTATCAAAGGGCACTTTCCTGCCGTCGCTTCTTGGAACATTTTCGAGCGTGCCTTTTTTGTACGTGTATACC
>Ga0182021_10008969_pt1 | contig 11837 bp, 7 predicted proteins | sample 612E3MmetaG_FD_120493 | JGI IMG/M metagenome (GOLD analysis project Ga0182021, IMG submission 120493) | Permafrost microbial communities from Stordalen Mire, Sweden - 612E3M metaG (Illumina Assembly) | ecosystem: Environmental > Terrestrial > Soil > Wetlands > Permafrost | place: Sweden...
CGCTTCCTCCAGGCATTGACAGTGCCGCAGATTCGTGACCAGCAACCCATCGCGTTCTCCCGTCCCTTCCCCGAAGAGATGCTTCTGGATTGCTTCGCGCAGCCGATCGATGCCGCTGCCTCTCAACGCGGAGACCTCCACACAGGGCCAATCCGCGCCGTAGCGCGCCTTCTGCGACCCGGTCCAGACCTCGGGCAGATCGGACTTATTGAAAGCCACGACACATGAGAACTCGCCGAGCCGCGCGCGCAGGATATCGTCCTCTTCCGTATGCGGGCGGCTGGTGTCGATCACCAGCACGATCGCGTCCGCATCGGTCATCACCCGCAAGCTGCGGTCCACGCCGATGCGCTCGATCCTGTCTTCACCCTCCCGTAAACCTGCCGTATCGATGAGGCGCACCGGAATTCCCCCTATGCTGGCAAACTCCGAAACCGCGTCCCGGGTCGTGCCCGGTATCTCGGTCACGATGGACCGCTCTTCGGCGAGCAGCGCATTAAACAGGCTGCTCTTGCCCGCATTAGGCCGGCCGGCGATGGCCAGGCTGAATCCGTCGCGCACGATCCGCCCGCGCCGGAACGTGCCGATCCATTTGGCCAATTCTTCGGCGGTCCCATCAAGCTTCGCGGCCAGCAGCGCGCGCGACTCGATCGCAAGATCCTCCTCGACAAACTCGACGGCTGCCTCCAGGCTCACGACCACATCGGTCCACTGCTGCCGGATCGCCTGCAGTTGCTCCGAAAGTTCCCCCGCGCGCTGACGTGAGGCGACCTGAAGCTGGTAGCGGGTGTTGGCTTCGATGACGTCGCGAACGCCTTCGGCCTGGGCCAGGTCCATGCGGCCGTGAAGAAATGCTCTCAGGGTGAACTCGCCGGGTTCTGCGAGACGCGCCCCCCCCCGGCAAAGCAGTTCGAGAAGCTGCGCAACGATCACGGGACTGCCGTGAACGGACAGCTCTGCCACATTCTCGCCGGTGTAGGAATGCGGAGAGTGGAAACAGGTCAGAATCGCCTCATCCAGCACGGCGCCGGTCCGCGGGTCGCCGATAGATCCGAGCACTGCCCGTCTCTCAGGCGGTTCCCTATTGGGGCCGCGGGGTTGGAAGATCCTTGAGGTGATTTCGAAACACTCGGGACCGCTCATCCGAACCACGGCGATCCCGGATCGCCCCGGGGCCGAGGAGAGCGCGCAAATGGTGTCGTTCAGATCAACCATCTTGATGGCGAACGCCCGATCGGGCGCCGCCTCTCATTCCGCAGGATAGATGGTGATGTTGCGATTGTCCCCTTCACCATCGCTTTGGGATCGTACCCCTTCGATCGGCGCGAGCGCCAGGTGCACGATTCTCCGTTCCCGGGGGGTCATCGGCTGGAGGCTGAGCGGCCGCCTCTGGGCGAGGACTTTCTGCGACGCAATTTGAGCCAAGAGCTTCAGTTCGGCTTCTCGAAGCTGCCTGTAGTTATCGGAGTCCAGGATGATGGTGGCGATTTCTTCGTCCTTACCGGTACGAAAAACCTTGTTCACCAGATACTCGATGGCGTTCAGCACGGCCGCAGTGTTGGAAAGCAGCACAGACCGGTCCGATCCCGACAGGTTCACCTGGACCGTCTGCCCCTCGGCACGCGCACCGACATCGAGCGTCAACTTGAGAGATGCAATCAACTCGCGGCAAAATCGCGCCACCGCTTCGACAGCATCCGCTTCCAATGGACTCTCAGCCCTTTGATTTGAGCCCGGATCGTTGGTCACCCATCCACCCTTCCGCAATCTTCTGGAATGCGATTTGAAAAACGTTACTACATAGGAAATAGAGGTTCAAGCCACTGGAGACATTGAGAAAAAAGATCGTAAACACCACCGGCATAAACATCATCATCTTTGCTTGCGTCTCATCGGTGCCGGGCGACATAGGCGTCATCTTTTGCGAAATCAGCATGGCGACGCCCATGACGATCGGCAGGACGTAGTAAGGATCTTTCGCCGCAAGATCATGCAGCCACCCGAAGAAAGGCGCCTGGCGCAGCTCGATCGCCGTGGCCAAAAGCCTGTAAAAGGCGAACAGCAGCGGCATCTGAAGAAGGAGGGGAAGGCAGCCGCCGAGCGGGTTTACGTTGTGCTCCTTGTAAAGCGCCATCACCTCCTGGTTCATCTCGGCGCGTTTCGGATCCGTCTTTTTGTAGCGCTTGTATCGCTCCTGGATCTCCTTGACCTTGGGCTGGAGCTTCTGCATCTTCTTCATCGAGGTAAGCTGCTTCAGGCGGATTGGGAACAGCAGAAGCGTGAGGATCAGAGTGAGCAAAATGATCGCGATGCCGTAGTTGTTGGTGAATTGATTGATGAACCTGAGCGCTGACAGAAGCGGAATCACGATGATGGCCAGCCAGCCATAGTTGATGACGCCGGAAAGGTCCGCGCCCGGCACCGTTCCCAGGTAGGTACTCAGCTTCGGACCAAGATAAATCCGGAAATCCGCTGCACCATCGGCAGGAACCGTTACGCGGATCAAGTCGCGTGCCACTTCCTGACCAGCCATATCCGTGGCTTTCACGGGCCTGCGTTGGATTTCAAACGCATGCACCGGCTGCGGCGGGATGGCAATCTCGGCAAAATACTGCATGTCCAGACCGACCCAAAGCACGTCGCCTGGAATCGCCTTGATCTCGTTTTCGTCCTTCGGCCCCGAGTAACGCGACACAGATCCGCCGATGTCGGCAATCGCCTGAAGCAGCGCCGACCGGTTCACGAGATGCTCCTGCTCTGGACCGATGTCCTGGCCTAATAGGACCCGGCCGTGCAGTGTCTGGTTGCCGCGCTGAAAGGTCGCCGAGAAAGCGACGATGTAGTTCTTGTCGTCAAACCGATATTGTTTCTCGATGGTCACGTCACCGCGGCGCAGGCGCATCACTACTGTCGCCGGCGCGGTCAGCGCGTTGCCGTCGTCCTTGCCGTTCAGGACTTCGATGCTGTAGTTCTGCTGGTTCGCAATCGCCGTCAGCGCCGGATCATCGAAGCTCACCGAGCCCGGAAATGGACGCTCGTCCATATGAGAGGAGGCAACCATGTCGAAAACATCGCCCTTGGCCGTCTTGAATTGCTTGAGCTGCCAGCTCGTCAGGACACCTCCGCGGTTGTCCAGAACGGCGCGGTACAGCTTTCCAACAATCACAATCTGGCGCTCAGGAACCTGTTCCTCGGGCGACGCCTCAGCGGGCGCTTGGGGCGGCGGGGTCGAGGCCGCCGGCTTGGGAACTGCTGGAGCGGGCTGTGGCGGCACGACTGCCGGCGCCGATCGGGTCACTGGCGGGTTTTGTTTGGCAAGCTCGGTTGTGCGGTATTCTTCGTAATAGCGGAAGGCAAAGAGGATTGCTATCGAAAGCGCTATGGCTACTACAACTCGTTTTTCCATGTCTCAATTCGGAAAGTCACGGGACTGGATCGAAGCCGCCGGCACAAAAAGGGTGGCATCTCAGCAAGCGTCTGAAACCCAGGTACAGCCCGCGAAACATTCCCTTCTTTTCAATTGCTTCGTACAAGTACATCGAACATGTCGGCACGAACCGGCAGGAGGGAGGCAGCAGTGGCGAGACGAAACGTTTGTACGCCCGTAGAAGCCAAAGTACGCCGCTCTTCATGCGCACCCGCCCGGACAGGCACCATATAATTGCCGCCCGTCCAGCCCGCATTTCTCACCGGCAGATCTTGCGCGCCGCGGCAAGGAATTCCTCTCGCAACGCTGCATACGCGGCCGTGGCGCACTCGCGCTTTGCATTCACGACGAGATCATAATGGTAAGGAATATCGGCAAACGACCTTCGAAAAATCTCGCGAAACAGTCGTTTGACGCGGTTGCGAACCACCGAGCCGCCGACCTTGCGCGAAACGGTGAGTCCAAGACGATGACGACCCAGTGGGTTCGACCGGCCGAAAAGAACAAAGCGTCCGGCGTCGACCCTCCGGCCCTTGTCGTAGATCGCGCGATAGTCCAAACCACGCACGATTCTCCGACACCGAGGGAAACTCTCGTCCGCTTTCCTATCCACTCACGCTCAGCCTCTTCCGGCCCTTGGCCCGGCGCCGTTTCAACACCAGCTGGCCTCCCTTGGTAGCCATCCTGGCCCGAAAGCCATGGGTCTTCTTGCGCTTGCTGTTATTCGGCTGGAAGGTCCTCTTCATGATCTCAATGTCTCCGGCGGAATGATTTCAAAAGTTCAAATACTACAGACACTAGCACGCGAAAGCAAGGCCCATCCGAAATTGGGGCCAGCGACTTTTTTCGCAATACTTTCCGGAACCCGCCAAGACTCTCCCGGCGAAAAAAGTCGCTGGCCCCAATTTCGCAGTGCCCAGGGCTTTCGCCCTGGGCTTTCCTGCCCGACCCTTTCAGGGTCGCGCTTTGATTGCCTAATTATGTGGCATTTGTGCGTCCCCAAATCAGGGTTGTGGCCTATCTGTCCACGCGCACGAAAGCGCTGCCCCAGGCGGCAAGCTTCACGGCGCCTGCGATGCGCGCACCGGCATGTCCTGCATCATCGCTCAGGTACATCGCCGTGTGGTGGGTTTGCCCCCAATCGAGCACCGCCTCTCGATCCGCTCCCGTCGGATTGTACAGGCCAACGAGCCAGCCGCCACCCCCGGCAAGAGGCTCTAGCGAAAACACTACGATTTCCGGCGGCTGAAGATGAAACAGCGGGGTCGCCACGGGAATCGCAGCGTCCGCAATCATCCCGAGCAAAGGCTGCCGGGTTTCTCTCCCGAACCGAACCGCCTCCTCCGGCCTGAAACCGGCATGAGGCAGGATCGAATAACGAAATTCCGCTCTGCCCTCCTGGTCAGCCTTATAGTTGGTATGCCAATAGTTGTTCATCAGGTAGGAATAAATCAATCCTGATGACCGGGTCGTCCGGGCCCATGCCTGCTCGGCAGTGATCGAGCCGATCTCGATCAGGGGAGCGTCCGGGGATGCCCACGTGATGCCGCGGTCGCCGTTTGAAATGTCAACCCAGCTTTGTGTGGAGAAGAAATTCTTGCATGAGCCATTCAACTGATCCAGCTCGGGCCGCACGATTCCATAGGCGACATCGTAGCGCAGCTGCCCGTCGGCGATGTTGAAGGGAAAGGCGATGTGAACCGCTTCCTTCTCCCGCACCGCGCGCTTGTCGAGCTGATCGATGATATCCACTCTGGCGATGCCATCGATGATGCGATACTCGGCAGTATAGCTTTTGCAACCCGGCGCTTCCCCTTCTACGAGCAGGGAAGCAACCAGATTGCCGTTTTCCTTCACTCTGACACTGACATTCGAGAGCCCCTGCGCCTTCGCAGCATCCTTGCCCAGGACATACATATATTGATCGAGGCCACCCTTGGTACCGTCCACCCATTCGGTCTTTTTTTCGCCCCATTTGAGGCTTTGCATGGCGCCCGTTTTCGAGTCGATCGCCAACGAAAGCAGAGAATTCGATAGGGTGGTCCGCGACGCCCTGCAGGTTCCGCGGTCGTCCGCCTTGCCGGGTTTAATGAAGAACCGCCTGGCTGCAAAGGGAGGAATGTCTTCGGCCAAAAATGCCAGCTCGCCCGTCGAGAGCCGCTGCGAGCGCACGGGAACGCCTTTCTCATCAAAGACTGAGTCGCCGGCGGCGAGATGTTGAACCGAAAGCAGAACCAGATCGGTGCGCGGCCACGAGTTCGTGTTGTACACATCAATGGCTTCCGGGTTCGTCTTTGCAGGGTACCCCAGAATCAGTGTGTGCAATTGCCCGAGAAGCGACGACGACATGCTTCCGGCGTCGATCGCAAACTGGCGCTTGATGCGCCACTGTTCTTTTACGAACGGGAGATCCGGCTCCTCGATGCTGTTGTGCGCGCCCCACGTGTGCTCGTCCCACAGCACCACGTTTCGCCAGGCATCCTGGTACTCACTTTCCGGAAAAGATTTGGGTGCCAAAATCGCCCAGAGCGCCTCGCCCTGGATCAGGCCATCGACTGCGCGGCGATTCAGCGCCGTTTCCAGGGCAGTCGAAGCAGCGCCGTCTTCCCAGTACGGCGTAAAATCGCCTTGATAGACCGGCAGACTCGACGCGTAACGTTTTTCAAATTCCGAGAACATCTGCGCGTGCGTCGCGATGATGAGACGCGGCGAGTCGTAGCGCTCGTTCCACTTTTTGACGAAGTCCGGGAGATTGGGATCGGGAGTCCCGTTGTCTCCGCCTACCGTATAGGGGAGCTGGAGCATGTCGTACGGATACCCGCTGTCATCAAGCTTTCTCATGAGATTCAGCAGCTTTCCGTCTCCCAGTCTGGTCAGGTCCCCCTCGTGGAAACTCGAGTAACCTGCGCCGGCCACCCACATCAGCACTTTTTCCTCGCCGGACTGGGATTTCCAGTAGAAGGGTTTGTCTCCCCAATCCTGAAGCACATAGCCGATGCGATCGCCGGTATTGGGGGCGCTGGCGAAGTACTTTACGCCACTGTGCGCCAGCGCGGACACGATGCCCCAGCTGAAGCCGGGAACGTCCGAGACGAGAGCGGTCGTGATGGGCACCTGATATTGCGCAGTGATGCGGCGTGCGTACTCCGTAAAATGATTCATCTCGGTTGCGCTTGCGAGTCCTGTGAGCTCGTTGGCATAGAGAGCGTTCAAACCAATGTTGCCGCCGCGTATCGCCTGAATCACTTCCTGGCGCTTCTGCTCAGAGGCCTGCCGCAGGTATCCCTCGAGCGGCCACATTACTTCGAGGTTCCACTTGAAGCGCGCATCGGGCGGGTAGTTCTCGGTTTGATGAATGAGTTGGAGCGCCTGGTCGAGGTTTTGCCATTGTTTCTTTTCAATCGCCGGTTGGAGATCGGTATAGCCGATGTCGTTGTGCGAGTAGGAAAGGAGGCAGATTTCACGCCGCTTGACCGGCTTCACTCGTAAGCTCGTTCTTTCGGCCACAGCCCCGTTGATTTTGAGCTCGACAGGTATCTCGTGTTCGGAATCCGCCGCAGGCACGGACAGATAATGAATGTTGGCACCTAGTTCGAGCTTCTGCTTAATCAGCGTGGAGCCTCCGAGGCTCACGGTCATTGATCGGCCGTCCTGCAGATTGTCGAAACTCAGCCGCAGATACTGCCGTCGCTCTCCGGCATCCCGGGCAAGCGCAGGTTCGGCGCGCAAGGTGGGAGTGAAGCGGAAGGCGTATTGCATCGTCATATACCAGTCGACGCTGTCCGCATCCTGCCCGGTTACTCGCAGTGTCAGAGGAGCGCCCGGCTTGATCCCACTCCTCGGGACCCTCAGGCGCATATAGCCAAAAAGGTCTCCGACGTGATCTACGGTGGTTGCTTGAAACGAAAGCTCGGCGCCTTGCTTGCCGGCAACCCTCCAGTTCTTGGCGTTCTCGTCCTTCAGGTTTTGAAAGGTGAACCAGCGATCCCCGTTCACATAAAAATCAAATTTGTGAACTTCCTTGCCGGGCCATCCCTCGCGCTCGAGCCCGGCGAGCCAAACCAACTCGTAGAATTCTCCCTGGGATGATTCCGGCAGCGGATCGGTCTCCCAGGAAATGGAAGGCGCTTCCCGATTGGCGCGGACGAGCAGGGCGGAATCCGCATCCGGGTGCGACGAATGATAAGCGAGCACCTGGCCGTCAAGGGTCTTTCTGTAGCCATTGACATAGGCGGTTCCACTCTGACTTTGGTCGACGTCGATGACGATAGCAGTTGTGGCCGCGTTTTTGCTGCAGGACGCAGCCAGAATCACCACTCCCAATATGACCCAGGAGCGGCTGTGATCTAGCAGCTTCATGAAACCCTCCTCGAGCGCATGATCAGCGATGGAAAAGAGATATATCATACTGCGAAAATGGGGACGTTACCTTTTTCGCCGAGAGAAACCCGGCAGATTTGCGAAAACACCACGAAAAAGGTAACGTCCTCATTTTCGCAGTATGGTTGATAATTGTTTAAGCTTCCTTAATGATGGATAATCCCCCAAAGAGAGAAGCGCATGAATGTCAGGATCTACCCGCGCTCCTCCTTTTTGGACGGCAGAGAGAAACATGCTGCCGGACCGCGTTTATAAACTCGACGAGAATATGTCTGATAGACACCGCTCAGGGCGATCGAAACAGACTCTCTCGCATCCGCTTTCACAGATTTTTAGGTTCTTCCCACGCATCAGAGATCTCACGAAAATTGTATAGATTATATACAGCCACCGCTTAAATATTAATCACTACAGCAAATCATTCAGTATCAATGTATTAACGCAAATATCAAGAATGCCCGACGGGATGCGTTGAATTAATCAACAGTCAACAAGATCCAGACGCCGGAAGATCGCGGAACAACATGCTCGCAACTCTATGCCACATCATGTTTTATAAGATTTATCGTTGACGGTCGCGGATTGGCCCGAATATTTCTTAAACAAAGGGCGTGGTTGTTTCGAAACGCGTGTGCAAAGGGTCGCTTTCATCATGGAGTGGGGAGCATGGCCGCGATTTATGTTATTGCCACAGTTCTTGCGTTTCTCGGCATTGATCTGATTATTCGTCAACGTATTGCCAGGAATCGGGCCCAGGCCTCCACGGGCCTCTCTGCAAGGGCGCAATCGTTTCAGCTACGTCTGCCGGAGGGAGTGTTTTTCGCCAAATCTCATACCTGGTTAAGTCTCCTTCCCTCAGGAAAGGTGCGGTTGGGTGTGGATGATTTCATTGCCAATCTCTTTGATAAGGCAGAGGTTACGCTTGTCAAGAACGCAGGAGATAATGTGAAATTAGGGGAACCGATTCTAGTTCTCTCCGAACAGGGGAGGGCTTTAACCATGCGAGCCCCCATTAGTGGCGAAATCATCTCGATCAATGCGAGGTTTGAGGAGCGGAGAGGCTTGCAGCGGGCGGGCCAGTTCATCGACGGTTGGGCTTACACGATTCAGCCAGGCGAGCCTGGGCAGTTGCACGGACTGATGCCTGGCGGCGAGTGCCGTTCCTGGATGGCGGACGAAATGTCAAGGTTGCGAACATTCTTTACGGACGCGCTCAGCAACGGCACGCCATCGCCGGTTCTGCAGGATGGCGGTGTTCCTGCTCGAGGCGGGCTGCGCGCATTGGGCGCCGACGACTGGAAAAGCTTTGAGAAGCAGTTCCTGCAAGAAGATTTCATGCTTCGGGCAAATCAGACACAGACAGCCAAAGTATAGGTGAATTCATGGACGCACCGAAAAAGTGTTCCCTTATTCCGCCGGACGAGCAGCGCTGCGTATGGATGGAGGCGGGGGTCCTCTTCTACCGACTCTGCGACCGGCAGCAGGATTGTGACAACTGCCCCCTGGACGCGGCTATGCACGGAAGAGTGACTTCCACTGTTGAGCCGATAAGTGCCGGCGGTCCCGGAGTTTCTGACACCCCTTTTCAGGATACGCTGCTGGAAGGCCTCCGATACAGCCGTGGCCACTGGTGGGCGCTTCGATTGCAGAGCCATCGGTTTCGACTTGGCATTGAACCAGGTCTGGCTGAGGCGCTCCCAAATATCAAAGGGCTGGTTCTCCCGTCGCCAAAGCAACGCCTGCGAAAGGGGCAGACCTGCATGTGGTTGGTTCTGGAAGGAGGGACCCTGCCTCTCGAAGCCCCGCTGGACGGGGTCGTGCTCGCAGTGAATCCCGATCTGATCGACAAGCCATTTCTGCTTTGCCAGGAGCCGTTCAATGACGGCTGGCTCTGCGACATGGAGGCGGATGATGCGGCCGTGGCGACCGCGGGATTGATGTCGGCCGACGAGGCGCGCATGAAATATGCAGCCGACCAGAGCCGATTCGGCGCATCTCTAGCCGCCGTTTCTGGAGGAAAGCACCCCTCCGTGGGAATCACCCTTGCCGACGGGGGACAGCGGTTGAGGAACATCGCCGGCGTGCTCGAACCCACCCGATACCTTGCGCTGGTGCGCCGGCTCTGCAGCTTGAAGAAGTGATACGGGCATGGCGGAACTCATAAGCACCAAATTCTGCCACCTCATCACGTGGACCTGGACTTGGACCTAGACCTGGACTTAGACTCTACGGAATGGAAAGGGATGCGCGGCGGAGACGGTTACGCAACGCTATGCGCCAGTACACTGTCGGCAATAACCATTGCAAACTGAAAGTAATGGACGATAGCCTGACGGACGTCAACGATGCAAAAACTCGCGCCATGCAAGATCGTCCAAGTCCACGTCCAAGTCTAGGTCCAGGTTCAGGTGCGATAGTGATCGCATGCCAGCGCTTCTGAAGCTGCGCAATGTGCGGTGGCGGCCCCGCCCCGTCCGGAATCTGTCGCCGTTTGAATGGTCGCTTTTTTGCTTGCTGCGGAACTATTAGCCGCTCCCCACTCCTCACTCGATACGTAGCGTTCGCGTTTCGTGATAGGATCCGTCTATCTATGCGATTTTTTCACACGTTAACTTTTCGCGTGCTGGTAGGATCCTGTCTGCTGCTGGTCGTTCTGTTCGGTTACTACTCTCTCTTCGCCGTGAGATTTCATGAGAGGCAGATGATGGATCAGGTAATCGACAGCGCCGCGACGGTGAGCGACATCATCAAGAACTCCACGCACTACAGCATGCTGGAGAATCGCAGCAAGGATGTGAAGGAGATCATCGACAGCATCGGGCATGAGCCTGGGGTTGAGGGCATTTATATCTACAACAAACGCGGCGAGATTATTACCTCGACCAACAAGTCTGAGGAAGGCTCGGTCGTAGACATGAGAGCCGAGGCATGCTACGTCTGTCACGCCAGCGCCCAGCCCTTGCAATCAGTTCCCCGGGAGCGCTACCGGATCTATGTCGGGATCCAAGGATATCGAGTTCTCGGCTGGATTAACCCTATCCGCAACGAGCCGTCCTGCTCCAACGCGGAGTGCCATGCCCATCCGTCGGACCAAACTGTGCTTGGTGTGCTGGACGTGCGCATGTCGCTGCAAAAAGTCGATGCACAAATCGTGGAGGCGCGCCGTGAGTTCGTCGTCTACGCCGTGCTAGGCACAGCAGTCGTGGTGCTTTCCTCCGGCGTTTTCTTGTTAGTGACGGTGCACCGCCCGGTCCGAAAACTCCGTGAAGGCACGCGGCAAATCTCGGCCGGCCACCTCGACTATCGGATTCTGCTGGCCTCGAAGGACGAGATCGGCGATCTCGCGCGCGCCTTCAACGAGATGACGCAGAGCCTCGAGAATGCGGAACGGGAAAACCGGCTCTGGTCGCAAAAGTTGGAGAGGCGCGTCGAAGAAAAGACCGCCGAATTGAAGCAGATCCATGAGCAGATCCTGCAGATAGAAAAAATGGCTTCGCTCGGCAAGCTCTCGGCTACGGTGGCGCACGAGTTGAACAACCCGCTCGAGGGGATCCTGAACTACTGCAAGCTGATCTCGAAGCGGCTGAAGAAGCTGGAGCCCACGCGGGCCACACAAGCGACGATTGAGGATCTGGATCTGATCATCAGCGAGGTTCTACGGTGTGGAACCATTGTGAAAAATCTGCTCCTATTCTCGAAACGCCAGGTCGGCGAGTTCGGTCTGGTCTCCGTCGCGGCAATCGTGGATAAGGCCTTCCGCCTGATGCAACATCATTTCAAGATTTCCAACGTCCGATTTCAATCTGAAATTACTGCTCCCGATGCAACGATCATGTGCGATGAAAATCAAATCCAGCAGGCGCTGGTCGCTCTTTTCGTCAACGCAGTCGAAGCCATGCCCCAGGGAGGCGATCTCCGCGTTGCCGTGACCCAGGACTCCTCGCGCGGTATTCGCATGAAAGTTGCCGACACCGGCGCAGGGATTTCCCGCGAAGACATCCCGCATCTTTTTGAGCCTTTCTTTACGACG
>Ga0182021_10008970_pt1 | contig 11836 bp, 12 predicted proteins | sample 612E3MmetaG_FD_120493 | JGI IMG/M metagenome (GOLD analysis project Ga0182021, IMG submission 120493) | Permafrost microbial communities from Stordalen Mire, Sweden - 612E3M metaG (Illumina Assembly) | ecosystem: Environmental > Terrestrial > Soil > Wetlands > Permafrost | place: Sweden...
AGACAGACGATAGGTTGTGCGCCTACTACTGTCCCGTATCGTACGTCAGAGGTGCAGGCTTATTGTAATACTCGGCTGGCTGGCGGACCAGTCTTAAATGACGTTCTCACTATAAATTGATCCAGATCCGGGGAAACATTACAATAAATAAACATGTAGTACAACTAAAGGCCGGGAATCATTGGATTTCCGGCCTTTAGTTTACACTTCTAAATCATACCTACGCTAGAACGGGATGTCATCATCCTGGAAAGGGGGCTCTTCGTAGCTGCTGCCGCCAGTCTTCGGCGCAGATGAGGGCTCGCCGCCACTCCGCTCCCCTTTGGCGGAAAGCATCTGCATCTTGTCCCCGACAATATCGGTGGTGTAGCGATCATTGCCGCTTTTGTCCTGCCATTTGCGGGTCTGCAGGCGACCCTCGATATAGACGGTCTTCCCTTTGGTAAGGTACTCGCCGGCAATCTCGGCCAGTTTGCCCCAGAGAGTGATGTTATGCCACTCGGTACGCTCTTCCATGTCCCCCGATTTCCCTTTGAATTTCTCGCTGGTGGCAAGGGAAAAGCTTGCAACGGCCTGACCGGATGCGGTGAAACGCACCTCTGGGTCTTTGCCCAGGTTTCCGATCAGCATAACCTTGTTAAGACTAGCCATAATATGACTCCTTGTGTGTGAAATAGGTAAAGTAGTGTATGCAGCACCATCTTTTTTTTGTCGACGAAGAATACCCCAGAAGGTCCGCTTTCTCAACCTCAAAAATCATATCAGATTATTTCTTACTTCGGGAATGTCCAAGTGGTATAATTCAGACTGTACATAACGAACGGATCACTCTCCTCAGAGGAGGTCAATAATGAATACACATGGATTATATGCGGCTTTGATCATGGCTGTTCTGTTTTTGTTCTGTACCGCACCAGGGTGTGCCGAAAAGCGTGAAACGGCAGTCGCTGCGGAAAAAACGGGGCCGATAAAGGTATATTCATATGAAAGAAAGGGTTTTGTCATGAGCGAAAAGATCGTCAAAACTGAAGCCGAATGGAAAAAACAGCTGACTCCTGAACAATTCAACATACTGCGGGAAAAAGGTACCGAGCAGGCTGGTAGAGGGATGTATGCATATTCTCACGAGCATGGCGTCTACCACTGCGCGGGGTGCGGTCTGGACCTGTACCGTTCGGAGGATAAATATGAGTCCGGCACGGGGTGGCCGAGTTTCTTTGCCCCGATCTCCCCCGATAACATAACTACAGCCGCAGATAACAGCCTGTTCTCACGGCGGACCGAGGTGCTGTGCCGTCGCTGCGGAGGCCACCTTGGCCATGTTTTTGAAGACGGTCCCAAGCCGACCGGTCTGCGCTATTGTATGAACTCGGCGGCACTGGATTTTGTCGCAGTAGCGAAGTAGCTGCGCGGAGGTATGCCATGAAAAGAAATATGTTACTGCTGGCGGGGATGCTGACTGCCCAGCTAGCGGCCGGATCGGCAAGCGGTGCCGCTCTCGAAAAGGCTGTTTTTGCCGGCGGCTGCTTCTGGTGTATGGAAGCCCCCTTTGATCAGCTCCCCGGCGTGGCCTCGGTTACCCCCGGTTATACCGGCGGTCATACAAAAAATCCCACGTATACAGAGGTGTCTGCCGGAGAAACCGGCCACGCAGAGGCGGTTCAGATTGTGTATGATCCGTCGAAAATTTCCTACTCTTCGCTTCTGGCTGTTTTTTGGCACAATATCGATCCGACCGTCACGGATCGTCAGTTCTGCGACGTGGGAAACCAGTACCGTGCCGGGATTTTTTACAGGGGTGAGGAACAGCGTGCGGCGGCGCAGCGGTCGAAGGCTGCTCTGGAGAAGAACAGGCCGTTTCGGGAGGCGGTTGTAACCGAGATACTACCGGCAACGGAGTTCTATCCGGCTGAGGAGTACCATCAGCACTATTACAAAAAAAATCCGCTCCGTTACAGGTATTACCGGAGCGGATGCGGTCGGGACAAGAGGCTGAAAGAGCTCTGGGGCAGCGCCGCTGGACATTGAAGGGTGGGGCTGCCTGACTGCGGATGTTTCCGGTCAGGCTTTGTTGACGGCGGCTTTCAGGAGTTGGCTCGGTTTGAAGCTGAGGATTCTGCGCGCCGATATTTCCAGAGTTTCCCCCGTTTGAGGATTTCTGCCTCGTCGGGAATTTTTCTGTTTGACTTCAAATTTCCCGAAACCGGAGATTTTCAGGTCTTCACCCGATTCGAGACATCCCTTAATCTGGGAAAAGACACACTCAACGAGTTCGGACGATTCTTTTTTGGAAAAGCCGCACGTACCGGAAACGGTCTCAATTATATCTGCCTTTGTCATCAGGTGCCTCCGCTGAAATTTTGCAAGACAATACACTATCACCGGTCGTTATGCAAGCCACACCAATCACAATCTGTCTGCGGCATAAAGTCAATAATCCGACGCGTTCAATGGTTTGACACCGGTTGAGCGGTGAGTATTTAGGACAGCCACTGCAGCGATGATGGCGGTATCAGCGGGCTTGACTGTCTCCTTGCCGAAACGCAGGAAGCATGGGCTTCGACGGCATGAAAAATGCAAGAAGAGCCAGTTCGATACTTCTCACAACAAGGTGGTTGACAAATACATTTATCATGGCAAATGGTTCCGTAGAAGCAATAGAGTTACGAGGATTTCGTAAAAACTCAGATATCTATGTCGCCGTGGGGTTGATCGGCATCCTTGCGCTGATGATCATTCCCCTCCCGGCGTTCGTACTCGATATCTTTCTGGCTGCCAACATAACGATTGCCCTGTCAATTCTGCTGATTTGTCTCTACACGGTACAGCCGCTTGATTTTTCGGTTTTCCCCTCGGTGCTGCTGGTCACAACCCTCTTCCGGCTGGCTCTGAATATCGCTTCGACCCGCCTGATACTGCTTCACGGCAGTGAAGGGGCCGAATCGGCCGGTGCGGTTATCAAGGCTTTCGGACAGTTCGTGGTCGGTGGCAACTACATTGTCGGGGCGGTACTGTTCCTCATTCTGGTGATCATAAATTTTGTCGTAATCACCAAGGGTGCCGGGCGCGTTGCCGAGGTCGCCGCACGCTTTACGCTTGACGCCATGCCGGGCAAGCAGATGGCAATTGACGCTGACCTTTCGGCCGGCTTGCTGACCGATAAGGAAGCAAAGCAGCGGCGCCTGAAAATATCCCGCGAGGCTGATTTCTACGGTTCCATGGACGGTGCCAGCAAGTTTGTGCGCGGAGATGCGGTCGCTGGGATCATGATCGTCCTGATAAATATCTTCGGCGGCTTGATCATCGGGGTCTGGCAGCAGGGGATGCCGCTTATGAACGCGCTTGCCAACTATACGCTGCTGACGATCGGAGAAGGTCTGGTGGCCCAGATACCGGCACTCGTTATTTCAACGGCCGCCGGTATTCTCGTGACACGCTCCGCGGATGAAAACAGTTTCGGTCAGGAACTTACCGGACAGTTCATGAATTATCCCAAGGCCTTTTTCGTTTCTTCCGGCGTCATGTTTCTGTTTGCGCTCATTCCGGGACTGCCGCATTTTGCGTTTCTGCTCCTGTCCGGTGTTACATTCCTGATCGGAAAGATGGCTCGCGAGAAAGCGGAAGTCGTTGAAGAAACTGCTCTGGCTGAGGCAACAGCCGGCGAAGAGTCGATCGATCAGGCGTCAAATATCCGCCCTCTGGATGTTCTGGAACTGGAGGTCGGGTATGGTTTGGTGCCGATGGTTGATGCCGCCCAGAGTGGCGAATTGTTGGAACGCATCCGCTCCATCCGCCGTCAGACCGCTCAGAAAATGGGTTTTGTGGTCCCGCCGATCCATATCCACGATAATCTGCAGCTCAAACCGTATGAGTACAATCTGTTGATTCGCGGCGCACGGGTGGGTGGGAGCGAGCTGACCGGCCAGTATCTGGCCATGGATTCCGGTTCCGTTACGGCGAACCTGCCCGGCATGACGACCAAAGAGCCGGTGTTCGGGCTGCCGGCGGTCTGGATACGGAGCGAAGATCGCGATCAGGCCCAGATCAACGGATACACCGTCGTGGACAGCACGACCGTTGTCGCTACCCATATCAGTGAAATTATCAAACGCTACTCTCATGAGCTGGTCGGGCGGCAGGAGATGCAGCAGCTGCTTGACAATGTTGCCGTCACAGCCCCCAAGGTCGTGGATGAACTGATTCCGAACCTGCTGAACCTTGGTACGGTATTGCGGGTAATCAAGAGCCTGCTCAAAGAAGGGGTTTCCATACGCGATATGCGCACCATCCTGGAAAGTCTGGCCGATTATGCTTCGCTTACTAAAGATCCCGACGTGCTGACCGAGTTTGTCAGGCAGGGGCTGGGACGGTTTATCGTTGATCAGTACAAGATGGATGATGAAACTCTATTTTTGGTGACGATTGACCGCGAAGTCGAGGATATGGTTGCCGAAGCGATCCAGCCGTCGGACCAGGGGAGTTATCTGGCAATAGAACCGTCGGTTGCCCAGCAGATTATTACTTCAGTCCGGAGCATGTCCGAACGCTTCGGGGCCAGCGGGGCACAGCCGCTACTGCTGGCCTCGCCGTCAATCCGCCGCCACGTCAGGAAACTGATCGAACGCTTTGTCCCGCACATGGCTGTGCTGTCACACAACGAAATACCCCAGAATGTCAAAATCCAGTCTCTAGGAGTGGTCAGTCTCAATGCTGGTTAAAACATTTCAAGCGGCGAGTATGCCGGAAGCGTTGCGCATGGTAAAGGCCGAACTCGGGCCGGATGCCATGATACTTTCGACAAAAAAAGAGAGAACCGGCGGCTTCCTCGGTTTTTTCAGCAGGCAGGTCTACCGTGTTACGGCGGCGATCGACCCGGTTCGAAAACCGGCTCCTCCGCCGGCCACCCCGGTCGTGTACCGTGAGGCTGCGCCACGCGAACGGACCGCGAGGGAGGAGATGGAAAGTTCGATGCTGGCCCCATTGGCGAGAGAACTGAAAGATCTGCGCGAAAAGGTGGAGTCTCTTACCCGCCGTGAAGAGGAAGCCCGTGCGGAAGCCAAGTCGGCTGACGGCGCGGAAACGGAGGAACAACAGGATAGCGGCATAAACCTCAAAAACATCCCCCGGTCCGATCTGGAGGAGATAAAAAAACTGCTTCTTGCCACACTGGCAAAAAGTCAGGAAGGGGGTGCCAAAGACATCCAATGGCCGACCATCGCCGATGGGGGTGGACTTGAGGGGCAGTCGGGTGCGGATCTGCTCCCGGAGGATTCCCCCCTGTCGAGGGAGTTGGCATCCAGCGGGGTCTCTACCGAGCTGATCAGGAAAATTGTCGATACACTCAACACGCTTCCGCTGGAGAGCGGCAATCAGACCGTCAAGGGGCGACTCAGCGAGACGCTCGGACGCCTGATCAAATTTGCCGGCACGCTCAAGCTGAAAAAGAACTCTCCCCGCATCATCGCTCTGGTCGGGCCTACCGGCGTTGGCAAGACAACGACAACCGCCAAGCTGGCCGCCATGTACGCCCTTAATAAAGGTAACAAAGTGGCGTTGATTACCATGGACATCTTCAGGGTCGGAGCGGTTGAACAGCTCAAAACCTACTCACGTATCATGGGGATTCCGCTGGAGGTTGCTTCAACACCCAAAGAACTTGAAAAGGCAGTTGAAAAGCACGCTGCCTGCGATCTGATATTTATCGACACCGCCGGACGCAGCCACAAGGACAAGGAAAAACTTGATGAAATGAAGAATTTCCTGGAAGACAAAATTCCGATGGAGGTCTACCTCTGCCTTTCTGCTACCACAAAGGATCGTGAACTGGAAGAGATATTGAAGCGCTTCAAAATTTTTCAGATAAGCAAGGTTGTTTTTACAAAAATCGACGAGTGTGAAAGTTTTGGGAACATGGTCAACCTATTGATGAAGGATAATTTGCAGATTGCGTATTTTACCACCGGTCAGCGTGTGCCGGAAGATATCGAAATTGCGACACCGGCCAAGATGGCCGATATGATTTTTCGTGAGGGGGCAGAATGAGCACCGTATCAGGAACGGGTGATCAGGCTGATACTCTCCGCCAGATGGCTCGCACAGCAAAAAACAACCAGAAGGCCGATTCACCTTCAACGGGCGGGTTGACAGACCAGCAGGGCATCCGTGTTATCTCGGTCACCAGCGGCAAGGGGGGGGTCGGCAAGAGCAACGTTGTCTCCAACCTCGCCATAGCGCTTTCAGCACAGGGGAAGAAAGTGCTGTTGATCGATGCAGATCTCGGACTGGGGAATCTCGATGTACTGCTGGGGCTTTCGCCGCAGTATAACCTGAATGATGTCCTGAACGGCGATAAGAGCATCATGGATATTCTGATTGACGGCCCGGCCGGGATCAAGATCATTCCGGCCGGCTCGGGCGTACAGGAATTGACCAGTCTGGGACAGCACGAAAAGCTGAAGCTGCTGGACGAACTGGACATGCTGGAAGAGCAGTTCGACATCATGATAGTCGATACGGAAGCGGGTATTTCGGAAAATGTTACCTATTTTACCGTGGCCGCCCAGGAAATCTTTGTCGTCGTTACGCCGGAGCCTACCTCGATCACCGATGTCTACGCCCTGATAAAACTCCTGGCAACGCGCTACTCGGAGCATCATTTCAAGGTGCTGGTCAATATGGCCAAGGACAGTGAAGAGGCGTTAGAGGTTTTTCGCAAACTGGCCAACGTGGCCGGCCGTTTTCTTGATATCTCGCTCGATTACCTGGGGTGTGTCGTCAAGGATGAGAAGGTGGTCGAGGCGGTCAAGCGTCAAAAAGCCGTCACCGAACTTTTTCCCGATTCTGAAGCAGCCCAATGTTTTAACACGCTGGCCAAGCGGGTTATTGAAAACAAGCGCCAGAGTCGGATCAAAGGCAATATTCAGTTCTTTTTCCGAAGAATGCTCGATAATGCAGGAGGAAACTAAAGCGATGGCGGAGGGTAGCGTTCCAGATTCAGGCGTATGTCAGTCTGCAGATCGCGAACAGCTGATACTGGAGCATATCCCGCTGGTGCGGTATCTGGTCAGCCGGATGGCTGCCAAGCTCCCCCAGCACCTTGACCAGCAGGACCTGATGAGCTCAGCAATGATTGGCCTGATAAATGCAGCCGACCGGTATGACCCCGCCCGGGGCGTGCTCTTTAAAACCTTTGCCGAACAGCATATCCGGGGAACGATTCTGGATGAGCTCCGTTCATACGATGTACTCAGCCGCTCCATGCGGGACAAGTACAAACGGCTGGAGCGGGAGCTACACCACCTTGAAAACCGGCTTGGGCGCCATCCGACCAGCGAAGAAGTGGCCTCCGCGCTGGAGATCAGCCTTGATGAGTATTTCGAGCTGCTTGACGACGTACACGTATTCACCTTTATCAGTCTGGATGACAGCTGGGAGGGTGATGACGGCAGTCCGCTCTGTCTTGCGGACGTGCTGTGCGAAACCGAAGCAAAAAGTCCACAGCAGCAGCTCATGGCAAAGCAGCTGGCCGAGGCACTTGGGGGGGCCATAGATACACTGCCCGAGAAAGAATGCCTTGCGGTAAAACTCTATTACAACGAAGATCTCAATCTCAAGGAAATCGGTGAAATGCTTGGACTGACCGAGTCCAGAATCTCACAGCTTATCAGTCAGGCAATGGTCAGGCTGCGTTCGCGACTCAGACTGCACCGGAACTGAAAGAGGGGACTATATGAACAGTGGAATATACCCGGCCGTATCGGGCAGCCTGGCCGCCATGCGGCGTATGGATGTGATCAGCAATAACCTGGCGAATATCAATACCCCCGGTTATAAAAAGGACAAGATGTCATTCGAAGGACTGCTGGCCGGCCCTGTCAACCCGCCGGCCGTTCCGCAGGGCAAGACTGCTGATCCTATCCTGCAGAAGGAAAATATCTATATCGATTATGCCAGCGGCCCGACCAGTCAGAGCGGTAATCCGCTTGACCTTGCGCTGAGTGGCGACGGCTTCTTTGCAGTAACTACCCCGCAAGGGACCGCCTATACCCGTCAGGGCAATTTTCGTACATCTGCGGACGGCACACTGGTAACGGTGGATGGCTACCCGGTACAGGGTGTTGGCGGTTCTGCAATCCGTATTCAGGGGAGCCGGGTCGAAATAGATGCCAAAGGGGCCGTTACGGTTGACGGTGAAGTGACTGGCGCTATCTCCGTTGTTGACTTTGAAAAACCATATACCCTGACCAAGGTTGGCAGTGCGCTATTTGTCGCGGCGGACCCACAGGTTGCTCCGCGGGCAGGCAAGGCCCAAATCCAGCAGGGTTACCTTGAAGGTTCGAATGTTGAGAGCATCTCGGAGATGGTGCAGATGATTGAAACCAACCGTTATTTTGAAGCGTGCTCAAAAGTGATCCAGAATTTTGACGCTATATCAAGCAGAGCTGCCAATGACATTGGCAAAGTTTAGCAATTTCACCTACTCTACACAAGGAGTTACACCATGATTCGATCACTCTGGACCGCCGCATCCGGCATGCAGGGTCAGCAGAAGAGCATCGATGTTGTTGCCAACAATCTGGCCAACGTAAATACAACTGGTTTCAAGCGCAGTCGGGCAGATTTTCAGGATCTGATCTACCAGAACCTGAAAACAACCGGTTCGCCCGCTACCAATACCACCCAGGTGCCGACCGGAATCCAGATAGGTTTGGGTAGTCGTCTGGCCGCAGTCACAAAAATTTTCACAGCGGGAGATTTAACGCAGACCGGCAATGAACTGGATGTTGCCATTCAAGGTGGCGGTTTTTTCCAAATCACAATGCCTGACGGTACTACCGGCTATTCCAGAGCCGGCGCTTTCAAGCTGAATAGTACCGGTCAGATTGTAACGTCCGACGGTAATCCAATATCTCCTTCAATCACCATCCCCAACAATGCCACCAAGATAAATATCGGCACAGATGGTACTGTTTCAGTGCAGCAGCCAGGGCAGAATGCCACTACTACTGTCGGGAACATTCTGCTGGCATCTTTTTCCAATCCGGCCGGCCTTTCCAGTCAGGGACAAAACATATACCTTCCAACAGATGCCTCTGGAAATCCTACTACCGGCACCCCGGGACAAAACGGTACCGGCACGATCGGCCAGGGTTATCTGGAGATGAGCAATGTCAATGTGGCGGAAGAGATGGTCAATATGATTGTCGGCCAGCGGGCCTACGAGATCAACTCCAAGGCGGTCACCACTTCGGATGAAATGCTCCAGACCGCCAATAACCTGAAACGATAACACCGGATCTGATTATTTATGAAACGCTTATGGCCGCATGTTTTAATGATTCTTCTGTCTGTGGTAACCCTGTGCCCTCGTCAAGCGCTCTCTGCAACTGATAGGGAGCAGGAGGTCCGTGAGGCGGTCACAGCGTTTGTTACATCCCGTACTGCCGGCATGGGGTGGGATATTCATATCCGTCGGCTAACCATTTCTGACGCATTGAAGCTCCCGGAGGGGGGTATTGAGTACGAAATTGTCGCGCCGCAGCAGTGGGAAGGGTGGGGAAACGTCAGTATTGCGGTTGTGGCTCGTCAGAAAGATCGAGTGGTGCGCAATATCTCGGTCTGGGTAGATATTGAAGCATTAACCACGATGGTTGTGGCATTGCATCAAATTGAAAACGGCGAGTTGATTTCTGCTGCGGATGTTGTCGTGCAGAAACGCGAGATTACGCAGAACTCCCATCTTGCAGCCCGGACGATCGATGAAGTGATCGGAAAAAAAGCCCGCACGATCATTAGGGCCAATCAGCCGGTACGCGCTGATCTGGTTGAAAGGGTACCGCTGGTCAAGTCCGGGCAGATGGTGACAATAGTGGCAGAAAATGAGCTGCTGAAGATTTCCGTGTCCGGGAAAGCTCGCAGTCAAGGTGCTGAAGGTGATACCATCAGAGTGCAAAACCTCTCCTCGCTTAAAGAAATTTCAGCCAGAGTTGTTAATGCAACTACAGTTCAGGTCGCTTTCTGAAAAGGGTCTGGTCGAAGGAACGTCCATGAAAATTATATATTTATTAGTGCTATTACCGCTTGTCGGGTGTGCGGTCGAAAGAACCGACATCAAGACCGAAAGCATTGAGGAACCGAAGCATGTCGCTGACTATTCAAACGGTTCAATATGGCAGTCGACATCGGGTGGCGTTACAGATGATGTAAAGGCTCGTCGCAGGGGCGATATTGTCACCATTGTTATTTCAGAGACCGCCAGCGCTTCAAAGCAGGCCCAAACCGGCACATCGCGAGACAGCTCAATAAGTGCGGGAATGCCAGGAATGCTGGGTTTGGAGAATACCGGTATATTCAAGAATAATTTCAGTGATTTGGCCAAAATTATAAACGCGAGCAACAGTTCTAAATTTGCCGGGACAGGTTCTACCTCGCGTCAGGAAAATCTGAAAGCGACCATCACCGCCCGGGTGATTGATGTGCAATCGAACGGCAACTTGATGATAGAGGGACGCCGCAACATCAAAGTAAACGAAGAGGACCAGATAATTGTTCTGGAAGGAACTATACGCTCTCGGGATATTGCGCTGGATAATACGGTGAATTCGATCTACATCGCTGATGCTCGCATTAGCTATTCCGGACGAGGTATTATCTCTGACCGGCAGAGTCCGGGATGGTTGATGAATATTCTTGATAAAATCTGGCCATTCTGATTGTCGGTCACTGGACACGTAAAAGGTAGCTTATGAAAAACATAGCAACAATTATACTGTGCGTTCTCGTTTTATGTGCGACATCAACTGCCCATGCGATCCGCATCAAGGATCTCGCTTCATTCGAAGGAGTTCGGGATAACCAGCTGATGGGTTATGGCCTTGTAGTGGGGTTGAACGGCTCCGGAGACAGTGACCAAGTCGTGATCCAGTACCAGTCAGTGGTCAATATGCTTGAGCGGATGGGGATCACTACCTCACTCAATAATATCAAGCTGAAAAACGTAGCGGTGGTCATGGTTACGGCAACGCTCCCTCCCTTTGCAAAGCAGGGAAATCGCCTTGATATTCTCGTTTCCTCCCTCGGAGATGCAAAAAGCATTGCCGGCGGCACACTGATCATGGCTCCATTGAAGGGTGCCGACAATCAGATTTATGCTGTCGCTCAGGGCCCGGTTCTAACCGACTCTTTTGCTTTTGGCGGTCAGGGCGCCACAGCCCAGAAAAATCATCCGACTGCGGGTCGGGTACCAAACGGAGCACTGGTTGAGCGGGAGCTACCCAATACACTGACGGGCAAGTCCGTTTTAAATCTGAATCTGAATGTTGCCGATTTTACCACCGCCTCGCGCATCGTCACTGTCGTAAACGACAAGTTCAAGAGTGCCGTTGCCGTCAGTAGTGACCCTGGGTCCGTAACCCTGACGATTCCCGGAGAGTATGCGAACCATGCGGTCGAGTTTGTGGCGGCTCTTGAACGGCTTGAGGTGAAGCCGGATCTGGCCGCCAAAGTCATTCTGAACGAGCGTACCGGAACGATAGTCATGGGTGAAAATGTGCGGATTTCCACCGTGGCGATCACTCATGGCAATCTGTCGCTGGTGATCAAGGAAACGCCGCAGGTGTCGCAGCCGGCCCCACTCAGCAAAACCGGTGAAACCGTAGTTGTTCCGCGCACCGATCTGAAAGTTGTAGAGGAGAGCCGGCGACTCATGGTGCTTCAGGAAAGTGCGACTATCGGTGATGTTGTACGGGCACTCAATCAACTGGGGGTAACTCCGCGGGATCTGATCAGTATCATTCAGGCGGTTAAGGCATCAGGGGCGTTGCAGGCGGAGCTTTCC
>Ga0182021_10008971_pt1 | contig 11835 bp, 7 predicted proteins | sample 612E3MmetaG_FD_120493 | JGI IMG/M metagenome (GOLD analysis project Ga0182021, IMG submission 120493) | Permafrost microbial communities from Stordalen Mire, Sweden - 612E3M metaG (Illumina Assembly) | ecosystem: Environmental > Terrestrial > Soil > Wetlands > Permafrost | place: Sweden...
AGAGAGTATTCCCCAAATGGCTCGCAGTCTGTTTTCGACTAATATTGGACGCTTTATTGTTTTTGTCATTTTCTTAAACTTAGCCCAGAATATCGCCGCTCCCTTTTTCTCAGCCTATCTACTCAGTGAATTAAAGGTTAGTTATATTAATTATCAGATAATCAATGCCACCGCGGTTGTAGTAGCGATACTAACAGTCGCGTGGTGGGGAAAGCGTGCAGATAAGGCAGGTAATATCAAAATATTGCGTATCACTGCAATGATGGTACCGTTTGTGTCTTTACTTTGGCTGATTAATTCCAGCGTGGTATGGTTGTGTGCGACTCAGGTTTATTCTGGTTTTGCTTGGGCGGGTTTTAATCTTTGTGCAGGATTGTTTATTTGGGATGCGGCTCCAAGGGAAAACCGCACCAGGTACATTGCTTTGTTTGTCGGGTTAGGGGCGGTTGGTCTTACCCTGGGGTCTCTGATTGGTGGGGATTTGGGGCCTTACCTACCTAAAATTTCGGGTAGTTATTTCCTATCCATTTTCCTCTTATCAGGGATTGTTAGGTTAGTTGTCGTGGCAGGTTTGTTCCGTCGCACATCCGAGGTGCGGAATGTGCAAACAGTGAGAACTACAGAACTGCTCTTCGGAGGTTTACGGCCGGCTGCGTTAGCCACCTGGTGGCGCAAAATCTATGACCGCACTCGTTGGTAAAGCTACACTCTATAATTTTGTTAAGAAATGTAATCACCTGCTGGACTTCCATGTGGCTGCTTGACATCCAATGTTACGCAAATCTGGACGGAATGACCGTATAACGTGGTTCGGAAATACCGCTAAAGTAACAACATACTAATTTGTTCCCCTTAAATCATTATAGGGATGTTTGTTCCTCTGTAGATATAGCTACATTGAGGAAAAGGGGTACGCTTTATCTAGGTGTAGGATTGCCACTCAGCGTATTAGTGTAAAACATACACATTATCGGCGACTGCCCAGTCCTAATACAGCAAATAAAAGCAGGTATTGTATATTATCCCCAGATGTCATAGTGAAGGGCTTGTCTTTTCAGGGCGATGTTTATCAGGTAGTGGTTTTTCGATTTCTAACCATTATGTTTGCTTATCCGAAATTTGAGAATGATTCAGTTCTACTTTTTCGATATAGAGCGTCTCACCAATGTTTTAGGTTTCCCTCCAAAAGCGAAGTAAATCCCGAGTATCGCAGCCGCATAAAGTACGGTGACGATGATGAATACTATATGATAAGACTTAGTGGCGTCGAACATAAATCCGGCAAGTGGCGCACCTATTGCATTACCCGCAAAAAGTAATACTACGGCGAACCCGAAGATGGCACTAAAATCAGCGGCACCAAAGATATCCCGCGTCACGATTGGCAGTAAAGTAAGGTTAGCACCGCTACCGATTCCGTATAGCACCACAAATATCCAAATTTGGGGCATTGTATCCGCCTGTATCAGGATTAACATGCCAGCTATAGCCAAAAACAAAAATAGAATCGTAACATATCTGGACATCAACCTGTCAGACAACCAGCCCGAGGCTAAGGCGGAGATTGCGCCAATGCCGATAGTAATTCCGAGAGCCGAAGCAGCAATGGTTGCCGATATTCTCATATCGGTTATGAACGAAACCTCGTGCGCTGTGACCGCACTATACCCAATCGATGCAAAAGCAAAACTAATACCAATCAACCATAAAGCTGGCCTTTTTAGGTAAGAAAACCGCTCAGCATTTTTGGCAGTTGGGGTTGTTTCAGCAATTGTTTGGACGTAAGGTTTGTCGTTTGGGGGACTGGTAATTTCTATTGACTTATCACCATCGGGTAATAAACCCATCGATTCCGGATTATCCTTCAATACAAATAGTATTAGCGGCACATTAATGGCTAATACCAGCGAGCCGGCAAACAGATATGTTGCCCGCCAGCCAAAGTTTTGGGCAATAATTCCCACCAATGGTTGGAAGCCAATACTGCCAATACCCACGCCTGTCATGGCAATACCCAGGGCAGTGCCCCATTTTCGGACAAACCATCTGGACAACAACGTAAACATCGATATGGCGTTGCTAAATCCGACCGCTAGGCCGGCGATAAGAGAAAAAATGTATAAAAACCAGAGGCCATTAGCCAAACTGAGGAGAAGTGTGGTTACCCCATTGACTACCGAGCCCCACAGCAAAAACTTTTTCGGGCTGTTACGGTGCAATAGCCTACCGACAAAAATTCCAGTAATGCCCGCGGCGATAAAGGTTATTGATTGGGATAATGAAACCTCACCTCTACCGGTGTGGAACTGTTCCATCAGTTGTTTTAACACGACTGCGAAGGGTGTGGCCCCACCCGTAATAAATAAGATGGTGATGACAATAACCATCCACCACCCGTAAAATAACTTGCTACCTTGTTTCATAAATTAGTCTTTATTATACGAGAATCATCTAATCTTGTGTAGATTTATATTTCCGAGATAGCGAATGAGTTTGAAAAACAATCCAACTTGTTTGGCATTAGATAGCTTAAATACGTGACATTGCCAAACTATTTTATACTTTAAGTAAATTCATTGATATTATTCTGATGCATTTGTTTTCTTTCCAGCATTGAGATTAATTGCAGGGGTCCTTCTTCGGATAAAACCGAGATTATTTATGTATTTAGTATTAGTTTATTACAGATATAAAAGGTATCTAGACCCTTCTTCGTTAACTCAAAACGTAACAGTTTTGAATCTTGTACTCCTTTAACCACCTTTACTAACCCTTTCTTTTTAAACTTCAGCCATTTGAATGGAAATGGTACTGATCCTTCTGTCCCTGTGCTTAGCTAATTCTGTGAGCATTGTCTCGTGACCAAGGCGGTAAAGAAGAAAAAGGACGTAAGCCCCTCGAGGTGTTAGGTTTTAAAATGCTAACTTTCTTTTCGTGGAACTAAAAATTAAATGGTTGCCTCTCTCCAATAATAATTGAACATAGAGAATATCATCTTAAGCAATTATTTCCTCTATCTTGTCCAGGGCACTTCACCCGCGTTCTTGACCTTTTTCCATAGATCCGCCGCTGTTAATAATGTTGCTTTCCAGAAGTATTACGGCAAGAACATTTTAGATAAATATCAAACCTCTTCAACTAATTATGAGATAGACCGTAATACCGCCCGAACCGGAGACCCCTCAGCATGGAAAAGTTTGAGAGGTAAACAAATAAGACTATATTCACCCGGACTCACACTTGAAAGATCAAGCCCTTCAAGAAGCCAAATATCAGCTCCAAGTAATATCTGATGAGTATCCGGCATTGTTTTGTCAGGGTCCAATGGACCGGCTACAGAGAGGTAGTCTATTCCAATTAGCCTTACTCCTATACCGGCCAAGAAATTGGCTGCCTCTCTGGTAACGTAAATAAAATCTGTAACAAATGTGTTTGTTCGCCAGCATCTCCCGGAATTTCTGGTTTTAAATAGAATCCTTTCCCCGCGTCTGATATTATGCTGCATTAGTTCTTCTGCCTTAATGGACTCTTTATCAACAATCTCAATTACTCTAGCTGAACCTATTACCTTATCAAAGGATATCTGATCAATACTTTTGCCATTTGCAAGAAAGTGTAAAGGTGCATCCAAGTGTGTCCCTGTATGCACTCCCATTTTTATGATACTGTGATTAAATGCGTCCCCTCGATCAAATGAATGGCTCCTCTCAATTTGTAGTTTCACCGAATCCGGCCAAACGACCATATCTTCTCGTAACAATACACTAACATCAATCCAGTTAGAACTGGGAACACAGTTATTATGGGTCATTTACTGACTTAACCTCCTTCTGTTTGTAGTTATAACCAGATTTCGTGGTGTGTCCGAAAAAATATGCTTGCTGGCTGTGATCTCTTTAATTATAATGTCAGATGCCAGAAACTTAGATTCTGAATATAGATTTACACCAATCTTTTTTCTAAAAATGGACTTACGCAAATGTCAAGTTAATAAGCAGCTCTATAAATATCGCCTACGTCTTTAGCGGTCAACGGTACAGGGTTATTTTTTGTTCTCGTTTGTCTTAAGGCGATGGCACCTACCTCATCAGCAAAGGCAATATCGACTCCAAGATCGCGTAGGTGGAGCTTCATCCCAATGCTTGCCAACCAATCCTCGCAAGCACTTGCGCCGTCTACGTCTGTTCTGCCCAAGACATTTCGGGCAAACATCTTGTTCCTTTCATTTTTTGCTGGTTCAATGTTTCGCATCCAAGAAGGGAAAATGGCAGCCAGACCTTCACCGTGCACGATGTCAAAACGGCCGCTCATCGCTTCTTCAATACCATGACACGGCATTCCGCCCTGAGTTCCACCAATTTCGTTCAAACGACACATTGCACAAGTACTGGCCCAGGAAAGCTGAGTCCGAGCATCGATGTCGCCTGGGTATTTAAGTGCTATCGGCAGGTATTTTACGACTATCCTCATTAATAATTCTTTTAATCCATCATTCAGTGGCAGATTCTCTGGTTCAGTTAGGTAGGGTTCTGCTAAGTGAGTCAAAATGTCTATGCCCCCGGCAGCAGTTTGCCTTTTCGGCACAGTTAATGTTAGTTCTGGGTCAGTGATAACCACCTTGGCCATTAGAGAAGGATTACCAAGCCCTGTCTTTTCATGAGTTTTTTCCCAATCGGTAACCACTGCCCCAAGATTCATTTCGGAGCCAGTACCAGCTAATGTCGGTATCTGCATAATTACAGGTGCATTTTCAACTTCTATCCAGGTACCTACATAAGTCCAGATTGATTTTGTGCCAGTGCTGGCTAAACTGATTAACTTGGCTGAATCCATTGCACTCCCTCCACCCAAACCAATAATAAAGTCCACTTTCTCTTTACGGGCTATAGCGGCGCCTTCATCAATCATTGTTACGCGGGGATTAGGCATTACCTTATCAAAAATAATAGGATTCTTGAGACCACCTTTCTCTGCCAGTGCGATAACCCTATCCAACAATCCCACTCTGCGAATGTCAGGATAGGTGACAATCATCAACCTTTTCTTTCCTATGGCCTTCACTTCATCACTCAACTGGTTAAGTGCCCCAGGACCAAAAATGAGCTTCCCTGGGATGTCTATGGTATTTATCATGTATAAATTACCCCCTTTTTGACCACCGTAACGGCATATATTCTGTACCGAATACAGTGCTATATTCGGCACAGAATAATTTTAATTTACGTTAATATACCATATGCCTTAATTTATGTCAATAAATTTCCGGAGAGTGTTAGAATAACAGTGAAAAACGGTGAAAAACGGTTGACAAAAGGGGGATTGTGTGCTATATTAGCTTCAATTTATATTATTCTGCACCGAATACTGTGCAATATTCTACCCAGAATAATACAATTGCAAAAAGCCGTTTTAACAATAGGAACCTGTATCCGAAGTCAGCTTTTTTGATTTTGTATTCACCTGGTAGGCTTATTCATCATAAAGAAAAACGAGGGATTTGCCATTGAACCACATAAAAATCGATCTAGAACGCATAGTCAGTGATATCGACCGTAATGTTTTTGGCGGAACTATGGAACTTGGGTATTCCGATCCCAGGTACGAATATCTGGATGTCGGGGATTTATCTTATGCTGATAAAAAAGCACTTCGTGAAGACATCCGAGTTGCGCTAGAACGCCTCAACCTTTCAAATATTCGCTTCCCTGGTGGCAATTTCGCTTCGGGATACAGATGGATAGATGGAGTAGGACCTCGGGAAAAACGTCCAACCCGACATGACTTGGCTTTTGATTGTATTGTGCAAAACCACTACGGCACTAATGAATTTATACGGTTTTGCCGAGCTTTTAATATAGAGCCATATCTTACCGTCAACTGTGGTGACAGCAATATGAGAGAGGCTGCCGATTGGGTAGAGTACTGCAACGGAGTAGGCAATACAACTCTTGCTAATCTACGCAGAGAACACGGTTTCATCGAACCACATAAAGTTCAATATTGGGGGGTTGGCAACGAGGTTGATAGTCCCGGTCAAATTGGTTATAAGACCCCGAAGGAGTATGCGAGAGCATTTACCGAGTTCGGCAAAGTGATGAAACGAGTGGATCCGGATATTAAGCTGATTGCTTCTGGAGTGTGTAGTTGGGAAGACAACCCTCTTGGGCCGCAGTTCTTGTATAAAAAAACCGAATGGGTCGAACGAGCACAACTGATTCTAGAACAAGCCGGTGACCTTATTGATTACATGTCAATTCACCGCTATACTTATCCCCGCGATGATGATTCATTCGAGGACTACATGGCTTTTGCCGCAAACTTAAATGAACATCTTGACGCCTATGAGGGGATAATTCATGCAGTCAGTTTGGAAAAAGGGATCAAACATTTGATCGGTGTGGCTGTGGATGAGTGGTTTGCAATGCGGGTGCCTGCCGATTTACATCGAGATAGACCGATCACCATCACGAGGGATAAATTGGGGATCACGCGTCTCGACACAGGCGAAGCCAAACGTTCCCCGCGCAGAGATTGGTTTAGAATTAATTTAGAAGCCTCATTGGCCACTGCATTATATTTGAATACCTTTATTAGGCATGCTTACTCGGTCCGTATGGCTAACTTTTGCGCACCCATGCCTATGTCTTTGGGTCTTAGAGGGATTGGAAACCCGGTAATACTACCGACAATTTTCTACCCATTTGAGCTTTACAGCCGCACTTGTGGGCAGCTATCTTTGGATGTATTTTGGTATGGCGACACATTCTCTGGTAAATATAAGGATCGTTCTTACACCGGTCTCCGAACACTTGATGTCGCTGCTACTTTGGATAAGTCCATTAGGCGATTGGTCATATATGTAGTTAACCAAAGTAAAAAAGACGCTATGGAAACAAAGATCTCGTTGGATCGCGGCCAGTTTGCTGGAAGCATTCATGTATCAGTCATCAACGGTCCTGATATCAAAGCTGAAAATACTCGTGAAGAACCGAATCAGGTAGGAGTAAGGGAAGCAAAAATAGATATTTCGGGGAAGTCTCTCATATATACATTTGAACCGCACTCTGTAACGGCCTTGGTATGCGCTGTCGACTGAATTTCATTAATAATACGGGGATTGTAGGAAAATTATTGCCATAATAGAAAGCTCGCAGAGCGGAGCAATAGCAAGGTAAATAAGGAGTCTACTAGATATTATGGGAAGTTATACAATTAGAAGGTTACTTTTAACCATACCCACGGTCTTTTTAGTTACTCTCATAGTCTTCTTCATGATTCGTTTAATTCCCGGAGATATCGTAGATATCATGGTATCCCAACAATCTATGTCTATCACACCAGTGGACAGAGCAGCCATTGCGCATGCCCTGGGTATGGATGTGCCTGTCATGACTCAATATGGACGCTGGATAGGTGGCATCCTTTTACATGGAGATTTGGGGAATTCTTTATGGAAACGTTCTCCGATAATTAACGACATAAAAGCCCGGTGGCCAGTAACTTTTGAACTTGGCTTCTTGGCTATTCTGGTGTCCCAGGTAATAGCGTTGCCTATAGGAATATATTCGGCAATTCGGCAGGACTCCATTGGTGATGTGATCGCCCGGAGCTTTGCTGTGCTTTGTATGGGTATCCCCAGCTTCTGGTTAGCAATCATGGTAATAGTCTTCCCCTCACTATGGTGGGGTTATATGCCTTCTATATGGTTAATTTCGTTTACCAAGGACCCTATAGGCAACCTAGCTATGTTTATAGTGCCGGCTATAATCCTGGGAATTGGGATGGCGGGTTCGACGATGAGAATGACTCGTACCATGATGTTGGATGTTTTAAAGCAGGACTATATCAGGACGGCCTGGGCTAAGGGGCTCAAAGAAAGATCAGTTGTCATCAGACATGCTCTGAAGAATGCGCTAATACCGATAGTCACTTTAATAGGTTTTCAATTGCCCGTTTTGGTCGGAGGTACAGTTATTATCGAGAATATATTCGGTTTACCCGGAATGGGTCAACTTATGTTAAATGCCACACAGAAGCGGGATTATACAACAGTTGAAGCAGTGCTTTTCGTTTCTGCTTTTGTTATGGTAATAATCAATATTTTAGTTGACCTGACTTACGGTTTTCTGGATCCCAGGGTTCACTACCAATAGATGAAAAATTGAAAATGAGTACTGATATGACAGAAGTATCTTCAAAAATTAAAACAGAAAAAAAGAGCCATTCCCTACCAGTCGATTTACTTATCAGGATGGTTAAGGAAAAGCGAATGGGTACAGTAGGTGGGCTCATCACTCTGTTGTTACTTTTAACGGCTATTTTTGCCAACTTTCTAGCGCCTTATGGACCAAACGTCGTTAACCCGGACATAAACCTTTTGCCTCCATCAGCCCATTTCTTACTCGGCACAGATAACCTGGGACGAGACATGCTCAGTCGGGTTATCTATGGAGCTCGCGTCTCGGTTATAGTGGGTCTTGCCGCTTCTTTAATGTGTACACTTGTCGAGACGATCCTGGGCCTTCTGTGCGGTTATATCGGCGGAAAATTTGACCTGATAGTACAGAGGGTAGTTGATGCCGTGATGTGCTTTCCCGGTTTACTCCTTATGATGGTCTTAATCTCTATCATTGGGCCTGGTCTGTGGACGATGATTCTTGTATTGGGGATAACCTGGGGTATTGCCGGTTCAAGATTAATAAGATCCGCTACTATAACTATCAAAGAAAATACCTATGTGCAGGCTGCCAGAGCCACTGGTTGCTCCACTGCAACAATCCTTTTTCGGCACCTCATGCCCAATATTATGAGCACAATGATTATCTCGTTTACGATGCGGGTACCGGGGGTAATCCTCACAGAGGCTAGTTTGAGTTTTCTTGGCTATGGCATACCTCCTCCGGCTGCAAGTTGGGGAGCTATGCTCAGTGGTATGGGACGAACCTATATGTTCCTGGCGCCATGGATTGTTATCTGGCCTGGTGTCGCCCTGACTATTACTGTATTCGGAGTCAATATGTTTGGCGATGCATTGAGAGATTTACTTGATCCGAGAATGAGAGGGGGTATCGGACGCTACGGTTTAAAAGCTAAAAGAAAAACCTCTGCAAAAAGCGAATCCAGCGTTAGCCCAAGCGATTGACAATACAAAAGGCAGAATGCACTCAGTTTTTAATGAAGAACAGGTATTATTGATTGAAGGAGGATAAGATGTGAGGTGAAACGAATCTGACCACGGGTATCGTATTAAAAATAAGGAGTGATGACAAATGAAAAGGAAAGTTTTATGGTTGGTGTTAACGTTATTATTGGCAACAACTCTGGTGCTATCTTCTTGTACTAAAAATACAACAACGGGAAGTTCCACTACTACCGCAGCCACCACAGCTGCGACTTCTAAAACTACCTCTAACACGACTGCTGTTACTACTAAAGTCACCACCACAACAACAGCATCAGCTAGCACACCAGTATATGGCGGAAGCCTCACGTACTTCCACCAAAATATGGGTTGGTCTCCTCAAGGTTTCGATAACCTGCAAGGCTCACTTGGTGGGCCCTTCTGGCAATATCCTTATGTGGAGTTCCTGGTAGGTGCCGATATCGAAAAGTATGGGCCAAGGGGCAACAACCAATATGCGTTCCAAAGTGCGAACTACCTCCCTGAACAATTCCTGGGTCCTGAACTCGCACAAAGTTGGGAAATTACCACTACAACAATGACCTTCCACTTACAGAAAGGGGTAATGTGGACAGGCAACGCAAACATAAAGATGCCCCCTCGGGAACTTATTGCTAGTGATGTAGTATTTAGTCTCTCACGCGCGATGAACAGCCCAATAACGGCCAGCAGGTTGAACTTTATTAAAGCTATAACTGCTCCCGAGACATATACTGTAGTTTTTGAATTAAATAGATATGATGCCAGCTGGCCTGATATATTGGGTGGCCAATTTTCTAGTGGAATCATTTCACCCGAGCAGGTTGCCGCAGGAGCCGATCAATGGCAAAATGCGGTTGGCACAGGACCATTTATCATAACGGACTATGTCGAAGGTGCTGGTGGAAACTACAAAGCCAATCCCAATTATCGGGGAACAACAACCATCAACGGCAAGAAGTATAAATTACCCTTTATAGATACGTATCGCTTACCCGTGATACCTGATGAATCTTCCCAAATAGCTGCCATACGAACAGGAAAAATCGATTGGTTCGTAAACGTTCCTGCTCAATACGGGGCTACTTTAACTAAAAGCACTCCAGATTTGATACAAGAGCCGTACCTAAGCGGTCATTACTCATTTGCAAGAATACAAAGACTTACGAACGAATACCTTAGCAACAAAACTGTTCGGCAAGCTTTGCTAATTGGCACTGACCTCAATGCCATAACTAAACTCTTTTATCCTGGTGGCAGCACAGTTAGTTTCCCGCTAGTTCCGAGTGATCCAGCCTACACTCCACTTGATCAGTTACCAGCCGTCAACAAACAGCTATGGACATATGACCCAACACTTGCAAAAAAGATGATTGCCGATGCTGGTTATCCCAATGGCTTTACGATAGAATTAAAAGGTGATGCTACCGCTCAGGATTTATGTAGTACTTTAGCTGCCCAATGGGCTAAAATTGGTGTTACTGCCCAGATTCAAGTAATCGATCTTACAACTCTGATATATGATCTGACTCATGGTTCAATGAAAGGCTTGATTTGTCTAGGGGGTGATATTAACAACCCACTTTCTGGGCTTAATGGGGTACGGTCAACAGTCGCAGGTAATTGTTACACATCCGCAGACGGTTTTGATGCGATGTATACTGCATGCGCAGGGGAAACCGATCCGCTTAAGCGATCAGCTTTAGAAAAAGATATGGCCCTAGCTGTTCAATTAGACGCTGGTGAAATACCTTTTGCTAATGTCGCTAACCTGAACTGTTATTACCCGTATATGATGAATTACTATGGTGAGGTTGATGCCGGCGCTATGAACGTTGTACCTCTGGTTGCAAGAATATGGATCGATAAGAGCGCGAAATAATCATACGGAAGGAACCAATTATTTTTCTTCTCCGATTGGTTGATCTAAAACTTTCAGCCTTAAACTTAGGAAGACGAGCGAAAGCTCGTCTTCCTAAGTTTAAGGCTGAATAATAAATCAGAAAGGAGATTTCTTTACACTAGAAATGAATCTAGACAGTTTATCGCTGGCGATGTAATCTAATGGATAACGTTCTTTATTTTTCGTAGGGTGGACGAATACATGCGGGGGAACAATTTTCACAGATCCACTAAAAGAAGAACCAAGGGAATATGTTATTTACATGCTCCATAATTTTCACAATTAAAACGAGAAAGTACCCACTTTAGTTGGTTGACTCAAGTTGATTTATTATATATTTTTCTGTTCTGCTTATTATCTTTTTCACTAATGCAATAGCTTGTTGGCGTTCTTTCTCCGTTAAAGCAGACATTATGGTTTTATCAGCTGTCATTTTACTGAGTTTTTTATGAATATCAGCACCTTTTTCTGTTAGCTCAAAAACCAATAGTGTTGATTTGGGTTTTACCCTTGTCTTCTTTATCAATCCATCCCTTTCCATTGTACTCATTTGCAATGAAATAGTATTGATTTCTCTTCTGCTATGCCTGGCTAATTCTGCCAGTGTGGCTTTGTGCCCAATGTTAGCAAGTAGAAACAGAATGGAACCTTGAGGCGGGGTTACTTCATACGGAGCAAATTCCTTTTGTCTGGCAGTTAAGAACAAATGGCTCGCTCTATCTATTAATACCCGCAAATAAAGGCGGCTATTATTGGATATCATTTCATCCAT
>Ga0182021_10008972_pt1 | contig 11835 bp, 8 predicted proteins | sample 612E3MmetaG_FD_120493 | JGI IMG/M metagenome (GOLD analysis project Ga0182021, IMG submission 120493) | Permafrost microbial communities from Stordalen Mire, Sweden - 612E3M metaG (Illumina Assembly) | ecosystem: Environmental > Terrestrial > Soil > Wetlands > Permafrost | place: Sweden...
AGATCACCAGCCTCGACTTGGCCGAGGGCGTCGCCGGCGAGACGTTCGCGGAGTACCTCCCCAATCATGTGTGCTCCTCCAAGACGGTGCTGCATAAGGTGTTCCACAACGCGGAGTATCCGTCGCATCTTTTGCTGCCGGTCATTTCGCAATAGGTTGAGAGGCCTCGCTGCGCCCACGTGGCAAGACCCAGCTTTTGGCCAGGTCTTCTCACGCGGCCGCTCTCGCCCATGCTTTCGCCCCTAGGGACTTCATTCCTCAAGGATGCCGCTTTGCGAACCGATAGTATCGGTGCAATGGTGGCACCACGCCTTACTACCATATCTGCTCTCGAGGGCGGCTCTCCCGCCATTCAGGGACGCCGGGAGGCCGTGCTTGTCGTGGCGGTCGATCCAGGTCGTCGCAAACATCTCATCGGGTTGGTGGAAGCGGCGGGGTGGCTCCCTCTCCTTGCCGCGACATCCGACGAAGCGCTCGAGGTCCTACACGAGGCTCCGCCGGATCTCGTTCTCCTCGACGTCGCCGACACCCCCGCCGCGGAACTCGAGGTACTCGACCGCTTCCGCGCTGACGCGGATGGGGTCCGCGTACCGATCGTGTGCCTTCTGACACAGCCCAACCGAAAGCTGACCGTCGACGCCTTCGCCCGGCAGGCCGACGATGTGATCTCCACTTTGGAGCACCCGGAGGAACTGACAGCCCGGCTCCGCGCCCGGATGGAGCGTCCTCCCGTGAACCGCGTCAGCCAGATGGAGGATGCCGTCACCGGAGCGCTCACGCCGGCGGCCTTCACCGGGCAGATACGTCACGAGTTGGCCCGGATCCGGCGAGGTGGGCGTCCCGGAATGCTGGCCTTGCTTGCCCTCGACGAGCTCCCGGGTATAGAGGCGCGGTCCGGCTCCCGGGCGCGAGACGAATTGGCTGCCCAGGTGGTCCGCCTTATCAAGGAGGACGGGCGAACGATCGACTTTGTGGGCCATTCCCGCGGTCTTCTCGGCCTCCTGCTCCCCTACACGCCACGAAAAGGGGCTCAGATCCGCCTCGAGCGTCTCTCCAGACTGATCTACGAACACGACTTCGTCTTCGCGGAAACGCAGGTCCGGCTGACGCCCCTGATCGGGTACACAGAATTGGTGTCGGACCTCGAGCCCGAGGAACTGGAGGACAGAGCGTGGTCGGCCGTCGCCAGCGAAGCCGACCAACGGGATCTTCATCCCACCCGCTGGGTCAAGGCCATGTCGGTCTCGCCGCAGTCGGGCAAGGGCATCCGGCGGGCGTTCGAACGCGTCCGCACGCCTCTGCAAGTCGTATTCCAACAGCTCGTCCTCTTCGGCCTCCCCTTTGGTGCGTACGAGCTTCTGGACCGCATCGGCTTCGATATCTCGGGTGGAGTCTATGTCGTGCTCGTGATCGCGATCGCGATGACGTCGGTGGCGATTCTGATAGAGAGCCGGGCAGCGCTCCGCCGCCCGGAACCTCCGCCCGCACCCGACATCGCGATGCCTCCGGCCTCCGCGATAATCGCTGCGTATCTTCCCAACGAGGCCGATACGATCATCGAGACCGTCCAGTCCCTGCTGAAGCAGGACTACCCCGATCTTCAGGTCATCCTGGCCTACAACACGCCTCGGCCCATGGCAGTCGAGACGCAACTGCGGGAGATCGCCGAGCGCGATCCGCGCTTCGAGCCGCTACGCGTCGAGGGCTCGGTCTCAAAGGCCCAGAACGTCAACGCGGCCCTCAATCACGTGCGGGGCGAGTTCGTCGGGCTATTTGACGCGGACCATCATCCCGAGCCCGGCTCGTATCTCCGAGCGTGGCGATGGATCGCATCGGGGGTGGGGATCGTCCAGGGCCATTGCCTCGTCCGCAACGGTCCCACGAACGTGGTGACGAAGCTTGTGGCCACGGAATTCGAAGCGATATACGCGGTGAGCCACCCTGGGCGTGCGCGTCTGCACGGCTTCGGGATCTTCGGCGGCTCCAACGGCTATTGGCGGACGTCGCTGCTCCGTCGTACCAGGATGCGGGGGTTCATGCTCACCGAGGACATCGACTCGTCCATGCGGGTCGTCAAATCCGGCGAGACGATAGTGTCCGATCCCAATCTGGTCTCGACCGAACTCGCTCCTGAAACGATAGGCGCGTTGTGGAACCAACGACTGCGGTGGGCGCAGGGGTGGACGCAGGTCTCCCGTCGCCACCTCGGATCCATGTTGCGGGCCGCACCGACGTTTCGTAATCGTATAGGACTTGGCTATCTGCTTGGCTGGAGAGAGGTCTACCCGTGGATCGCGATGCAGATGCTGCCGCTGCTCACCTTCTGGTGGCTCCGCGGAACGCCCCCCACCAACTGGTTTGTGCCGGTCTTCCTTGCCACCAGCGTCTTCACGTTCAGCGCCGGTCCGATCCAGGGTTGGTTCGCGTGGCGGCTGGCCCATCCGTCGATCCGTCAGCATGGTCGTTGGTTCGTGCTGTTCGTCCTGTTGTCGATAGTCGTCTACACTGAATTCAAGAACACGATCGCGCGGACGGCGCATATCAAGGAAGCGATGCGCGAGCGCAAGTGGAAGGTGACGCCGCGCTCCCCGCAACGGACCGCGGAACCCTCGGAATCGACTCCCATTCCGGCCCCGTCGACGGGAGGGTTATTGTCCCTGGCCACCAAGACCGCCGGCTGGCAGGGCCTCTCTATCTCCAAGGCCGGAGCGCACAAAGCGGAAGATGGGGATTTGGCCGCACTTCACAGGTAGCCGCTTCCCGCCTAGTGGGCCTACTGGATGGTATTCGAACTTGCTGACGACATCCGCCAAGATTCGCGGCGAGTCAGTGCCAAGGGGCCAGGCCGCACCGTTTCACGCAGTCTCGGTGTGGGTCGTGCAGTTCACGCTCCGCACCGCCTCTATGAGTCGACCAGTCGCAGGGCCGTTGCGGCCGCGTACAGCTCTTGGGTGAGCTCGGCGCTCGCCGCGTCGGTGGCCCGAAGGCCGGTGCCCGTGGCCTGTATGGAGATGTAGGTGTCGCCGCGTCTGACGAGGATCGTGCTGCCAAGAGGTGACGCACCAAAGGTGTACAGGGAGTAGGCGTCCACTCCCCGCCCGACGCTCTTGAGCAGGCGCTTGTTGGCCACGGCACCTTTCTGGTCGGGCGGGATGTGGTGCGCCGAGTACTCAAACAGCACCCAACCGCGGGGCCTGACACCGATGGTCGAGGTCCCCGGCGCGCTCGACTGCACACGTGCCGCTGGATAGTCGAGGAGCACGCTAGAGCCCGGCTCGACGTGGATGGTCTGCAGCGCCGCGCCCTGGTAAGAGTCATCCCAGGAGTACACCGTGAAGTCCACGTCTTTGGCCGCATCCTGCGGGGTGTTGCGCCAGCCTTCCTGCTCGGCGGCGGCGAGCGTCTTCGTGTCCAACTCCACCCAGGCAGTGGGCAGAGCAGGCGGCGTGGAGACCTTGCTCCATGTGTAGTGCCCTACCCCCTCGATCTCGTTTGTCGTCACGGTTATGGAGACCGGCGTCCCATCCGCCTTCACCGTGAGCGTCACCGTGAGGGCGGAAGCCAGTTCGTCGCCGTTGAAGCCCGTCTGGCTGCGCGGAAGGTCGGCGCCAAAGACCTCTCCGACGGTGGTCGCGCCGGTGAGCGACCAGGTGGAGTCGGCTTCCGGTACGGCCGCCCCCTGGACTTTGGCCAAGCGTAACAGGCGGTAGGGATCGCCGATCAAGCGGATCACACCGACGTATTGAGCCCCCGTGGACGCCTGCGGATACCGTTGGCCGCCCATAGCCGTGGCCATGGCGACGGACACGTGCACCGTCGCCCCGTCAGGATCCTTCGTGTAGTAGTCGGAGTCGTCCCTCCACCAGCAAGGTTGGTCGATCAGGGGCTCGCCGGTATTGGATGAGGGCGCGTACGTCAACTGTCCGACGGTGGCCTGATCCCCGTAGGTGACGGTGTAGTCGCCGAACTTCACCTGGGTGTTCCCCTGCTTGATCCAGGAGAGGCAGGCGTTCCACAGGGCCACCGTTCGAGCCGACCCAGCGTCGGAGGTCGCGGGGACCTGGGTGGTCGAGGTGGCCCCGGCCTGCCCCCGAGCCGAAGCCGTCGTGGATACCCCTCCCAAGGCGGTAGTCCCCGTGCTGGTGGCGTGGGAGCACCCGACGGCGCCAAACACCCCCACCAGCAGAACGAGCAGAAGATAGATGCTGGCCAACGCCCAGAACCAATGCCGCCATGCAGTCAAGGATTCTGCTCCCTTTCTGGAGGAGACGGCTTCTCGCCCACCCGGACCACTATATCCCGTGGGCCAGCCCGCCGCGTGGCGGGGTCCCGCATGCCAAGGCGGCTCGGGGCCTGAGGGGCCGGCGGCGAAGACGCAAGATCCCAATTGCCATGGCGGCACGTACTGTAGAGCCATACTCGATCCACCTGGGAGCCTTGAGCATGCGACCCAACGGCTCTCGGAAGGAAGGTAAGGCTACCGGATTTGAACGAGGAAGAGTAGAGCCTCTCTCGGCGGTGGCTCTTGCCAACGATCTTGGAAACGAACCGTTGGTAACGATTCACAGCAACGAGGTCTGTGGGTCTGGACGTCCCCCGTTTGCAGGGAAAACGTCATAGGTGGTCATCCGGCAGACCGGTCCTCAGGACTTGGTTGGCTCTCATGATTCGAAGGTGATAGAACCCGATTCCATCGTCGAGTCGTTTACCGGGTAGGTCGCTTCCAAAGCAAGAAAGGCCCGGGATCGCTCCCGGGCCTTTTCATACCCGAAGGGTCGCGGCGCGCCGAAGAGGCGGCGCCGCTCTGAGTCAGTCCTACTTCTTGATCGGCGAGATGCTCTGGAAGGTCGGGCTCTTGAAGATGGTGTCCAGGCAGAGGCCGGTTTCCTGCAGTTTGGCTTTGCCCACGGAGTAGCAGCAGCAGAAGGCCACTTCCATGAGTTCTTCTTCGGTGGCGCCGTGTGCCTTCGCGTTGCAGGCCTGCGGCAGAACGCCATCATAATGATTGTTCATCATGTACAGGCCGACCAGCAGCAGGTAGCGAGTCTTGGGATCGAGGATCCCACGATCGAGCAGGCCGCTCAGCTGGTTCTGGGCGAAGGTATGCAGCATGTCGGGGCGGCGCTCCACCCAGATATCCAGGGACGGGTCGCCCGCGCCACCGGGGACGTAACCGGGGCGCTGCTTGGCCCAAGACGCGAGGATCTCTTGCCCGGTCTTGGCGGCTTTCATTGCTTCAACGACTTCGACTTCTTCTGGCCGTGGCATTCTTGTTCTCCTTCTTCGACTTCGTTACTTACGCGTTTTCAGTATCCGTAGTCGCGGACGCTTCGGACGCTTCGGCGTCCGCTTTCGCCACGTGCTCCGCAGGTTCGGGGGCGGCTTTGGCCGCCGGGGGTGCCGCTTCTGCGGCGGGGGCTGTCTCAGCGGCCGGTGCCGGGGCCGGCGCGGTAGCCGTCGGCGCGCTCGCCAGGCGGGCCACCAGGATCTCGGCAAGGTCGAAGGCCTTCACCGACTCGCTCTTGCCCTTGGCGCCGATGCCGTCCTCCATCATAGTGAGGCAGTACGGGCAGTTGACGCCGATGGCTTCCGGCTCCTTCTCGAGCAGCTGGCCCACGCGCATCTCGTTGACGCGGTGCTCCGGCTCTTCTTCCATCCACATACGGCCGCAGCCGGCGCCGCAGCAGACGCTCTTGGTCTTGCGCCTGTCGGCCTCGAGCAGGGTGACGCCCGCGGCCTTGAGGACCTTACGCGGCGCCGCGTACTCGCCTTGGTAGCGGCCCAGGTAGCAAGAGTCGTGATAGGCCACGCGTGTGGGGGCGCCGCCGGCCAGCTTGATCTTGCCCTGAGCGAGCAGGTCGGCCAGCAGTTGGGTGTGGTGGATCACCTCGTAGTCGCCGCCGAACCGCGGGTACTCGTTCTTGAGGGTGTTGAAGCAGTGCGGGCACTGCGCGATGACTCTCTTGACGCCCAGCGCGTTGAGGGTGGCGATGTTCTCCTGCGCCAGAGACTGGAACAGGTATTCGTTGCCGATGCGCCGGGCGGGATCGCCGCAGCACTTCTCGTCCTTGCCCAGGATGGAGAAGCTCACGCCCGCTTCCCGCAGCAGCGTGACGATGGCCTTGCTGACCTTCTGGTTGCGGTCGTCGAACGAGCCGGCGCAGCCCACCCAGTACAGGTATTCGCCCACGCCGTCCTTGCCGGCCAGCGGCACGTCGAGGTCCTTGGCCCAGTTGCCGCGGTTCTGGTTGCCCACACCCCACGGGTTGGAGTTCTTCTCGATATTGCGCAAGGCCAGTTGGGCTTCGGGGGGGAAGTCACCCTGGTCCAGCACCAGGCTGCGGCGCATGTCGAGGATCTTGTTGATATGCTCGTTCTGCACCGGGCACTGCTCCTGGCAGGAGTAGCAGGTGGTGCAGGCCCAGATCTCGTCCTGGGAGAAGACATCGCCGATGAGAGCCTTCTCCTTGGATTTGATCTCGAGGCCGTGATCCTCCGCCGAACGAATGATCCGGGCGATCTCGCCCCGCTCTTCCAGATAGTCCTTGAGCTTGGTCATGATCAGCTTCGGGTCAAGCGCCTTGCCGCTCTGCGTTGCCGGGCAATGCATCTCGCAGCGCCCGCATTCCGCGCAGGCGTACACGTCCATGATCTGTTTGGTGGTGAAGCCCTCCACCTTGCTGACACCGAACTCCTCGATGTCCTCGTTCTCCAGGTCCAAGGCGACGATCTGGGCGCCCCGTGGCTTGAGGTTGCGGAACCACTCGTTCACCGGGCACATGATCAGGTGCATGTGCTTCGACATGGGGATGTACACGAGGAAGGCGAGCAGCAGGACGACGTGGACCCACCAGAGGGCACGGGCCACAGCATTGAGCACGTTCGAACTGGCTCCCGCAATCGCCGCGCCGATAGCCGCCGAGACGAAGGCACCCTCCCGGGCGGGCAGATAGTGAAGTGCCCAGGAGGTCGCGCTATAGAAGAACTCGGAGAGGATCAGGAAGAAGATCAGCCCGAGGATGATCGCCGCTTCGGCGCTTGGTTCCAGTCTGCTCTTGCGGTAGACGTAGCGGATGTAGACCAAGACGAGGATGCCCGCCTCCACGATGAGGCTCAGGATGTCCTTGGCCATCAGGAAGCCGTAGTTGGAGGCCCAGGGGAAGAGTAAACCGGGATGGATGCCTTCGGCGATGATCTGGAGCGTCCCGAACGCGATGACGATGAAGCCCCAGAAGATGAAGAAGTGGATGACGCCCACCCGCTCCTTGAACAGCTTACGCTGCCCGAAGACCAGCCACACGAAGCCGGCGGTCCGCTTGACGGGCTGGTCGAAGCGCCACTCGGGCTGCCCCACCAGCATGTACCGCACCCGCCGGGTGAGGGCGAAGGTGAACAGCACCAGTGAGGCCACAAGAACCACGATGAAGATGGCGCCGTCTATGGTCATGACAGACCCTCCCCCGGTTCGGTCATTGTTTCGTTAGGAAGCGGCCTTGCGCCGGCGGATCTCCTCGGTGAGGGCGGGGACCACGGTGAAGAGGTCGCCCACCACGCCGAAATCGGCGAACGAGAAGATCGGGGCATCGGGGTCCTTGTTGATTGCCACGATGTAGGTCGAGGTCTGCATGCCGGCCCGGTGCTGGATGGCGCCGGAGATGCCGCACGCTATGTAGAGTTGCGGCGAGACGGTCTTGCCGGTCTGGCCCACCTGGTGCTGATGGTGCATCCAGCCGGAGTCCACGGCTGCGCGGCTGGCGCCCACAGCCGCGCCCAACTCGTCGGCCAGCTTCTGGATGACGGCGAAGTTCTCAGCGCTGCCCATACCGCGGCCACCGGAGACGATGACGGTGGCCTCTTCCAGGTTGATGACGCCGATGTTCTCGCAGACCACGTCGAGCACTTTGGCCATGAGGCTGGCGGGGCTGAGTTGCACGTCGAGCTTGACGACCTCAGCCTCGGCGCCCGCTTCCTCGCGGGCGAAGGAGCCCGGCCGTACGGTGGCGATGAAGGGCTCGCCCACTGCTTCCTTCTCGGCGATGATGCCACCGCCGAAGCACGGATGGATGGCCGTGAGTTTGCCGTCTTTCACTTCCAGGCCGGTGATGTCCACCAACACGCCGACACCCAGACGGGCGGCGCAGGCGGAAGCCAGGTCGCGGCCGTCGGCCGACGCGGAGAACAGGACCACAGCCGGATCGGCAGCGTTGATGGCCGCCATGGCGGCGTCGGTGTAGGCGCCGGAGCGGAACGTCTCGAAGTCCGCGCCCTCAGCCGTGAAGACCTTCTTGGCGCCGTACCTGCCGGCCGCCGCTGCGAGCGGGGCGGTGTCGGCACCGATGACGGCCGCACATACGTCGCCGCCGATGGCGGCGGCGAGCGCACAGGCCTTGGCGATGCTTTCGAGAGATACGTTGGCGAGGCGGCCGGAGCCTGCGTCGCCGACGACAAGGATGCCAGTCTTACCCACTGCTATCTCCTCTCTAGACCAGCTTCTCGCTGGCCAGGAAGTCGGCGAGTTGCTTGGCGCCGGTACCGTCGTCTTCGACTTTGACGCCGGCTTTGCGGGCTTCGGCCACGCGGGCTGTGGTCACCTTGGTCTTGGCGCCGGCCAGGCCGATGCGCGACGCATCCAGGCTCAGGGAGGCGACGTCTTTGGCGTCTACAGACTTCCGCTTGGCGCCCAGGATGCCCTTCATGGTCGGGTACCGGGGCTCGTTGATGCCCTTGATCACCGACACGACGGCGGGCAGCGAGCATTCATAGGTGACATAGCCCGATTCGGTCTCGCGGTTGGCCTTGGCGGTGGTGCCGCTGACTTCGAGTTTGGCGGTGGCGGAGAGGAGGGGCAGGCCCAGCAGTTCGGCCACGGCCGCCGGCACGCAGCCTGTCTCGCCGTCGGTGCTGCGGCTGCCGAAGAACACGATGTCGTACGGTACGGTCTTCAGGGCTTCGGCCAGGGCGTACGCGGTGCCCTGCAGGTCGGAGCCGGCCAGAGCGGGATCGCTCACCAGCACGGCGTTGTCGGCACCCATGGCGAGGGCCTTGCGGATGGCGTCGTCGGCTTCCTCGGGGCCCATGCACAGGACGGTGACTTCGCCCTCAGCGGCTTCTTTGACGAGGAGGGCTTCTTCTACCGCGTACTCGTCATACGGGTTGAGAACGGCGTCGACACTGCGGTCGAGCCGCCAGGAATCGGGGTCGAGCCGCTTTTCGGCCTCGGTGTCGACCACCTGTTTGACGCACACGACGATGTTCACAGTCTTCCCTTCTCGTTTTCGTTGGGGTCGGAACTACATGATACCGAGATTGCGCAGGGCGACGCCATTCCCCCTAACTTTTCATTCCTGGCAGGAAGTATTACGATGTCGTATAGATGGAACTCGACCTGTTCAAATCCTTCCTGGCGGTCGCCGAAGCCCGCAGCTTCAGCCGGGCGGCGCACACCGTGCATTCCACCCAGCCCACGCTCAGCCGACAGATAGGCCGCCTGGAAAGCGAACTCGGCACCCGGCTATTCGAGCGGTACGGCCGGCATGTGGAACTGACCTTCAACGGGCAATTGCTGCTGCCCCTGGCGCAGGCGATCGTGGCCCGCACCGAGGACGCCATCAGCCTCATGAAGGAGCAGGCCGGGGCGGGGGCGAGCACCGTGCGCCTGGGCGCCGTCGGCAACGTGTTTGCCCTGGTATTGACGCCTATCATCGTGTCCTTTCTGGCGACCTACCCCAAGGTGACGGTGGACCTCATCGAGAAGGACGACGCCGCCCTCGAGGAGGCGGTCATCAGCGGGGAACTCGACTGCGCGGTGATCACCCCGTGGGGCTCCAGCCGCGCCGCCACGCAGTACCTGATGACCGAGGAGATCTTGCTGGTGGTGCCGCAGGGGCACCGGCTGGCGGCCGAGAAGGCGGTCACGGTGGAAATGCTCGCGCACGAGTCGGTCCTGTTGCCCCGAGCCACCATGAACGCCGGCAATATCGTGGCCGACGCCATCCGCCGGGCCGGCTACGAGCCCAAGTTCTCCTACCGGGCCAACTACCCAGAGCTCACGAAAGCCCTGGTACGGCGCGGATTGGGCGTCGCTCCCATGCCGAAGATGCTGGTGAACCCGCTGGAGGGACTGGTGGCCATCCCCTTTGAGAAGCCGCTCACGCGCGACCTGGTGTTCATCTATCCGCGCGACCGGCCCCTCACCGCCGCCACCCGGGCGGTCATGAGCCACATTCGAGCCGGAGTGCAGCATGTTTCCAACCAATAGGCCCGGCGGGGCGGCGGCTCGTATACGCTCACGTCATACTTTCTGCCGCTCATGAAATATCGGCCCGAATAACGACCCTTGTCGGCGCCCGCACTATCATGTGCACTGGAACTGAATCCAAAAGGAGCACGCATGGACTTTAAGCTCACCGACGTGCAGGAAATGACGCGGGACATGGTCCGCGATTTCGCGCAGAACGAAGTCAAGCCGGCCGCGATCATCCTCGACAAGAACGCCAAGCCTGAGGACTGCATCCCCTGGGACCTGCTGAAGAAAGCTTCCAAGCTGGGTCTCCGGACGGCCGCCATCCCCGAGGAGTGGGGCGGCGAAGGCGCCGACTACACCACGTTGGCTCTCATCCTGCTCGAACTGGGCAAAGCCGACCACGGCTTCGCCAGCATCATCCGTGGCTGCTACACCGAGTCCCCCCGCCTCGTGCACGAACTGAACGCCGAGCAGCGCGACGAGTTCCTGCCGAAGTTCCTGAAAGACGACACGTACCTCCTCGGCTTGGGCCGTACCGAGCCCGATGCCGGCACCGACTCGCATTTCCTCTACGATGAGCCCGGCAAATCCATCCAGACCTACGCCGAGCGCCAGGGCGACGAGTATGTCATCAACGGCACCAAGCACTTCATCTCCAGTGGCGGGGCAGCGAAGCTGTACTTCCTCTATGTGCGTACCGACAAGAAGGGCCCCATCTCCACCAGCATGAGCGTCATCCTGGTGCCCTCCGACACGCCGGGCTTCACCATCGGCCGGTACCACAACAAGTTCGGCCGCCGTCTGCTCCCCAACGCTGAGCTGGTCTTCCAGAACGCCCGCATCCCCGCCAAATACCTCATCGGCAAAGAGGGCGATGCCTGGGGCTCCGAGGGTGAAGGCGGGGGCGGCCCGCAGAAAGACTGGACCAAGGGCCCCGGCGCCCCGCCGCCGTTCGGCCTGCTGGGCGCCGCGGTCAACCTCGGCACCGTCATCGCCTGCTACGAGGAGGCCCTCAACTACTGCAGGCAGCGTATCCAAGGCGGCAAACCGGTCATCGAACAGCAGCACGTGGCCATCGACCTGGCCCGCATGAAAGTACAGATCGCGGCAGCAGAAGCCCTGCTGTTCAAGTGCTGCTTCGCCTGGGAAGCGCGGTATGACTACGATCCCAAGATGGGGATGCTCTTCAAAGCCTTCGTCGATGAGATCGGTCTGAGCATCGCCAGCAAGTCCATCAGCCTGTTCGGGGGCATGGGCACCGGCGACGACGACTTCCCGATCTCCAAGTACGTCCGCGACGTCTATACGTTCTTGCACGGTTTCTCAACGACGGAAGTCGCGCTGCTCATCGGCGCCCCGACCGCCTAGTCGTGTCAAGAGACATGGGTTCCGACCTTAGGGGGTTATTGATGGGGGAGAAGACCTTTGTGAACTGCACCGGCGGCGGACCCATCCGGGTCCACGTCGAAGGTGGCAAGATCACCAAGGTGCGGCCGCTCGTCTTTGACGAGACGGACGCTCCGTCCTGGTCGATCGAGGTCGACGGCAAACAGTACTCGCCGCCGCGCAAGGCCTGCGTGGCTCCGTTCACG
>Ga0182021_10008973_pt1 | contig 11835 bp, 4 predicted proteins | sample 612E3MmetaG_FD_120493 | JGI IMG/M metagenome (GOLD analysis project Ga0182021, IMG submission 120493) | Permafrost microbial communities from Stordalen Mire, Sweden - 612E3M metaG (Illumina Assembly) | ecosystem: Environmental > Terrestrial > Soil > Wetlands > Permafrost | place: Sweden...
CGAAACTTCATGAAAAATGGTGGGGCAGGCGCTTTCGCCTGCCAACTCTTGATCCGAGCCCGAGCGGTTGGCAGGCGGAAGCGCCTGCCCCACCAACTGCGCCAGGCGACCGTTTGCGGAACTGGTTTTTCGACCCTGTCATCCTCGGGGCTCGGTGAGAGTTCCGGGGCACGACAGGCCACAAAACCCGATGGCCTGTCCCACCGGGGCACTTGCCAAGCTCCAAAGTGAACAGTATTACCCTTAGCCCGCATTTTTCACACTCCGGGGAGCCGATGTGGCGCACGCCTCATCTTCGCTCCCGGGCGGCGGCGCGCAGGCGCAGCACGTGGCGGATGTACTGCAAGGGGTGCAGGGCGCGAACCTTGCTTTGGCCGCGGACGCGCTTGCGCATCTCATACCCGCACTCGTGGATTTCGCCCACGTTGCCGCGCACCAGGAGTTCCATCAGGCTCTTATAGCCGAGCGGCTTGAGCGGCACGCCGGCCACAGCTTCGCGGCGCACCAGGTAGCAGCCGCTCAGCGGGTCCGAAACGCGCGCGTAGACCTGGGGCAGCAGCCAGCGGCCGATCTGCGCGGCGCCCCAGGAGCTGATGCGCCGGGCCATCCCCCAATCGCCCAGGCCGCCGCCATCGCCGTGACGCGTGGCCACGACCAGGTCGGCGCCCTCGCGCCGCTCCAGCAGGCGGCCCAGGACGTCCGGAGGATGCTGGAAATCGGCATTGATGGTGCCCAGAATCTGCCCGCGCGCCACCTGCCATCCGCGGATCACGGCGACGGCGAGGCCGCCTTCCCGTTGGCGGCGCACCACGCGCAGTTCGGGGAATCCCGCGCCGAGTTGCGCGGCGATTTCCCAGGTGCGGTCGGCGCTATCGTCGTCCACCACGATTACCTCGTACCGGCCGGGCAGGGCCTGGTCGAGGGTGTGGCGGACGGCGGCCAGAAAATCGGCGATATTCTCGCTCTCGTTCAGGGTCGGCACCACCAGCGAGAGCACGGGCTGCGCGTCGCCAGGGGCAACCGCCGGGACAATCGGCGGGACGATCAACGGGCCCGTGGGTGCGGCCATCGTGTTTGCGGCGGCGTGCCCGTTGGTGTTCCCGGGCTCACTACTCCGTGGGGCTACTGCCAATAGACGATCTCCCTGTCAGGATGATTCCACTGTAACGCGTGTAAAGCTGGTTTTGGTGTATACTAGCCCCCACGAGAAGGAGGAGGAGCCTTCCAATATGAGGGGATTCTGTCTGATTACCGTTGCGGCGTGCCTGTGTTCCATGGCTTCCGCCCAAAGTACCGCGGATGAGCTGATTCAGGACATCCGGAATAACGATCTGACATCGCTGAAAGCGCGCCTTGCTAAGGGCGCCGCGGTAGACACGCGCGACCAGCGGGGCAGCACTCTGCTGATGCATGCCGCCGCCTTCGGCAGCCCGGAGACCGTCAAGCTGCTGCTGGGGAGCGGAGCGGACGTGAACGCCAGGAACGGCGTGGAAGTTACGGCGCTGATTCTGGGCGCGGGGAATCCCGAAAAGGCCCGGATGCTGGTGGAAAAAGGCGCGGACGTCAACGCACGCAGCAAGCTGGGGCGCACGCCGCTGATGATCGCGGCGGGATGCGATGGCTGCCTGGCGACGGTCAAGCTGCTGCTGGACAAGGGCGCCGACCCGAACGCCAAAGACAAAGACGGCAACACCACGTTGAGTGAAGCCGCCTGGGCGGACAATACCGAAAGCGTCAGGATGCTGCTCGCCAAGGGCGCGCGCGCGGATGCCGCGGACGGCGAAGGCTACACGCCGCTGTCCTGGGCGGCGAGCAACTGCAACTTGCCGGACGTAAAGATGTTCCTTTCAAAAGGAGTTGACGTAAATGCGGCCAACACCTCCGCCGGCGAAGTGAAGTTCGGCAAGATTCAACTCATCCGGTTGACCCCGCTGATGCTGGCCGCCACTTTCTGCCCGCCGGACGTGGTCAAGACGCTGCTCGACGCGGGCGCCAAGGTGAACGCCGCCGATATTCGCGGCATGACGCCGATCCAGTTCGCGGTTTCCTCGGAAGCGCAGAACCTGGCGGTGGTGAAACTGCTCCTGAAGGCGGGCGCGGATGTCAACGCCAAGAGCACCGTGGGCGAGACGGCCCTCGATTGGGCGAAGAAGTTCGGCAGCCAGGAAGTGATGGCGGCGCTGACGGCGGCAGGGGCGCGCGAGGGGGTGCCCTACAACGCGCCGCGGCCCAAACCGGCCGGCGAGCGGACGTTGAGCCAGGCGGTGGCCAGCGGCGCGGCGATATTGCAGCGCGGGGCTACCGAGTTCTTCCAGCAATCGGGGTGCGTGGGCTGTCATCACCAGCCGGTGGCCGCGATGACGGTGGCGGCGGTGCGCGGCGCCGGCATCCCGGTGGACGAGTCCGCCGCCAGGGGCGTGGTGAAGATGATGGAAGGCGAGAGCCAGTTCTTCCATCAAATGATGCTGGAGCGCGTCCCGATCGGCGGGGCGAGCGACGGGCCCACCTGGAAACTGATGGCGCTGGCCAGCGAGCGCTACCCCGCCGGCCCGCTGACCGACGGCATCGTGGCTTACATCGCCCACCATCAGCGGCACGATGGCACGTGGTGGTTCGGCGGCGTTTCCCGCGCCCCCTTCGAAGAGGGGACCATCGCCCGCACGGCCATGTCCCTGCGCGTGATGCAGGTCTTCGGCTCGCCGGCCATGAAGGCGGAGCTCGACCTCAAGATTGCGCGCGCTTGCACGTCTCTGGCGAACGCCAAAGCGGCTACCAACGACGAGGCGGCGATGCAGATTATGGGCCTGCACTGGGCGGGCGGGGATGCGGCGAAGGTGAGCGCGTTGGGCGAGGCCTTGCTGTCGGCGCAGCGCCCCGACGGCGGATGGAGTCAGAATCGCAACCTGGCGAGCGATGCCTACGCCACCGGAGAGGCGCTCTGGGCGCTGAAGGAGGCGGGCGTTCTGACGGCGTCCGGCGCGGCTTACCAGAAGGGCGTGCAGTTTCTGATGGACACGCAATCGGCGGACGGCTCCTGGTACGTGCGCAGCCGGGCGCCCAAGTTCCAACCGTATTTCCAGAGCGGTTTTCCGTACGATCACGACCAGTGGATTTCCTCCGCTGGCACATCCTGGGCGGTCCGGGCGCTGATACCGGCCGTCGAAAACGAAAAGACGACATCCCGATGAAGCAGACGATTGCCTTACTGAGCGGTTGTCGGACTGGCGCGCGGCTCCAGGATTACGGTGGGCCCAGGATCTCACGGACTCTGGCAACCAGGAGGTCGGGCGAATAAGGCCTCTGGATGAACGCAAGATCGCCCGCGACGATTCCGTAGTTGGCGATGGCGGCTTCCGGATAGCCGGAAGTGTACAGCACTTTCGCCGACGGCATCCGCGATTTCATTTGCTCGGCCAGTTCCAGCCCCGTGATTCCCGGCAGAATCACGTCCGTGAGGATCAGATCAATCGGCTCGTTGCGACCCTCGACGATAGTTCTCGCCTGGCGGTCGTTGGCGGCTTCCAGGGTCCGGTAGCCGTGGGCCTCCAGGATGGAGACGGTCAGCCGCCGGACGGCATCCTCATTGTCCACCACCAGAATCGTCCGCGGGCGATCGGGCCAGCCGACCACTCTCGCCGGGCTTCGATCCGGCCCCGTGCGCCGCTCCCCGATGCCAGGAAGGTAGATCTTGAATACCGAACCCTTCCCCAGGGTGCTCTCCACCGTAATCCAGCCTTCGTGCTGAGCCACTACCCCGTGTACGGTCGCCAGTCCCAGCCCGGTCGTGGTGGCACGGCCCTTGGTCGTGAAGAACGGTTCAAACACGCGGGCCCGCGTCTGCTCGTCCATCCCGATGCCGGTGTCGGCCACACTCAAGATCACGTACGGCCCGGAACGCGCGTCGGCGTGCCTGGTGGCGTATTCCTCATCGATCTGCGCGTTGGCGGTAGAGATCGCCAATTCGCCCCCATCCGGCAGTGCCTCAACGGCGTTCCTCACGAGATTGACCAGAGCCTCGCGCATATGGTCGGCATCCACCGAGACCAGTCCCGGCGAGGCGGCCAGTTCCATCCTCAGGCTGATGCCGGGACGCAAGAGGGGCATCCATGCGCGGCGGCTGCGCTCCACGACCAGGTTCAGGTCCAGCACTCTAGGCCGGATAATCTGCTTCCGGCCGTAGGCCAGAAGCTGTTGAGTCAGGCCGGCCGCGCGTTCGCCGGCCCCGCGAATCGCATCCACCTGTACTCGCAGGGGGTCGTCGATATCGAAACTGGTCGCCAGAATTTCGGAATAGCCGTTGATTATGGTGAGCAGGTTGTTAAACTCGTGAGCCATGCCGCCCGCGAGAACACCGATACCCTCCAGTCTCCGGCTCTCCCGCAGCGCCGCTTCGGCGGCCTTGCGGCCCGTAATGTCGCGGTATACGCAATAAAGGAGCTTGGCGCCGCCTAACTCGGCTCCGCCCACACTCACCTCAACCGAATAGAGGGATCCATCTTTGCGCCGGTGCCGGGTCTCGAATGTGGCCGGAGCCGCGAAGAGATGCGCCATCCTGCCGAGCAACTCCTGCCGGGTCCAAAGCGCGTGCCAATCCCAGATGTGCAGATGGCGCATCTCCTCATGGGAGTAGCCGAGCATGCGCGCGAAGGCTGGGTTGAATTCCTGCAACTTGCCGTTCAGGTCGATGATGGCGATGCCGTCATTGGCCTGCTCGAAGAGCATCCGCCGCCGGACGACTTCTTCCGCCAGGGCGGCTTCGGCCAGCTTCCGTTCGGATATGTCCATGATGAATCCGTGCCAGAGCGTGCCGCCATCGGGTTGAGCCACCGGCACGGCGCGCAACTCTACCCACGTCTCACCCTTTCGCGGGTTCCGCACGCGGTATTCCTGGTGCACGGGAGATGAGGTGCGCGCCGCCTCCGAAAACGCCTGAGTTATGCGATCCAAGTCCGCCGGATGAAGCAACTGCGACCAGAAGGGCGTCATGTCGGCCGCGTAAGCTTGCGGGGCCACTCCATGGATGTCCTCAAAGGCGGGGCTGGCGTACCGAAGACACATGGTGCCATCGGGCCTATGAAGGCTCGAAAAGAGCGCCCCTGGCACGGCAGCCGCGGTCGTCTCCAGTTGCTCCTGCAGCGCGACGCGTTCGCGCAGCGCCTCCTGCGCCAGGTGCGCCGCCGTGATGTCGCGGGCGACACAGAGGATGCCGACCAGCCGCCGCTCGCCATCGAGCATGGGCGTCTTGGTGGTTTCCAGCAGCACTTGCCGGCTTTCCCCGCGGATGGTAACCCACGCGTCATGCACCCGAGGGCCTCCGGCGGCGATCGCCGCCCCATCCTCCGCGCGAATGACCTCCGTGATCCCGGGCGGGAAGATTTCGTGGTCCATCTTGCCGATAATCGCGGATGCCGGAAGAACGAAGAAACGCTCGGTGGCGGAGTTACAGGCGACGTACCTGCCCTCCGCGTCTTTCATCCAGATCATGTCGGGCGCGGTCTGAAAGATCGCGCTGAGGACTCCGCGCTCGTGTTCCAGCTTCGCGGTGGCTTCCTTAGTCGCCGTGATGTCGTTAAGCACGACAAACGCCGCGCGTTGACCGCCATAGTCGATGAGATTCGCCGAGATACTCGCCCACCTCCTCTGGCTGGTCTGCGTGCGCCACTCGACTTCCTGGCCGGCCACTCTGCCGGTTTCCGACAGGGCCGAGACGAGTCGTTCTCTGGCCGCGGGATCGCGCCAGAACTCCCGCGCCTGTAGTCCCAGCGCCTCAGCTTGCGAAACCCCAAAGTACCTGGCAGCGCACTCGTTGACGAACAGGACGTGTCCATCCTCCATCGACGTGATCACCACCGGCATCTCCGCGTTCTGGATCACCAGACGGAAGCGCCCTTCGCTTTCCTCGCGTGCGGCCTCCTCCCGCTTGCGGCCGGTGATATCCATCTGTATCCCGTCCCAGAGAATCCTGCCGTCCGGTAGAAGGCGGGGGGTCGAGGAAATGTGCATCCAGCGAAGTTCACCGTCACGCCTGCGCAGGCGCACCACAACGTCGAACACGCCGATGTCCCTGAGGGACGCTTCCCGGGCGGCGGCGAGCGCGGCACGGTCCTCGTCCACAACCAAGCCAAAGAGCGCCGAAGCATCGGTCAACACCTCTTCGCACGAGACGCCGGTCAGTTGCATGATCCCGGCGCTGGTGTAGAGAAAGCGTTCGCGGCCGTCGGGTTCGCGGACAATCTGAAAAACCATGCCGTTCGGGAGATTGTCTCCCAGGGTCTGCAGGCGGGTGTGCGCCTCGCGGGAGATCCGCTCGGCGGATTGGGCCTCCGCGCAACTGGCAGTAAGCAGCAATCCCGTGGCGGCGAAAAATCCGAGCCAAATCTGCACGGCCAGCAGGCGATCCAGAGAATCCGCGCCATCCCAGATCAGCGGCCCGGTACTCACCGCTCTACTGGCAACGGCGAGGGCCGCCAGCCACACCAGGGCAATCGTCATCTCACGCTGCCCGAACCGGAGGGCGGCCCAAACGAGCAATCCCATCAGCATATAGGGCCGCGGGGCCAGGGCGTGGAACGTCCCGGCCGGCTGAAACGCCAACCATCCGGCGACACCGAATGCCGCCATGAATACCGCCGACTCGATCATCCGCTCCCGTCGCAGGCCGCGGAACCAGTCCCGGAAGTCGGACCAGGTGACAATCAGGGGAGTGACCAGCAGAATGCCCAGGCCGTCGGCAACCCACCACGTCTGCCAGGTACTCCAGAACGGAGAGGCGCTGGCGAAGGTGGCAGTGCCCGCGCCGAGGAACGCGGTGCAGGCATTCACGGCCGTGGCGCAGACGATCAAGGCCGCCACCTCTTTGACGCGGGAGAACCGCACGGCCTCCCCGCAGGAACGGGATATCAACCACGCGCAGGCCAGCGATTCGATGACATTCGCGGTCATGAAACCAACGCCGGCCAGGAGCGGCCGGCCCGACCACACATCGGCGGAGACGCCCGACAGAAACAGAATCAGGAGAATCGCCGGCCATCGACGGCGGGGACTGAGCAGGAGCGCGGCCAGCCCAATGCCGCCGGCTGGCCAGATCGCCGCCACCATCTTCTGGGCGTTCGGGAACAGAAAGGCCGCTTCATACGCCAGAAAATAGGCTAGGGCAAGAAATGCAATCCAAAGGGTGTCCCGTCCGAGGACGCGGGTAGGAACACTTCCCCCACCATACTCCATCCGCCATCATTGTACGCCGCCGCCAGGCGAATTGCACGCCGAGATGAGCAACTTGTGCCGCGCTAGCACTGTGACCGTGAGGAAAGGTTCGATTTCTGCGGGGCAGCTTGGCATCCTGCGCGGCGATTGGCAATCGCCGCGCGTGCCGGTTGGCAACCGGCACGCAGCTTGCCAAGCTGCCCCACAAAAAGACAGTTCCATGCGGTCACAGCACTAGCCCGTGCTAGCGGCGGTCCCAGTTCAGGCGCATCCGGTCCTGGCCGTCGGTGGCATCCAAGCTGATGAAGTTGACTTGATGACGCTCGTCCACGGAGATCCACATGGGGCCGCGCAGACGGCGGTCTTCGGACATCACGTCGGCTTTCCATTTGCCGCCTTCGCTGGCCAGGATCTGGCCGGTAAAGGAGAGCGGGCGGCCGGGGCCGGCGGTGCGGAACGAGGCCATCAACTTGCCGCCGCGGTCGATATCGACGGTCACTTCGCCCAGCCGGACTTCGCCGGAATCGTTCATGGTTGCGGTGCCGCGCCCGACGCCGCGGAAGCTCACGGTGTTATTCCAACTGAAGCCCGGGGCGGCGGCCGGCCGGTCGAACTCGTCACCACGCCGCGAGGGCGGGCGGCCGGAGTCCCTGCCGGCGATCGCCCAGCTCAGGCGGAAATGATAGCGTCCCTCGCCGCCGGCGGTGTCGCGGATGTGTACCATGGCGGCGAAGCCGTTGCGGGGCGAGGGTTCCGCCAGCAGGCGTATCTCGTTGCGGCTCTCCACCACCTGGAAGTTGAAGCCTGCGATGTCGCGGCCGGGCAGGGGGGCATTGCACTCGCTGCCGTCATCGCGCGCGTCGCGCCCGGCGATGGTGCGGATGGCGACCACGTCGCCGCGCACGGACACTTCGACCTCGTTATCCACCTGCAGCCGGATATCGCATTGGCCCTTGCCGGGGGGCACGTCGTCACGGGTCATACGGCGGACCTGAAAGCGGGTGTCGGCTGACACGGGAAGGGCGGCCGAGAGCGTCAGGATCGCCGCGGCACAGCGGAATGGAGCGGTGAGTCTCATCATAATCCAGCATAGCGCGGCGCAAAAAGAATGCCGGTACGAATACCGGCATGGCAGGCGGGACGCCCGCTCCACGGTGGTGTACTGGCACAACGCCCCACCCTGCTAAACTGAGAAAGACCCCCTCATGACCAACCCCCTGGAGCGCCAGAAGGCGCTGATAGACAGCCTGGACCATCGTATCCTCGTCCTCGACGGGGCCATGGGAACCATGATCCATGAGGCGCCGCTTTCCATCGAGACCGACTACCTGGGGCGGGAGAACTGTCCGGAGATTCTCAACGTCACGCGGCCCGGCGTCATCCAGGAGATCCATCGGCAGTATCTGGAAGCCGGCGCGGACATCATCGAAACCAACACCTTCGGGGGCACGGGGATCGCTCTCGCCGACAACCATCTGGAAGACCGCGAGTACGAGCTCAACTTCGCCGCCGCGAAACTGGCGCGCGAGATCGCGGACCAGTACTTCACGGCGGACAAGCCGCGCTTCGTCGCCGGTTCCATGGGCCCTACCAACAAGGACCTCAACATCACCGGCACCACCACCTTCGCCGCGCTGCGCGCCTCCTATCACGTGCAAGCCAAGGGCCTGATTGAAGGCGGGGCCGACTTTCTGCTGATCGAAACCTGCTTCGATACGGGCAGCCTCAAGGCGGGACTGGTGGCGGTGGAGCAACTGGGGCGGGATCTCGGAAGGGCGATTCCGGTGGTGGCGAGTGTGACCATCGAACGCACCGGCACCATGCTGGGCGGGCAGCCGATCGACGCGCTCTACGCTTCCATCGAGAATCACGATCTGCTGGCCGTGGGCATGAACTGCGCCACCGGTCCCGACCTGATGACGGACCACATGCGGACGTTGCACGAGATGTCGCGGCACCGCATCTCGTGCTATCCGAATGCGGGTCTGCCGAACTCCGAAGGGAAATTCGGCGAGACGCCGGACTCGCTCGGGGCGCAACTGGAAAAATTCGCCGATCGCGGCTGGTTGAATTTCGTGGGCGGATGCTGCGGCACCACGCCGGCGCACATCCGCGCCATCGCGCAAATGATCCAGGGCAAGCGCCCGCGGGCGCTGCCGGGACGCCAACATCGCGCCTACTATTCGGGCATCGAACTGGTGGAGGCCGAGCAAAGCAACCGTCCGCTCCTGGTGGGCGAGCGGACCAACGTGATCGGCTCGCGCCTGTTCAAGAACCTGGTGGCGGCGGAGAAATGGGAAGAGGCCACCGACATCGCGCGGCGCCAGGTGCGCAACGGCGCGCAGGTGATCGACGTGTGCCTACAAAGCACCGACCGCGAGGAGATGGAGGACATCCCACCCTTCTTCGAGAAGCTGGTCCGCAAGATCAAGGCGCCCATCATGATCGACACCACCGACCCCAAGGCGGTGGAACTGGCGCTCACCTGGTGCCAGGGAAAAAGCATCGTCAACTCGGTCAACCTGGAGGATGGCGAGGAGAAGTTCGAGCGCCTGTGCCCGATTGCGAAGCGCTACGGCGCGGCGCTGGTGGTGGGATCGATCGACGAAGACAAATTGCAGGCGCAGGCTTTCACGCGCGAGCGCAAACTGGCGGTGGCGCGGCGCAGCGTCCAGTTGCTGACGGAGAAGTACGGGATTCCGGCGGAAGACCTCATCATCGATCCGCTGGTGTTCCCCTGCGCCACCGGCGACGCCAACTACATTGGGGGCGCGGTGGAAACCATCGAAGGCATACGGCTGGTGAAGGAAAGCATCCCGTACGTGAAGACCGTGCTGGGGATTTCCAACATCAGCTTCGGCCTGCCGGCGGCGGCGCGCGAAGTGGTGAACTCGGTCTTCCTCTACTACTGCACCAAGGCGGGGCTGGACCTGGCGATCGTCAACGCGGAGAAGCTGGAGCGCTTCGCGTCATTGCCGGAAGAAGAGCGGCGGCTGGCCGAGCACCTGCTGTTCAACACGCCGCCGGCGGATGCGGAAGACGAAGCGCTGCGCACGGCACCCGAGGATTGGCGCGCGCAGACGGCGGAGCAGAGGGCGGCCATCAACCAGTTCCACATCGCCCGGATCGCCGAGCATTTCCGGCAGACCGGGGCGCGCGTCAAGCAGCACGCCGAGGATCTGCCGCTGGATCAACGCCTCGCCAATTACATCATCGAAGGCACCAAAGACGGTCTGGTCGCCGACCTGGAGCGCAAGCGTGCCGAGATGGCGACGCCGCTCGAAATCATCAACGGGCCGCTGATGGGCGGCATGAGCGAGGTGGGCCGCCTGTTCAACAACAACGAGCTGATCGTGGCCGAGGTGCTGCAATCGGCCGAGGCCATGAAGGCGGCGGTCACTCACCTCGAGCAGTTCATGGAGAAGGCGGACACGGCGTCGCGCGGCAAGGTGATCCTGGCTACGGTCAAGGGCGACGTGCACGATATCGGCAAGAACCTGGTGGAGATCATCCTGGCCAACAACGGGTACGAAGTGGTCAACCTGGGAATCAAGGTGCCGCCCGATGTGCTGGTTCAGGCCTGCCTGGAGCACCACCCCGACGCCATCGGCTTGTCCGGCCTATTGGTGAAGAGCACGCAGCAGATGGTGACGACGGCGGCCGATTTGAAGGCGGCGGGAATCGTGGCGCCGATGCTGGTGGGCGGCGCGGCGCTTTCCGAGAAGTTCACGCGCACGAAGATCGCTCCGGCGTATGGAGAAGCGGTGTGCTATGCCAAGGACGCCATGACGGGGCTGAGCCTGATGAATCGCCTGATGGACCCGGCGGAGCGCGCGGCCACATTGGCCAGCCACACCTTTGCGGAGGCGCCCGCGGTGGTGGAAGCCGCCGTGGAGCCGCTGGGGTTCGTGACCACGCGCCGCAGCAGGAAGGTCCGCGCCGATCTGCCCATCCCGCCCGCGCCGTACCTGGATCGAAGGGTGCGCGACGTGCCCAACCTGGCCGAGGTGTGGAGCTACATCAACCCGTTCATGATCTACGGGCGGCATCTCGGGTACAAGGGCAATTTCGAGAAGGCTCTGGCGGAGCGCGAAGAGAAGGCGCTGGAACTGTTCCACAACGTGGAAGAGGTCAAGCGGGAGGCCGCGCGCTTCATGAAGGTGCGCGCGGTGTGGCAGTTCTTCGAAGCCGAACGCGACGGCAACGCGATCCACCTGTTCGCGCCGGCGGGCGTGGCGCCCGTTCACACCTTCCACTTTGGCCGGCAGCGGCGGGAAGACGGGCTCTGCCTGAGCGACTACATCCTGGAGGGGGAGGACGGCAGGCGCGATCATCTGGCGCTGATGGTGGTGACGGCCGGCGCGGGCATCCGCGAAAAGAGCGAGGAGTTTAAGCAGGCTGGCGCGTTCTTCAAGGCGCACGCCATACAGGCGCTGGCGATCGAAACCGCCGAGGCGGCGGCGGAGTGGCTGCACCGCCGCATACGCGAAGATTGGGGCTTCCCCGACGCGCCCACCGTGACCATGCACGATCGTTTCACGTCGAAGTATCACGGCAAGCGCTACAGCTTCGGCTACCCGGCGTGTCCCAACCTGGACGATCAGCAGGGCGTGTGGAAGCTGCTGCAGCCCG
>Ga0182021_10008974_pt1 | contig 11834 bp, 10 predicted proteins | sample 612E3MmetaG_FD_120493 | JGI IMG/M metagenome (GOLD analysis project Ga0182021, IMG submission 120493) | Permafrost microbial communities from Stordalen Mire, Sweden - 612E3M metaG (Illumina Assembly) | ecosystem: Environmental > Terrestrial > Soil > Wetlands > Permafrost | place: Sweden...
TGCCGGCGCCCATCGACCCGGAAAAAGCAAAAATCTTTTTTCCGGAGGTACAACTTAGGAACTTTATTGCACTTTTATGCAGGCAGCTCTTATCTCTGATTACAATTTCCATTCGGACAAAAATATGAAACTTCAGCTAATGGGTTCAAGACAGGCGACAGGTAATAACATTTCCTGCATCGAAATTCCGCCATGCTGAAACGTGTCTTTATAATAGCTGGCATAATGATTGTAATTGTTCTGATAGACTAAAAAATCCTTATTGATGGCGAAGATATACCTTGAGCTAATGTTACTTTTTGGTAACCAGGCTTTTTCAGGGCTTTTTATTTCGAACACCCTGGATGGATCATAATCCAGGCTCCTCCCCATTTTATACCGAAGATTAGCAGAAGTCTTTCTGTCTCCGATAATTTTAACAGGATTTTGCACCCTTATTGTTCCATGATCGGTACTGAAAATTATTTTAACCCTTTGAGCAGCAAGTGTTTTAAGTAGTTCAAACAATGAAGAGTGAATAAACCATGACCTTGTCAGACTTCGATAGGCGCGTTCATCGTTTGCGAGATCTCTGATTACTCCTATTTCGGTCCGTGCATGTGAAAGAATGTCCACAAAATTATAAACAAGAATGTTCAGATCATTCTCAAGCAGCGACTTTATCCTCTCATTTATTTTTTTGCTGTCCTGATTATTACTGATTTTATTATAGGACCATTTGATATTCAAGCCTTTATGCGCTATTTGCCGTGTCAGAAATTCTTCTTCAAAATTATTCTTACCTTCCTCCTCGTCGTCAGGTATCCAAAATTCAGGCATTATTTCTGAAATGGTTAAAGGCATAAGTCCTGCAAAAATTGAATTGCGGCTGAACTGAGTCGCCGTTGGCAAAATACTGAAATATAATTCTTCTTCAAGAATGCGATAAAGTCCGGTAAGTTCCGCAGAGATAGTCTTCCATTGATCAAATCTCATATTATCGATTAAAATGAAGAATATTGGTTTGTTTTTATCAAGAAGAGGGAAAACTTTTTTTGAAAGAAGATCGGGTGAGAAAAGGGGCTTATTGCTTTTATCGTTGTTTAACCAGCTTAGATAATTATTAATTATAAATTTTGAAAATAAATTATTTGCCTCGGCTTCCTGCATCTGAAGAATTTCGGTCATACCAGTGTCTGTCGATTTTTCAAGCTCAGTCTCCCAATAGACTATTTTTTTATAAAGATCTGTCCAGTCAGAATGAGTTTTGGCAGTATTAATCATACTGCTGATTTTTCTAAATTCTTGTCTGTAGTCAATTGTGGTTTTTTCAGTTATGAGTCTTTTTTGTTCAAGATTCTTTTTTAGGACAAGCAGGATCTGATTTGGTTTAACGGGCTTTATAAGATAGTCGGCAATTTCAGAACCGATTGCCGCCTCCATTATTTCTTCCTCTTCACTTTTTGTTATCATTACAACCGGTATCTCCGGTCGTGCTTCTTTGATTAAACGGAGAGTTTCAATTCCACTCAGACCGGGCATATGTTCATCAAGTAAAATAAGGTCATAGGGATTCTGCCTGACCAGATCTATTGTATCATTCCCATTTGAACAGGTATCTATTTCATAACCTTTTTCACGAAGGAAAAATATATGTGGTTTTAGAGCTTCAATTTCATCATCGGTCCAAAGTAATCTTAATTTCCGCATTGACTGTATAAATTACCGGAACGCAAAGATAGTTCTCTTTCAGCTACTTGTTGCTTTCATTCTTCAGATACTTTTCCTCAAAGAAGAGTCTGTATCGTTCCGGATTCTTATCTTTACTGAGAGTTTCCAGGTTCTTCTTCCCTATAACAAATGTCAGTATCTTCGATCCGGATTGATTTCTGACAATCTGATCAGTATGGAAAGCATTATAGTAATCCATGGTGGTTGGGGCATCTGCAAACCCTGAAACAGTTATCATTATGTATTTATTATCAACCAGGGAGCCTTCTGTCCTGTAATTTTTATTTGTGTAATTATCAATATTATAACTTATTACGTCGAAAGTAGCCTGATTTATATTAAAAGAGGAATTCATTATTACAAGAGCGAACGTCTGTTGAGATGAAATATCGTCAACATATATTTCTGCCGCAATCTGTTTGTCTTCTTCGACTTTAAGTTCAGGAATTTTCTGATTCAGGTAAGCAATTATTTCTAAAGCTTTACCAGACTCCTGGCTCCCCGGCCATAGTTTAATCAGCTTGTCAAGTTCTTCTTTAAGGGTTCTCTCATCTGATGTTCTGGCAATACAATAAGCCCGGAGCAGGAGAAATTTTGGAGTTAGCTCATCTTTCCCGTATTGCTTTATTGCGTCATCACATAGTGAAATCGCAACTGTAAAGTTTTCTGATTTAAAGGTATTAAAAGCTTCCTGGTAAAGCTTTTCTACTTTTTTCACATCCTCCAGTTTCTTGGCATAATAATCCGGATCAGAAATTATTCTGGTAAATTCATTGTCGGGGTATTTCTCAAGTAACCGCTGCCGGTATGTCTCAGATAATGAGTTGTTTACCTCTTTATAAACGAGATAGCTATAGTAAAGAGCTTCAGGTTCAAGTTCATTACCGGGAAAACGTTTCAGCAATGCTTCAAAAGATTCGATAGCTTTCGGTTTATCTGATATCCTGTCATTATAAATTTTTCCGGTCTCAAGATAAGCATTGGCGATTTTCTCATTTGAAATGTTTACTAAAGAATCAGTCATCGGCAGATTACGAAGGTAAAACTGAGGATTTTTGTTATCACTTACAGCCTTGGATGTATCTTTCTTAACCTGTCCATTAGATTCTTCCAGGTTGCCAGATACCTGACTTGCTGCCACAATCGATCTGTTTGATCGTCTCCAGTTGTCTTCAAGTTTTCTGTCGCCCCATCTTCTCCTGAATTCGGTTCTTCCAAAAGTCAGAGCCGACTGATTATAAAAATACCATTTACCCTCCTGGGTTATATTTTCCTGGAATCTCTGCTGGTTTTCATAGAACTGCCCCATTTTATTTCTATCCGCATTATCAGCCCCCGGCTTTATCCCTGACTCATCTTTTTTCTCTTTTTCAATTATTGAAGCAATAAGATTATTCCTCTCGGATTCCGGGAGTCTTGCAACACGCTGGAGACTATCTTCTCTCTGTATTATAGTCAGTTGCTGGACAAGGGCATTAAGATTCTGGGATTTAGCTTTGATTAATTGATAATCGGGATATCTTTGATCTATTAGATATACTGTGCTATCGTAGTATTTTCCGGAATTTAAATAATCGGGTATGTCGTAATAATACTGAGCCAGTGCAAGAAAGGATTTCCCTTTCTGTTTCTGATTCTGTCTACTGGCGGTAGCCGATTTTTTGTAATAATCAATAGCCTCCTTCATTTTTCCCTCTTTCTTCTCAAGATTCCCCAGCGCGAAATAAATCTGATCCATGAACTCCATGTTTTTAGAGTCCTTAAGCATCCTTTCAAGTTCTCTTTTTATGTAATCGGGGTTCCCACTGTTCACATCAAAAACACCCGCAAGATTTATTTCTGCATGGAATTCCACTTCATAAGGTGGGTTCATAGTAATGACTTTACGATAAAGGATAGTGGCCTTTTTCCCATCACCGGTCTTTTCATGTAGCTGTGCAGAGAGATAAGTGAGCCTGTATTTATTTCGTTTGCCGGAAACAAATTCCAGCGCTTTGTTTAAAGGTTCAATAACATCAGGGTATCTTTTTTGTTTTAAATAAAGATCAGCAAGGGTTGAATAATACATTTCAAGAAGATCTTTTGTAAAATCTTTGGATAAATTTAGTTCATTCAGAATCCTGAAGGATTCATTGTAGTTTCCTGTTTCATTGTAAATTCTCGCCAGCCAGATTGTCGATTCATTCCTGATTTTATTGTCAACTGATGATGAAATATTATAACTAAGTGTAGCTTTAGCCTGTTCAAAATCGTGAGTATAAAGCCTTGCTTTCCCCATCAGAAGATAACAATCATCAACCCAGTCATTATATTCCTTCCTGTTCAGAAATTCTTCATCCTTTTGAGTAGGAATTGCATTGGCTTTTGTTTCGGGTTTAGCTGTAATTGATTTTAATGAAATGACCTTTGAAGCTTTCTGTATGGCTCTCTGCATATCAGCAGAACACATTGCAACAGTCGTTGGATCGCTGTATTCAAAAACCTTTAAAAGTTCTGAATAATCGTCCCTGTATCCGGCATTTATTTTTTCGACACCTGTTTTAAAGCTCTCATTACCATTGAAATAGATGTTGTATCTGGAGGTGAGCCCCTGGTAAAATCTTGTGGAACTCGTATTCTTTTCAACGGAACAACTCCAAAGGATCGCCAGAGATCCCAGTATAATGAGGAATTTATATGAATTTTTGCCTTTAGCCAAAAATGGAAATTTATACTATAAACTGTCTAATGCCGGGTATAGTATATCAAAGGTATACAAAATTGGCTTGCACCTTCTTAATCGACCGAAACTACACTTTTAATTTCAGGTACTTCTTTAATTAATGCCTGTTCAACACCTGCTTTAAGTGTTTGGATGCTATAGGGACAACCGTGACACGCTCCCTGAAGTTTTACTCTTACTGTATAATCTTCAGTAACATCAATCAGTTGAATATCGCCACCATCAGACTGAAGATATGGTCTGATACTCTCAAGTGCTTTCAATACTCGTTCCTTAATGTTCTTAATTTCAGCCATCTATATAATTATTTAATTTTTGATATTTTTAATCTTTCCGTGGATTTTTGTTCACGGTTTCTCTCATTTATTCTTTCAATAAGATTATCTGCAAGCAATATGAATGCCCGTCCGGTAAGATTATCCTCTAAGGCCACTGGCCTTCCATTGTCGCTGCCCTCACAAATACTCTGAACAATAGGTATTTGTCCGAGAAGAGGAACATTCATTCTGGCGGAAAGCAACTTACAACCATCTTTCCCGAAAATGTAATATTTGTTTTCCGGGAGTTCGGCAGGTGTGAACCACGACATATTTTCAACCAGTCCAAGCACAGGCACATTTATTTTTTCACTTCTGAACATCGAAATACCTTTAACTGCGTCAGCAAGTGCTACTTCCTGTGGTGTGCTGACGACAATTGCCCCGGTAACAGCAACCTCCTGAACAAGAGTAAGATGAATGTCGCTTGTCCCAGGTGGAAGATCAACAAGGAGGAAATCCAGTGAACCCCAATCGCCCTGCGTTATGAGTTGTTTAAGAAAATTTGATGCCATTGGACCTCTCCAGACAACTGCATCTGCCGGATCGACAAAAAATCCAATAGAAAGTACTTTTACGCCGAATTTAAGCAGAGGTATTATCTTGTCACTGTTGCCCTCTTTTTTAGCTTCGGGTTTATAATCTTTCGCATCAAACATTATCGGTACAGATGGCCCGAATATATCAGCGTCAAGTAGTCCGACCTTGTAGCCTTTACGGGCAAGAGCTACGGCCAGGTTAACTGCTATTGTGGTCTTACCGACCCCTCCTTTCCCGGATGAGACTGCAATAATGTTTTTTACATCAGGAAGTACGTTTTCAGACTTTTCAATATCCTTTGCCACAACAATTTTGGGTACGACCTTGATTTCCTTTATCACTGCATCAGGTCCGAGTTCTTCCTTGAGGACCTTTGTAATTGAACTTCTCAGAGACGAAATAAATGGATCGTTTGAGCGCTCAGGAATAAGAGTTATTGAAATGCCGTTTTCATCTGTCTCAATTTCGCTTACAAGATCAAGTGAAACGATATCTTTTTTCTTTTCAGGATGAAATACTTTCCTTAAAGCGTTTAATATCTGATTTTTGGAAAATGTTTCCAAGACTATTTTTATTTAAATTAAATATAAAGAAGGTGCAATTTTACAGAATTTTTGGCGAAAAGCAAAATAATAATGGGGTAGTGTGGGTGAAAGATTAAAGTTCTTTCATCGGATCCCAGAATTTTTCGGGGAAATCAATTATTCTGTTATCTTCAATGATGATACCTTCATTTTCAAGCAGTTGCTGCATAGTAGTGGAATTACCAAAATGATGTTTACCTGTAAGCAGTCCATTCCTGTTGACAACCCTGTGAGCGGGAATAAAGTCGGGTCTGGTATGACTTGAATTAAGTGCCCATCCAACCATCCGCGCTGATTGCCCTGATCCCAGAAACCGTGCGATGGCGCCGTAGGATGTAACTCGCCCGTACGGGATAAGAAGGGTTATCTCATATACCTTTTCAAAGAAACCATCATTATCTCTTTGTCTTTCAGATTTCATCTGCTAAAACTATATTTTTTTCAAGCCTGAAAGCCAGGTAACAAATATTTATCCCCTCTCTGAGATAGGCTTTTTCATAATGCGTTCTTATAGATAGAATTTCATCATTCAATTCTCCGGCATACAGGTTGTCTGTTGAAACAACAATTTCAAGGTTATTATGTCTGATTACTTCAATTGTATAATTATAGAGATCCTTGTTATCAGTCTTAAGGTGAATAATCCCTCGATCTTTAAGAAAAAGTTGATATGAATTAAGAAAAACGGGGCTTGTCAGTCTCTTCCCGGAATTACGTCTTTTTGGATGAGGATCGGGGAATGTCATCCAGATTTCATCAACTTCATCATTTAAAAAAAAAGAATTAATAAATTCTATTCTCGTCCTGAGAAATGCTGTGTTAAGTAATTTGTCTTCATGAGCAGTTTTAGAGCCACGCCATAGCCTGGCCCCTTTTATATCTACACCGACATAATTTTTATCGGAATTTTTTGTTGCCAGGCCAATAGTATATTCCCCTTTTCCGCAACCAAGTTCAAGGATGATGGGGTTTTCATTTTTGAAAATAACCCTGTTCCAGTTTCCCTTTAATATATGATCCTTAGAAAGCACCTCTTCTATGGGAGGCTCAATGACGTTATTGAAAGATTTCATTTCAGCCCACCTGGCTAATTTATTCTTTCCCACAGCTATGTCTTATTTTTTAATCTTTTCAATCCTTAATCCGATGTCATAGACACCTTTCAGATTTTCTGTACGCATTCCATGGCTGACTTTAAAAGTATAGATACCTTTGGCTGGAAAATAAACACTGGATTTGAATGGCAGATTCAGTTCATGAATATCTCCCAATCCCTTTCCGTACCATTTACCCTTCTTATCTGCAAGTAGATACTGAAGGGTATCAGTTATTGTTTTCCCGGCAGGAGAAGTTGTGGACACAAAAAGATAAATATTTCTGAAGGGATAAGAAGAGCCGGTCCGGATAGTAAAAAAAACATTATCGTTGGAGACCGTATCAGTAATTTCAGGTGCAAAGGTTGGTACATTTTCTAAAGTCCATTCTTCATCAGGTATTGAAACAGAATCTGTAAATATTAAATTGCTGTTGCATGAATAGAACAACAAGATAGAGAGGAGACAAAAAAGGAATGTATATTTATTTATTCCTTTTCTCATTAAATCTTCTGTTTTTTCTTTTGTTATGCTGATGTTGTTGCATCCCCTTGGAAGGTTGCGTATCAAACCGTGTAAGGCTGTTGTTTTTCAGCAGATCCACAGACGCCGTTGATAAGTCTGCAGAGTCTTCAAAAACGAGCAGATGCTCTGGCTTTTTACCCTTCCTGTTCATATCCTGAATCTCCCTTACCCTCTGTACAGGGACAGCAGTCGGATTTACTGAAGAATGCGCATCTGTCGAGTACCAGTAAATTCCTTTGTGAACTTCCATTTTCTGGAACCAGACAGAGCTATCGGCTAATTCCAGCGGTATATCCCTGGGTGGAAATTGCTTTTGTGCGTCAACATAGCAATCAAGTTCAAAGTTCAGGCAGCATTTTAGCTTGCTGCACTGTCCTGCAAGCTTCTGAGGGTTAAGTGACAGTTCCTGGTATTTTGCATGTGTTGTAGTTACAGAAACAAAATTCGTAATATATGTAGAACAGCATAATTCTCTCCCGCATGACCCTATTCCTCCAATACGTCCGGCTTCCTGGCGGGCTCCTATCTGACGCATTTCAATTCTTACCCTGAATTCCTCCGCGAGTACTTTTATCAACTGTCGGAAATCGACTCTTTCATCAGCTATATAATAAAAAATTGCTTTAGTTTTATCGCCCTGATATTCGACATCGCCTATCTTCATGTTGAGTTTCAACTCTTCAGATATCTTTCTGGATCGCAGCATAGTAGGTGTCTCGAGCTTTTTAGCATCTTCCCATTTTTGAACATCAACTGGTTTAGCCTTGCGGTAAACTTTTTTCATTTCCTCTGATGATGGCGCCACTTTGAGCTCCTTCAGCTGCTCAGTCACCAGCTGACCAACCATTGAAACACGTCCAATATCATGACCAGGGGATGCCTCAACTGCAACAACATCACCAATTTCGAGCCTTAAACCATTGACATTCTTAAAGAATCCTTTACGGGTATTCTTAAACCTGATTTCGACTATTTCATTCTTATTATAATCTTCCGGAAGGTCCTTCAACCAGTCGAAGGAATCGAGTTTATTATAGCCGCATCTATATGTTATATCAGGCATCCGGATATCTTCACCCGGCTGATTTTGTAATTCCTCATTTTCTGTCATACCAACTTATTTCATGTATGTGCACCACAAAAATAGTGAATTAAAGTATGAAATTCAATTGTTGGCAATTTCGGAATTCGGATTGTGGATTTCGGATTGTTTAAATTACCCGCATATTCAAGGCTTTAAATCCGCAATCCGCAATCCGCAATCCGCAATCCGCAATCCGCAATCCGCAATCCGCAATCCGCAATCCGCAATCCGAAAATTCTTATCACTTGATCAACCTGGTAACCTTAAGGCCCAGATCGAGGAAAATAATTTTTGCGTTTCCATTTGCTTCTATATGTGAATATGCCAGATTGAACTCATTGACAAGCGGATATATATTTTTCTTATTTATGAAAGGATGGAATTTTTCCGAAAAATCCGCTTCTTCTCCTGCCAGAAAAATAATATTATTCTGAAGCTGCCTGAGTGATAGCATAAGATTTTCTCTTAAAAGTCTGAGGGCAAATGAAATATAGTTTTTTTGAGCTTCTCTTCCTGTCGCAGCCATCTCCTCCGACCATTCAATAATTGAAATAATATCCCGTTTCCATGCAAATCTCATTAACCTCCTGAAGCTATCAAGATGGAAAGCTGACAATTCATCGTTCAGACATAACTCAATGGCTCTAAGGATATTACCATTAGCTACACGGGCAATATCATTCGATTTGATTTCAGTTGTTCCATAAGTGCTTCTCAGAAAGCTTTTAATTTCATCATTACGGAAAGCAGGGATCTTAACAAGCTGACATCTTGAAAGAATTGTTGGTATCACTTTGTCATATTCATCACTTACAAGAAGGAAAAGCGTTTTTTCAGGAGGCTCCTCAATTATTTTAAGAAGTTTGTTTGCAGTGGCATGGTGCATCTTTTCAGGTAGCCAGATTATCATTATTTTGAAATCCGACTCGAACGTTTTAAGACTTAATTTTTTTATTATTTCTGCTGCCTCCGATGCAAAAATCATCCCCTGGGCATTACCTACCTCTATTGAATCGAACCAGTTATTTATTGAGAAATATGGTGATTTCCTTACAAATTCTCTCCACTCCGTGACATAGTTATCGCTGACAGGTTCAGTTGCTTTTTTCCCTTTAATAACGGGAAAAACAAAATGCAGGTCGGGATGAATCATCTTTTCGTATTTCACACACGATTTACAGATCCCGCATGAATCAATAGGTGTTTTGTTCTCACAACTTACATATTGGGCATAAGCCAGGGCAATGGCAAGGCTTCCGCAACCTTCCGGTCCGATAAATAGCTGGGCATGACTTACCCGTTCCTCTTTTACGGATTTTAAAAGTTTATTAATAACCTCTGTTTGTCCCGGTATCTGAGAAAAATTCATTAAAGCTTCTTCATTTCAGGAAAACAAATAAATAATGCCCGGTAAATTTCAAATTGCTGCAATTGCAGAATCATAGTCAGGCTCCTGCGTTATCTCAGGTACAAGTTGTGTATAAATAACAATCCCCTTTTCATCGACCACAACTATACTGCGGGCATAGAGACCGGCCATCGGTCCGTCAATTATGTCAACTCCATAAGCTTTGCCAAATGATGAATCACGAAATCCTGAAAGAGTTTCAACATTTGTTATCCCTTCAGTGGTGCAGAATCGTTTATGTGCAAATGGGAGATCTTTTGAAATTGCAAGAACAATTGTATTTGTTTTTCCAGCAGCCAGCAGGTTAAATTTTCGGACAGACATTGCACACACTGAAGTATCGAGACTTGGAAATATATTCAAAATCAGTTTTTTACCTTTCAACTCTGAAAGAGACTGAGTTCCCAGATCTGATTTAACAAGAATAAAATCAGGTGCCTTGGATCCTTTTAAAGGAAGGTTTCCGGATGTATTAACCGGGTTCCCTTTTAATGTAATTTTTGCCATAATTTTTTCTTCAAATTTAGTTAATCTTTTAAGATTTTAAGAATGGTAAACAATCAGCCCGAAGGTTAAGCTCAACAGATATTTAATAATTACAGGATTCTCAGTGTTCCTCTGTGACTACTCAGTGGAACTCTGTGTAACTTTTTTTTTTTCATCTTTAAGAAGATGGCTTCTGGCAAATGAATATTTCCAAAAAAAATGTAGGTTTGCATACTGATTGAATAAGCTTTAATTAAAACTTATAAAATATGAAAATGATTCAGGACTTTAATTTCAAAGGAAAGAAAGCGATAGTAAGGGTCGATTTCAATGTCCCTCTTGACAAAAAAACGTTTGTTGTAACAGATGATACAAGGATCAGGGGAGCTTTAAAGACAATCAATAAAATAATTAATGATGGTGGTTGTTGCATACTAATGTCGCATCTTGGCAGACCGGAAGGACGCCAGGAAAAATATTCCCTTAAACCTGTGCTTCCGGTTCTTGAAAAACTCCTTGGAAAGAAGGTGTTATTTGCTGATGATTGCCTGGGTGAAGCAACCGAGAAAATGGCAGCTGCTCTTAAACCGGGAGAGATTCTTCTTTTAGAGAATGTTCGTTTTTACCCTGAAGAAGAGGGAAAACCTATCCTCCCTGAGACTGCGACAGATGAAGAAAAGAAAGCTGCGAAAAGTGCACTTAAGGTGAAGCAGAAAGAACTTGCCAAAAAGCTTTCCACGTATGCTGATATTTATGTGAATGACGCCTTTGGAACTGCTCACAGAGCTCACGGAACAACTGCCGCCATAGCAGATTATTACCCTGAAGATAAAAGAATGTTCGGTTTCCTCATTAATAGTGAGTTAGCTGCAATGGATAAGGTTCTGCATAATCCGCAGAGACCATTCACAGCGATAATGGGAGGGGCAAAAGTTTCTGACAAGATACTTCTTATTGAGAATCTGCTTAACAGGGTTGATAATCTGATCATTGGTGGCGGAATGACCTATACTTTCGTCAAAGCAATGGGTGGCAAGATTGGCAATTCTCTGTGTGAAGCCGATAAGCTTGACCTGGCGCTGAGCCTGATAAACAAGGCAAAAGAAAAAGGAGTGAAACTTTATCTTCCGGTCGATAGTTTAAATGGAGATAAGTTTGATAATGAAGCTAATACTAATATCACGGCAATTGATGCAGTACCTGATGGCTGGATGGGTCTTGATATTGCTGAAAAGACAATTCAGAAATTCAGTGAAGTAATAGGAAATTCAAAAACTATTCTCTGGAACGGCCCGATGGGTGTTTTTGAAATGGAGAAGTTCTCAAAAGGGACAACAGCCATTGCCAAAGCTATTGAGGCAGCA
>Ga0182021_10008975_pt1 | contig 11833 bp, 14 predicted proteins | sample 612E3MmetaG_FD_120493 | JGI IMG/M metagenome (GOLD analysis project Ga0182021, IMG submission 120493) | Permafrost microbial communities from Stordalen Mire, Sweden - 612E3M metaG (Illumina Assembly) | ecosystem: Environmental > Terrestrial > Soil > Wetlands > Permafrost | place: Sweden...
CCCGAACAGAAGCAGGTAGGCCACCTCCAGGAAAGTACACTTCTCGGCCAGTTGTTCGATGGGGTAGCCACGGTAACGCAGGATGCCCTTGTCGCCGTCGATGAAGGTGATCGCGCTTTGGCACGAGGCGGTATTCATGAAAGCGGGGTCGTAGGTCATGAGCCCGAAATCGTCGGGCCCGGTTTTGATCTTGCGCAAGTCCATGGCCCGAATGGTCCCCTTGTCGATGGGGATTTCATACGTGGTCTGAGTGCGCTTGTCGAGAATACTCAAGGCTTCGTTTCCCATTATGTCCCTCGCAAACCCCGCACATCCCGGCGGGGATCGGCATACGCCATGTTCATCATAGTGCAAATCCCAGGGTTTGTTAAGCCCAGGAAAACAAAGAGCAAGCCCAAGCGGGCCCCATCTTGCCCGGCGCTGGGCCGAACTGCTATAGTTGTGTCAAATCATAGGTTTGGAGTCCAATCAGAGGGCTCAGGAGGCTTAATGCAGAGTTACAACGAGATCCCCATCCCCGTGGATGGAGGGGCTATTCAGGTTCGGGATGGCAAGCTTTCGGTCCCCGACAACCCCATCATCCCTTTCATTGAAGGCGACGGCGTGGGGCCGGATATCTGGAGGGCTTCGCGAACGGTGTTCGACGCAGCCGTCCTCGAGGCGTACGGCGGGCGGCGCCGGGTGGCCTGGTACGAGGTTTTCGCCGGCGAGAAGGCTTACCAGAAGTTCAACAATTGGCTGCCTCAAGGCACGCTCGACGCCATCCGGCAGTTCCATGTTGCCATCAAGGGGCCGCTGACCACTCCGGTGGGCGGAGGGATACGCAGTTTGAACGTTACCTTGCGGCTGCTGCTCGATCTGTACGTGTGTATGCGGCCGGTCCGCTATTTTCCGGGTGTGCCGTCGCCCATGAAGCACCCCGAATTGCTGAACGTGGTGATCTTCCGCGAAAACACGGAAGACGTTTATGCCGGCATCGAGTGGCAGGAGGGTACACCCGAGGCGCACAAGGTCATCGAGTTCCTCACCAAGGAAATGGGCAAGAAGATTCGCATGGATTCGGGAATCGGGATCAAGCCCATGAGCGTGTTCGGGTCCAAGCGGCTGATCCGGCGCGCCATCCAATATGCCATCGACAACGGGCGGCGCAGCGTGACCCTGGTGCACAAAGGCAACATCATGAAGTTCACCGAGGGCGCCTTCCGCGACTGGGGCTATGAGCTGGTCAAAGAGGAGTTCGCGGACGTCTGCGTTACGGAAGAGCAAGTGGGTTCGAAGGTCCCGCCGGGCAAAGTCCTGGTCAAGGACCGCATTGCCGACTCCATGTTCCAGCAGGCGCTGCTGCGGCCCGACGAATACGATGTGCTGGCTACCCCCAACCTCAATGGCGACTACCTGTCGGACGCCTGCGCGGCCCAGGTGGGCGGACTGGGGATGGCGGCGGGCGGCAATATCGGCGACGAGTACGCGTGCTTCGAGGCCACCCACGGCACGGCTCCCAAATACGCCGGCAAGGATGTCATCAATCCCTCGAGCGTGATTCTGTCCGGCGCCCTGATGTTCCACCATATGGGCTGGAAAGAGGTTTCCGACCTCATCGAGCTAGGCATCACCGAAACCATGCGGCAGAAGCGCGTCACCTACGATCTGCACCGCCAGATGGAAGGCGCCGTGAAGCTGAAAACCAGTGAGTTCGCGGCCGCCATTGCCGAGAACATGAAGGGGCAGGCGGTAACAGCCTGAAGGGAGCCAGGATGAGAAAGAAAGTCACGGTTGTAGGATCTGGAAATGTCGGCGCCAGTTGCGCCGTCCGCCTGGCCGGGAAGGCCCTGGCCGACGTGGTGGTGGTGGATATTCTCGAAGGCATCCCGCAGGGCAAGACGCTGGACATCCTCCAGGCTTGCGCGGTCGAGGGAAACGACGTTCAGCTTACCGGCGCCAACGACTACGCGCCCACGGCCAATTCCGACATCGTCGTGGTGACCGCCGGTTTCCCCCGCAAGCCCGGAATGAGCCGCGACGACCTCTTATGGGCCAACTACGACATCGTCAAGGCCAGCGTGGAGCAGGCCGTGAAGTATTCTCCCGACTGCATCCTGATGGTGGTTACCAACCCTCTCGATGCCATGTGCCACGTGGCGTACCACGTCAGCGGCTTCCCCAAGCACCGGGTGGTGGGGATGGCCGGCGTGCTGGACACGGCCCGCTTCCGCACCTTCGTGGCGCAGGCGCTGAATGTCTCCGCGGCGGACGTGGTGGCCTTTGTGCTGGGCGGCCACGGCGACACCATGGTGCCTTTGGTGCGCTACAGCAGCGTGGCGGGCATCCCGCTGGCCGACCTGATGGACGCGGCGACCCTTGAGCAAATCGTGACGCGCACGCGGAACGGCGGCGCCGAAATCGTCAAGTACCTCAAGACCGGCAGCGCCTACTATGCCCCGTCGACGGCGGCGGTCGAGATGGTCGAAGCCATACTGCTGGACCGCAAGCGGGTGCTGCCTTGCTGCGCCTACCTGGAAGGCGAGTACGGCATCCGCAACCTGTTCGTAGGCGTGCCCGTCAAGCTGGGCGCGCAGGGCATCGAGAAAATCTTCGAAGCCAAGCTGACCGAAGAGGAACTCGCGGCCCTGCACAAGAGTGCCGCCGCGGTGAAGGAACTCGTGGACGTGCTGGCGCCCAAACTGGTCTGAGGTAGTGGCTGGCCGGCTGTACAGCCACTGAACCAGACGAGCCTCAGGCGGCCGATCTGCGCCGCCGGCTAGCCCCAATACGGTTCACTTAAGGGTGGCATCCCGACGCTTCCCGGATGGCCGTTTTCAAACGTCTCTATCCGAAGTGACCCGGCGGTCTGGATTCCGCCGCTCCCCGACACTCGCGCGCCGGGTCACTCCAGATAGAGTCCTAGCGTTTATGGGGAGTAATCTATCGGGAACAACCGGAACGGTCGGTAGATCGATCGACTGGGTAGCGGCTTTGTCACCTATTTGGGCACCTCTCGCCCGGAGAAGGTGATTCACGGGCCGTCTTAGGCCTCGTGGTAGTGAAGGCGTGTTTGGACAGCTCGCTCAACCTCAGTGATGATCGTTTTGAGGGTTTCGTCGATCAACGCTTTTTGACCGGACGTTTCCATTTCCCAATTCCTAGCTCGCCTTCCTACGCTGTAGTTGATCGTTGCCTCGGAAAACACCTTATGGGCAGCGTTGAATCTCTCACGAAGCTCTTCGGTCATGAAGATGCTGTACTCGATGAGATAATTCTTGAAGATCCTTAATTTCTCGTTTGCGTCATCAGGTAGATTCCGCCCATCGCTTCGCTGAAGTAGTCAGACCGCTGGGATTCCTCGGTCTTTCTCGGAGTATTTTTCTGATATTCGGACAAACGGCAAGTTCCCAAAAACTCTTCAAACCGCGCGTCTGGCATCCGTGTGAAATCCGGGTAAAACTTCATGGTTAGGTCCAGGGCCAGCATAACGCTGCCGTGAACTTCGTTCAGCATGAGCCATGCTTTGGGCAAGACCTCAAATTCTTTTTCATGAATTTTGCTGACCCGGCTAAACAGAGAGTTGATCTGATGCTAGCAGAAAGCGCGGCTTAATGCCGATAGGCTGTTCAGGGTCCCGATACGTTAGGCCACCGACCAACCAGATCGTCAGCGATAAGCGTTTTGCAGCGTTGGCGAAGGGGCCACCTCAACTCTCCGAAACCTTGCAATGCCGCGCTTCTAATGACTCATTAGGAAGGACTTGCATCTTTCACTATTGGATAGATACTGGGAAACGCGCTTCCGACCGTCCGCGGCCGTCCAGACGGACGTGCGGCGCCCTCTTTGGGCCGTGCGGGACGCCCATTCGCGAGGTCTCGGGTGTGGATGTAATGGCCGAATACGCTCGTCGGCCTTTCGCTGGCGAATGGGCGCAGGGAGCCGCTGGCCACAAGGGCTTTCTGTGAGGCCGTCCCTGCCTCTTTGGGGGCCGGCCCGGCGGCGTCACTCCACCGTAACGCGCGTCCCCTTGGGCTCTTCTTCCTTCGATAGATGCGCGATGCGGTCGTCGATCAGGGCGCGCATCCCTTTCAGAAACTCGACCCGCGAGTTCTTGAAGTGGCCGCGCGTGGCTTCCGACCAGCGGCGCTCAATCAGCGGCAGCATGGTGCAGAAGAAGCAGCCGGAGTGGCTGCTGGCGCCCTCAGCCGTCTTTTCTTCCATTTCAAATCTCCTTCATTTCCACGGTCAGAATTCTATTTTCCAATTTCGCGCGGCTGGGGGAAAGCCCGGCCATGGAGGTCGGCAGTCCGATGTGCCGGCGCAGCGTGCCGATCTCGACCACCAGCTCGTCGCCTTTCTTGAACAGCCCCACCTCGCCTTTCGCGGCGAATGGCAATTTGAGGCGCACCTCGTAGTGTCCATCGCACTTGGCGAAGGTGTACGGCGCTTCGGTGCGGCCGATGGCCGCGGGATCCTCGCCGGTGGCGTAGAGCGCGCGGGCCAGTTCCTCCAGGCGCTCGCGTCCCAGCACCTCGTGCGTGAACAGCGGAATACGCTTCACCGGAACGGGCGCGAAGTAAGCGTCGATCTCATCCAGGACGCGGGCTTGCGATGCGCGCCACTCCTGGAAATACGCGTCGGTGACTTCGAGCGGCAGCACCCGGTTCACCAGAATGCCGTCCACCGCAAGCCCGTGCAGCGAGAAATAGACGAACGCGCGCTGGGTCTCGCGCAGCACCATGCGTTCCGGATTGGTGACCAGCCGCACGCTGGTGATCCGCGGGTCTTCGAGCAGCTCGTCGATGCCCGCCAGCCGCCCGAACAGGCTCTGGATATTGTCGAAATAGTTGTCCGAGGGCAGCTCGAACGGCGCCATCCGGTTGGCGATCGGGCGCACGGCTTTCAGCAACCCCCGCTGGAAGGCGAAGATGTGCTTCATGTACCATTCGAGCGTGGTCGGCATGCTCACGAAACGCATAGATTCCGCCGTGGGCGCGCAATCCAGGACAATTACGTCGTAGCGCTCTTCGCGCCGGAACTGGTTCACGTACATCATGGCGCTCAGCTCTTCCATCCCCGGCAGAATGGCTAACTCCTCGGCCTCCACGTCGCTGATGCCGGTGGTGCGCAGCACCGACACCACGTAGGCGGAGATCTCCTTCCAGTGGCGCTTGATTTCCTTCTGGATATTGACCTCGTGGATGGCCAGCCGCTCGTCGATGGGGTACGGGTCCCCGGTCTTGCCATGAAACAGCTCGGTTTCGATATCGAACGCGTCCGCCAGGCTATGGGCGGGGTCGACGCTCATCACCAGGGTGCGATATCCGAGACGGGAAAGTTCCAGACCAGTGGCCGCCGCCAGGCTGGTTTTCCCCACCCCTCCTTTGCCGCTGAACAGGAGGATGCGCATAATTCCATCTTAGCAACCGCCCACCCAGGGATTTTCCACCGCAGAGACGCAGAGGCGCAGAGAAAAAGGGAAAAAAGAATTTGATGTCCGATCAGCCGCCGGAGGCGCCAGCCCAACGCTTCCCTCTGCTTCCTCTGCGCGCCAACCCGAGAGATCGCGTAGTGCCACAAACGCGGACGCCCTCCCTGCCCAATTCTTTCTTCCTCTGCGTCTCTGCGCTCTCTGCGGTGAAAAATCCTTTACCTCAACCTCAGACTATTCGTCACCACCGTCACGCTAGACGCCGCCATGGCCGCCGACGCCACCATGGGCGAGAGCAGCCCCAAAGCCGCGATCGGGATTCCCAGCGTATTGTAAGCGAAAGCCCAGAAGAGATTCTGGCGGATGATCCGCATGGTCCGGCGCCCCAGCTCAATCGCTTCCGCCACGCCGTTCAGATCGTCCCGCATGAGGGTGATGTCGCCGGCTTCCATGGCGATGTCGGCGCCCGATCCCATGGCCAGCCCCAAATCGGCTTGCGCCAGCGCGGGCGCGTCGTTGATGCCGTCGCCCACCATGGCCACGCGCTTGCCCGCGGTTTGCAGCTTCTTCACTTCGGCCGCTTTCCCGTCCGGCAGGACTTCCCACAGCACACGATCGATGCCGGCCTCGCGCGCCATGGCTTCGGCGATCTCGCGCTTGTCGCCCGTCATCATCCAGACTTCCAGCCCCGCCTCGCGCAAGCGGCGCACGGCCTGCGCGGCTTCCGGCTTGATGGTGTCGGCGATTTCGATGGCGCCGGCCGGCGCGCCGTCTATCTCGACGGTCGCTCCCGGTTTGCCGATGGCCACGTCATGCCCCGCCACCCGCGCGCGGACTCCGTGGCCTGCCAGCGCGGAAAACCCGGTGGCGTCCTCCAGCGCGATGCCGCGCTCCGCGGCCGCTTCCACGATGGCCTTGCCCAGCGGATGCTCGGAATAGCGCTCGGCCGAAGCCGCCAGCCGCAACAATTCGCTCTCCGTGCGGCCGGGGGCGGGGAACACCCCCGTCACCCGCGGCTTGCCGCGCGTGATGGTCCCGGTCTTATCCAGCACGATGGTATCGATGCGGCACGCCATTTCCAGCGCTTCGCCGCCTTTGATCAGGATTCCCCGCTCGGCCCCGCGCCCCGTTCCCACCATGATGGCGGTGGGTGTGGCCAGGCCCAGCGCGCACGGGCAGGCGACAATCAACACCGCCACCGCGTCGATCAGGGCGGTCGCCAACGGAGCGAACCACAGCCACACGCCGAAGGTGAGCAGCGCCGCCAGCAGAACGCCCAGCGTGAAGTAGCCGCTCACCACGTCGGCCAGTCGCGCCACCGGGGCGCGCGAGCCTTGCGCCCGCTTCACCAACTCGATCATCTGCTGCAACAGCGTGCCGCGCCCGGCCTTCTTCACCTGAAACCGGAAACCGCCGGAGAGGTTCATGGTGCCTGCGAACACCGCAGCGCCCGCCTGCTTGTCCACGGGCATGCTCTCGCCGGTCAGCATGGCTTCGTCCACCGCCGATTCGCCGCTCTCGACCGTGCCATCCAGGGGGATGCGCTCCCCGGGCCGTACCACCACCACGTCGCCGGCGCGCACGTCTTCCACCGGCACTTCCACTTCGGCGCTCTCGCGCATCACGCGCGCCGTGGGAGGTTGCAGATCCATGAGACGGCGGATGGCCGCGCCGGCCTGGCTGCGCGCGCGGGCTTCGAGCGTACGGCCCAGCAGGATCAGCGCGATGATGACCGCCGCCGCTTCGAAGTAGACCTCGTGCCCGCCGCGCAGCGTTTCCCATAACGAGTACAGGAACGCCGCGCCGGTGCCCAGCGCGATGAGGGAGTTCATGTTAGCCGAGAAGTGGCGCGTCGCGCGCCAGGCGGCCACGTAGAAGGGCGCGCCGCAGTAGAAGACCACCGGCGACGCGAGTGCGAGCTGCAGCCACGGCCAGCGATGGGCCATGCCCAGCGCCATCACCAGCGCCGCCAGGATGGCGGCCACCGCCAATCGCCGCCGGTAGACCGGCTCCGCCGCGTCGGGCCGGGCCGCGGTCTTGGGCACGCCGTAACCCAGATCCTCGATGGCCGCGATGAAATCGGCCACCTGGACCTCGCTGCGGTGGTACTCGATGGTGGCCGTATTGGTGGCCAGATTCACGCGGGCGCGTTCCACCCCGGCCGTGCCGGCGAGAGTCCGCTCGATGGTGCGGGCGCACGATGCGCACGTCATGCCGGAAACCGGAAGATCCACTCGTTCGGGCGCTGCCACGCTCATGCCGGCACTTCGAAGCCCAGCGCGCGCACGCCCCTGGCAAGCGTCTCGGGTTCCACCATGTCCGTGTCGTATTCCACGGTGGCCGTGGCGGCCTGCAAGTCGACGGCGGCCTTCTTTACGCCCAGCGTGGCGGCCAGGCGGCGCTCCACGCTGCGCGCGCAATTGACGCAGGTCATTCCCCGCACCGGAAGATTAAGGATTTCTGTCGCCATGCATATATAATGACATCTATCGCCAGAGGGTAACCGTTTGGTTTTGCGGCTCTGCGCGAGAATTCGTAAGGAGAGCCATTCCACCTAAATCATGCACGGCGTCCGAGGCCACAGCGGGTGGGTGAGGCACGACACCATTTGGGACCCCTGAGAATTCTGCTTTAAAACAGTAGGTCCGCGAAGTTCGCAGGTTCGCGAGCCGATTCCCAGGAGACACCCAAATGGTTAAGGATCAAGAACGGGATACCCGCCGGCGGCCCGCCAATCAAAGGGTTCGTGACGTTACTCGCCCGCCGGCAACCCGCTCAGATTGGGACGGCGTCAACGTCTGTCCACAGAGCGGGACGGACAGCGCCGCCCACAGCAACACTAGACCACCAAACAGTTTTCGCATGGATTTCAATCCTAAAGGCAAGACAGCCAAGCAGACCTGCGCCGCAGCGGCCACGTTCCGAGCAGAGATCCCCACAATATGGGCCACCCTGTGGAAGGCTCCGGCGTGCTCACGTCCGTGACGTGGTCTACACCCTCGAGGATAAAGGCCCAGTCGCCCGTTCGAGGCCCGTAGACCGTAGCCGTGACGTCGCAGAATTGCCCGCTCATGGACACTTCCACGCACGTGAAACCCAGGTTTCCGGTTTGCCTGTACCCGTCGGCCAGAAAGTTGGTCGATGGCACGTTATCCCACACGGAAAGTCCCAGATAATCCACTCCCGCCGATAGAGTGGTCTGGATGTACGGGTCGTCGCAGTGGCCCGTGACTGGATCCACGTTTGTCACAGGGCAATGCCCGTTATCCGAGGTCGAAACGACATCCGCAGGGAGAAGATTGTGGCTAGCGGAGCGAATCCCCAGGTGCAATGGCGGTGGAGCCGACTACGCCACCAGCGTATCCGAACGACCGCAGCGTAACCAGGGCATCCGTATTGAGCGTAAGACGGAATAGTTCGACCTGGTCGTCAGTCGCGAACGTGCCCTGAAAGAGGCCGCCTGTCGCATGAGCGGCCGTGGTGAGGGCGAGCAGCATGATCGCCTTCGCTAAGGGATGCACTTATCGTAGCCTCCGTTTGCACAAAGGGTCAACCAAGTCGGAACGGCGTTATCGTCGCTAGCTTACCGGCAAGTCGCAGCCCAGTGCAACAAAAGACAAGTACCATACACCACTGGGGGTATCGGGTTGGCTCAGGGGCCTACGAAAGCGCGACGACGGCGGCGCTGACGGGTTTCTCGCCCACGGGGATCATGGTGAACAGCGGGGCCGGTTTATAGCGGTAGCGGGCGGCCAGCGAATAGATGCGGATCACGGCCAGGTCGCCGGATTCCTCATTGAGCACGAGGGCGTACTGATTGTCGGGTGTGACCAGGATGGAGCCCGGCTGCCGGCCGACCTGGATGGACGCCACCAGCTTGCGGGAATCGACATCGAAGACCATGATGCCGCTGGTCTCCGGATTGGCCACCAGGAGGTAGGAAGGCGACGTGTCGGTGATGGCCATGACGCCCGGCGCGTGGCCCGCGAGAATGGTCTCCGCGACTTGGGTCTGGTAGGGGTAGACGATCACGACTGCGTCCATGCCGTCACCGCTGATGAAAAGCTGGCCGCCATTATCGTGGGTGAAACAGAAGTGGCGAGGTTCAAGGGGCAGAGGCAGGCGCACCACGGTCTTGCCGGTCGGGACATCGAAGACGACCACGCAGCGCTCGGGCCGGCTGCCGGCGATCAACTGCTTGCCATTCAACTGGAACCGGACTATGGATGGCTCGGTGCCGGCCGCGATGGTGCGCTCGATGGCGGCGCTGGTGAGAGACGCCATGACGATGCCGCGGTCCTGCCGGCTGGCGATGGCGGCCCGGTTGTCGAGGCTGAGATCGAAACCGTCGGGAGGCGCGGAAAGGCGTATGCGGCGCATGGGGCGAAGGGAATCGAATGGCACTTCGACCAGCGCCGCGGGTTCTCGATACAAGACCCAGAGCGCATCGCCGCGAGGGGAAACCTGCATGTCGATCGCCTGGCTGCCGGCGCGCGCGGTGCGATTGATGGCGAGCGAGACGGCATCGATCTCGTACACCGTGCCGTTCTGCGGCGCCAGCACGAACACGGTGGGATGCTGGGGATGCCGCAAGACCACGGTGGGGGCGGCGTCGAGGTGGATCTGCTGGCGGACGCGGAAGTTGCTGAGATCTACGACAGCCACCGAGCGGCCGTCCTGGTTGGCGACGAAGCAATAGCCCGGAAAGCGGGTAGCCTTGGGTTTGCGGCAGGCGGCCAGAGCCAGGGCGGGGAAGGTCAACAGGGTTCGCCGGGAAACGGGGGAGCGGGCCACATTCCCTATTCTACGGTGAGGCGCGCCGCGCGTGTTATTCTGGTGAGAGCCTGCGAGCCGGAGAGATGGCCGAGTGGTTGAAGGCGCACGCTTGGAAAGCGTGTATAGGGGAAACTCTATCGAGGGTTCGAATCCCTCTCTCTCCGCCAAATATAACAAAATAAAATAGTTACATGGAAGTAAAGCCTCATCCCAGAGTATCCCTCTCCGTGGTTCCCCCTCCCGCGACCTAGCTTAGACAGTGGAGGTAGCCCGCCCGCTGTTTAGCGGCGACGAGGCCGCCGTTTTCTAAGGACCGGATAGTTTCGAAACCTCGATGATGCTGACACCGACTTTCTGGCGCGCCCAGGAGCGGGTCTGAACGCTTCACCCGACCTCGCTTGACCTGCTGGTTCCATATATGGGAACTTGGGGTGTGAGAGTCGTCAGCAAGCGGCGGCTTAGGGAATTCGGGATGCGCTTCCCGAAAGCGACCGAGCCGCTCAAGCACTGGGCAAACGCTGTCCAGGCTGCGGCGTGGAAGAACCCCGGTGCGCTGAAGGCGGACTTCGGTTCCGCCGACTTCGTGGGTGATTTGACGGTGTTCAATGTGGGCGGGAACAAGTATCGATTGATCGCGTTCGTTCACTATCTACGCCGGATCGTCTACATAAAGCATATTCTCACCCACGAGGGGTACGACGAGGGGGAATGGAAGCTATGAGCACCACGATTGAATACCTCGACCTGAAACGGTATGGGCGACTTCTTGCCCGAGCGGTTCCGAAGGTCATCAAGACGGAAGAGGAGAACGAACGCGCTCTCGCGATTGTCGAATCCCTAATGGAGAAGGGCGAAGGGAATATGACGCCGGAGGAGGACGCACTCCTCGAACTCCTTACGGACCTGATCCACGATTTCGAGGAGAAGGCGTACCCAATCCCGAAATCCGAGCCGCACAGGATGGTTGCGTTTCTGCTGGAACAACGCGGGCTGGCCCCCAAAGATCTTTGGCGCGTAGTCGGCTCCAAGAGCCGGGTGTCGGAGATCCTCGCCGGAAAACGGCCCCTGACGAAGGAGCAGGCAAAGAAAATCGCTGAGTTCTTCCATGTCGGCGTGGATTTGTTTATTTGAGTGTCGCGAGCCCGCGCTAGCATGTGATGTTAAGGGGATTCTACTGCTTTTTGGTTGCAAATATGGCATGTTGGGGCTGGGGAGGTATCAGGATCTCATATTGCCGCGACACGACCTCCGATGCCCGGTGCGGAAGCAGCTGCCTGGCTGGCGAGGTGATACAATACGCCAGAAGGAGTTACCGGATGCGCCCGAAGCGAATACTCGCGTTGCCCCTGTTCGCAATGGCCGCCTGGAGCGCGGTTCCATCGGGGCCGGAAATCGGGAAAACGGTCCCCGAGTTCTCTGCGCCGGATCAGACCGGCAAGACTCAGACCCTCAAATCCATCATGGGACCCAAGGGCGCCCTGCTGGTCTTCTACCGCTCGGCGGATTGGTGACCCTACTGCAAAACCCAGCTCGTGGAGCTGGAACGCGACTATAGCCTGGTTCGGAAACGCGGCCTGGGGCTGGCCGCCATCAGCTACGATTCGGTGGCCGTGCTGAAGAATTTCTCGGATCGCAAAAAGATCA
>Ga0182021_10008976_pt1 | contig 11833 bp, 10 predicted proteins | sample 612E3MmetaG_FD_120493 | JGI IMG/M metagenome (GOLD analysis project Ga0182021, IMG submission 120493) | Permafrost microbial communities from Stordalen Mire, Sweden - 612E3M metaG (Illumina Assembly) | ecosystem: Environmental > Terrestrial > Soil > Wetlands > Permafrost | place: Sweden...
CAATCGCATTCGCCCGGGACGCTGTGGACCCCGCGCTGGAAAACCGCTGGCTGCTCGGATGGTCGTTCGGAACCGACCTGGCCCTGATGTATGGAAACGACCCCGCCATTGAGGGCGCTATCCTGCTCAGCCCGCCGCTGAAGTACAGCAGTCCGGAGCACCTGGCGGGTTGGGCTCGCTCGGGCAAGCCGGTGGTGGCGCTGGTGCCCGAGCTGGACGACTACCTCAGACCGCAGGAGGCGGTGGAGCGGTTCAGCAGCATTCCCCAGGCTCGGGTGGTCGGCGTAGAGGGCGCTAAGCACCTATGGGTAGGGGAGAACTTCGTTCGCCGGGCCCTGGACGAGATCGTGGCCACGGTGAGCCCGGGGGCCGAGCCCTTGCCGACCGGTTGGGACGGGGAAACCCAGGTCTGAGGTTGCGCGTCGCGCTGCGCGAGCTGGGTACGTCTTCACGCAGTGGTTCATCGGGGGTGTTGAGGCTCTCAACTGTTTCTTTGTAGTAAGTGATGGGTGCGATGGTGAACTTGAGACAGTGGGCTGTTGCGAGAGGGGTGTACCCGGTCACCGTGTACCGGTGGTTTCGGGAAGGGAAAGCTTCCCGTGCCTGCGACCCGTTCGGGACCGTCGTCTGGAAGACTTGTTTGTCGCCGGGATGGTGGCCCACCACAGTCTTGCCCGCCATGTCGCGGATGCTTCGTTCGGGGTGATCCGCCGCCAGTTGGAGTACAAAGCGGTGTGGAAGGGCGGCCGCGTCGTTGTCGTCGACCGGTGGTTCTGGCCCTGAGGTTGACCTCTGGCAGAACGCATCGTGGATGCCAGTGGCTGGGCAATGGAAGAATCCTGAGTGAAGTGAACAAAATCCCACTCTTGGATCAGGGCCTTGCTCGTATCGCTGGCAGCCAGTGGGGCGGTCTTTGAATGACAAGGCGCCGCAGCACAACTCGTTGTCGCAGTCAGGATCCATGGGTGACCCCTATCAGGACCGCTGCTATCGGTTCAGAGCTAGGCAGACCCGGTCCAAGAGGTGACCTCGTGTGAGGGACCTGGTCAGCGTTCTCTTCATGGCGCAGGCATTGAAGTGGCATGCGACGTTGGTGACCACCGGGATGGGAAAGGCTTTGACGGACCGCGGCAAGACAGTCTTGATCGCTGAGGATCGGTTTGTCATTCTTGCAAGAAGGCAAGATTTTGAGTCAGAACTGCGTTTCCACCGCGCCCAGCCGTCTAGTGAACCTGGTTGTCCATCTGCCCGCAAGGAGGTCGTCATGCCCGAGGTGAGGATCAACGGGGTATCGCTTCACTACCTCGTGCAGGGCAGGGGGCCCAGCGTCATCATGGTTCACGGCTCCTGGGGTGATGCAGACAACTGGGCGCCGGTCTCGCCGCTCTTGGCCGAGCAGTGCAGGGTCGTGTCCTACGATCGAAGGGGTCACAGTCGAAGCGAACGCACCACGGCACAAGGCTCGGTCCAAGAGGACGTCGACGATCTTGCCGCGTTGATTGAGGCCCTTTATCTCGACCCCGTCTTCGTCTGCGGCAACTCCTTTGGTGCCCTTATTACTTTGCGCCTGGCGTACATGCGTCCAGAGCTAGTCCGCGGGTTTGCGGTCCATGAGCCGCCGGGGATGCTACTGCTGGACGACCCGGAGTCCGAACCCATGGTGAACTCTGTTGTTGCGCGCCTGGCACCGGTGCGCGGGTTGCTGGAGGCGGGTCAGGACGCCTCCGCGGCAGAGCTCTTCGTCGAGACGGTCGCCTTCGGTCAGGGAGCATGGGCCCAGCTTCCCTCATCGCTGCGGGAGACGTTCGTGCGCAACGCGCCGACATATCTCGACGAGATGCGCGACCCGGACGGCCTTGACCTCGACCTCGCAGCACTGAAGGCGTACTGGGAACCGGCTCTGCTGACCAACAGCGACAACAGCCCGCCGGTGTTCTCCCCGATCCTCGACCGGATCGCGTCGGCGTTGCCTCAGTCTGAACGGCACGTGTATGTAGGAGGCGGACACGCGCCGCACGTAGCCCTGCCCCAGGAGTATGCGAGGGTCACGCTGCCTTATGCGCTGGCGGGTGAACAGGGCTGAGAGGGGAAGCCATCGCCAGCCCTGCTCAGGTCGCCAGCACCGCCAGGTCTGTCGCTGGTTGAGTACGAGGTTTCTTAGGCATCTCGGAACCGGTTGATCGCAGGCAGGAGTGCTTCCCGTCTTTCCACGTCCGTGACGCCGAGACCGGTGCGGGGGGCAAGGGCCAGCACGCCGACTTTTCCCTGGTGCAGGTTGCGGTGGACGTCGTACGCCGCCTGACCCACCTGGTCCAGAGAATACGTCTTGCTCAGCGTCGGGTGGATGAGGCCTCGCAGGATCAGGTCATTGGCCTCCCATGCCTCGCGGTAGTTGGCGAAGTGCGAGCCGATGATGCGCTTGAGGCTCATCCACAGGTAGCGGTTGTCGTACTCGTGCATGAAACCCGAGGTCGATGCACAGGTCACGATGGTTCCGCCGCGGCGCGCGACGAAGACGCTGGCGCCGAAGGTCTCGCGGCCCGGGTGCTCGAAAACGATGTCGGGGTCCTTGCCGCCGGTCAACTCGCGGATCTTGGCGCCGAAGCGTTTCCACTCCCGCGGGTCCTGGGTGTTCTTGTCCTTCCAGAACCGATAACCCTCGCCCGTGCCATGGCTACGGTCGATGACCAGCTTGGCGCCCATCTTGCGGCAGATCTCAGCCTTGTCGGGGCTGGAGACCACGCAGATCGGGGTGGCGCCGGAGGCGAGCGCCATCTGCGTGGCGTAGGAACCAAGCCCGCCGCTGGCACCCCAGATGAGGATCACGTCGCCGAGCTTCATGCCGGCACCGTTGCGCGAGACGAGCTGACGGTATGCAGTGCTGTTCACCAGCCCGGGTGTGGCAGCCTCCTCCCAGGTGAGGTGGGCGGCCTTGGGCATCAGCTGGTTGGCCTTGACCAGCGCGAGATCAGCCAGGCCACCGAAGTTGGTCTCAAAGCCCCAGATGCGCTGTTCGGGGTCCAGCATCGTGTCGTTGTGACCGTCGGCGTGCTCCAGTTCCACCGACAGACAGTGCGCGACGACCTCGTCACCGGGCTTCCAGGCGTTGACACCGGGGCCCGTGCGCAGGACGACGCCACAAAGATCGGAGCCGATCACGTGATAGGGCAGGTCGTGCCTCTTGGTGGCCGCCGAGATCCGGCCATAGCGCTCGAGGAACCCGAAGGTCGACATGGGCTCGAAGATCGAGGTCCACACCGTGTTGTAGTTGATGGCGCTGGCCATCACGGCCACGAGAGCCTCGCCCGGGCCGAGTTCGGGCACGTCGACCTCTTCGACGTGCAGGCTCTTGCGCGGGTCCTTGTCCCGCCCAGCCATGCCGGCGAACATCTCTACTTCGTCCTTGTGCACCGTGACGGCTCGGTATCTGGCAGGGATCTCAAGTGCGGAGTAGGTTTCCGGAGATCGGTCGCCGGAGAGGATCGCATCGCAAATGGCTTGCATCGGTGGTACTCCTCAGAACTGGTGGGCAGGTTGCAACCTGCTTTTCTTGGGGGTAACCCTTGCATGGCTGAAAGAAAGACTGTCTGGGCTGAAACCCGGTGTCAACGGGCCAAGGCCCCGAGGATTTCACAGCGCTGTGACCTGGCTCACCGCAGGTCAGTGCTGTGCGATCGTCGTCAAGCCAGCCCTCTGCGGTGAACTCGTTGCTGATCGCGTCGAGCCTCGATCGTCACGAGTCGGTTTGTGGCCGCGCAGCGGCGGGCGGGATGTTCGTCAAGCAAGCCAACAGGTGGGCGCACTCGGGTATTCCAGCGCTGGCGCGTCGGCGGTCTCAGGTGTAGTTCCTCGGCTCGTAGGTCCTGCTGGACTCCTCGTGGCTCGCACAGGTTGTCCGAGCGCACAAGGTTGCCGCAACGGGCTCGGCTGGTTCGGGTGGCTCAGCTGGCGACAGTGGGTGCCGGCTCGACGAGCTCCACCAGGATCCCGCCTGCATCCTTGGGGTGGATGAAGTTGACCCGGCTCTCGGAGGTGCCTCGGCGCGGGGTGTCATACAGCAGGCGCATCCCTCGCTGGCGCAGGGTTGCCGATACCTCGTCCAGGTCTGTGACCCGGTAGGCGATCTGCTGGATTCCGGGCCCAGATCGTTTCAGAAACGCGGCGATGGTCGAACTGGGTGATAGCGGGGCGAGCAGCTGAATGCACGAGCCGGAGGCACCGACACCCATCATCGCCTCGCGGACTCCTTGCTCCTGGTTGACCTCTTGGTGCAGCAGAGTCATCCCATAGGTGTCGCGGTAGAAGGTGATCGCTTCGTCCAGGTCGCTGACGGCCACGCCAACGTGGTCTATCGCCGTGAACAGGTCCGCAGGCTGTTGGGTCATGTGGTCCAGCGTAGGTGACGCTGAGCGAGCATCATCGGTCGGTTCGTCCGCGTTCGGGGTGTCCTGGCCACCGCCGTCCACGCCCTGTGCTGCGTGGATATGATGACGGCGAACGAGCTTGTCCTCAAGTTCTGGAACACTCATCCCTGTCGTTGGAGGCATCCCTATGAGCGAAAGTCCTATATCTGTGATCGTCGCCGGAGCGCGTACCCCGTTGGGTCGTATGTCCGGTTCCCTGAAGGACTTTTCCGGAACCGACCTTGGTGGTGTGGCCATCAAGGGTGCCCTCCAGCGGGCCGGGGTGGCTGGTGACCAGGTGGGCTACGTGATCATGGGCCAGGTGCTGACCGCCGGCGCGGGCCAGATTCCGGCCCGGCAGGCTGCTGTGAAGGCAGGCATCCCGATGACCGTGCCTGCGCTGAGCATCAACAAGGTCTGTCTGTCGGGTATCGACGCGATCGCCCTGGCCGACCAGCTGATCCGTGCGGGTGAGTTCGAGATCATCGTGGCCGGCGGCCAGGAGTCGATGTCCAACGCCCCGCACCTGTTGGAGAAGAGCCGCCAGGGCTTCAAGTACGGCGACGTCACGCTGCACGATCACATGGACCGCGACGGCCTGTGGGACTCCTTCACCGACCAGGGGATGGGTCTGCTGACCGAGCAGGGCAATGCCGATGAGGTCCACTTCACCCGGGCGCAGCAGGATGAGTTCTCTGCTCGCAGCCACCAGCTCGCCGCACGTGCCTGGAAGGACGGGCTCTTCGACGACGAGGTCATCGCGATGTCGATTCCCCAGCGTAAGGGCGACCCGATCGAGTTCAACACCGATGAGAGCATCCGGGCCGATACCACCGCACAGAGCCTGTCCAAGCTTCGCCCGGCCTTCAGCAAGGACGGCACCATCACGGCCGGCTCCTCCTCGCCGATCTCCGATGGTGCAGCAGCGGTCGTGGTGATGAGCAAGGCCAAGGCCCAGGAGCTGGGCCTGACCTGGCTTGCCGAGATCGGCGCCCATGGCGTCGTGGCCGGCCCCGACTCGAGGTTGCAGAGCCAACCGGCCCAGGCCATCGCGGCAGCCTGTGCGAAGGAGGGCATCACCCCCGCCGATCTCGACCTCGTCGAGATCAACGAGGCATTCGCGGCGGTGGGGCTGGCCTCCACCAAGCTCTTGGGTATCGACGCGGACAAGGTCAACGTCAACGGAGGCGCGATTGCCATCGGCCACCCCATCGGAATGTCGGGGGCCCGGATCACCCTGCACCTGGTACTGGAGCTCAAACGCCGCGGTGGCGGCATCGGTGCGGCCGCGCTCTGCGGTGGCGGCGGGCAGGGAGACGCACTGATCGTGCGCGTTCCTAAGCAGTGACCCCAATGCCGGGGTGCAACGATGCGCGAGGCTCATAGCAACTCCACGCCATCGTGCCCCCCGGACGGCGTGCTCGAGGCCCAGGCCTCGAGCACGCCGAGCAGACCGCCTTGCTAGGTCATGGGGCTCCGGGCCAGGTTCGCGATCTGCCAGAGACGAGTCCACATCCGATGGCTCAGCTACGGCAAGTCCCGCAGCTCACGCACCTGAAGGACCACCGGCGCCTCACCTAAGGGCGCTCAGCAGCTCCCCCACTTGACGAACCGCCCTCAGATGGCGTCACCGCCTCGCTCCCCCGTTCGGACCCGGACGACTTCCTCCACGTTCAGCACCCAAACCTTGCCGTCGCCGATCTTCCCGGTCCGCGCAGCGCAGACAATCGCCTCGATGACACCTTGAGCGTCATCATCGTCAACCAGGACCTCCATACGGATTTTGGGCACAAAGTCGATCTGGTATTCAGCCCCGCGGTACACCTCCGTATGGCCGCGCTGACGTCCGTAGCCCTGCACATCGGAGACAGTCAACCCCTGCACGCCGATGTCCCGAAGAGCGTCACGCACGTCACTGACCTTGAACGGCTTGACGATCGCGGTGACGAGCTTCATCAGGAAGCTCTTCCCAGGCCGGAGGTGGCGGTGAGCTCGTACGCGCTCTCGGCATGCTGGCTGGAGTCCAGACCCTCGACCTCGTCGTCCGGCTCAACGCGCAGACCGATGGTGGCGCGTAGGACCCACGCGATCGCATAGGTGGCGGTGAAAGCGAAAACCGTTGCCGCGAGCACGCCGAGGCCCTGCAGCCCGAGCTGGGTGAGCCCGCCGCCGAGCAAGAGGCCCTGGTGTATGACCGCGGGGTTGACGGCCACCGAGGCGAACAAGCCGACGCAGAGCGTGCCGACGACCCCGCCGAAGTAGTGGACGGCCACGACGTCCAGCGAGTCGTCGTACTTGAACCGGAACTTCAGCCGTATCGCGAACAGACTGACGGCCCCGGCCGTGGCGCCGACCAACAGGGCCGGCACAGGCGACAGGAAGCCCGCGGCGGGAGTGATCGCGACGAGGCCGGCAACCGCTCCCGAGGCAGCGCCGAGGGTCGTGGCCTTCCCTGTCAGCCGCTTCTCGATGGCTAGCCAGCTGATCATGCCTCCGACGCCCGACAAGTGCGTCGCCAGAGCTGCGCTTGCGGCTAGGTACCCGGCGCTGAGCGCCGAGCCCGCGTTGAACCCGATCCAGCCGAACCACAAAAGGCCGGCGCCCAGCAGAGTGAGCGGCAGGTTGTGTGGCGCCATCATCACCTTCGGCCAGCCGTGGCGCGGACCGATCACCAGGGCAAGCGCCAGGGCAGAGGCACCCGAGCAGATCTCGACCACAGTCCCGCCGGCGAAGTCCAGCAGCCCGACCTGGTGGAGCCAGCCTTCAGGTGACCAGACCCAGTGCGCCAGCGGCGCGTAGACGACGATGGACCAGATCGCGATGAAAGTGACAAATGCGCCGAAGCGCATCCGATCTGCGGACGCGCCACTGAGTAGGGCTGCGGTGAGGATGGCGAACATCATCTGAAACGCTACGAAGGCCAGCGGCGGGAAGGTCAGGGGCAACCCTGGCACAGCAACTTCGGCGTGGGTAAGCCCGGCCATGCCGAGGCCTCCGACCAGACCGCCGGCCACGTCGTGGTCAAAGGCCAGGGAGTAGCCCACCAGGACCCAGGTTACCGAGACGATCGCGATCGTCACGAAACTCTGCATAATCATGGCGAGCGCATGCTTGGACCGGACCATACCCGCATAGAAGAACGCGAGACCAGGGGTCATCAGCAGTACGAGCGCAGTGCACACGATGATCCAGGCAGTGTCCCCGGAGTTGACCGGTGTGGCTTGGGTCAGAAGAAGGTGCATCTCGTCATTTCTCTCGCGCGATGGCCCGAACATCCTGATCTGCGACCTTGAGTTGGGTCAGACTACCGATGCTGGACCGCAGTTGCCTCGACGTTCCAAGGGGTGTCCGGACCACGACAGGGGTCCCACATCGAAATCCCCGACCGGTGATCATCCCCCGAAGCCTGAGCCAGGCAAGCCTCGACAAGTCCACGCACCGGTCGCCTCGCCCGGTCAGTTGCCATCACAGCGCCAGAGAGTGGCCACCCATCGCCGCGCGGCGTCCACCAAAGACCGGTCAGCAGCCTCGAGAGCGCCTGCCAGCGGTTCGTCGGCCGGTTGCTACAGGAGACACTCGGCCCGCTGGGCGCCTGTCCGGTCGCCGGCCACACGGTCGCCTTTGCTTGCTGACGAAGTAGTTGTTGAACGTTCGCGTGGTCACGCCCACCACGAGAGCGATTTCGGGAACGCGCACATTGGGTGCGAACCCCCTACTCATCGCCGGGTCGAAGGCAGCCAGGACAAGATCACGGCGAGTTTGTATTTCTGGCGGTCTCGAACCGGTTCAGGGCCGTCAAGCGGTGCACCCGCGGCGGCATCACATTCGCATTGCGTCTCACTGACATCGACAGTCCTCGCCGGCGACGCCACACACCTACCTGTCAGCGCCGGGATGACGGTAACGAGCCGAACGAGACCAACGACTGGCCACCGACGCGCTGTCGGGGCTAGATTCGCAAGAACGACATTCGTCGAAGGGAGGGTGAGGCGATGTCGAGATTCATGAACTGGCTTTTCAACCGCGACCGGACCTCGCAGAGTTCGGGAGAAGGTTCCCCCACATCCCGTCCGAGGCCGGAAGAAGACCCAGGACAGGGACGGCGCTTGGCATCGTGGACCAATGCGGACAGAGTCGGCACCGGCCTGGGGCACCCGTGGAAAGAGCCGCTCTTTGTTGACTTCGAGGCCCTGGCACAGAGTCAGAAAGTGCTGTTCGAAGGTTTAGCTCCCCTTTCTGAACAGGCCGCTTTGGTCAGCTTTGTCGGGACAGGGATCACAGAGCCGAGTCGATACGAGGACGCGGCTGCAGCGTTCAACCAGCTGCGCCTCATGGCGCCCGTGCAGGAAGGCGCGCTCATCCAGGTGTTCAGGCAGCAGCTCCGAGAGGAATCGAATTCCGAAGACTTCCTCTACGTTCACTTCGCCGGCGACCCCATCTCCGTCGGATGCCTGATGTGCGCGCTGAGCGGGGGCGGCCTCATGGCCGGCTGGAGCTTCAGCTGATAGCTAGACCAGGATCTCCGTCGGCACAGCCCTCTGCGGTCCAGGGCGAGCTAGGTGGAGGTCGAGTCCAAAGGTTCGCCGAAGTGCGTCGGCTCTACGCAGGCGCCGCGGAGGCCCGAGTCGTAGGAGTGATCGTTTCGGCGGGGAACTCCTCGCCCCAGCAGTTGCGTTCACACCCTCGTTCTCCTTTATCCGGCTCGGAGCCGACCACTTCGATCAAATTCGGGGCGACCAGCGAGCACACGCGCCTTCCCCGATAGAGCTAAACGCGGCGCAATCTGGACCAGCCCAGGAACCCGTCACCGCAAACCGATGGTCCCCTTGGGACGCTTCCCCTGGTGACGGTTCTCGTATCGTGGTGGTCGTGACCCCAGAGACCGATGTGACCAACAGGCTGTTGCGCGTTGCATGGTCAGCACTGGGCGGCGAGGCAAGTCTGCTCGACCTTGTCGAGGTCAGGGGCATCGACGCGGGCTTGCTGCCGTCCACGTTTGCGGTGCTGCCGGCCATGGTGGCCGCGGTCGCTGCGTCCACATTGGCCGCATCGGCGCTAGACGCGTCCCGACGGTCCGGCTCACCAGCGCCGGTCCTGATCGACGCGAAACATGTTGCGGCGGCTGCGCGCAGCGAGCGGTATGCGCGGGTAGAGGGTTCACCGGAGGCGGACTCGTTCGCTGCGCTCTCGCGTTTTTGGCGGACCGCTGACGGATGGCTGCGTTTGCACGCCAACTACGCCTGGCACAAGGAAAGGGCTCTGCGCGTGCTCGGCTGTCAGGACCGGCCCGAGGCCGTCCAGGAAGCCGTTGCCGGCTGGTCTGGAGCAGATCTTGAGGAAGCACTGGCGATGGCTGGCGCGGTCGGCTACGCCGTTCGCAGTCAGTCTCAGTGGCAGGCCCACCCACAGGGTCGAGCCGTCTCGGCGCTACCACTGCTCGGCAGCGCTGCAGGCAAGGGACCGGGCAGAAACGCCGGTGCGGGCACAGGCGCCACCGGCCTGCGGGTCCTGGACCTCACCCGCGTCATCGCCGGACCGGTTGCCACCCGGACCCTGGCGGCGTGGGGAGCCGACGTACTGCGACTGGACAGTCCGCACCTGCCGGAGATACCTGCACAGGCGCTGGATACGCTGCCGGGCAAGCGCAGCGCGCTGCTCGATATCTCCCAACCGCCTGGGCGGGCCCGGCTCGAGCAGCTGCTCGCCGACGCCGACGTCCTCGTGCAGGGCTACCGGCCCGGAGCCCTGCACCGCTACGGCCTTTCGCCCGGCGCGCTGGCCGAGCGGCACCCGCACCTCTCGGTGGTCACCCTGTCCGCATGGGGCCCGACCGGGCCGTGGGCGGCGCGACGCGGCTTCGACTCACTGGTCCAGTGCCCCACCGGCATCGCACTGGCAGAAGGCGCCGACGGCAAGCCCGGCGCGTTGCCGGCGCAGACGCTTGACCACGCCACCGGATATCTAGCCGCCGCAGCTGCGATGCTCGCCCTAGCAGGCATCCAGCGCGGCGAGCCACCCCGGTCCGTGCGGCTCTCGCTGGCCCAGACTGCGCACTGGCTGACAGCCGCAGGGACCCAGGAGCGAAGCGCACCCAGTCAGGCCAGACCGGAAGAGCACATGGTGACTCTGCCCGGCCGTTCGCAGCCGGTGCACGTCATCGCTCCCCCGGGACGCGCCGGTGACCTGCTGCCTTGCTGGACCTCGACCACAGACCTTGGAGCCGACTCACCCGCGTTCCCCACTACAGGAACGAAGAGATGAAGGCGGACCTTCCGTCACCCAGTACCGCAAGCGAGTCCGCGTGCGAACACGGTTCGGCCGCGCGCATATAACAGACGGTGGCGGCGCACCGGCGTCACACCCCGGGGCCTCATTAACTGCCTCATCGCGGCCGTAGCATGGCGGCGCGGCGCCACCCTGTTGGCTCAGGACGTCGACCTCTACCGTGTTGCTGACGTGATCGGAGTTGCGACAGATGCACCGCCTGAACGCCCATGACGCGCCGATAGCAGCCGCGGTTGCGGGACGGTGGACGGTCGATTTGCCCGGTTTAGGATATTCCTATCTGGTGAAGGCTCTGCCCGTCGTAAAGTTGTTACTAGCCCTCTTCCCAGAAATTCCGCACTGACTGATGCAGTTTCAAAGGAACAGATGTCCTCGAAGACACGTAAGTTCGAGAGTCTGCTGGAGGCTGCGCCGGACGCGTTGGTGGGGATGGACCAGGCGGGTGTGATCCGGTTGGTCAATCACCAGACGGAGTCGCTGTTCGGCTATGACCGCGACAACTTGGTAGGCCAGTCGATTCAGACGCCGGTGCCTGAGTATCTCTGGGAGGTCCACTCGCAGCACCGGGAAGAGTACTTCGCAGATCCCAGGAGCCGGCCCATGGGACTCGATCTGCAACTAAGCGGCAGGCAACGGACGGAACTGAGGTCCCGGTCAACATCAGTTTGTCCCACCTTGAAACCGGAGACGTCCTCTTGGTGATCACGGCCGTGCGCGAGCTGACCAGGCACGCTCAAGCGCTCGAGGACGCCAAGCTCTTAGCGGCGATCGTCGAGCATTCGAACGACGCCATCATCGCCAAGACGCTCGACGGCATGGTCACAAGCTGGAACCCTGCCGCCGAGAGGATGTACGGTTACTCCAGCGAAGAGATGGTCGGCACGTCCATCGAACGGCTCAGCCCTGAGGGCCGGACCGGTGAGATCATCTCCATCCTGGCCAAGGTCAAGGCCGGCCTGAATGTTGACCACTTCGAGACCCTACGCGTCGGCAAGGACGGGACGGTGTTCCCGGTCTTGCTCACCGTCTTGCCGATCTGCGACGCCAACGGCGCGGTCGTCGGCGCATCCACAATCACCCGAGACATGACCAAAAAGGCAGAAGCCTTCGAGGCGGCCCGCTCGATGATCGAGTCGAGCCTGGAC
>Ga0182021_10008977_pt1 | contig 11833 bp, 7 predicted proteins | sample 612E3MmetaG_FD_120493 | JGI IMG/M metagenome (GOLD analysis project Ga0182021, IMG submission 120493) | Permafrost microbial communities from Stordalen Mire, Sweden - 612E3M metaG (Illumina Assembly) | ecosystem: Environmental > Terrestrial > Soil > Wetlands > Permafrost | place: Sweden...
CTACCTTGCCAGCAATTAATGACAGGATAAATATTATTATATAAGCTTGTCTTTTCATTTTGATTGATTTTCTCTGGTTATTCGGGGTTCTGCCTGGTTTTTGATTTCTCAAAATCTGAATTTAAGCAAGCTGATCATGGAATTATTCTCATAACTGTTTGCGCCAACAGCAATTATATAATCATCGGTATCTGAAATAACATCATAAGCAATCTGAGATCCGGTACCACCTGTTATCTTTTCTTTTCCTTCAACCTGCGACCCATCTGCATTAACAACTAATATGAGCATTTTGGCCAATGTTCCTGTTCCGGTTTGTCCTGCTAAGACAAAAGAATTTGTTTTATACTTTGAAATGGCATTTATAGAGTATGATGTTCCGGCTGATGCTGTCGCCAAAACTATATCCGGTCCAAAAACCGGAGTTGAAAATATATTATAAGGTATCTTTAAAATAAAACCCGTCTGAGTTGTTCCTTCAGCTCCTTTTGTAACAGGAACAATATAGCCGTCGTCAGTAACCTCTAAACCGGCAGCATATTCATCGTCGGCTTTACCAATAATTCTGGGCTTAACAAAATCTCCTAGCAAGGTAACCTTTGAGATAAAAATATTATTCCCAGCCTGTCCCGTGTTAGGTTCCGACCTGTCGGTGGTTCCAATAACAATGTAACCTCCTTCTATGTTATTTATGTCAGGCTTTATTGCTACCCCAATATCATTCCCTGGATAACCGGCAACAGTAGACCCTAATTGTTCGAGGTTATTGTCCACCCTGAGAATAAGAATATCTTTTTTACCGGCTGCGTTTCCAATAGAATCTGTTACAGGTACACGGGCAACATCAGTAGATCCAAGGATCATAAAACCCTCTGAAGTTTTAATAATGTCTGTTCCATACTGATTTCCGGCACTTGCGTATGTCTTTTGAATCAGACTTGTTCCATTGGCATCTAACTTAACAACAAAGATGTCATTCTGAGTTCCTGTATTGGTCACATATCCTGTGCATACAATTGAACCATCATCGAGTACAAGAACTTTCGATCCGACTGCAGTACTATCTCCGAAACTTTTCTTCCAGATTACATTCCCATCGGTACCTGTTTTAATGACACCCATTTTCTTGTTATTGACCGATGCATCATCAATATAATTGGGTTTGGGCCGGGTTACAACAGTTAACTGACCAGCAATTACATAACCATTGCCGGTTTTTGCCACACTGTATCCGATATCTTCGTAAACATCTCCATAGAATTTCAGAACGACGTCATTAGGGTCAATACTTTTCTGGCATGAAGAAAAGATCATTAACAGGGCTAGTATTGCATATTTTCTGATCATATTCTACTCCTTTCTTTTTGATGGTTTATAAAAGATCTGAGTATAACCTATACAGAAATTAAAGGCGTTAAGATGAAAATAATCATCAGCAAAAAAGTAATAATTTCCAAGTTCATCAACAGATGTCCCTCCTTTTTTGATCTGATTAAGCATCCCCAGGTTCGATCTTAACTCTGCGCTTAAATATCCTCCCCTTGTTTTGTACTTTATCCCTGCTCCAAACTGGGTGAATAAATCCACGGCAATTCTTGAATCTTTTCTATCGAGGTCCGATCCGGAATGGATGAATAAGTTATTCACATCAATAGGGGTATCAGTGGTTTTTGCAGATGAACCAATTAAAATCGCAGGACCGAAACCAAACCTTCCGTAAGGGGTGAATTTTCCAAAACTCTTAAAGTTATATGTTATACTAAGAGGCAATTCAAGTCTCTGCTGTGTTTCAGTGTAATTAATATTCATAAATCCAAGGAAGTTCTCAACATTGGTAAACGCTAACTGGGAGTATCCTGCTTCAAAATTGAGTTCAATTTTTTTTGTAAGTTCAAATCTGGCTTCGATTGATCCATAAAGGTTTAATGCTTTAGTACTATATGTACTTTTTCCCTGCTCTCCGGCAGTAGTTATAGAAGTAATAGATGTAAGAAAGGGGACGTTTGTTCCAAAATGCAGTGAAATTTTAACCACAGGTTTTACTATGAAGTTATTGTACAGATGAACAAAACTTGAGTGGTCGGTGGGGCTAATCTGATATTCAGGATTTATTTTCAGGAACTGAAGCATTATAGAATCGGCCTCAGCCAGCTTTTCTTCAAACAGATAAGCCTGAATAATAAGCTTATAAGCCGATAGTGATTCCTCGCGGTTGAAACCTGATTTCAGACATTCACTTAACATAGATGGAACCTGTTCTACCTGTCCTTTAAGAAAGAGTGCCTGAGCATTTTTGAGCTTTTCAGCACAACTCCCGATATCCTGAGAGTTCCCATTTAATGGCAAAAAACATACAAAAAATATACATATAAGGGTTAGTCGCATAAGGGCCAGATGTTAAATTTTCATTTATTTAAGGACTTATTTTATTGGAGTTATTTTTACTGCTGAACTTATGTCAGGACAAGTTTTTTCCAGAGGGATATCTTTACCGACATAGAGATTCCATTCTTCCTGGGTCATGTTTCGTGTAACCCCTTTGCAAATATCGCGAACGAGGTAGTCAACATGTGAGGGTCTACCCACCAGATTTTGACTTCCTTCATATGCTCCTGATATAATTAACTGTCCATCGGGACTGAATTGCATTACAAGAACAAATCCTTCGTTATCAGTAAAGGTTATAGGGGGTTCAGTAAGGTCGGCCGGATCTTTAATATTAAATATCTTAACCGTTTTGTCATTACTGGCGGTCGCCATCTGCTTAAGGGTTGTATTGAACTGAATATCATTTATCTGAGCACTGTGAGCTTTAACCTCCGAGATCTTTTTCTTAAGGCTGATATCCCACAATTCAACATTTCCATTAACATCGCCAATGGCAAGAATGTTGTTTTCAGGATTGAATCTGACAACTTTTATATTTTTCCCGGTCGTTTCAATTCTGAACTTATCTGATTTGTTATCAGGACTCCATACGACTACGTTACCATCGCTGCTGATACCGGCAAGATATTTATTGTTAGAGGATATATCAATTGAAGTAATCGACATTGATCCGTCTGAAACATTGGTACTGGTCCTGGCGGCAAGATCCCATTTCAGAACTTTTCCGTCGAGAGAAGCTGAGTAGAGGTATTTTCCGTCGAAAGAGAAGATGAGAGATTTAATTTTTCCCTTGTGCCCGCTCATATCAAACCCCGCATTATTTCCTTTCAAAGGAATCATTTTAATTACAGAATTACCGCTTCCGCAAGCTAACCATGATGCATCGGGACTAACAGCAAGAACTTCGATAATATCACTTCCAGAGTAAACTATCTGAATAGTCTGTTCTTTACTATCAACCGCCCATTTAAGAACCTGACCATCAGAGCCTGATGTATAGAATTCATTCTTACCAGGAATAAAAGCAATGCTCCTTATTTCTCCATTATGTCCTTTGAACGATTTATAGTTTAGGCCACCATAGAGGCGGGCAACATTATACAGACCTGCATATATATCTGCATCATTCTCAAGTCCGCTATTATTTTTATTAAAGATATATGCCTGGTAAGCGAGAAGTGTCTGAAGTTCCTTCTGTCCCTGTGCCTGAATCGATTTAATTGACATCGATTTTCCAATAGATAGCATTCTCAGACGCAGAGCAGCGTTTTTTTGCTCTGTCGCAAGCTTGGCATTCTCGTCTGCTCTTACCCTGGCACGTTTAGCTGAATCGGATTGTATAATGGCAATATTTTGCTGACGTATAGCTTCTGCAGCGCTTTTGTCGGCTTTTACTCTCTGGTTATCAGCAATTTCTTTTTGTTGCCTGGCTTCTTCGGCTCTCTGTTCTGCAATTGTAGCATTTGTAACAGCTAATGAACGCTGTTCGGTAGCAACAACTGATGTTGAATCGGCTATAGATTTTTGTTTTAAGGCTTCTGTCTTCCTTTGTTCTGCCAGGATTGTCTGTCTGTCGGCAGCTATTTTCTGAACAAATGCAAAGAGCATGAATCCCATAGAGATAATTGCTGCAACACCAAGTATTGTCGCAACTATTTTGGTTCTCTTCATTTGCCTCTTCTGAAGCCTGATCTTATTCTCCTCTTCTTCAAGATATTCTTTTTCGCTGGTACGAAGATAAACCATTGCTCTTTCAAAAGCAGGGTTGTATCGCTGTGCCCATGTAAGTGTTGGTTTATGCTGATCGCGCCAGTTAATTGCAAGTTGAAGGTCGGGGGGTCTCCATAAACTGGTCTTTCCCTGCTGGTACATTGCTGATGCTTCGGATAAGCGAAGATACATTTGCACTGAAGAAGCCTCATCGTCAACCCATCCTCTGAGTCTGTCCCATAAACGCATAAGGCTTTCATGCGACAGGTCGATGATCGATTCATCATTAAGCGGGACATTCTGCCTTGGTGTAATAAATGACCTTGACGGAATCCTGAATTTTTCAACCACTTCAAACAATTCTTCGCTGGTGCATGCTGCGATAGATTTTATCGTTTCGACACCAGAAGGATGACGCAAGCCTTTATTATCTGAGCCCTTCTCTGTGATTGTCTTAAACATCATCTCGCAGATCTCCTTGCCACGAAGACTAAGCTCCTCAAATGCCTCATTTGCATGAAGCGACATAGCGTCGCTCATCGTACCTACTGAGTCATAATCGGTCTTTGCTATTGGATTATCAGTATCATCAAGTTCCCTCCAGTGGTTCCATGTCCGCATCATAGCATGCTGCAAAACCGGAAGCTGATCTGTCCTATCTCCTATATCGCTTAAAAGTATTTCAACAAGTTTAGGGTCAATTTTTGCCCCGGCATATTTTACAGGTCCTTCAATTGCTTCCCTGTAGTTCTCTCTACCCATGTGAGGAACGAGGTAGTTACTATTATTTATAAGTTGTGTAAGCCCTTGATAATGTGCACATTCTCCAATAAAGTCTGAACGCATTGTAACAATAGTAAAGACATCTATTGCTGACTGATTTACAGCATTAACCATAAAATCCACAAATCTTGCAGCCGGTGTAATAAGAGCGTCTGCTTTCCCCAGGGAACTATATCTGAATAACTCTTCGAACTGGTCAACTACCAGAAGCGCTCTTTCGTTAGGTTTTAAAAGGAATTTCTTTATAGTTGCGGCAATACCTTCAGGATTATTATAAAATTCGGAGATAATTATATTTCTATCAATTTTATCATACCCGGATGCAGATACATCTTCTGAAATTGCATCAGCAAGATTTCCGAACGGGTCATTCCCAGGCCGGAAGGTAATGATCCGCCATCCTGAAGAATTATTTTCTTTTAGATTTCTAACCTTTGGCAATACTCCGCAATAGATGAGTGATGATTTACCGCTTCCGGAAGCACCAATTACAGTAACAAATCTGTTTTTAATCAACTTTCCGAGGACCTCCTCGCTCTCTTCTTCCCGTCCGAAAAACAGATCGCTTTCTTCAGGAGCAAATGGCCTCAGTCCGGGAAAGGGATTGAAATTTTTATTGTCTAACTTTGATCCCATAATAATATATTACCTTACAATGCTTTTTACTAAAAAAGTGCCTAGATTGCCCGGAGTACTTAAAGTACTTAGAGTTAATAATTTTACTGTTTTAAATTTCATATTCTTAAACCTATAAGTACTCTTAACTTAAGGCACTTTAAGTACTTTTCCTATATTCTAATTCCTATAACCAGTATATCGTCAACCTGGTCATTAACACCCATCCAGTCCAGCAATCTTTTATGAAGTATCTCTTTCTGAACTTCCATAGGCTGTGAATTTATTTCCAGGAGTAACTCTTCATATTTTTTGAACATGAATTTTTTATTATCAGGTCCTCCAAACTGGTCAGCGTATCCATCAGAAGCGAGATAAAGACAATCGCCTTCCAGAAGATCAATTTCGTTATTTTTAAATCCCTGTGCATTACTCCCTTCGAATGCTCCTATAGGGAAACGATCCCCTCTGTATTTAATTACTTTTTTATCTCTGATGAGTACAAGAGGATTGTTTGCTCCTGCAAATTCGACTTTTTTAGCTGCCATATTGAAAACGCAGAGCGCCATATCCATTCCATCTTTGATTGAAGTATCGCTTTTATTCTCGTTAAGAGTAGAAATAACTCCCTGGTTTAGTTCATCAAGAACGGTACCAGCCGATCTGGCTTTCTTAACAGTAACTGCATTGTTAAGTTGGTTAAATCCCACAATTGACATAAATGCCCCTGGAACTCCATGTCCGGTACAATCGACTGCTGAAATCATAAAGAGCCCATCAGGGGTTTCATTAGCCCAGTAAAAATCGCCGCTAACAATATCTTTAGGCAGATATAATATAAAATAGTTTTTCAGGTGGTTATCAATTATACTAAAAGAGGGAAGTATGGCATTCTGTATCCGTCTCGCATAATAGATACTGTCCATAATATGTTTCTTCTGTTCTTCAATTTCACCTTTCTGCTTTTCAATACGAAGTGTCCTCTCCTTTACCTTTTCTTCAAGTTCATAGTAATAACTTTCAAGTTGGGCAATCATCATGTTGAATTTTTCGGATAGCCTGGTAATTTCATTGTTCCCATATACTTCGGCCCGTTCCCTCAGATTTCCGTTTGTAATCCTGTCAACATTCTCTACAAGTTTAATAATTGGAAGAGTAATTACTTTTGTTTTCCTGTAAATTACTATGGTAAGAAACAGCATGGTTACTGCAAATACAAAAATAAACCGGGTTGCCTCAACCCTGAATAAAGCCTGTTGTGCTGTACGGTCAGATATTATCCTGATAACTGATCCTTTATACAGACCTGAATTTGGTTTGTCTTTTGAACCCGACCTTTCCATGTAAATATACTGGTAATGAAACCATTTAGTACCAACATGTTCCATGAAACCGATTGTCTTTTTCTCCTGAAAAGCTTTTAGAAGTATTTCATTCTGACTTTCTACCTCCAACGCATTTTTATTCATACTGAAAGGTGCATCGGCCATCAAAAACAACTCAACATCCTGAATTCCTTCTGTTTCATTTTTAAGTTCAGTCTTTGTCTCCTCAATTGCCAGTACTATATCATCAACCTGCTTGGAATAAGCTCCGATTTCAATAATATATTTTCCATCACGGGTTGTCTGGTATGTATATTTTTTAGGCCGGTGGGTCGAATGTTCAATTGCTATCAGATCTGCTACAAATTCCTGCCGTCTGAAGATTCCCTGAAGATATTCCTTCATCTTATCACCAAGGCTGAAAAGGTTAAAATTGAGATCATGCGTAAAAGTGGTATTTACGATAATTCCATCAGCGGAGATAACGTAGATATCCTCATTTACTGGATCCATGCCTATTTTATTAGCTATAGCCCTTAAATTAAGTTCATTGATATTGTTGGTGTTTGCAAAATAATTATTTACCAGGAGTGAACTGAATTTTTTGAATCTTTCATTTAACTCCCCATCAATCAGATTAAAGGCTATATCCTGGAATTTAAGTATTTTTGTTACTTCGTTAGAGATAAGTTTATTCTTTTCATCAGTACCGGAAACAAGTATAGAGCGCGTCCGCTGAAAATTTATACTTGCAAATACGCCCAAAGCCAACAATGTTGGTAAAGCAATATTGAAAATCAGCTGCCGGAAGATTGTTGTCTTTCTTTTAGCCATTAAATAAAAGATTATTCCTCGTTATTATCTATATATCTTAATATTTCAAAAGATTTTTCAGGGAACTGATAATGATATTCTTCAACAGCACTCAAAGGCAGTATGTAACCTGAAATATTTTCTTTGTCCTTAAATTGATTGTCTGAGCCTGCTATTTGCTTATCAAAATGTATATTTACTCCTGAAACCAGATTTTTATCTGACAGATACCATATTATATAACCTTCAGAAATAGGCTCAAGGTATGAATGTAAATCTTTGACATACTTCATCGTTCCGGCCATTGATAAAAGTTCTTCTTCAGAAATTCCTTTAAAACAATGTGAAAGGAATTTTACCTTTTCGAAAAGCAAATCCATTATGTTTGTTTCTCCGTTCACGATACTATCAAGGCGTCTTTTTATTGATTCAGGAATCCTTAAAGAAGCTGTTTTGTAGAGTTCTCTGCTTGACCTGGCAATAAGTTTTGCAGATTCTTCCTGCATTATTACTTCCGGACTAAATAGCAGGGCAACAACAGATTCTGCCATATCTTCGCCATCAATCTCAGGCAGGTTCCTTAAAGCACATGCCTTTGTCCAAAGGCTGAGAAGATTATAATCACGATTTATTATATTTTCAATGAGTTTGTTATGCTTTGGAATTTCACCCGGGAAAAAGTGATAAAGATTCTTCAGCTTATCCTCATCTGGTAAAACATCTAAAAGAGGAATAAGTTTTGGTTTTATTGAATCCTCAATTACAATGTCTATCATTTCGAGAGCAAAATTGACACTTTCAACAGTCTCTTTTTCAAGGTTTTCCCTAATTTTCGTAACGGATCCTGAATCATAAGTAATAGAAAGAATATTAAAAAGGAATCTGTTCCATCTTGTAATTTCCTTATTTAAAACTTCAAGCAGGAAAGTATCACTGGTTTTTGTCAGACAAATTTTTGCTGATAAATTCCAGGTCATTAAGCCTATAATATCAGAAATGTACTGGTGAAGCCTGTCTTTCTCTTCATCTGTTGGTTTGAAATCACAATCGATAAGGCATTTAAGAGCTACTTCTTTCAATTGTCGTGAATTTGACCAAAGCCGTGAGAAGAGGAAGCCCATACTTTCAGTTGTATTGGCTTTACCTAAAAGTCGCAGAATTGTCTTGCTCGTATTGATGTTACCTGAGGATACCAGATAGAATCTTATCAGATCTTCAACTGATTCGTCCCCAAAAGTCTGAAGGACAGCAGATGCATCCGTTTCAAGTCCTTGAATATTAAGGCATTCACATACTTCGGGTAACATGTCGGACAGTTTGAATTTGCCTATCATGAATATCCCAAGCCTTTTTGATTCTATTGAATTATCACGTAAGAGCCTTAGTATTTCTGTTGTTTGAGGCTGTCTTGTACCAGAAAGAATCTCATTTGCATGGGCTATCCTATCCTCTTCATGTCTTCCAGAGGATAATTGTTTTTCCAAACTTTTAATCATTTCAGCTGATTGCTGACGGATTTCATTATCGAGATCAACAGTAGAAGTGATTTTTTTCAGAACCGGTAACAGGTTGTTGTCATTTTTTAAACCGGAGTGGTCAATTATTCTTTTAATATACCATTTGTTCTTACTGTTTTCCAATACAGAATAGTTACCTGAAATCAGGTTAAAATAGTCAGATCTGAAAGTTCTGTCACCGGAAAACCTGTTTTTTAAAAAGAAATCTTCTATAATCAGACCATCTCCCGATATCCCCTCAATTGAAGTCTCAAGTGCTTTCCGGATTGATTTTCTGTATTCGGAATATAATTTGAAAGCTACAAATATCCAAATTGAAATAATGATGAACAGAACCCATGAAAAATGAATAAGTTTAATAAAACTGAGGATCCCAAGTCCTGCAAGCAAAAGCCCGGATGATAATGCAGCAATCTCATTTACCGTACCATCCATCCCGGATTGTACCTCATATCTTATTTTTTCATCAATAGTCTGATAAATAACTTTAAATGAGGGCGATTCAATTGAGTCTTTCAGCGACTTTGAGAAGAGCCGGCTTAGGGCAAGAAGCATGAAAAATATGAGAAAACCGCTTGTTGATTCCGGAGTATAACCCATCAACATTCCCATTGTAATTGCTATTGCAGTAAAGAAAGCTATCAATATAGGCGAGATTGTTAGACAGGTCTTAAGCCCATAGTTCCTGATAAGATATGAAAATACCAATAATTTTACAAGCAGGGTGAATATCATCATACTACCAGTGAAGATACCAAGAAACCTGGCCATATCTTCCTCGGCCGGATATTGTTCCCTGGTAACTGCCATAAATGAATACTGTACAAAGAATGCGGTCATCACTGAAAGAGCAATGAATATCGCCATTGTTCTTGTATAAGGATCTTCGCGAAAAACAGTAAGTATTGATTTTTTTTCTTTAGTTTTCTCAGCCACTTGTTTACTGATTTCCGCACCTGATTTAAAACTTGGTCTCATCATCACCTGGATGATTGTAGCAACTACTCCACAGGATGAACTTATAAGCAAAATATTATGTGATTCGAATTTAAAAGACAACAATATCGGAATTGTATAACAACTAATAATTATACCGATAATCATACCAACATCAACAAGTCCAAACAACCGTTTCCCCTGCCTGAGAGTAAATAAACGACCGGTAGTCCCCCAGAATCCCAACATTGCCAGAATATTCAGAGGCCCAAACATTATAAATAAACTGAAAATAATCCATTTTGCCGGATTAATGATCAGGGCAACCCAAAGGAGAAGTGTGAGTGAAGTAACCACTATAAGGTTTAAAATAGCAAAGTTCTTAAATTGCATCCTGGTCTGTAACCAGGTATAAAGAGAGGTAAGGATAATTCCGGCGATTCCCGAAACAACGTATCCTCTGGCCATCATTTTTTCGTCAAAAATCGAAAGAAACAAGGAGTGTGCACTGATATCAAATGCTCCAAAAAAGATCCCTAAAAATACCGATTGAGCCAGAAGCTTCGATACAATAGATTCTTCTCCCGACTCAACTCCAAGGAGAGAAAACAACTTGTCTCTCATATAATTTCCCATTACAAATTAAAGCACACTAAAGTAGTATTTTATTTTTAATAGAGAAATTTATTGTATTTATTTTTGAATCTCGATCGTAGGGTAGAATCAGAAGCTGTATAGAAAATCGAAATCCATAAATCGCTAAGGTCGCAAAATATTGAAAAACATGGTTCTGCTTCGCATTCTTTCCAATAGATTGAAGAAGATTATGGTAATACAGGTCGTTTTTTGAAAGTCAGATGTTCAGCTTTTCTTTAACAAGGAATTTTAAGAAATTGACATCAGGATTAAATCCCTCAACTATCAGTTCTGCCCGCATATACCATTTTTCACGGAAAATAAGTTTTTCTTCAATAAATTCGAGCAGTTCCTCTTTGTTAAGATCCTTTAATAACGGCCTTTCATTTGTCTCCTGAGAAAGGCGGCTTCTTAACTGACCAGGCGTAAGTTTAAGATACAGTGTTAATCCCGTCCGAATCATATATTCCATATTATCACCAAAACAAGGTGTTCCCCCGCCTGTTGATATTATAGTATTTTTTTCAGATCCAAGGCTTTTGAGTACTTCCGTTTCAATATTACGGAAATAATCCTCCCCATATTGTGAGAAAATTTCAGAAATTGTTTTCCCCGATTGTTTTTCTATTTTTTTATCGAGATCAATAAATGACCAATCAAGAAGTGAAGCCAGTTTCTTACCCACGGTCGTTTTGCCGCTTCCCATAAAACCAATTATATATACTTTTGGGCTGTTGAGCATCACAACTCAAGCTTCATCTGTGCCGGGTCTTCATGGATGTGAGGATGCTGTTGTTCAGGTTCTTCTGCTTCTTCAACTATAGGAGCAGCCTCTTTGATCACAATAGGTTCAATTTCCTGGATATTCTCAACCATATAGCTCGTAATCCTCTTCCCTTTGGCTTTGTAACTCTTTACTCCAATAAATTCAGCCACCTCAATAATCTCATTCCCCCTATCCTTATTTTTGCCTCCAAAACTAATTTCGAACCGGGGGTACTCCACCTCTGTGAGACTTATAAGTTTTGATTCAGGGTCTTCATTAATAAAACATTGAAGTTTTTCAGACTCCTCAATTATGAATCGCTTAACATAATAAAACTTCTGCTC
>Ga0182021_10008978_pt1 | contig 11831 bp, 9 predicted proteins | sample 612E3MmetaG_FD_120493 | JGI IMG/M metagenome (GOLD analysis project Ga0182021, IMG submission 120493) | Permafrost microbial communities from Stordalen Mire, Sweden - 612E3M metaG (Illumina Assembly) | ecosystem: Environmental > Terrestrial > Soil > Wetlands > Permafrost | place: Sweden...
CCCCCCTACGCCGCCGCGCGGCCATCGCGGATGCTCTGGCCGTCCTCCGTCACTGGTGGTAGTAGCCTGTCGGGCCGCTGCCTCCAGCCGCCCAGCCGCAGGTCTCGTTCACGGTGATGCCAAGTGCCATGCCACCACCGCTGATGCTCGCATACCAGCCGCCGGCCACGTTGTTCTCGCCGCCGGAGACGCTGCTCCACCAGGCGCTGGCCGTGTTGTGCTGCCCGCCGCTCACGCTGGCGTCGTTTGTCGTGGCCTGATTGGAGGTGCCGCCGGTGACGGTCGCGTCGATCCCGCTGACGGTGTTCGCATCGCCGGCCACCAGGCAACCGCTGCTCGTGAAGTTGTTCTGGTCACCGACCACCAGGTTGTTTGAGCCGCTGCGGTATGGCGAGGGCAGCGTGCTCGGGGCGCTGTCCCAGCCGACGATCAGGTTGCCGAGGCCGCTGCTGTCGTACTCGTTGGTCGTGCTACGCACAAGTAGGTTGCAACCCTGGAAGACGATGTTGGGGCCGGTGACACCGTTCAGTGCGGCCGTGGTGACGCTGACGTAGGGCGCCAGTGCCAGCACCGGGGCAGCGCTTGTCAAGCTCGCCTGCAGGCCGGCGATCGTCTGCTTGGCGGAGGAGAGGTCGCTCGAGAGGGTGCTGATGGTGGCCGCCTGACTGGTGCTCAGCGTCTTCAGGCTGCTGACCTGCTTCTGCAGGGCCGTCAGCGACTTGGCGAGGCTCTTCAGGGTCGGCGTCTTCGACTTGGCGAGGGCCGTGCCACTCAGGGCGAACAGCACCAGGCAGGCAAGAAGACTGCAGAGCATGAGCTTGCGCATGGTATCCCCCAACGATACGAAGAGGGCCGGGGGAAGCCGAAGGCACTCCCGACCTCGAACGAGCCGAGTATACCGGTCACTCAATGACGCCAATAGTGACGCCAAGAGAGTTGTGGCGCGTGGCGCGTGGCGCGGGCCGGCTGTGGCTGCCCCACCTCCCATGCCCGCTTCATGGTCTGCGTGTTGCTGCGTGCTGCCGGGTCGCTTCTGGTGACGTCCGGTCGCGTCGGCAAAATGTTGGCATCTGAGGCAAGATCGCGGAGTAGAAGACTCCTGATAGCAAACAGAAATCGCCATATGCAGGAGAAATGGTGCCGAAGGAGGGAATTGAACCCTCACCCCCCTCACGGAGGACCGGATTTTGAGTGAGGCCGTCCGGGAATTCGTTCCCGAATTTACTGCATTATGCTGCAGTATTGAAATGCTGGCACGAGACAAGACTGTGGCCCGTTGCAGGACTTTCCCTGTGCAGAAGACTGCAGCAGGGGTGCTTTACTGCAGTATGTGATTTACTTCGTAGAAGGGCCCAATTGGGGCGCCAGGGGAAGCTGGAAGGCGAGAAGAGCGGTCGGATGTCGGCTGCCCGGCGGCGGCGTACCTGGCGCTGGCTGGCGTCCCTCGTGTGAAGGAACGCCACTGGCAAGCCCCACAGAGCCACGGATTGCGCCTCAGGTTTAGCCTCCTTTCCAGGCTCTTTCGCATCTAAGGCAACGCTGCGCCAACTCCGCCAGTGCCTGTCAGGCACGCCAGTCTCAGGCTCGCGAGGTAACGCGAAATGCACGGTTGCGACGCCTTCGTGCCGCCTCGGGGGCGTCTCTGTGCCTGATCCGCGCGCTAGACGGCCACGGCTTCGTTGGGCGAGCAGCTCGGGCACGGGTCAGTGGGTCCTGGTGGCGGCTGGTGCTGCTCGAGGAGGGGCATATTGTGCAGTATTGTGCAGTATAGGGGGTACCCCGGCGCCAGCGATTGTGCTGTTCTGCAGGAGTTTTGCCGTCGCAAAGGGCCAAAACCACTGCACAATAACGGCCCCTTTGGCGCAGCAAGTGCGCCAAAGTGAGTCTAGTTGAGCCCCAGAGTGGCCGATCTCGACGCTATCTCGGCACATGCGAAGATCTTCGCAGGAAGGACCAGATCGGGCGAGCTAGAGGGTCAGGGTGCAACCATCCCGGTTCACGCCACCTCACGCCGATACCCGCGTATCACTCACGCGATGCATCTGTCCGCGTCGATCGACTCGGTGGGTAGATCCACGAGTATCACCGAATAGCAGCGTGAATCGGGATAAACGCACCCCTCAGGCTGGTCGCCTCTGAACTGAATGGCTGGTGTGGTCACCGCAACCGGCGAGAGTAAGAGCTCAATGTGACCGCAGGAACCGCCGGGGAATCGAAGCGTCGGGTCAGAAGCAGTGACTCACTTGCCCCGCCATCAAGCGCGCGAACGCGGGGGAAAGCACCACAAAGGCGCGGCGCTCAGGCTTCTTCCGAGCGCCGCGCCGTGGTCACTCAGCCAAAGAGTCCAGTCAGGAACTGTGCTTCTGGATCCCCCTGGCCGTCGTCGTCTGCGAGCCGTCCGACAGATGTCTTAGCTGGTGCGGCAGCTGTCCTGCTCGCAGCGCCACAAGAGAAACTTGCGATACTTCTCGAGGTCGGCATCAAGGCGCGCCTGCGCCTTGGCGATCTCATCGTTCGGTTCGCCGTGGCCGTGCGGTGTGTACTTGAGCTCGACCAATACTTTGACGAGCCTGTCGCCCTCGGTCTCGAACTTGACGGTGCCCGAATCTGCATCGGTGTCGGTTATTGGGGTCGAGTCATCGGCGAATCCCTGTGCCAAGCTCCCATAGAGAGAGCGCCAGACGAACTCACTCCACTCCTTGTCGGCGTACTTGACCGGCACGTCCGCCTCGATCGAACTGCTCAGAACAGCCATGATCTCTCCCTCACTATCGGATCCTCGAACGCTCCGAGATCCTTCGTCGAGTGTACCCGCCGCGGCACGACGCAAAATATCGCCGTTGGGATTTTGCTGCTCGCGCCGATCCTTGAGCCATGACACGTCCAGCACGCACTCGTGACTTCGGCGCTCGGGTCCTGGGGTGGTCGTTCGTGGCAATGGCCAACGCCACAAGCGAACCACCATAGCAATGCGGATCGACACTACCTTGGAGCGTCTCCGGGCGTCCGAGACATGCGACCGTCTCTGTGACCTTTCTCCGAATCAGGCAGAAGGTGCCGGGCGCCCTACTTCTTCTGCGCGAAAGCCCACATCGTCTCTTCGACTCGGCGGCGCAGCCAGCGCTCGTCGATCTCGGAGGGGTAGGCGAAGATGACCTTGTTCTCCTTGGTCCAGTCCTTGCCTTCACCCGGGGCGTCCAGGCACTGGAAGAGTTCTGACCCAGGGAGCGACATCGGCATGTTGAAGGAGATCTCGTCTAAGGGCAGTGTCAGGGGCCAGCTTGAACGTGAGGGCTACCGCGCAGCTCGCGGGGCTCACAGCAAAGCGTCGACCCTTCGCCAAGGCACCGAGTGCCTTCTCATGGATTGGTTCGCACGAGCCTCTGTCCCGGCCGGCCATGTCTGCGACGAAGGCGCTGGCGCGTAAACGACACACACCGGTTTGCTCCGCAGGTGGGAAGGACAGGGTCGTACCGGTTTAAGAGACTCCAGAGCGGGTCTCTGAGGACGTATCCGACCGGAGGTGTCCATGCTGCGCGGTCTCGACCATATTCTCGGCTATGCCGTCTTTACGACCGACGGAGCTCTGGGAAGTCTTCAGGACCTCTACTACGATGACCGTTCCTTTACGGTACGCTACCTCATCGTCGCCGACGTGGATGAAGAAGGTTCGGCACGGCTTGTCTCGCCGATCGCGGTGGAGCGAATGACTGATGAGCCGCAGCGGATCTACTTGAGCCTCGACCGGGAGCGCCTCTTGGGGGCTCCCGATATCGGTCGAGAGAGACCGGTCTCGCTGCAGGCGGAGATGGACTACCACGACCACTTCGGCTGGCCCTACTACTGGCAGGGCGCCTACGCAGGCTTCTACCCATTGGGCCCGCAGCCCATCCCCGCTTCTCCCGCCCCGCCACCGCGCGCCAGCGAGGGGACCGAGGCAAGCCATCATCTGCGGAGCGCGAATGAGACCAAGGGCTACCACGTTCAGGCGCTCGACGGCGAGATCGGCCACATCGAGGACTTCGTCGTCGATGAGCACTCCTGGCACATCGTCACGGTGGTGATCGACACCCGCAACTGGTGGTCCGGCAAGAAGGTGGCACTGCCCGCCGAGGAGTTCACCCGCATAGACTGGGAAGCGCAGCTCGTGTTGGTCGCTGAGACTCGCGAGCAGGTCCAGCAGACGCGCGAGTTCGACGCCAGTGTACTGATGCGCAGCGAGTGAACAGCGAGGGGGCTGCCGACCATTGCCGGCGGGCCGGCTTCTGTCCTTCGAGTAGATGAAGTCATCGGGCACGGCTGAACGCTAGCGGCATCAGGTCTGGCGGTTCAGAGAGACCGGAGAGGGGCGAAGCACCGGACCGATTCTAGCGTCTGATCTTCGAGGTCGCTTCGGCCAGGCGCGTCTCGGTTCCGAGATGGCCCGCGCGCTCGACTGCCGAATCTGGCAGCTACCACCAAGCTACCGCCACCTCCGACAAGGAAGCGCCGCGATCCTCGCGGCGCTCCGGCATCGATCAACGTCGGCATGCCCACCCGCACTCCCCCGAATGGGTAGGAAGAGGCGTCGGCCGCCGCCGGGCGGCCAGCACCACAGAGGAGTGGTTGTCCATGAGTGATCGTAGCAACCGCGTGCGCCAGCTTCTCGCTGCGGGCCAGAGCGTCTGGTTGGACTTCATCAGCCGCGATCTGATCGGCAGCGGCCAGTTGGCGCAGCTCATCGAGAAGGATGGGCTGCGGGGCATGACGTCCAACCCATCGATCTTCGAAAAGGCGGTGAGTTCCGGTAACGCATACGACGATGAGATCGTCGCGCTTGCTCGCCAGGGCCTCGACGCCGGGCATATCTTCGATCGCTTGGCAGTCGCCGACGTCAGCGCCGCCTGCCACGAGTTCAACCGCGTCTACGAGCAGACCGGCGGCGCCGACGGCTTCGTCAGCATCGAGGTCTCACCTCGCCTGGCCAGGGAGACCGAGAAGACGCTGACGGAGGCCCATAGACTCGCCACGGCCGTCGCCTGTCCGAATGTGATGGTCAAGATCCCGGCCACCAAGGAGGGCATCCCCGCCGTCCGCAGGGCCCTGGCAGACGGCTTGAACATCAACATCACCCTGATGTTCTCGCTGGCGGACTACGAGGCGGTAGCGGAGGCATATCTCCAGGCGCTGGAGGAGCGCGTCGCGGGCGGCAAGCCGATCGAGAACATCCATTCGGTGGCCAGCTTCTTCGTCTCCCGCATCGACACGCTGGTGGACTCGTGGCTGGAGGAGAAGGCCAAGGAGTCAGGGCCGCGCGCCGGGCGGATCCTCGATCTGCGGGGAAAGCTCGCGGTGGCGAACTCCCGCCTGGCGTACGAGCGGTTTGCGCAGATCCTGTCGTCTGACCGCTGGACAGCGCTGGCAGACAGGGGCGCCACCGTGCAGCGCCTGCTGTGGGCCAGCACGAGCACCAAGAACCCCTCCTACGACGACCTGTTGTACGTGGACACCCTGATCGGCCCGCATACCGTGAACACGCTGCCCGAGGCGACCTTCGCTGCGTTCAACGATCACGGCACCGTGGCGCGTACCATCGACGACGACCTGGACGGCGCGCGCGCTCACATGCAGGCCTTGGCAGACGCCGGTATCGACGTGAGTGCCGCCGCCGCCGAACTGCAGGTCGACGGCGTGGACCTGTTCGTCAAGTCGTTCGACCACGTTGTCGGCATCGTCGAGCAGCGCCGCGCGACGCTCGTCGCCCGATGAGCGCGGCGCTGGATCTCTCTCAGGCTGCGCACGAGCGGACGCGCACGACGCTCGAGGAGCTTGCCGAGCGCCGGGCGGTGGCGGCGCGCCTGTGAGAGCGCGACGCCACCCTATGGAAGAGCGAGCCCGACCACGTCAGGACCATCGAGGGCGCACTCGGCCGCCTGACGGTCAGCGGCGACATGCGCTTCGAGCTGGCGGGCTTCGTCGAGGAGGTGCGCCAGGACGGCTAGGCGATCGGCGCTCGAGCAAGCTCGCCCTTCTCATGCCTATGGGCTCCGCCCTTACGAACGCGGCCCCGAGCCTCGCACGGCCCTCCGGCCCGCCCGTCGTGGCCGAATGGATGACTGGAAAGCTTCCGCTCACGCCCCGACCGACCGTCAATCAGCAGGGGAGGCTTGACCGTCCGTGCTCCATGACTTTGACGTGGCCCGCCCCTGCATGGATGAGGGGACGCGGCCTGCCGCGGCGCCTCGTCGCAGACGCACCTGGCCCAAAGAAGGAGCGATAAACCGTGACTACGCAAACCCTGAGCCCGGAACTGCTCCACAAGATGGATGCCTACTGGCGCGCCGCCAACTATCTCTCGGTCGGCCAGATCTACCTGTACGACAATCCGCTGCTGAAGCAGCCGCTGAAACTGTCGCACGTGAAGCCGCTGATCGTCGGGCATTGGGGCACAACGCCGGGCCAGAACTTCATCTATGTGCACCTAAACCGGGTCATCAAGAAGTATGACCTGGACATGTTCTACATCGCCGGACCCGGTCACGGCGGGCCGGCACTGGTGGCCAATACGTACCTCGAGGGCAGCTACAGTGAGGTCTATCCAGATATCAGCCAGGACGAAGGCGGGCTCAAGAAACTCTTTACCCAGTTCTCGTTTCCCGGCGGGATTTCGAGCCATGTTGCGCCGACGACTCCAGGGTCGATCCACGAAGGTGGCGAGTTAGGCTACTCACTCAGCCATGCTTTCGGGGCCGCATTCGACAATCCCAATCTGATCGTCGCCTGTGTGATCGGCGACGGCGAAGCAGAGACGGGTCCTTTAGCCACCGCATGGCAGTCCAACAAGTTTCTCAACTCGATTAGCGACGGAGCCGTACTGCCGATCTTGCACCTCAACGGCTACAAGATCAGCAACCCCACCGTTCTGGCTCGCATCGAGCATGAGGAGTTGGAGCAGTTCCTACGAGGCTGTGGCTGGGAGCCCCACTTTGTCGAAGGTGACGAGCCGCAGGAGATGCATCAACTCATGGCCGGCACCCTGGACGAGGCCATCGAGGGCATCCGCCAGATCCAGGGCGATGCACGCCGTAGCGGCGACACCACCCGGCGGCACTGGCCGCTGATCGTCCTCAGATCGCCCAAGGGCTGGACGGGCCCGAAAGTCGTGGATGGTCTGCCCGTTGAGGGCACCTTCCGGGCCCATCAGGTGCCGCTCCTGGTGGATTCTGAACACCCCGATCACCTCGCCCAGCTGGAGCGCTGGATGAAGAGCTACAAGGCAGAAGAGCTCTTCGATGAGGACGGCCGACTGCTGCCAGAGTTGGCCGCGCTGGCACCCAAGGGCGACCGGCGGATGGGTGCCAATCCGCACACCAACGGCGGCCTGCTGCTGCGTGACCTGCGGATGCCGGACTTCCGCGCGCATGCCGTGGATGTGCCCTCGCCCGGCGCCGTTGCCGCCCAAGACACGCTCGTGCTGGGTAGCTTCCTGCGTGACGTGGCGACGCTCAATGAGGGTCAGCGGAACTTCCGGATCTTCGGTCCCGATGAGACGCTCTCGAATCTCTTAGGCGCGGTCTTCGAAACGACCAACCGCCAGTGGGATGCCCGAACACTGGCGGGTGATGAATTCCTCGCGCCCGCCGGACGGGTGCTCGACTCGATGCTCAGCGAGCACCAGTGCGAGGGCTGGCTGGAAGGCTATCTGCTCACCGGACGTCACGGGTTGTTTAACTGCTACGAGGCCTTCATTCACATCATCGACTCGATGTTCAACCAACACGCCAAGTGGCTGAAAGTCACAGCGCAACTGCCTTGGCGACGCAACATCGCCTCGCTGAACTATCTGCTCGCCTCCCACGTCTGGCAGCAGGATCACAACGGCTTCACCCACCAAGATCCCGGTTTCCTCGACCACGTCGTCAACAAGAAAGCCGATATCGTCCGTGTCTACCTGCCGCCCGACGCCAACTGCCTCTTGACGGTCTTTGATCACTGCCTGCGCAGCCGGCACTATGTGAATGTCGTCGTTGCCGGCAAGCATGCGCTGCCCCAATGGCTGACCATGCAAGCGGCGGTCGTGCACTGCACCGAGGGAATCGGCATCTGGCAATGGGCAAGTAACGACCAGGGAGCCGAGCCGGATGTCGTCATGGCCTGTTGCGGAGACACGCCCACGCTGGAGATCTTGGCAGCTGTTTCGATCCTTCGCAGAGAGCTGCCGGAGCTGAAGATCCGGGTCGTCAATGTCGTTGATCTCATGAAGCTGGAGCCCAGCAGCGAACACCCGCACGGGCTCAGCGAGGAGGATTACGACTCGCTCTTTACGCGAGACAAGCACATCATCTTTGGCTTTCATGGATACCCCTGGCTGATCCACCGGCTGACCTATAGCCGGACCAACCGCAACCTGCACGTGCGCGGCTACAACGAAGAGGGCACGATCACGACGGCCTTCGACATCAGGGTGCAGAACCGCCTGGACCGGTTCCATTTGGTGCAAGACGTGATCGATCGGCTGCCGCAGCTGGGGGCCAAGGGCGACTACCTCAAGCAGACGGTGCAGGACAAGCTCGTCGAGCACAAGCAGTACATCGACAAGCACGGCCAGGACATGCCGGAGATCCGCAACTGGAAGTGGGGTGACCCCCAGTGAAGGCGCAGAGCCTCATCGACAGCGCGAGGACGCTGGTCGCGAACGACGAAGGCCTTCGCACGATAGATGAAAGTACTCCACGCGCAACAAGCGATTCGCCAGTTTGGGGATTGCCCGCAACCAGGAGGCCGGGCGTGCCTATCGGGAGGTGATCGTGACCGCGCCCGGTCTCGATGAGTGCATCCGTAGCGTCATCCTCTACGACAAGACGATCCACCCGCAGACGAAGGGTGGCACTCCCTTCGTCAAGGTCGTCACCGATGCGGGCATTATCGGACGAGGTTGCCGTGGCCCCGCCGGAGGTTGCAGACGCAGCGGCGCTGGGCCGCACGTTGCGGCGCACGAAGGGTGCGAGTGGCCCTCCCTTCAAGGTGGCGAAATTGGAAGCCGAGAGGAGAGACAAACCCCATGAGCGAGACCACGGAGTACGACATTGGCAGCGAAGTCGCCTGCAGCGACGGCGTCTGCGGTGACCTAAGACGCGTGGTGGTTGATCCTGTCGCCCGCGCCCTCACCCATCTCGTCGTCGAACCGAGACATGGGCCGGGCAGCGGGCATCTCGTACCGATCGACCTGGTGGCTTCGACGACAGAGGGGATCCAGCTACGCTGCACCAAGTCTGAGTTCGAAGCGCTCGAGGACGCCGAAGAGACACAGTTCCTGCCGGGAGCAAGTGGAGAGTGGGGCTACGGGCAGGAGCACATGCTCTCCTGGCCTTACTCCCTTGGTATGGGCGGCATGGGCATGGGCATGGGCATGAGTGCTGGTTCCCAAGCGACCATGGATGCTGGTCCCCAAGCGACCACCTATGACCGCGTACCGGTGGGCGAAGTGGAGGTGCGCCGCGGCGAGCACGTCCATGCCACCGATGGCGCTATCGGGCGGGTCCAGGGACTGGTCATCGATCCAAGCGATCATCATGTGACACATGTCCTGCTCGCCGAGGGCCATCTCTGGGGCCAAAAGCGGGTCGCCATTCCGATCAGTGCCGTGACAGGCGTCGAGGACGGCGTCCGGCTCAACCTCAGCAAGGACGAGGTGCGCGACCTGCCAGCGGTCGACCTCGACGAGCCCGAATGATTTCGGCACGGCCATCTTGAAGGGACGAAGCGCCGCCTCGGCTGTCGTTCCGGGCATTGCGATATTGTCGGGTGGGCAATCCACTGTACGGCCTCGGCCCGGTCGAACGCCTTGAACGGGACACACCAGCAGCTTGTGCCTTGGACGGCGCCCTTCTCGTTCGATCGAGCGATCCACCTGCCGGACATTGGCAACACGGCAGGGCCGGGACGCTCGCGGGTGGACGGCTCAGAAGGCTCTGTTTCATCGAGCCAGCTGCAATCAGGCTGCTCGCTGCGGCGAATACACCGTCGCCATGGAAGAGGTTTGAGCATGAAGCAGGTAGCGCGCAAGTCAGGAAACTCGGGCCATGGTGACGGCGGAGACGCAGCCAGCCGAGAGCCGCATTCCAAGGCTCCCGAATCGTGATCCCGAGATCTAGGAGTGGACCTGGCCCGGTGACTGACGCAAGTGGAAGCGCAGCAGCCCGGGCCGACGTGGGCGCAGCCGGCGGGCTGCGCGTGCTCGTGGTCAACGCGGGGTCCAGCAGCCTCAAGCTCCGGCTGCTCGATGGCGCCGATCAGGTCGCAGGCTCGGTCGACCTGCCAGCGCCCCGTGGTATTGCCGAGAGGGAGGTCGTCCATCGTGCACTCGAGGGCCTCGGTCCGCCGGACGCGGTCGGCCACCGCATCGTGCACGGCGGCAGCGAGTTCCTCGGTCCGGTCCGGGTCACCGATGAGGTCGTGCGTCGGTTTGAGGCGCTCAGCGACTTGGCGCCGCTCCATCAGCCCAAGTCGCTGGCGGCGCTGGCTGCGGTGAGCGCCGCCCTGCCCGGCGTGCCCGCGGTAGCCTGCTTCGACACCGCCTTTCACGCCGGCATCCCCGCCGCAGCCTCGACCTACGCCCTGCCCCGGGAGTGGCGCAAGCGCTGGGACCTGCGACGCTTCGGCTTCCACGGCCTCTCTCACGGCTACGTGGCGCGCCGCGTGAGCCAGTTGGCCGGCCGGCCGGCGGCCGCGGGTCTGCGCCTGGTGAGCTGCCATCTCGGCGCCGGCGCGTCGCTGGCCGCTATCCAGGACGGGCGTTCGGTGGATACCACGATGGGCTTCACGCCACTCGAAGGCCTCGTCATGGCGACTCGTTCGGGCAGCGTCGACCCGGGCCTCGTCCTCTGGCTCGAAGAGCACGTCGGCATGCTGCCGGCCGAACTGGCGACAGCCCTGGAGTATCGCGGCGGACTGCTCGGGCTTGCCGGCCGGTCCGACATGCGCGCCGTGCTGGCCGCGGAGGAGCAAGGCGACAGCGAGGCGGCTCTGGCCGTCGCCGTCTACCTGCACCGCCTGCGCGCCGCCATCGCCGCCATGGCGGCCGCCATGGGCGGCCTGGACGCCTTGGCCTTCACCGGCGGCGTCGGTGAGAACTCGGCGCCCATCAGGCAGCGCGCAGCGCAGGACCTGGCCTTTCTGAGTGTGGGCGTCGATGAAGAGTTGAACGTGCGCAGCGGCGACCGTGAGATCACTGCCGCGGGAGCACACGTCCGCACCTTCGTCTGCGAGGCGCGTGAGGACCTGCAGATCGCAGCCGAGGTGCGTGCCGTACTAAGCGACTTGCCTGCGCCATCTCCGTAACGCCCTGGGTGGCCCCGCACTGTCGCGATGGCACAAACATGAGCATCACAATGAGCACCTCGCAACCCACTAAATCGGCCACATACGAAGGCGGGTGAGCAGTCCCTATGGCGTCTCAGAGTAACCAGCCCCAGGCTGGCGTGTCGAAGCCAGGATCGCATGCCGCTGCGAAGGACGACCTGAAGACCCTTCCCCTGGTCGACGTGGAGAAGAGACTGGGGACCTCGCCGGACGGCCTCAGCCAAGCCGAGGCCGAGAAGCGCCTGACCCAGTACGGGCCCAACGAGATCGCGGAGAAGAAGGCCAATCAGCTCCTGAAACTGCTGACCTACTTCTGGGGTCCCATCCCCTGGATGATCGAAGCCGCCGTGGTCCTCTCCGGCGTACTGCGCCACTGGCCGGACTTCTGCATCATCCTCGTCCTGCTGCTTGCCAACGCCGGAATCGGGTTCTGGGAGGAACACCAGGCAGGCAAGGCGATCGACGCTCTGAAGGCCGAGCTGGCGATCAAG
>Ga0182021_10008981_pt1 | contig 11830 bp, 14 predicted proteins | sample 612E3MmetaG_FD_120493 | JGI IMG/M metagenome (GOLD analysis project Ga0182021, IMG submission 120493) | Permafrost microbial communities from Stordalen Mire, Sweden - 612E3M metaG (Illumina Assembly) | ecosystem: Environmental > Terrestrial > Soil > Wetlands > Permafrost | place: Sweden...
AATTCGTCCTTACTAAAATCAGGCCAAAGTAACTCCGTAAAATATAATTCTGTGTAGGCAAGTTGCCACAGAAGAAAATTACTTACCCTCAATTCGCCACTGGTTCTGATCAAAAGCTCAGGATCAGGGATACCAAAAGTAGTTAGATACTTCTCGAAATCATCTTCCATAATTGCCTCTGGTTCAATAAGATCGTTTTTTACATCGGATGCCAGTTTTCTGGCTGCATTCAGTATCTCCCATCGCGAGCTATAGCTAAGTGCTATAATAAGTGTAAGTCCATCTGCTTTTGAAGTCAGTTCAATTGTTTCGAATAATCTTTCCCTGACATCTTCAGCAAGCCTGTTAACATCTCCAATGGCTTTCAGTCTGATATTATTCCTGATAAGTGTATCCGTTTCATTATTCAGAGATTGTACCATTATTCCCATCAGGGCTGAAATCTCATCATCTGGTCTTCCCCAGTTTTCGGTTGAAAAAGCATACAGGGTAAGATACTTAAGTCCTAATTCAGCTGCACATTCAATAACTTCACGTACTGTTTTCACCCCCTGTTGATGTCCGAAAATTCTGTCTTTGCCCCGCTGTCTTGCCCATCGTCCATTACCATCCATTATTATTGCGATATGAACTGGAAGTCTGAGAGTATCTATCTTGTTTTTCAATGTCATAGCTCAATGTTTTTTTCTGGTATCAACATCATTAAAAGCAGGGCATCCGGCCAGCCTGTTATAGATTTTCCAGGTAAATGAAAACCCTGCAAAAGAATACCAGTCGTTATTGTGATACCATGAATAATCTGACGGCGCAATGAAATCTTTTAAGCCGTCAAAGTTATCATAAAAAGTTTTACGAAAACCATATTCCACTTCCAACCCAAGATTTTTATATATATTGATTTTAAAACCAAGGGAAAATGGGATAACCGGCTGATAAGTAAAAACCACAGTATTGATAAAAACAATACCTGCACCGGCAGCAATATAGGGAGTACCGTTCCACCTTTTACCCTGCGTTGAATAGGGGAAGAAGTTAAATTCAAATTGCGTGGACCATTCACTCACTGTACCGGAAAAAGATACTGTTTGCGATTTTTGAAAGGAGAAACCGCTTGCCATCAATCCTCCCACTAAAAAGCTTGTTCTGATAGCCTGGCGGGGATTAAGATTATATCTGTAAAAAAAACCTCCGGCCGGAAGTGGAGAATACATGAGCCTGCTGGGATTAAGATCTCCTATATATGACGAGACGCCTGCAAATACTCCATAATCAGCATTCCTCTGACCGGCTAATGGCAAAGAGAATATCCCAATCAAAAAAAACCAAAATATTTTTTTCATTAAAAAAGGAACCAGTTCACTATCTTTTTTTACTTAAAAATGCAGGCACTCCGTTGTCATTTGTCTTAATTTTGTAAGTAAAAGTAACGTTCAAAAAATAATAAACGTCATTTGAACTGGAATGTTGTGAAGTGTAGGCATCAAGATAGTCGGAAAATGAATATCTTCCACCTATCTCTAATCCGAGATTATATTCTGGTTTAAAGAGGATGTTCAGACCTAACCCGACAGGAATAACTCCGGTAAAGCCACTGTTTGTCATCCCCACTGCTGCAAGTTTTTCGTTACGATTCACATTGAATAGCAGGCCTCCTACCCCCGTAAAAGCATAAAATTCCAGGGATGATAAAATACTGCCAGATGAGCTACTTCTTCCTTCGTTAAACAAATAGCTTTCTCCAAGTTTGCTTTTAATAAAATAATATTCAGCCAATACAGTGGGTTCAAGAATTGTGGTCTTCGCTTCAAATCCCCTCAACTCATTTGATCCCCTGGCATCTGTTGCATTTAGCATTCCTGATGCCAGGTTTAATCTGACATTAAGGTCTCTGAGAATTCTATATTTCACACCTAATTCAAAATTAAACCGGGTTTGTTGAAAGCTGAAATCCTTAAAACCAAGAATATTCTCACTTTTGGAATAACCTCCGATATCTCCGAAAAACTGTGTAGTCCCAAGACCGGCGAGAAGCTCAACACGTTGTCTGTGCCAGAGTTCCTGACTCAGAGTTATCTGTGCAATTATACAAAACATTATAATAACGACCAGGGTGCGTTTCATAATTATAATTGTTTAAATTACTGATACAAATATAATAATCTATTCCTAATTTCTTTTATCTGCCCCCCACATTAGCTTATTCCTGAGTGTACTGTAAAAGTCCTTGCCAATAAGCATAACAGTCTTAAGTTTATCAGGTGCCTGAACAATATGGATATCCTGGCCAAATGGAACTCTTTTTGATCTGAAATCGCATGTTGCAAGATATTCGTCACTGCGCCCTTCAACTACCATCCTGAGTTTACTGCTACCGGTCAAGACAATAGGCCTGATGGTCAGATTATGAGGTGAAATTGGTGAAATAATTATACTTTCATCCTCCGGAGATAAGATTGGTCCGCCAACACTCAGATTGTAGGCGGTAGAACCGGTTGCAGTTGAGACTATCAGCCCATCAGCCCAGTAGGTATTCAGATAAGTGTCATCTACAAATACACTGATGGTTATCATACTCAGGTCAGCCTTTTGAATTGTTATTTCATTCAATGCCACCGGAGCTGAACCGTTAAAGAGATTGGAGGGTTCGGTTATTTCAAGAAGAGACCTTTCAATTATTTCATAATCACCGTTAAACAATAGGTTAAGCGAATGATTGATATCCTCTTCGGATATATTTGCCAGAAAGCCCAGCCGTCCGGTATTGACACCTGCGACGGGAATTCCAAGATCTTTAACCTTAAGCACCGTTTCAAGGAAGGTCCCATCCCCACCGACGCTTAAGACAAGGTCAGGCATGTCCGGTAGTGAACTCAGATCGTTAAATTTTTCTATAAGTGATCCTCCCGGACAAATACTTGTTTCATCCGACATTTCATTGAGCTGAATTTTCACCCCTTTACTGCAGAACTCCTTTACAAGCCTGAGAATCATCCCCCTGGTTCTGGGACTATTCTCCTGGTTGTAGATAGCTACTCTTTCAAGCATATAATGATCAGATATTTAGGTATTTCATGAACATATCAAACCTTTCTGAATAAAATCGGTCCATAGCATCATCAGTTGTGACCCAGGTCTTAACTTCATAATTAAATCTTTCAAAGGTCCTTATGACTGAAGTCAGTTCACCGGAGTTGACCTTTAATGTAACTTCCAGCCTGGTTGAGTCAGGAGGTGATGTTATATACATACTTAACACCTTGATATTATTGCTCTCAATTATCTGAGCAATCTGTGACAATGAATAATCCCTTTCAAGAAGCTCCAGCACAATTATTCCACCTGGCTGGTCCATCGAGGAAATTCCGGCTATATGCCGGATCAGATCATTTGTTGTTATTGAGCCCTTATAGTGGTTGTGTTCATCAAGAACAGGAATTACAGTAAGCTTTAGTTTTGATGCAAGCCCGATTACCTCAAAAAGGTGCTGATCTGTAGTAACATAAGGCTTAAAAAGTGTAAGAGTATGATTCCCAATAGGTTCCTCAGGCTGATTCATATCATAAATATCTGCATCAGAAATTAGTCCCAAAAAATCCTGATTATTAATTATTGGCAGATGTGAAATTCTGAATATCTCCATCCAATTAAGGGCCGTTTGCCCTGTATCCGAAGTTTTCAAAGACGGTATAATTTCCGATATCAGATCTTTTGCAACCATGCGACAATAAAAAGGTTTATAATTTTCAACTAAAATAAGAAAAAAAACTGCAGTTGTTGTAATTTTGCCTCACAAATTAGATCTTAAACATAAATACACTCTCAGAAATGACTAAACTCAGTGTTAACATAAACAAGATCGCAACCATTAGAAATGCAAGGGGTGGAAATATCCCTGATGTTAAACTGGCAGCCATAAACTGTCAGCTTTTTGGTGCTGACGGAATAACTGTTCATCCCCGGCCCGATGAAAGGCACATCAGATTTAAAGATCTTTTTGATATAAGACCTGTCATCACTACTGAATTTAATATAGAAGGTTACCCATCGGAAGACTTCATAAAGCTCGTAACCTCAGTAAAACCTCATCAGGTTACGCTTGTACCTGATCCTCCGGATGCTGTTACTTCAAATGCTGGATGGGATACGTTGAAAAACAGATCATTCCTTACAGAAATTGTTGCACGGTTCAAAGAAAATGGCATCAGAACTTCAATTTTTGTTGATACTAATCCGGTCAATATAGAGAATGCCGCTCTCATAGCCACAGACAGAGTTGAATTGTATACTGAACCCTTTGCACATGACTTCAATTTTAATCCGGAATTAGCCATACAACCTTTCATAAATGCAGCTTTAATTGCAAGAGATTCAGGCCTTGGTCTTAATGCGGGTCATGATCTGAACCGCATTAATCTACGATTTTTTCATATTCATATTCCATGGTTGAATGAGGTTTCCATTGGCCATGCACTTATTTCTGATGCGCTCTATTTTGGTCTGGAAAATACAATTCAGATGTACAAAAGAGAGTTGGCAGATCAATTCTGATAATGAAACTATTTTTCAGGAAATACGGAATCGGGCCTCCTCTGTTCATTTTACATGGCCTGTACGGTTCATCTGATAACTGGGTAACAATAGCAAGAAATTTAGCGACCAGTTTTACTGTTTTTCTTCCGGATCTTCGAAATCATGGACAGTCGCCCCATAGTGAAAAGCATGATTATGATTCCATGAGTCAGGATCTTTTTGAACTTATCCTGGAGCTAAAGATCCAAAAAATCTTCCTTGCTGGTCATAGCATGGGAGGGAAAGTTGCTGTAAATTTTGCTATGAAATGGCCGGAAAAGATTAATTCTCTGATAATTATAGATATATCTCCATTCAGGTCTTCAGACCCGGAAAGAAAATTTTACAAAGAACATAAAGGTATTCTTGAATCAATTTTATCGGCCGATAGCTCCAAAATAGGATCAAGGTTAGAAGCAGAAGCTCTTTTAGCTAAAACTATTGTGTCCGAAAAGACAAGGGATTTTATTCTGAAAAATCTAAAAAGAACCGGAGAGAAGACATTTGTCTGGAAGTTGAATGTAAAATCGCTCTATGATAATCTTGAAAAAATTGTTGATGGATTGCCTCCCCCAGGTGGAGATAGTGAAACTGTCACAGGTTTTCCGGTGACTTTCATTAAAGGTGAAAATTCAGAATATTTGTCTACCGGAGATATTAATGCAATTCAAAAGTTATTCCCCGTAGCCGAGATGATCACTGTAGAAAACGCAGGACACTGGATGAATGCAGAAAGGCCTGATGCGATTATTGATATTTTATTAAAACAGCTAAATGGATGATTATCAAAAGAGAGTTACCGATTCAATATCTTCCATATTTATTGTTGCTTCGTTCATAAAGCGGAGTAATATTCTGGCAACCGCAAGCACATCCTTTTCACAATATGTAACAATTCGTTTGAGATCGTGCTCAACCCAATATACATCGGCAACCATGCTTCCGTCTATATCATCTTTCGGAGACGGAAAACCAAGGACTGACGAGAGGAGATCGAGCGAAGTGTAATTCTTGTAATCTCCGAACTTCCACAATTCCATTGTATCCAGTAATTTAACTTCCCATGGTTTCTTGCCAGCATTATTAAGGATATCCGGAATCAATAATTCATTGATTATCATTCTGCGAGCTATATAAGGGTAGTCAAATTCTTTCCCGTTATGCGCACATAAAAGAGCCTCCCTGTTCCTGGAAAATTTTGAAATCATAGAAGAAAATTCAGTGAGAATGCTCTTTTCATCATCACCAAAAAATGATTTGAGTCTGAATCCATAGGGATTCTTGTCTTTCAATACTCCTACCGATATGCAGATTATCTTTCCGAATTCTGAATAGATTCCTGCTCTCTGGTAAACATCTGCTGCAGACTGTTCTTCTTTCCTGAAATTAGCAGATTTTTTATCCCACAAAACCTGCAATTGAGGATTTAGATTGCCAAAGGATTGCAAAACCGGAACAGTCTCAACATCGAGGAACATAATATCCCCTGGATTAATATTTTCAAGCATAGTACTATAATTTTTCTTTAAGAAGATGTTTTTCGATTATCGAAATAAGGACTTCTATTCCAACCTGGTTCTCTCCACCTCCAGGGATAATTATATCTGCATATCGCTTCGATGGTTCTATAAACTGGAGGTGTGAAGGCTTCACGGTGTCGTGATATCTTTCAAGCACCTTAAGGACTGATCTTCCCCTTTCAACTATGTCGCGGGTAATTACCCTTCCAAGACGGTCGTCAGCATCAGCATCGACAAACACCTTAATATCAAGCATATCGCGTAGTCCACTGTCTGACAAAATCAGGATACCCTCTACAAGAGCGACACGGGCAGGCTTAATTGTAATGGTCTCCTTCGACCTCAGACAGGTCAGGTATGAATAAATAGGCATGTTAATCTCATGACCTGCTTTTAACAGCTTGAGTTGGTCAATAAGTAATTGAAATTCAATAGAATCAGGATGATCAAAATTGATTTTCTGGCGTTCCTCCAATGTAATTTGAATGTTATCCTTATAATATGCATCCTGTGGCAATAGAATTACCTCATTAGCCGGAAATACTTCCATAATTTTCCTGACAACTGTAGTTTTTCCTGATCCTGTACCGCCTGCAATTCCTACAATAAGCATATTTTTATATTTTTGTAATCTTAATTCTCTTTCAAAAATAATAATTTGTAATGAATGAGTGCCTAAAGTGATCTAAAGTTCGGAGTGATTAAAGTTGAATATTTAATTTGACTTTTTCTGAACACTAATGAAACCAGAATAAACAAAGTAGAAAAACAACAGCTCCCAACTCTAAGTACTCAAGGCACTTAAGGCATTCCTGGCACTTTTTAAAACCATATGATGACTGAGTTATATCCAATTAAATTTGAGCCATTCCTGAAAGATAAGATATGGGGAGGCAATTCGCTGGTAAAGAATTGGGGGAAAAAAGCAGATTTATCCAGATTAATTGGAGAGAGCTGGGAGTTATCTGCTGTCCAGGAAAATCTTTCGATCATTAGCAATGGATTTCTTGCAGGTAACAATATTGAAGAAATAATTGAAGTATATATGGGAGATATCACAGGAGATGCTGTGTTTGAAAAGTACGGAAATGAATTTCCGCTGCTTATTAAGTTAATTGAGGCAAAACAGGATCTTTCTGTTCAGGTTCACCCGAATGATAAAATTGCCAGAGAGCGACATAATGCATATGGGAAGACAGAAATGTGGTACATACTTGAATCTGAACCATCTGCAAAAATCTACTCAGGGTTTACTCATCCTGTCACAAAAGAAATCTTTAATAACTTATTATCTGAAGGGAAGATTATTGAACTGTTAAATGCTGAAAGTGCGAAATACGGAGATGTTTTCTTCACTCCAGCAGGAAGAATTCATGCTATAGGCGCTGGAACTGTTCTTGTCGAAATACAGCAGACTTCTGACGTTACTTATAGAATTTTTGATTGGAACCGGAAAGATAATAAAGGAAAATCCAGGGATCTTCATATCGATCTTGCACTCGATGCGATTGATTACGACGCTGCTGGAAAATGCAAAATAAGAAAAGAACTGACTCCCGATAAGACTGAAAACCTCGTAAACTGCCCATATTTTTATACCAATATATTACAGTTTGGCAGTCTGATCAGAAAGGATTTTAATATTATTGATTCCTTTATAATTTACATATGTATTTCCGGAGAATTTATAATTCACTGGGATAATGGAGCAGAAATTGTGAAAAAGGGAGAAACCGTTCTGTTGCCTGCAATTATAAAAGATGTCGTACTCGAACCAAGACCCGAAGCTAAAATACTTGAGGTTTTTATTAATTCCCCTAATTTATAAAACATGAATATCAATGCTATGAAAACAAATACTTTCTTCTATATTTTCATTATTCTACTTATTTTATATTCAGGTTGTCAGAATAGAAGCAATAAAAATGCATCATCGAAAAATGAAAACCTTCCCGATACTTCAACTGTAGCTGATACAGGTTTCACTGGAATAAAACAACTCTATTCTCATAAACTTCTTGCCAGAGAGGTTACTTATAAAAACGGAGTGAAGCAGGGTTTGATGAAAACTTATCTGCCAAGTGGAAAGCTTTATCAAACATTCTGGTACAGGAACGGGCATCTTGAAGATACGGCAAAATGGTATTTTGATGACGGGAAAGTCTTCCGCACAACGCCATTCAAAAATGATTCTATGAATGGCGTCCAGACACAATATTACAGGAATGGTAAGGTAAGAGCCAAACTAAATTTTGTAAACGGAGTACGGACTCCTTATCTCGAGGAGTTTTTCTCTGATGGTGGAAAAATTACCATTTATCCTGAACTGGTCATTAAGACCAGGGATGAATATAGACAAAATGGCATTTTTAAAATCTGGCTTGATCTTACAGACAAAACAGTTAAGGCAACGTACTACAGAGGTGAATATATTGATGGACTTTTCTTCCCGAAAAAATATTCAAAACTAAATTCATCGGAAACAACGGGATATCTTGAGCTTAAAAAATCCGGGAACCCTAAGGATAATTATATCGGCGTAATTGCCGAAATATCGACCCCGCTTGGTAATAAATACCTGGTTTATAAAAAAATAGATCTTCCGTATAACGATTTAAAATAGGTCTTTATTAAAATTTATTGCTATCTCACAATGATCATTCACTCAGCAATATTTATCAAGAGCAGTCCAACGTTAGCCCAATGCCCAGAACCCTCGAAGCCTGAATTTGCATTTATTGGAAGATCAAACGTGGGTAAATCATCTCTTATTAATATGGTCACCGGTTGGTCTAAACTGGCAAAAACGTCAGGGCAACCGGGCAAAACACGCACTATCAACCATTTCATTATTAATGATGAATGGTATCTTGCCGACCTGCCCGGATACGGTTACGCTAAAGTACCGGTAAAGTTGAGGGAAAACTGGGTCAAAGAAGTTGAAAACTACATAGTTAAAAGAGAAAACCTTGTTTGTCTCTTTGTTCTTCTCGATTGCAGGCTTGCGCCCCAGGATTCTGATCTCCTGTTTATGGAAAAAGTTGGATTAAGCCAGATACCTTTCGCCCGGGTTTTTACCAAAACAGATAAACTTAAAAAATCTGATCTTGAAAACTCTTTAAAAATATATGATAAAGTTATGCTCAAAAGATGGGAAGAATTGCCTGTCACGTTTTTTTCATCTATGGTAAACAGAACCGGAAGGGAAGAAATTCTGAACTTTATTGAACAATCTATTAACAATTACAAAAACGGCATTTAAGATCGGCTGGATTTTCTATTTTTGTATTCATATTTATTCTAAAGTTTTAAAAGCAAAATCATCTGAAAATGTTTGGAAGAGCACCTATGAAACTTTTTTCCTGCAGGGCCTCAAATCATCTGGCTCAAAAAATTGCAGACGAACTTAAAGTTGAGCTGGGAAAGAGTTCGGTTACTGAATTCAGTGACGGAGAATTTCAGCCATGTTATGACGAGTCTGTAAGAGGCTGCATGGTTTTCATAGTTCAATCTACCAATCCACCGGCCGATAATTTGTTTGAACTTCTCCTGATGATCGATGCAGCCAAAAGAGCCTCTGCCTATAAAGTAATTGCAGTAATTCCATATTATGGCTTCGCACGCCAGGACCGCAAAGACCGTCCCAGAGTGTCAATTGGGTCAAAACTTTCAGCAGACCTTCTGAGCGCTGCCGGTGTAGACAGGATAATAACTATGGATCTCCATGCCGATCAGATCCAGGGCTTTTTCAATGTTCCTGTTGATCATCTTTTTGGTTCTGCTATTTTTGCACCTTATATTGAGAAACTTAAACTTGATAATCTCACAATTTCAGCTCCCGATATGGGCGGTTCAAAAAGAGCCAATGCCTATGCCAGACATCTTCAATCTGAAATGGTGCTTTGCTATAAGTTGCGGAAAAAACCCAATATTGTAGAAGAAATGTCAATTATTGGTGAAGTTGAAGGCAGGAATGTTCTGATTATTGACGATATGGTTGATACAGCAGGTACCCTGGTGCTGGCAGCCCAGATGATGAAGGATAGGGGCGCCACGAGCGTCAGGGCTTTTGCTACGCATCCTGTGCTATCGGGCAATGCAGTGGATAGAATAAACGACTCTCCTCTTGAAGAACTTGTAGTTACCGATTCAATGCCTTTCATAAATCATTCACCTAAAATCAAAGTACTCTCTATCGCTGAAATATTTGCAATTACAATCCAGGCGGTCAATACAAACCAGTCTATAAGTACAAATTTTGTATTCTGAATCTTTTGTACTATATTCGCCAGCCAAATTTTTAAACTAAATGTCAAACGTGTGATGGGAGGTTATCAGGGAGATAACTTTGAGTAGCACAACAATTTAAAGACAAATGAAAACTATTGAGATTAATGGTTCCTTCAGGAAAGTGCTGGGGAAAAAAAGTTCAAAAGAGTTGCGTAAGGCAAATAATGTTCCATGTGTGATCTACGGTGGAAAAGAAATCTTACATTTTTATACACATGAGAATAATTTCAAAAATCTCGTTTATACTGCTGATGCTCACCTTGTTAATCTGAAAATTGAAGGAAAAGAATGTAATGCGGTTTTAAAAGAGATTCAATTTCACCCGGTCAGTGACAAGATTATTCATGTCGATTTTATAGAAGTTGCTACAGATAAACCTGTTACTATTGGAATTCCGATCAGAGTTATCGGCGATTCAGTCGGTATCAAGGCTGGTGGTAAGCTAAGGATAAGGAGAAGAAGCCTGTTAGCTAGAGGATTTGCAAATGATCTGCCTGAATTTCTTCCAATTGATATCACTGAAGTGAAAATTCATCAGTCAATAAAAGTTGGTGATCTATCATTTGACAAAATCGAATTACTCGATCCGAAAAAATCAATGGTCCTTGCAGTAGCGACTTCGCGTGTTGCACAGAAAACTCCTGAAGAGCTTGAAGCAGAAACTGCAGCAGCAGAATTAGCAGCAGCAGCTCCGGTTGAAGCTGCCACTGAAGAAAAATAGACTTCATTCTTTTTTGACACCAAAAATCAGGCAAGTTGAAATATCTGATAGTTGGTCTGGGAAATATCGGAGAAGAGTATAAAAATACCCGTCATAATATAGGATTTACAGTATTGGATGCTATGGCCTTAGCGTCCGGTGCTTCTTTTGCTGATAAGAGATACGGTGCGATTTGCCAGGTGAAACATAAAGGACGTACTTTTATCCTGCTGAAACCTTCCACATATATGAATCTTAGCGGCTTTGCTGTCGATTATTGGTTGAAAAAGGAGAAGGTCGGTATCCAAAATCTGCTGGTAATTGTAGATGATCTGGCACTTCCGACCGGGATAATCAGAATGCGGCCCAAAGGAAGTGATGGTGGACATAATGGTCTTGCGCATATCAACACAATACTCGGATCTCATGATTATGCAAGGATAAGATTTGGCATTGGCAATTCCTTCAGAAAAGGTGCTCAGAGGGATTATGTTCTGAGCTCATGGACATCAGAAGAAAAAAAATATATTGAAGATAGAGTGTCTGTTGTCGTAGAGATGATAAAATCGTTCGGAACTGCAGGACTTGAACTTACGATGACTTCCTTTAACAAAAAAGGGAACTCTATGGCTCCCGAAGCTGATACTGCTGATCCATTACAATGATATCAATATGTTATCATTTTGATATTAATATGATATTACTCAGATGTCTATTCCCGGGAAAGAAAATATAAGAATTGACAAGTTCC
>Ga0182021_10008982_pt1 | contig 11828 bp, 8 predicted proteins | sample 612E3MmetaG_FD_120493 | JGI IMG/M metagenome (GOLD analysis project Ga0182021, IMG submission 120493) | Permafrost microbial communities from Stordalen Mire, Sweden - 612E3M metaG (Illumina Assembly) | ecosystem: Environmental > Terrestrial > Soil > Wetlands > Permafrost | place: Sweden...
TCCTTTGGCAAGTTTCTCTATGATCTCCGGATGACGCGCTGCAACGTCAGCCCTTATATCCATGATAAAGGTCTTGTGTATCCCCTCTTCAACGATACGGTCGAAAAGAAGATTCATAAAATCGTGATCCACCACGGTATTTGCATCGGCAAAGCGAACTACAGGGTATTCATCCATCGATTTCAGCTCGGTGATGAGGCTCTCAACCGTTCGCTGATAATATTTCCCTTTAAACTGGGTCCATATCGAGCAAAAGGTGCATTTGTACGGGCATCCGAGGGAAGAGAAGATATAGGTGCTCGGGAAAGGGCTGTTGCCGACCTTGTAAGTGCCAATCCATCGGTCCAGGTGCCGGCGGTCGGGCATCAGGTAATCAGCATTGGCAGCATCCCAGGCGCGGGTTGCACCCTTAGTTCTTGTCAATCCATGGGGTCCATTCAGGTAAATGCCGGGAACGGATTCCAGCTTTGACCCTTTTTCCTTCGCTAATACAACATCCCTGAAGAGGTGCGGACACTGCCCCGGAATCACCACATCCGCTTCCGTACCGGCAAAATCCTGGGTGCAGAGTGTTGCATGTAACCCCCCGGCAACCGTGAGGATCAAAGGGTTGAATTGCTTCGCGATCCGGAATATTTCCAGGGCATAATCAAATTCGGAGGTTATGATAGTGACACCCAAGATATCCGGTTTGCATTTTTCCAGCAGCTGAAGTACCAGAACTTCCAACGGAGGCGTGGATGGATCAAGATCATATTCGCCTTTCGAATCAAACACGGTTACATCAAAATCCTTTACCGCAGCAGCGATGGTCAGCAATCCCAGGGGTGGGCCAATGAGTTTTTTATGAATAAATGGTTTGGCATTTTCCGGGGCAAACCGGAAGATATTATTTTCAGGACTCCGTGGAGGATTGAGGAGCAGTATTTTCATGTATGGATCCGTGGATTATTAACCGGCAAAGATAAGAATTAGTTGAAAGCTGCAGATTCTTAACCCTTCTCCTCAAATCCATATTATAAATATTCATTTATTTTCTCATCGTTCTGAGTTTCGATATGCTTTCTTACGGAGGCATGAATCTGTTTTCTTCCACCCTGGTCATCGTGGATATAATTGCAAATACAGTGTTGGGAGGATTGGCCGGAGGAGTTGCAAGACTGATTCTCGGACTCGGGAAAAAAGAAACAACGGGATAAGTCTGGGACGATCAGCACAGGAGTTGGTGAAAGGGCGAAAAAGCCCTTTTCCTGTTTCATGAAAAAATGTATCTTTGCCTGAACCGTTAATGATTCCCGGAAAAGATAATGACCGACATTGAGCAGAGCAGGCAGAGATTTAAGGAGCTGAAATGCTGCGTTATTATTCCTACGTATAATAATGAAAAGACATTGGGGCAGGTTATCCGGGATGTACTGCAATATAATGCAGATGTCATTATTGTGAATGATGGGGCCACAGATCAAACTCCGGAAATCCTTAAAAATTTCACTTTCCTGCCGGTTATTAAAATCCCAAAGAACAAGGGAAAGGGGTATGCATTGCGATTGGGATTCCACTATGCTTTCAAACAGGGATACCGGTATGCCATCACTATCGATTCCGACGGCCAGCATTATGCTGAGGATCTCCTGAAGTTCATCGATAAAATCGAACAGGAACCCGATTCGGTCATTATAGGTGCCCGCCACATGAAACAAGAAAGTGTGCCGGGAACCAGCAACTTCGGAAATAAATTCTCCGTCTTCTGGTTCCGTATTGAAACAGGACTGAAGGTTCCCGACATTCAATCCGGCTACAGGCTCTATCCGTTGGAAAAAATGGAAGGGATGCGGTTCTTCGGCAGGAAATTTGAGTTTGAGGTCGAAGTACTGGCAAAGCTTGCATGGAAAGATGTCAAAATCATATCTGTTCCTGTCAGGGTTTATTATGCTCCAAAGGGAGAAAGGGTCTCTCATTTCAGAAAAGTCCATGATTTCACACGGGTCAGCATCGCAAATACCCTCCTTGTCTTCACCGCGCTGTTATGGGTTAATCCCTTCCGTTTTATAGCAGCACTCAGGAAAAAATCCGTCAAGAGCTTCATCCGGGACTATATCATCAACAGCAGCGATTCCAATATGAAGATCGCCATATCGGTAATGGTCGGAGTTTTCATCGGAGTCATCCCGGTATGGGGGTTTCAGATGCTGATTGCTTTCGGGGTTGCTTACCTGCTTAAACTCAATAAATTCGTGACCGTCACCGCATCCAATATCAGCATGCCTCCCATGCTGCCACTGATCCTGTTCCTGTCATACATCGCCGGCGGACTGATCATAGGTTATGGGAAGCACGCAGTAAAGTATTCATCCGGGATAACGTTGGAATGGGTTAAAGGAAACATCCTTCAATACCTGGTGGGAAGTATTGTGTTTGGTATTCTCCTGGCAATTGTCATGGGTACGATTACATGGTTTCTTCTCAGGATCTTTCGTAAACCCAGGGTTACTGTTACACAGATCAGCGACCAGGATCAACCTTAGCTTTTAATTGAAGAGATGTCAGAACGCTTTGTACAAATATATTTTTTTTTCAAGGAGCGCAGTTACCTCTTTTATTCCTTTCTTGGAATCCTTCTCGTGGCTATTCTTTTTTTCGCTTCGCGGATAAAGGTCCAGGAAGATATTTCAGGTATCTCCGGTTCGCAGCGTAACCCCGGAAAATTTGAAACTGTCGTCAGCCACATCAAATTTACCGACAAGCTGATCATCCGTCTTTCACTTGCAGATACCGCCGCCAAAGCTGATCCTGAGAGACTGATAAGCTACGCAACGGATCTAACCGACAGCCTTCACCATCATTTTGATTCAACTTATATCAGGGGAATCATAGGAAATGTCACTGATTCTTCCATGTCAGCTTCGTTCGGGCTTCTCTATGATCACCTTCCTATATTCCTGGATGAACATGATTACAGGAACCTAGACAGTTTACTGTCCCCTGCTTCCATTCATTCCGCCATCGAAAAAGATTATAAAAACCTCCTCTCCCCTGCCGGTTTTGCATTAAAAAAGATGATCCTGCGTGATCCGCTGGGATGGACCTATATGGCCATGAACAAGCTGAAATCGCTTCAGGCCGGCGATGATTTTGAAATCGTGGATGGCTTTATCCTGACCCGGGACCGGAAGAATCTTCTCCTCTTTATCACACCGGCGAACCCTGCCAGTGAAACCTCAAAGAATGAAAAACTGCTGAAAGGATTGGATGAACTCCTCGTCAGGATCAGCGCAACTTCCAGGCCCGGCATCAGGGGTCAGTATTTCGGTGCCATAGCCTTTGCAACGGGTAATGCAAGCCAGGTTAAAAAAGATATCTTCCTCACCCTGGTTATCGCGTTATGCCTCATTCTCCTGTTGATTGGCTGGTATTTCAGAAGCTGGAAAATCCCCTTGCTGGGGTTTTTGCCGGCTTTGTTCGGAGGTGGTCTTGCGCTGGCGATCCTTTACCTTATTAAAGGAACGGTTTCCGCCATTTCTCTGGGCATTGGATCGGTCATCCTTGGATTGATCGTGGATTATGCGTTATACATCATCAATCTTTTCCGGAAGAAAGGTGATATTGTTGTGGTGCTGAAAGAGATGACCCTCACGGTTTTTCTCTGCAGCCTGACCACAGCCGGTGCCTTTTTATGCCTGGTCTTTCTCCGCTCATCCGTCTTGCACGACCTGGGCTGGTTTGCAGCCCTCAGCGTGGCTGGCGCTGCATTCTTTGCCCTGGTCATCCTACCACACTTCCTGACACAAAATGACTGTAGGCCAAATCCTGTTAATGGCAACATCATTGACCGGATCGCTTCTTTCTCTTTTGAAAAAAGTAAGGTGTTCGTCATCCTGCTGTTGATCCTGACAGGTACAAGCGTTTTTTTCCTTTCCAGGGTCAGGTTTGAAGACGATATGATGGCTTTGAATTTCGTCCCTGACAAGCTGAAAAGTATGGAAAAGGACCTTGACAGAATCACCGGGGCATCCCTGAAAACCGTCTACCTTATTTCCACCGGCAAAGTCCTTGATGATGCGCTGAAGACCCAGGAAAGGATGCAGCAGGACCTGGCCAGACTTAGCGTTTCGGGCGTTATACGGAATGTTTCGGGTACCGGAGCGTTGCTTTTTTCGGATTCACTGCAAAAAGCAAGGATCCTGCGATGGAACAATTTCTGGACCTTACCGCGAAGAGAATTGCTGGAAAAGGAAATGAAGAAATCGGCAGCAGATTTCCGCTTCAGGGAAAATTGCCTTGATCCCTTTCTTCAGCAGACAACCAGGACTTACACGGTTCTGAACAATGCTGAGACGAAATCCCTGACTTCCGGAATGCTCTCCGACTACATCAGTAAAACCGGCGATCTGACGATGATCACCACCCTGGTCAAAGTAAGGCAGGAAGATAAAAAGGAAGTTTACCGTGCATTTGAAGGAAAACCAGGCATTGTGGTTTTCGACAAGCAGATCCTTGCCAACCATTTTGTAGCGAACGTAAAACACGATTTCGATCTGCTGGTGAGGCTTTCGATGATCTTTGTCACGCTGCTGTTGCTGCTTTCCTTCGGACGGATCGAAACCGGCCTGACAACAGCCCTGCCGATGTTTGCAAGCTGGATCCTGACGCTGGGTTTTATGGGCATGACCGGGATCCGTTTCAATATCTTTAACATTATCGTTTCCTCTTTCATCTTTGGACTCGGCGTAGATTACAGCATCCTGATGATGCGGGGATTGCTGTTCGATTACACCTACCGGACCCATGAAATCTCCTCTTACAAGACTTCCATCTTTCTTTCTTCTGCCACCACGCTGTTCGGCGTTGGCGCACTGTTTTTCGCTTTGCACCCGGCCCTGAACTCCATCGCCCTTGTTTCCGTTTTCGGGATCATTGCCGTTGTGCTTTTTTCTTACACATTACAACCCCTTCTGGTCAAGTGGTTCCTTTTCGACAGGCTGAAACGCGGAAGGTATCCCGTGACATTCCGGATCTTCGTCAAGACATTTATCACATGGGGAAACATCGTCCTCGTTGCGATCCTGCAGGTAATCGTCGGCGGGCTGATCTTCCTCCTCTACCCGGGACCGAGAAAAAAGAAGGAGTACCTCTTCCACTGGCTCTTCTGCCAGCTCTGTAAAGCTTATATTTTTGTATCCTTTCCCACGAACCGGAAATTTTACAATCCGCATGGAGAAGACTTTTCCAAACCGGCCGTTATCATCAGCAATCACCAATCCCTGATCGAGACACCTTCCTTCCTGCGCCTTCATCCGAAGATCATCATCCTCACAAATGAATGGGTATGGAATTCACCTTTATGGGGCCCGGTTGCCCGTATGGCGAGTTTTTTCAATGCTGAAAGGGGAATTGACAATATCCTGGATTCATTGAAGGAAAAGGTCAATGAAGGATATTCCATTCTCGTCTTCCCGGAAGCTCACCGTAATATTGACAACCGTGTCCACCGTTTCCACAGGGGACCTTTTTATCTTGCAGAAAAACTGCAAATCGATATCCTTCCCGTAGTCGTTTTCGGTTCCGGTGAATTCCTGGGTAAAGGTGAATTCTGGGGTAGGCCGTCGGGACTCAGGATGAAGATCCTCAGGCGCATCGCGATAGATGACCCGAGTATGGGGTCGGGATACTCGGAACGGTCGAAATGTTTCCGCCATCAACATTCCCGCGAATATGCTGCGTTAATGGCACAGGAAGGAACGGGAAGATTTTACCGGAAAAAACTGGTGTTGAATTACATCTTCAAAGGGCCCGTCCTGGAGTGGTACCTCCGGATAAAAATGAGGATCGAAAATTACTATCAGCCATACAATGAATTGTTGCCCAGGGAAGGTGAGATACTGGACCTTGGCTGCGGATATGGGTTCATGAGTTATATGCTCAGTTTTACTTCGCCGTCAAGGAAGATCACCGGGGTGGATTATGATGCAGAGAAGATCCGGGTGGCAGCGAATTGTATCGCAAAAAATGAAAATCTGAATTTTATCTGTGAAGATATTGCACGCTATTCTTTCGGGAACAAGGATGCCATTCTGCTGAGTGATGTCCTGCATTACCTGCCACAAGCCAGCCAGGAAGAATTGCTTTCGCGTTGTATTGAAAAACTCAACCCTGGTGGAATGATCCTGGTAAGGGATGCCGATTCAAAAGAACAAAAACGCCACAAGAGAACAGAACTCACTGAATTCTTTTCCATCCGGATCCTCGGGTTCAATAAAACAGCCGGTGTCGCAGGGGAATTGTATTTCACTTCCCTTGAAAACATCAGCCGGATCGTTGACCGCCAGGGAGCAAAGATGGAAGTGATCCGTGAAGAAAAGCATACCTCCAATCTTTTACTGATCATCCGTAAATCATGAAAAGCCCGGAACTGAAATACGATACGATCATTGCAGGCAGCGGCCTTGGCGGACTTCTTTGCGGAACTATCCTGGCAAAGGAAGGGATGAAAGTTTGTATTCTTGAGAAAAGCCGGCAGGCCGGAGGATGCCTTCAGACCTTCCGGCGCCAGGGTGTGGTCTTTGATACCGGCGTGCATTATTTCGGAGGAATGGATCCGGGCCAGACGCTCTATCGTTACTGGAACTATCTCGGACTTACCGGATCGCTCGCACTGGAACGCATGAATCCCGATGGATTTGACATCATCGGTATCAATGGCTGTGATTACCCTATGGCCATGGGTTTTGATCATTTCATTGAACAGCTTCTCCCCTGTTTTCCTTCGGAAAAAGAAAATCTGGATAAATATATCCGCAGCCTGGAAGAGATCTGCGCATCCTTCCCATTGTACAACCTGGAACTTCCAAAAGATCTTAAAGAAGAAAATTACCGCAGTCAGGGAGCTTATGACTTTTTTTCTGCAATCTCCGGGAACGGAAGGCTTGCATCGGTGCTGGCAGGCAATAACCTTCTTTACGCTGGGGACCGGAAACATACGCCCTTGCATCTTCCTGCCCTGATCAACCACTCCTTCATTTCAAGCGCCTGGCGAACCGTGGGAGGAAGCGCCCAGATTGCTGAAAAATTGATGAATGACATTCTTGCCCATGGAGGAGAAATCCACCTGGAGGAGGAAGTCACGGCGATCGAACCTGACGGAAAAGGATTTACAGTGACGACAAACAGGGACCGATGCTTTTCCGGAAAGAGATTCATTTCCGGGATCCATCCGGCAAAGACCCTGAAGATGATGGAGCCCTCCGTTTTCAGGAAATCTTTTTTCAAACGGATCACAAACCTTAAGAACACCGTTTCTTCCTTTGCGCTCTATCTTGTTATGAAAGACCGGTCCTTCCCTTATCTCGATTCTAACTATTATTTCCATAAAACAGAGGATGTCTGGCAAGGCGGCAGCGATGATGGCTGGCCTTCCGGCTATATGCTGCATACGCCTGCGCCTGCATCAAAGGATGGTTTTGCAAAAAGCATGATCATTCTTACGGCCATGCCCTTTACAAAAGTGAAGAAATGGGAACATACCCGGCAGGGTCAGCGGGGCCGGGAATATGCCGGGTTCAAGGACCATTGTGCAGCATCTCTGCTGGACATTGCAGCGCAAAGATTTCCGGGGTTGAAGTCTGCCATCCAATACATGGAGACATCCACACCGCTGACATGGCGGGATTATACCGGGATACCGGAAGGATCGATGTACGGGATCGAACGCGATTACCAGGATCCGCTTGTGACAAACCTTTTGCCTGCAACAAAGATCCCGGGATTCTATTTTACAGGACAGAACATCAATCTCCATGGGGTACTCGGTGTGACGATCGGCGCCGTGCTGACCTGCGGTGAGATACTTGGACTGGAATACCTATTAACTAAAGTCAGAAACGCCTGAGAATGAAAAAATTCTTCAAGTTTATATTTGTTATCATAGTGATCTTTTTTTTCGCCGGAGTCATCCTGGTTACCTGGTTTCAGCTCGATACCCGGGTACATATTCCTGAGCCGGCTGACCGGAGTGCTACCCAGCTCGTGGTCGTCAACCCCGAAAAAGATTTTTATTCCTGTGGCCGGAACTGGGTACAGCGGGGAAATTCAGGTTTGTGGGAGCTATATATTGAAGGCAAACCTTTTGAACGGGGCGTAATCGAAGGAAAACTTACCCGCGGGCTGATCGAAAAACAGGAACAGGCCTTTACTGACCAGATATCCGAAATGATCCCTTCTCCTGTTTACATGAAATTCCTGAAATATTTCATCTATTGGTTCAACCGCGACCTTGAAGATTACATAACGGATGAATATAAATCGGAGATATACGGGATTTCGCTCTCGGCATCGGATAAATTTTCGTTCATCGGAACCAACTATCAGCGACAGTTGAATTACCATTCGGCCCATGATATCGGCCATGCCTTGCAGGACCTTCATATGGTCGGATGCACTTCGTTTGGCGTGTGGAAGGATAAATCAAAGGACGGATCCATGCTGATCGGACGGAATTTTGATTTTTATGTAGGCGACGAATTTGCCAAAAATAAGATCGTTTGTTTTGAAAAACCTGAAAAAGGGTATCCTTTCATGATGATCACCTGGGGGGGAATGGCCGGGGCAGTTTCAGGGATGAACGAACAGGGACTGACGGTCACCATCAATGCAGCAAAATCAGAAATCCCTTATTCAGCAAGGACCCCAATCTCCATCGTTGCCAGGGAGATCCTTCAGTATGCAAGAACCATTAAGTAAGCCTATGCAATTGCCGGGAAAAGAGAAACCTTTGTTTCCGAATCCATCCTCATCGGTTCAGCCGCAGACGGGAAAGCGTCGATCATAGAAAAGTCGCCTTATAAGATGGCGCTGGTTGAATCGAAGGACAACTACATCGTTTCAACCAATCATTTCAGGTCGCCAACATTCAGCAAGGATCCAAGGAATGTAAAAGACATCCGGGAAAATGCTTCACTTTACCGGTATAAAAAAATGCTGGAAGATATCACGGAGGAACAACCGCTGGATGTTATGGGAATGGCGAAGATCCTGAGAGACCGTTCCGGGTTGAATCATGCTGAAATCGGTATGGGTAATGAAAAAGCGGTGAATCAACTTATCGCGCACCACTCCATCATCTTCGAACCTGAAAAGCGCCTGGTCTGGGTGTCAGATGGTCCCTGGCAGATCGGAAGATATACATGTTATGACATAGTTAAAATTTTTCATAATTTTGCAGGGTTGAAACAGAGAACGGAAATCTCGGAACCGGGTCAGTCAATTCCCCCGGATATTTTTTTAAGTTCAGACGGTTATACGCAATTTAACCGGTTCAGGGAAATGCGGAAAGAGCTGAAAAAAATGAGCCGTTCAGGGGAGAAAACAAAGTTGCAACGTTCTTTCATTCGTGAGCTGATCGGCACCAATCCTGATTTTTTCGAGGTTTATTCCCTTGCCGGGGATTATTTTTACTCGGAAAATCAACCTGACAGTGCGGTGGGTTATTATCGTAAGGCCCTGGGGAAAGTGATCCCAAGGCAGAATGAAAAACAAAAGATCATTGAAAAGCTTGCGGATTGCATCGTTCAAATGAAAATGAAAAAATTATGAAGTTTAAACTGATATACCCGCGCTGGGATAAACTCGAAGGACAAACCATATTCTACCTCCCTCCTCACGGGCCGGTGGTGATGGCTGCTGATCTTCCATCCTATGTGGAGGTGGTTTTTACCGATGAGAATGTCGAAGATCTTGTGATTGACGATACCCCTGATCTGGTGGGAATATCCATGATGCTTACCACCCAGGTAAAGCGGGGATGGGCCATTGCGGATCAGTACCGTAAATTGGGGAAGAAAGTCATCTTCGGCGGTATCTCAACCATGTTGCATGCGGAAGAAACGATGCTGCATGCGGATTCTGTGTTCCTCGGAGAAGTAGAAGGCAGATTGGCCGGCGTTTTTGAAGATTTCCGTAAGAACGAACTTAAAAAGGTTTATAATTTCCTGACCAACCCTCCCGATATGGCACTCATCGGTCCTGCCAGGAGGGATATCCTGAAAGAAGACCTTTATTATCACAAGGGATTCCGGATGGTCGACCTTTTCCATGCATCCCGTGGTTGCGTTTATGATTGCTATCCCTGCGCAGTACGTTACCTCGGCGGACGCGGATTCCGGCCACGCCCCATCGACCGGGTAGTGGAAGAACTCTCACAGATGGAAAACAACCGCCTCTTCATCGTCGATAACTCCCTGGCACTCGACACCAACTGGGAAAAGGATCTCTTCCGAGCCATGATCCCGCTGAAGAAAAAATGGGTCAGCCATACCATAGAAGATAAGGACGATGTGCTTGACCTGGCGGCACAGGCCGGTGCATGGTACGTTTACCAGGCAGTATTCGACCGTTCCGATTACATCCGCAACCGCATCAAACAGTACCATGATTATGGGATCGGGGTCGAAGGAACGATCTTACTCGGACTCGACAATCAAACAGAAGACGACATAAAACGGCTGATTGATTTCCTACTTGAGATCAATCTCGACCTGGCAGAATTCACTGTCCTTGCTCCTTTCCCGCATACAAAAGCCTACAGCGACCTTTTGAAACAAGGCCGGATCTTTGATCACGACTGGGATCATTACAATGCAGGGAAAGTGGTGTATCATCCCAAACACATGACCGCAGAACGTCTCCAGGAATTGTACCATTATGCCTGGGATACATTCTACAAAGATGAACCGCAGACCCAGAAAATGTTTAACCTGCTGGCTACGGTTATCCAGAGAGAACAGACTGATGGTACCTACAAGCCGAGAAGGCGGGATTTACTGGACCAGAGTTTCGGAAAGAATATCAACGAAATGGCATAAGAAAATAACCTGACTCACCAACACTTCACATCACCAGCTCATCTACAACCCATGGAAATCAACCCGGAATTAAGCCGTTACATGGATCGCTATTTCGATTATAAAGGACAATGGGAAAGTCCATCGAAGTGCGGATTGAAGATCGTTAACAGGAAAGACGGGAAAACACTGGCCATCGCTACGGAGATCTACCGGCAAAATCCCGGAACGCCGGTGACAGAATGGTGTGCGGCCCTTGCAAGCCAGATATTATCGGAGGTCGGTGAAATTCCGGAAAATTTTATCTTTGTCGAACATACTCCTGACCTTAAAAGCAAGCTCAGTTTCTACGGGGAAACATTTGACCTCGTATCTTTTGACTGGGATGGGACCAAATACGAAAATCCTCAATGGAAACGCCTGAGCCGGGAACAAGTCGACAACTTAATGGAAGAATAAGACCGCAGGCTTTCTCCGGAAGTTACTCCCTGATTCTTTTTCTTCTTATCCTGGTATGTTTCCCCTATCCCCTCTTTTCTCAGCCCATCCTCCGTTCAACCATCCGGGGTACGGTTACCGACAGGTCAACGCAGGCACCCCTGCCAGGAGCTACCATTCTATTACAGAATTCAGATCCGCTGGTTGGGACAACAACTGACGCGGATGGAAATTTCAAACTACCCAGGGTCCCGATCGGGAAAAGACAGCTGAAGATCACCTATGTCGGGTATGCCCCTTTCATAACAGAATTGCTCAATGTAAGCAGCGGCAAGGAGACCATGGTTGTAATCCCGCTGGAAGAAACCATGGTCACAGGGGCTGAAGTGGAGATCAAAGGTGATTACCGGAAATATGGCGCCATCAACAAAATGGCTACAGTGGGCGTGCGGTCATTCACCGTTGATGAAACCTCCCGTTTTGCCGGGAGTTACAATGACCCGGCCCGGATGGCTGCCAATTATGCCGGCGTTACTTCGGGAGTGGATAACCGCA
>Ga0182021_10008983_pt1 | contig 11827 bp, 6 predicted proteins | sample 612E3MmetaG_FD_120493 | JGI IMG/M metagenome (GOLD analysis project Ga0182021, IMG submission 120493) | Permafrost microbial communities from Stordalen Mire, Sweden - 612E3M metaG (Illumina Assembly) | ecosystem: Environmental > Terrestrial > Soil > Wetlands > Permafrost | place: Sweden...
CCGACGTGCTTGTAGTAGCGGGGGAACTTGCCCATGGCGCTCTTCGTGCCGTCGAACCACTCCAGGCCCCAGACGTTGGGCTCGAAGATCTTGGTGTTGAAGACCTTCTCCACGCCGTTGATCTTGCTGCCGCCCTGGTCGTAGCGCGTCGTACGCGTCGTCAGGGTGGACGTCCACGCGCCCTTTTCGTCGAAGTGGCCCGAGGCGGCGGGACCGCCGTCGCGCCAGGTCCGGAAGGCGTCGTAGAGAGCGGCCTTGGAGTAGTAGATCACATCCTGGACGAGGATGGAGCGGCCCTGGTCGTCCACCGGGAACTGGATCTTCGGCAGCTTCGTGTAAGCGTTGCCCTTGGCGTCGAGGGCCTGGAAGCACGGCACGGTGTTGATCTCCATGGCGCCGCCGGAGATCTTCCCCGGCCGGGCGTCGAGCCCGCGTCCGTAGATGTAGGAGTAATTGAAGAGCTTGCCGATTTTGCTCCACGTCTCGGGGATGTAATAGGCGATCGGTCCCTTGAAGTTGGACGCGCTCAGGAAGCAGGTCCAGGCCTGGTCGCCCGTGGGCGGATCGCCGGCCACCGGGGCGGTGAACGGTAGGGCCATGTAGGTGTATCCCAGGAACTCGCCGTTCGGATTGCCTTGGAAGGGGAGGGCGTCGGGCGGAACGAGGATCCGGTTGCTGAGCTGGGCGATGCCGAGCTGATTGTCGGGCAGGGCTTCGTTGTGGTAGAAGAACGACCAGCCGGGCGAGCCGACTTCGTAGTCGTAGCATTGGGGCGTGCCGTTCATGCTGAACTTCGGCGGGCCGTACCGGAAGTGGTTTCCGGCCCAGTAACCGAGCCCGCCCTCGACCGTCTGCCAGACGGATTCGTAAGTGGGTCCCCGCTCCGGCCAGCGGTCGCGGGCCAATGTGCCGACGGGCGCGAGGGGCACGTCCTTGTCGTCAGAGTTGTCGGGGATGATCCACGTGCTCGGCAGGCCGATCTGGAACCGGGCGAGGGGCTCGTCGATCAGGGGCCAGACGGCCGCGTAGAAGCCCATGCCCATGTTGAAGGCCGAATCCGCCGGGGGTTTGGACGCGGTGAAGCTGATGTAGCCGTGAAGGCCGCGGCCGTTGGACGCGACCTTGCCCGGCTCGAGCTTCAGCGGGGCCGGCTTCTGGGCGGGAGGCTTTTGCGGTTGCTGTTTCTGTTGCGGCTGCGTCTGGCCCGCCCAAGCCAGGGACAGGGCCGCCAGGATTAAAAGGGATCGCCAGAACGACTTCATCTTCTCCTCCTTTTCGGGATCCGATCGATGAATTTCATTCCCAACTTCAATTCTTATATTAAATAACTAAGTCATCCGGGATTGTCAACCACTTAATATTAAATATTAATCCGCTTACTCGGTTCTGGCTCCGCCTATGCCAAAGAATCGCTTGCAACTTATTTGCCCGCTGTTATTAAATCGGAGGAAAGCGAAATCAAGCCGGACCAAGGAAAAGCTGCCATGATGAGAAAGATCGTGATCCTCGCGCTCGCGCTGCTGGCCGGAGGCATAGGAGCCGGCCCCGCAGCGGCCGAGATCTATTGGGGCAACGACGTGCCCCGCGCCTGGAGCGGGACGTGGCCGATGGAACTCCGGACCGTGCCCGAGCGCTCGGGCTACGTCCGGACGACGTCGTCCCTCGAGCTCCTCGAATATATCGATGCCCTCCGGTGGCGGAGCGACAAGATCCATCTTTTCAGCATGTACACGAGCCCCCTGGGAAAGACGTGCCCGGTCCTGGTCCTCGCCGCGCCCCGCGTCGCGACGCCGGCCGAAGCGGCGCAATCGGGGAAGACCGTCATCTATCTCCAGGGCGACATCCATCCCAACGAGGCCGAGGCCAAGGAGGCGCTTCTCCTCCTCACCCGGGAGATCCTCCTCGGCAAGCTCCGGCCGCTCCTCGACAGCCTGGTGATCCTCGTCTGCCCGTGCTTCAACGTCGACGGCAACGATACATGGAGCCTGGGCGACGGGACGCCCCACATCCTCAGCGGCGGGGCCAACGCGCTCGGCATGAACCTCAACCGCGACGCGGTCAAGCTGGAGACGGTCGAGGTCAACGCGCTCTACAAGACGGTCTTCAACCGCTGGGATCCCGCGCTGATCTACGACGGCCACGCCATGGAGAACGTCCAGCATGGCTACGCCATCGGCTACGCGACGAGCTCCGTCCCCGCGGTGCACCCCCGCCCCCGGGCGTATGTCTTCGACACACTGTTTCCGGCGGTGCGCGAGGCCGTTCGGGCCGACTTCGGCCTCGAGACGTTCACCCATTGCGGGACAGACGCCGGATGGCCGCCGAAGGTCTGGAGCCACGACGCGGCCGTCTGGACGACCGAGGCGAAGTTCGTGGCCGCCGCCTACGCGCTCCGCAACCGGATGTCCGTCCTGGCCGAGACGCCCATGCACCTCTCCTTCGAGCGCAAGATCTACGCCCAGTACGCGCTGATCGCCGAGATCCTGAAATACGCCGCGGCCCACGGCCGGGAGATGCGGGAGGTCTGCCGGGCCGCCGATCGCGAAGTGGAGGAAAGCGTCCGGACCAAGGCCGAGAGCGGGCGGCTCCGAAATTTCGTCGCCGGCCGCTACGAAACGCGGGGCACGGTGGACATCCTGGCGTACCGGGAGAAGAACGTCCCCGGCTTCATCCCGGGAACGAGCGTCCAAGCCGCCGTTCCGGCCTCGCTCCTCGGGCCGCCCGAGCTCGTCCGCGGGGTCTTGGACCTGACCCTGCCGGTCGGCACCGTGGAGGCGACCGTCCCCCGCGGCTATTTGATCCCGGCCGAGTTGGACGCCATCGCCGAGAAGCTGCGGACGCACAACGTCAAGGTCGAGGTCCTCGCCGGCTCGGTCCGGGCCGGGGGGGAGGAATACGTCGTCGACCGCCTGGTCAAGGAGAGCCGGGGCGGATTCGCCATGTCCCGCCTCGAAGGGGGCTTCGCCGCTTCGGCGGGCAGGGACTTCCCGGCCGGGACGTTCCTCGTCGACTTGGCCCAGCCGGCCGCGAACGAGGCGTTCTATTGCCTCGAACCGCAGGCGGCCGACGGCTTCGCCGCGTGGAGCTTGTTCGACGCCTGGCTGAAATCGGCCGGCGTCGAGAAGCGCGGCGTCGTCTATCCGGTTTTCAAGTATCTCAGGATCCTGGAACAGGTCCCCGGTGCGCCGGGGGCCGATCGCCCGTCGGCCTACCGCTGAGCCTCCTGGCGGATGACGATCGGCACGTAGCCCGCTTCGCAGCCGGGCGGCGGGGCGACGATGAGGGCCGGATCGATCGACACCAGCGGCCGTCCGTAGCTCGGCGCGGGCATGTATTCCCTGTCGATCGTCCAGGTCCTTTGGATCTTCTCCACGAGAGCCTGCATCTCAGCCCGCGTCGATTCGCTCCACACGCCCCGGTACTCTTGCAGCGAAGGTTGATCGATGAATTTGTACCAGGCGTAGGTGAGGCGCGAGCCGTCGGCCAGGTCCGCATAGAACGGCCCCTTAGCCGGGCCCGGGCTCGTCCACGCCCCCGCGGACGGCGAGGTGTAGACGCCCCGGTCGGCCGCCGGCTTGAATTTCTTCGCCCTCAGCGCCGCTGGGACATCCGCGGCGGCCACGGCCGCGCGCTTGCCCTCGACCTCCTTGAAGTACCGGGGCAGCGTGCCCTTGGGGCCGATCGGGCTGTCCGTCCATTGCAGGCCGAAGGCCGTGGCGTCGAAGACGGCCGTTCGGACGACCGCCTCCCAGCCGGAGAGCGGCGTCCGGTTCCGGGTCTGGCGGAAATTGAGGGGGGAGGCCTTGATCTCGGCCAGATGGCTCGATTCCGGCCCGATGTCGAAACGGCCCGCGCTCGCGGGTCCGCCCTTGCGCCAAGCCAACACCGCGTCGGCCAGGGCCTTGGTCGAATAGTACCGCACGTCCTGCATGAGCACGGTCTTCCCTTCGGCGTCGACCGGGTAGATGAAGCTCGGGATCTTGGAATAGACCGCTCCCTGCGCGTCCTTGACCTCGAAGTACGGGACCGTGTTGAATTCTTGGGCTCCGCCGCGCGACCGGCCTTCGCGGGCGTCGAGGCCGCGGCCCTCGTCGAAGGCATAGGTCGCGGAGATCTTGCTCCAGGACTCGGGGATGACGAAAGCCACGGGGCCCTTGAAGTTGGCCAGCGCGAGAAAGAGCGTCCAATGGCGGCTCCCCGTCGGGGGAGGGCCGGGCTTGGCGTCGGCGAGAGGAAGCGACATCCAGGAGTAGCCGAACAGCTCGCCGGCGGGATTCTTCTCGAACGTGAATCCGTCCGGCGGGACGAGGAAGCGGTTGCTGAGCTGGGCGATGCCCATTTTGTCGTCGGCGGACGCTGTCGTCCGGTTCGACCAGCCGGGTGAGATGAGGTAGTTTCCCGTGTAGCAGTCGGGCACGCCTACGATCTGGAACTTGGGCGGCTTGTCGCCCGCCCGGAAATGGGTGCTGCCCCAGATGCCCAGCCCGCCCTCGATCGTCTGGAAGACGTCCTTGTAGGTCGGGCCGCGCTCCGGCCAGTTGTCGCCGGCGTACGAGCCTTTGGGGCAGAGGGGTATGGTCTTGTCGTCCGAGTTGTCGGGCGTGATCCAGGTCGAGGCCAAGCCGATCTGGAAATTATCGATCGGCTCGGGGAGGATCGGATAGACCGCTGTGTAGAAGCCGATGCCCTCGCCGAAGCCCGAGGCTGGCTGCTCTGTGCGGCTCGAGATATAGCCGCCGAGGCCGCTGCCGTTGATCTGGCCGTCGGTGTCCCATTCCCCGGCCCGGTCCGGCTCGCCGGCCTTCGCGGGGACCGGCTTCTGGCGATCCACCGGGGCTTGGGAGAGCCCGCCCGGAGATAGGACTGAAAAGGCCAGGGCGAGGATGGCGAAGCCCAGGATCGTATTCTTCATGTTGAGCATCTCCTTCAAATTAATAATAGTACTTTCTTTCTAACATTTCATTAGTGATATAATAAGAACAAACAGGGAGTCTCGCCAGCATGAAGAAACCTTGCGCCCCTTTCATCCCGGCTTTCCTGATCGTCTTGGCCGCGCTAGCCCTCCCGTTGTCCGGCCAGAAGTTCACGGCGGATTGGACATCGCTCGAACAGTACAAATGTCCGGAGTGGTTCCGCGACGCCAAGCTCGGCATCTTCCTCCATTGGGGACCGACTTCGGTCGCGGCCGTGGATGGCTGGTACGGACGGAACATGTACATCCAGGGCCAAAAGGCCTACGAGTACCACGTCCAAACATTCGGCCACCCCTCGAAGTTCGGCTACAAGGAACTCATCCCGCTCTGGAAGGCCGAGCGCTTCGATCCCGACGCGCTCGTGAGCGTCTTCAAGAAGGCCGGCGCGAAATTCGTCGTCCCCGTGGCCGTGCACCACGACAACTTCGACCTCTGGGATTCGAAGTACCAGCGCTGGAACGCCGTGAACATGGGCCCGAAGAAGGACATCATCGCCCTGTGGCGGAAGGCCGTCCTGGCCCAGGGGTTGCGCTTCGGCGTGTCCACCCACATGGATCGGACGCTCAGCTGGTTCAACACCAGCCGGGGCGCCGACAAGACCGGCCCGCTGGCCGGCGTGCCCTATGACGGCGCCAATCCCGAATACGCCGACCTCTACGGCCCTCCGAACGGCGAGGGGATGGACTGGCCGTATCTGCCGAAGAACGCGCCGAAGGAGTGGCGCACGGTCTGGTACAACCGTACCAAGGACCTCATCGACAAGGCCCGGCCCGACTTCCTCTACTTCGACGGAGGGATCCCTTACGTGGACGTAGGGCTGCCGCTCGTGGCGCAATATTACAACGACAACCAGGCCTGGCACGGTGGGCGGCTCGAGGCGGTCCTCGCCCTGAAGAAGACGAAAGTCTCGGGCGCCTACCGGGAAGGCACGTGCGTCCAGGATCTCGAACGGAGCAAGCTCGAGGGGATCAAGCCCGAGCCGTGGGAGACCGACACCTCGATCAACAAGCCCTGGTTCTACGAGCGGAACGGCGTCTATATCAGCTCCGACGACGTCATCGACATGCTGGCCGATATCGTCTCCAAGAACGGCAACCTGCTCCTGAACATCCCGCTCATGGCCGACGGGACGCTGGACGGGCCGTCGGCCGGCATCCTGGCCGACATGGCAGCCTGGATGGCGATCAACGGCGAGGCGATCTTCGTCACGCGGCCCTGGGTCGTCTATGGGGAGGGCCCGACGGCCGTCAAGGAGGAATACTCCGAGAAGGTCAAGGAGGCGTTCACCTCGGCGGACTTCCGCTTCACGACCAAGGGCCCGACGCTCTACGCGATCGGCTTGGACTGGCCGAAGGCGGATCCCACCATCGTCGTAAAATCTCTGGGTTCCAACGGGCCGGCGGGCAAGATCGCCGGCGTCAGCCTTCTCGGCGCCGCGGGCAAGCTCCCCTGGACGCAGACGGGCGACGGGCTGACGGTCCGGCTCCCCGACCGGAAGCCGTGCGATTTCGCTTACGTGCTCAAGATCGCGCACGGGCGATGAAAGGAGGGCAGACATCATGAGTTCCTCTCGCCGCGATTTCATCCGGAACGCCGGCCTGGGCGCGGCCGGCCTGGGCCTCGCGACGCCGAGGGCGCTCCTGGGATCCCAGGCCGCCCGGGCGGACTCCGAGAAGCTCCTCGTCAAGGATGCCGATCATCCGGCCCCGGCGTCCGTGGGCACGGACCGGCTGCCGCTCGCGTGGTACAAGGCCACGGTCAAGCGCCTGCGGGACAAGGCCGCCGCCCAGGGCGTGGACGCGATCGTCCTCGAGGACAGCTGGAACATCAGCTATTTCTCGGGGAACTTCATGACCAAGACCGAGCGGCCGTGCTGGCTCGCCTTTCCCGTCAAGGAGGACGCGATCTTCTGGTACTCTCCGGGCCTCGACAACGAGATCGTGAAATCCTGGTGGTGCACCGACATCGATTACTATTATGACTTCCCCCACGCGGACGGCGGGTTCCCCGACAAGGGCAAGGTCGTGAAGGGGCCGGCCGTCGACCTCTTCGCCTGGATGCTGGCCGGCCTGAAGAAGCGCGGCTTCGGCGAGAAGACGCTCGGCTTCGACTCCGAGTTCACGCCGTCCAAGATGAAGCGGGCCCAGGCCGCCCTGCCCACGGCCAAGTTCGTCGACGTCAGCCCGATCTGCATCCGGATGCGGATGGTGAAGACGCCGGAGGAGATCGCCCTGATCCAGCGGGCGATGGATTATTTCGCCCGCATCCACGCTTTCGGCCGCGACTACATCCTGAAACGCGGCACGGACGCCACGGACTACGAGATCGCCATGGCGGTCGAGGAATACGGGACGAACCTCATCCTGGCCGACGTCAAGCGCGACGGCCGGCCCCACAACGCGGTCGGCATCAAGGTCGGCATCGGCTGCCGGACGGGCGTGGGCACGGCCTATCCCCATCCGAACCAGTTCCACCACAACAAGGTCAGGAAGGGCGATTCGCTCCAGATCGCCGGCAGCGTCACCGTCGGCGGCTACGGCGGCGAGCTCTACCGCTATTATCAGCTCGCGCCCTGGGACGCGCATCGCGAGAAGGTCTGGGACGTGGTGACCGAAAGCGTCCGCATCCAGGAGCGCGAATCCAAGGCCGGCGTCCGCTGCCAGGACGTCGCCTTCAAGGTCCACGATTTTCAGGTCCGGCAGGGGCCCGCGATCCAAAAGCTCCTCTACCAGCGCGTCGCCCACGGCCAGGGGATGGAAGGGCACCAGCCGCCCTACATCGCCCTGGGCGACGAGACCGCCCTCGAGGAAGGCATGACCTTCAGCGTCGAGCCCGGGCTCTTCGACCCGGCCCACGGCTTCGGCTACAATCCCAGTGATTGCCTGTGGGTGACGAAGACGAAGGGCGTCCTGATGGGGAACGCCGCCCCTTACTCGAAGGAATGGATGTTCCTGAAGCTTTGAACGATCGGAGGGCAAGCCCATGGCATCGCGACGAACGTTTCTGAAGACCTTGGGCGCGGGCGGGCTGACGTTCGCCGCGCCCGGGCTCCTGGCCGGAGGCGGCCCGTCCGGCCGCGGCGCGGTCGGCAAGCGGCCGAACGTCCTCTTGATCCTCGTGGACGACCTCGGATACGGCGACCTGGCCTGCCTCGGCAATCCCATGACGAAGACGCCGAACATCGACGCCTTTCACGGCCGCTCGGCCCGCCTGACGAACTTCCATGTGGATCCGACCTGCTCCCCGACGCGCGCTTCGCTCCTCACGGGCCGGTACTCGAGCCGCGCGGGCGTCTGGCATACGATCATGGGCCGGTCCATCCTGCCGGCGGACGAGACGACCATGGCCGAAACGTTCGCCCGGAACGGATACCGGACGGGGATTTTCGGGAAGTGGCACCTCGGCGACAACCATCCCTTCCGCGCCCACGAGCGCGGGTTCCAGGAGGCGGTCGTTATGGGCGGCGGAGCCATCGGCAACATGCCGGATTTCTGGGGCAACGATTACACCGACGACACCTACCGCCACAACGGCCGCTGGGAAAAATATTCCGGCTATTGCACCGACGTCTTCTTCAAGGCGGCCATGGACTTCATGGCCGGTCCGGCGTCGGGTCCGGCCGCGCCGTTCTTCTGCTACCTCCCGACCAACGTCGTCCACTGGCCGCACAACGTGGCCGAGGAGTACGTCAAGCCGTACCGCGGCCGCGTCCCCGACCGGCGGGCGACGCTCTACGGCACGCTCGCCAACCTCGACGAGAACGTCGGGCGCCTTGTCCGCTTCCTGGCCGACCGCGGCCTGGAGAACGACACGATCCTGATCTTCATGTCGGACAACGGGACCGGGTTCGGCGCGGAGTTCGACGGGCGCGGATTCGTGACGGACGGGCAGAACGCGGGCATGCGGGGGGACAAGGGCACGGTCTACGAGGGCGGCCACCGCGTGCCCTGCTTCGTCCGCTGGCCGGGCGGCGGCATCGGCGGCGGGCGGGACATTCCCGACCTCGCGGCGCACCTGGATCTCTTCCCCACGCTCCTCACTCTGTGCGGGCTCGCGAGGGGCGAGGGCGGGACGTTCGACGGCGCCTCGCTGGCGCCGCTCCTCGCCGGGCGCGCCGCGTCTTGGCCGGAGCGGACGCTGTTCGTCCACAACCAGCGCGTGGACGAGCCGATCAAGGGGAAGGAATGGGCGGCCATGACCTCGCGCTGGCGCCTGATCGACGGTCGCGAGCTCTACGACATTCGAGAGGACGCCGGCCAGCGCCGCGACGTCGCCGCCGAGCACCCCGACGTGGTCCGGGACCTGTCCCGGGACTACGACCGCTGGTGGGAGTCCGTTTCCGGACGCTTCAAGGATACCGTCTGGATCCCGCTCGGCGCGGACGGCGAGAACCCCGTCCGGCTGACAAGCCACGACATCCACGGCCAGGTCTGCTGGGACCAGAGCCAGGCCCGGCGCAACGCGAAGTGCGACGGCTTCTGGACCGTGGAGGTCGCGCGCGATGCGAGCTATGAGATCGCCGTGCGGCGCTGGCCCGCGGAGGCCGGGCTCCCTATCCGCCAGGCCCCCGAGGGGGCCAAGGTCTTCAAGGCGACGCACGCCCGGCTCAAGGTCGGCGACTTCGACGCAACGCTCCCCGTCGGGGAGAAGGACGCCGCGGTCGCGTTCACCGTGCCTCTAGCGCGCGGCCGGACGCGGCTGCAGGCCTGGCTCGTCGACGATATCGAGAACGGCGAGACGAACGGCGCGTTCTACGTCGACGTCCGGCGCCGGGATTGAGCTTGGAGGAGCTGCGATGGCCGCGCCCCGACGGAACAGGCGGGAATTCCTGAAGACGGTGGGCCTCGGCGCCGCGGCCCTGGCCGCGCCCGTCTGGCGCCCGGTGGCGGGGGCCGCACTCCGGAGCGCCCCGGACGCCGGCTTCCCGAATTTCGTATTCATCCTGGCGGACGACCTCGGCTATGGGGACCTCGGCTGCTACGGGTCCGCGAAGATCCGGACCCCGAACGTCGACCGCCTGGCCGCCGAGGGGACGCGCTTCACCAGCTTCTGCACGTCGAGCGGCGTCTGCACGCCGTCCCGGGCGAGCCTGATGACGGGCTGCTATCCGCGAAGGGTGAGCCTGCACGAGGACGAGAGGGGCGAATGGGTCCTCTTCCCCGTTTCGAGGAAGGGCCTGAACCCTAGCGAGATCACGGTCGCGGCGCTCCTCAAGAAGAAAGGATATGCCACGCATTGCATCGGCAAGTGGCACCTGGGCGACCAGCCGCCGTTCCTGCCCCGCCGCCACGGCTTCGACGGCTATTTCGGGATCCCCTACAGCAACGACATGGGCGCGTCGCCGGGCTCGCCGTATCCGCCGCTGCCGCTTATGCGGGATGACGAGGTCATCGAGGCGCCCGTCGATCAGGACACGCTGACCGAGCGCTACACCCGGGAGGCGGTCCGGTTCATCGCGGAGCACAGGGACAAGCCGTTCTTCCTCTTCGTCTCCCACCTCATGCCCCACACGCCCCTCCATTCCGGCGAGAGGTTCCGCGGGAAATCGGCCGACGGCAAGTACGGGGACGCGGTCGAGGAGATCGATGGGTCGACGGGCGAGATCCTGGCGGCGCTGAATCGCGCGGGCCTGGACGAAAGGACGCTCGTCGTCTTCACCTCGGACAACGGCGGCGTGCGCCCGGACAACAACGGTCCGCTGAACGGAACGAAGGGGAGCACGCTCGAAGGCGGCCACCGGGTGCCTTTCATCGCCCGCCGGCCCGGCCGCATCCCGGCGGGGAAGGTGTGCCCGGAGCTTGCGACGATGATGGACGTCCTGCCGACCTTCGCCGCCCTGGCCGGGCTCGAGCCGCCTCGCGACAGGGTGATCGACGGGAAGGATATCTCCCCGCTCCTCGAGAAGCCGGAGACGGCCCGCACGCCCGACGACGTCTTCTATTATTATTTCATGGGGCAGCTCCAGGCGGTCCGGTCGGGCCGCTGGAAGCTGCACCTCCCCCTGGCCAGGAAGCGCCACGGCTGGCACCTCGAGCCTTACGAGGAGAAGGGGATGCTCTTCGACCTCGAGGCCGATTCCGCCGAGAGCATGAATGTCCTCGGCGCGCATCCCGACGTCGTCGCCCGGTTGGCCGCCCTGGCCGCCTGGGCGCGGGAGGACATCGGAGACGACGATCGCGACGGCCGGAACCAGCGGCCGGCCGGCTGGGTCGAGACGGCGAAGCCCTTGACGCTCGCCCGCCGCTGAGCGCGGCCGGCGTCCCGCGGCGGCCGCCCGGCCGTCACGTCCCGGGGCTCAGAACGGATTCTTCCGGACGATCTTGAAGACGTAGGCGTAGTCGCCCGTCTTGTCCTTCGGGGTCTCGATCGTCAGGCCGGCCGCCGTATCCTCCCACTTGAGCTCCTTCCCGTCGCCCAGCATCGTGACCGAGGCGATCTCGGCCGGGTACAGGCCGTTCCACCCCGTCCAGGACTGCCAGCGGGGGGCGAGGCTCTTGATCAGCAGCTTCTCGCCGGGCCAATCGAGGACGATGGCGTAGAGCGTGTTGTCCTTGACCGTGAAACGGATGTCCTGGCCCGTGTATTTGAGATCGTTCTTCTCGTTGAAGCCCGCGGTCCCCCGTTCGAGCTTGGTCGGCCCTTCGCCGGCGACGACCCAGGGGGTCGTGCCGTAGATGGCCTCGCCGTTCGTCTTGAGCCAGGCGCCCATCCCCAACAGGAGCTCCTTGGCCTCGTCGGGGATCGTGCCGTCGGGCTTCGGGCCGACGTTGAGCAGCAGATAGCCGTTCTTGCTGACCCGGTCCACGAGGTTGTCGACCAGGTTGTCCACCGTCTTGAATCCCAGGCCCTTGACG
>Ga0182021_10008984_pt1 | contig 11827 bp, 4 predicted proteins | sample 612E3MmetaG_FD_120493 | JGI IMG/M metagenome (GOLD analysis project Ga0182021, IMG submission 120493) | Permafrost microbial communities from Stordalen Mire, Sweden - 612E3M metaG (Illumina Assembly) | ecosystem: Environmental > Terrestrial > Soil > Wetlands > Permafrost | place: Sweden...
AGGACCCAGGCGCCGCCTTCGTTCAAGACGATCGCCGACGATTCGGCGCCCAGGGCGCGGCAGGAATCGACGACGACGCGCCGCATGATCTCGTCGGCGTCGAGCGTGGAGCTGATGGCTGCGTTCATCGCGTTCAACGCCTCGCTCAGCCTGCCGGCCTCGGTCACGTGGGCCAGGTTCTGCTTGATCTCGTCGATGTCGAACAGGGTCACCACGGCGCCGTCGATGCGGTTGTCGGCGGTCCTGTAGGGGCGGACGTGCATCGTGTACCAGCGACCATCCTCGTCGCGCACCTCACGCGCCGTCGCCGAAACCGTCTCGATCACCTCTGTGAGCATCGCCTGGAGATCGGGGACGTCGATCCGCAGTTGCAGGTCGGTGATGGGCCGCCCCACGTCGCTCGGGATGATGTTGAGGACCCGATCGGTGCCCGGCGTGAAGCGCCGTATGCGCAGGTCGCGGCCGATCATGATCAGCGGCACGTTGACGCTGTCGAGCAGGTTGCTCAGATCGTCGTTGACCAGACCCAGCTCGGTGTTGCGGCCCTGAAGCTCCTCGTTGACCGTGATGAGCTCCTCGTTGGTCGACTGGAGCTCCTCTTTGGCCGTCTCGAGCTCTTCGTTGATGCTCTGAAGCTCCTCGTTGCTCGACTGGATCTCCTCGTTGGCGGCGCGGAGCTCCTCGTTGCCCGCCTCCTGGTCTTCGATCACGTTCTCCAGATGCCGGCGCGTGTCGAGAAGCTCCGCGCGCAGCCGAGCCGCGTGGTCGCTCGTGGCGGGGCCGTCGGCCCCGCCGCCGTCCTGCGCGCCGGCAAGCCCCCGTTCGAAGACGACGAGGTAGTACTCCTGGCCGGCCGCGGGGGAGATCGGGACGACGTGCACATCGACGAGGACGGCGCCTTCGTCGACGGTGTGTGGCACCCGCTCGCGCGTCACCGGGCCCGCCGTCCGCCTGGCTTCGGCGACCGCGCCGCGCAGCTCGACGGCCAGTCCCCCCCGGGCCATCTGCAGCAGGTTGAGACTGGCCTGTCCGGGGGGGTGCTGCAAGAAGGACTCGGTGTCGCCGCGAAACTGCAGGACGTCGAGCGCGGCGTCGACGACGACGCTCGCCGGCGCGAAGCACCCGAGGATGGTCGTGTCGGCAAGGTCCTGCAGACCGACGCTGTCGGCACGTGTCAGCCGCGCAGGCTGCGAGGGGCGGGGCGCAAGTCCGGCGTCGGCCTCAGCCGCGGCGGGCGCCGGATAGGCGACCCCCGGGGCGATCGGTGAGGACGACACCCTCTTGACGTAGACCTTGTGCTTGCGGTCCACCGGCGTGAACAGGTCGGTGAAGCTGCCGACCGTCTCGGACGAGCCCAGCACGAGGTAGCCATCGGGCCGCAACGCGTAGTGCAGGAGGGGCACGACGCGCTTCTGCAGCGTCGGGCCGAGGTAGATCAGGACGTTGCGGCAGCTCACCAGGTCGAGCCGCGAGAACGGGGGGTCCCGGGTGAGGTCGTGCCGCGCGAACACGCACATCTCGCGGACCGCCTTGCTGACCTGATAGCTACCGTTGACGCTCACGAAATAGCGGCGCAGCAGATCGGGCGCGAGCGACGAGGCGATGGTCTCCGGGTAGATCCCGGCGCGCGCTCGCACCAGGTCTCTCTCGTTGATGTCGGTGGCGAAGACTTTCAGCGGCCGTCGGGCTTTCTCGGCGGAGATCACGTCGAGCAGCGACACGGCCAGGCTGTAAGCCTCTTCGCCGGTGGCGCACCCGGGCACCCAGATCCTGATCGGCGAGTCGGGCCCCCGGGCCCGCACGATGCTCGGCAGGACCTCCGCGCGCAAGGCCGCGAACGCGGCGGGGTCGCGAAAGAACTCCGTCACCATGATGAGGATGTCGTGGTAGAGGGCGGCGACCTCGTCGGCGTCGCGGCGCAGAAGCGCGACGTATTCGTCGAGGCTGTCGATCGTGTGGAGCAGCATGCGGCGCCCGACGCGCCGGCGGATGGTGGGGAACTTGTAGTCGGTGAAATCGACGCCGAAGGCGCCGCGCAGGATCTCGAAGACGGCCTCGAGCAGGCTGGCGTCGGCCCCAGGGAGGCTCCCCAGGGGCTCTGTCGCCTTGGGTTTGGCGACGTAGGGGTGGCGTCCGATCCGGGCCAGCTCCCGCGCGATCGCTTGGGGCGAAAGGACGAAATCGACGACGTGCGCCGCGATCGCGCTCTGCGGCATGCCCGGGTACTTGGCCGACTCGGGATCCTGGGCGAACGTCACGCCGCCCGCGGACTTGATCGCGGCGAGCCCCCGCGAGCCGTCCGATGCCGCGCCCGACAGGATCACGCCGATGGCCTGTTCGCCGCGCTCCTCGGCAAGTGACAGCAGGAAGGCGTCGATGGGCAGGTGCCGCCCGGCGGGTTCGGACCGCGCGGTCAGCCTGAGGCAGCCCGCCTCGATGACCAGGTCGGTGTTGGGCGGGATGACGTAGATGTGGTCGGCCACGACGGCCGTCTCGTCGACCACCTCGGTGACCGGCATGTGCGCCTTGCGCCCCAGCAGCTCGGTGAGCAGGCTCGCGTGCTGAGGGTCGAGATGCTGGACCAGGACGTACGCCATGCCGGTGTCGCTGGGCAGGTGCTCGAGGAGCTGGGAGAAGGCTTCGAGGCCACCAGCCGAGGCACCGACGCCGACGATCGGGCACACGCGCGGACGCCGTCGCGCGGACGTCGGTCGCCGTGACCCGCTGGAGCGACTCGTGGGCGGCTTGTCCGCGGCCATCGAACTCCTCATGAGATGGTGTACCAACGTATCCTCCCGCTCGCGGGGACCGGCGGCAAGTGCGACTTCGCCCGGTCGTCGGGATCGACGTGGGCGCCGACCGCTGAGTCGGCGCGACAACGGAGAGGGAGGGATCTCTCCCTCCCTCTCCTCAGGGCATCACCTACCTTGTCGTCACATGACGATCGGTCGTGCGCCTATCTCGGCACTATGACCTGCAGCTGGGTGGTGGTGGGGTCGGGGGACCACGTCGAGTAGGCCGCGGCGTTCTCGGCCCGCACACGGTAGTAATACGTGCCGCTGGCCACCGGCGTGTCGGTGTAGGCGGTGGCCGTGGCGTTGTTGACGGCAATGTCGACCACGGCGCTGGTGAAGTTCGCGTTGGTCGCCCGCTCGACCGTGTACATGGTCGCCGCCGGCATCGTGGCGTTGTCGGTCCAGGTGAGCGTCACCGAACCGGAGCTCGGCGTTGCTCCCAGCGCGCTGGGAGCCGCCGGTGCGACCTCGAAGACCATCGGTCGCATCATGTCGTTCTCTTCGTGGCCGAGCAGGTGGCAGTGCCACACGTACTCCCAGCCGTAGTCCTGCAGGACGTTGGTGACCATGGTCCCGTTGGCGTCCATGAACTGAGCGCCGAGCGGCACGCTGGGCTCCAGCGGACGGATGCTGTCGCCGAGCTTCCACGGCAGGGTCGGCACCATCGCCCGTACTGCGAGGATCACGTCCTGACCCGGATTCATGCGCACGGTCTCCTTCCAGCCGAGCTCGTTCCGGTCGGGGGGCGTGATCGTACCGTCGATCGCGACCCGGTTGATGACCTGCACGTTGAACAGGTGGAAGTGGATCGCGTGGGTGTCGACGCCCTGGTGGTCGATGCGCCAGATCTGGGTGCCGTCGTTGAGCGCGCCGATCTGGGTGGCGTTGGACGAGTCGAGGATGAGGTCGGTCGGGGTGTCGTCGTAGGAGTAGGGAGTGGCCGTGCCGACCGAGGCGCCGCCGTTGCCGAGGCCGGTCCCCAGGACCGCGTTCATGCGCCCGTAGTCCATGTCGAACTGCTCGATGAGGGCCTTCTCCTGCTGCTGCAAGACGAGCGCGTAGCTGGCCGTTGCGGTCGCGCCGTTGCCTCCGCCACCGGAGATCGCGACGGTGGGCAGCGTCGTGTACCCCGTACCGGGGTTCGTGACGTTGACCGCGGTGACCGCGCCGGCCGTCACCGACACCGTCCCGGCGGCGCCGCTGCCGGAGCCGCCGGTGAAGTTGACGGTCGGTGAGGTGAAGCCGCTGCCGCCGGACGTGACCGTGATGGCGCTGAGCTCTTTGCCCACGAGCGTCGCCGACGCGGTCGCGCCGCTGCCGCCGCCACCCGTGATGGTGACGGTCGGGGCCGTGGTGTAGCCGGTGCCGGGGTTCGTGATGGTGACTGCGGTGACGGCACCTGCCGTCACCGTCGCCGCGGCGGTCGCGCCGCTGCCGCCGCCGCCCGTGATGGCGACCGTCGGGGAGGTGTAGCCGGCGCCGCCGGCTGTCACGGTGACGCTGTTGACCTCCGCGGCACCGATGGGCGTGAAGGACAGCGACGAGTCGACGACGTGCATGTAGTGGTTGGTGTAGGTCGTCTTGAAGGCCGGACCGTAGGCCGCTTCGGGCACGATCGGCTTGGGCTGGCTGGCCCCGTAGGCCGCCGGCAGGGCGGTCTTGAGGGCCGCCACGCTGTAGGGGGTCGACGCCGCGCCGACCACCTGGAACTGCATGATGGTGCGCGTGTCGGGGCCGAAGCCGGGAAGCGTCGTCGGCGCGCCGCCGGTCGACGTCTGGTCGGGATCGCCGGTGTAGTAGTCGAGGCGCGTGTCGAAGCCCGGCATCGGCGCGGGTGCGTCGTTGTAGAGGATGAGCTTGGAGCCGGCCGGGACCTTGGAGAAGTCGACGATCACGTCGGCGCGCTCCGCCGGTCCGAGCAGCAGGGTGTGATCGGTGACGTTCAGCACCGTGATGGTGCGGCGGAAGTACTCGTAGCCGACCGGCGTGTTGGGCAGTGTCACCGCCGCGGGCAGGAGCCCACCCTCGTTGCCGATCTGGATCATGCTCGGCCCGACGGCCTTGGGACTGGGCACGCCGCCCTCGCGGCCGTCAGTCGGCCAGGTCGAGGGCAGGCCGGTGCCCGTGGCCGCAGCGACGATCGGCACCTCGCCGGCGTTGGCGTTGTTCACCGTGCCGTTCGCCTTCCACATGGGAGCGTTGGACTTGGCGAAGTAGAGCTGCAGGTTCAGGGTGCGGTCGTCGCTGGCGTTCAGGATGCGGAAGCGGTAGGCGTGGCGCCCGACCTTGAGGAACGGATAGGCGACGCCGTTCACGAGCGGCGTGTCCATGAACGACTCGGGGACGATCGACGGAGTCGGCGTGCCCGGGTTGAAGGGCCCTTCGAGTGCGGTCGTGCCGGCCAGCGGGTTGGGGACCGGACCGAACTCCTGCGGTACCTGCGGCGGGTAGAACCATGAGTTGTAGTCCCAGCGCCCCATGGCGTTGACGCCCTGGCTGTCGGAGGGGTTCTGGTTGGGCATGTAGACGTGCGGCAACCAGAGGCTGCCTGAGCCGCCCCAGGCGGACGTCTCCCAGGTGGGATCTTCGTGGGCGAGCTGCTTCGCGCTGGGTACGAAGGTCTTGTCCTGGATCACGAGCGGGATCTGGGTGGCCGGGATGGCCTTCTGCAGGCCCGGGTTGGCACCCGAGTGGTTCGTGCCGTTGACGAAATCCTGCTCGACGGGGTCTTGCAGGACGTACGGCGCGGCCTCGCCGGCGTAGACGTTGAGCCGGGTGATGCCGTCGGAGTGGTCGTGGTAGAACATCAGCCGGGCGCTTTGCTGGTTGGTGTAATAGAAGGTCAGCGAGCCGGCGCCGGGATCGTTCGTCGCGCCCGACGTGCTCGACGGAACGACGTTGCCGTGGTCGTCGAACCACATGTCGGGGACGAACTGCACACTGGCGCCCCGCTTGTAGGTGGTCGCATCGGCGCCGGGCGCCGTCCACTGATACGGTGTGCCGTCGCTGATCCACGGAGTGGCGCCGCCGTGCAGGTGCAGGGTGGCGCGGTTCTGTGTGTAGTCACCTCCGAGCGGACCCATGCCCGCGCCCATGATGGTGGTGTCCACCGGCAGGAAGAGGTTGCCGGCGGCGCCGGCCGGCAGGTAGTTCGTGAACTTGACGCGCACCGGCCGATCCCTCTGCGCGACGATCGTCGGTCCCAGGTACTGGGGACTGTCGACGGCGTAGACCTGGGCGCCGTCGCCGTTCAGGATGGCGCTGCCGTTCGGGTACTTCAGGGCGATGTGCTTGCTCTTTGCGGCGTTGGCCGGCGTCTCGATCTGCACGTAGCCGCGCAGCGTCGTCGCCGGCAGGTCCTTGCTCAGCTTCTCGGTGTACTGGACCAGGCCGATCTCGTAGTAGTCGGAATGCGGGAAGGTCGACGTGTCGGCGACCGCGACGGGGATGTACTGTCCGAGGTCGTTCGCGGCGGTCCGCCCCAATCCGGGCAGCGAGTCGACGAACTTGCGGATGCCGCCCCCTGACTTGGCGGCGTTCAGGCGCGCTACGGCGGTGGCGCCGGCGCCGTGTCCGGTGATCGTCACGACGGGATCGGTGTAGCCTCCGCCGTGCGCCGCGACCGTGATGGCCTTGATGACGCCGCCCACGACCTTGGCCTTGGCCTTGGCCCCCTTGCCCCAGCCCCAGCTGACGTCGGTGATCTTCACGGTGACGGTGCCGGTATACCCGTGCCCTCCCCGGGTGACCACGATACTGCCGATCGGTCCTCTGGGGAGCTGGCTGTTGGCGTAGTTGGGGATGGTGCCGAAGTAGTCGGGCGCCGACCTTCCGCCGAGTGCCGGCGGCGATGCCGTGGCCTTGCCCTGAGCGGCTGCGGTCGCGCGCATGGTCGCGGCACGCAGTGCGGCGGCATCGCGCTGGGCATTGGTCACGTGTCCGTGGGTGTGCAGCACGCCGACCGGCTTGGTGGCGGCCGCCTTGGCGGCGTGCGAGGGGACCGCTACCCAGGCGAGGGCGACAAGTGCCAGGCCAAGACTCAGGAGTATGAGCCTGGCATGTCTTCGCGCGATGTCGGCTGTCAGTGACCGTGACGTGCTGCCGGTACGATGAGACATCGATCCTCCTGTTCGTCGGAAAGACAACGATCGGGAGGTCGTGGGCCGGCCGGCCCTCCCCTGTGTGCGACTCGCGGCGACAGATCTAGTCCGAAGGCGGCTCCTTCAGGTGAGGTTGCTCAGCGTTGGTCCGCGCTGGAGCGCAAAGCAGCGGACATGCAAAAAGGCTCGGCGGGAACAGACCGGCACACGACGCTCTTGTGCGTGGGCGTGGCGACCATGTCGTCGATGCCACTCGCTTGACCCCCGGCCCGTCATGCATACGATGGCCTGAGCCGACAGAATCGGCCGTCGCCAGTGATACCCCCAAACCGCACCGGAGTAAAAGCGTTTGGAGCGAGATGGCGTCGGCTGGGTGCGCGGGTACCTGGCGCGGCAAGAGTCGGCTCGAGTCGTCGCCGAACGGGTACTACTAAGACATGCACGCTTCTCGAAGACTGCTCGCCGTCCTGTCGGTCGTTCTCGCCTTCGCCGCCGGCTTCGGCCTTGCCACCGTGCGGGACCGTGGCGGCTCGAGCGCCAGCGCCAGCGGTCAGGCCGACCTCTACCGACAGGTCCTGCGCGATCTGCAACGCGACTACTATCGGCCGGTCGACGTGGCCCAGCTCGGCCGCTCGGGCATCGCCGGCCTGCTGGCTCCCTTGCACGACCCCTACACCGTCTACTTCACGCCGCAGCAGGCCAGGGCGTTCAGCAACGAGCTGAGTGGCGCCTATACGGGGATCGGCACGGCCGTCGTCGCCAGGGCCGGTCGTCTGACCGTGACCCAGGTCTTCCCGGGCTCGCCGGCTGCTCTTGCCAGGATCCGTCCCGGAGAGGTCATCGTCACGGTCGACGGTGTGCCCACGGCCGGCAGATCGGTGACTGCCAGCGTGGCCCGCATCCTCGGTCCGGCGGGCACCCGGGTCCACCTTCAGCTCCGTCGGACGGGTGTCACCGGTCTGACCGATGTGACGCTGACGCGCCGCAAGGTCTCTCCCCCTCTGACGAGCTCGCGACTGATCGACGATCACGGTACGAAGGTCGGCTACGTGTCCCTGAGTGCGTTCGCCCAGGGCGCCGGGCAGCAGGTCGGAAGGGCGGTGGCCGATCTCCAGCGGCGCGGCGCCCAGCGGTTGATCTTCGATCTGCGCGACAACGGCGGCGGCCTCGTCGACGAGGCCGTGAAGGTGGCCGGCGATTTCCTGCCGGCTGGCAAGGTGGTCGTGACCACGCAGGGGCTGCACGCGCCGAAGGATGTCCTGAAGACCGACGGCGCGAACCCGACCGCTCTGCCGCTCGTCGTGCTGGTGAACGGCAATACCGCGAGCGCCTCCGAGATCGTCGCCGGCGCCCTGCAGGACTACCGGCGCGCCACCCTGATCGGCACGAAGACCTTCGGTAAGGGGGTCGTGCAGACGGTGCTGCCGCTGTCGGGCGGAGCGAGCCTCAAGATCACGATCGCCGCCTACCTCACGCCCCTCGGACGGAACATCAACCACAAGGGCATCGAGCCCACGATCGTGGTCGCGCAGCAGCCTCGCAGCAGCGCCGACCAGGCCCTGCAGCGCGCCCTGCGGTTCGTCGCCGGCCGACGGTAGGCCGCGGCCGGACCGGCACCGTGGCGACCGGGCGCGGCGTTGCCCGAGCGCCGGCACCGACGCTTCAGCCCGGCCTTCACGGGGAAACCAGCAGCTACCGCCGCGGCGAGCCCATCCGGGCTTCGTCGCGGTCCGCACCCCGACGCAAGGAGACGTCATGGCCCATTGTCACGAGATGAAGGCCGGCGAGACCTACGTCTGCGAGACGTGCGGCCTCGAGATCGAGGTCGTGAGCTCCTGCGGCGACACCGGCGTGTGTTCGTGCGTCGAGCCGGTCTCCTGCTGCGGGCAGCCGCTCACGCTCAAAGCGTAGTGGCCGTGTTCCTCGAGGAGAGCTCGTGCGGGCTCACCTGGCAGCTCGACGAACCCATGGCGCGGTCGTCGCAGGCGCTGCTCGACGGCGGGCGTGTGTGGCTCGTCGACCCGACCGACGAGCCCGCTGCGCTGGATCGCGCCCTGGCGCTCGGCCGGCCGGCGGCGGTGCTCCAGCTCCTCGATCGTCACAACCGCGACTGCGCCGCCATCGCTGATCGCCTGGATGTGCCGCACCTCAAGGTGCCGACCGCCGTGCCCGACTCTCCCTTCGAGGTGATCCCGCTGGTGAGCGGCCGATTCTGGCGGGAGGTCGCGCTGTGGTGGGCCGAGCCGCGGGCGCTCGTCGTCGCGGAGGCGATCGGCACCTCGCCGGCCTATGCGGTGGGTCGCATGGGAGCCGGCGTCAGCATCGGCTTGCGGCTGTGGCCACCACGCCGCCTGGCGGCCCACGAACCGGAGCATCTGCTGGTCGGCCACGGGCCCGCGTTGCACGGACCACTGGCCAGCGGTGCGCTCCACGAAGCGCTCGGGCGCTCGCGCCGCGACCTGCCGCGCGCGGCCGTCGCGCTGCCCAGGGCGCTCCTGAAGGTCGGCGGCTGACGGTCGGCAAGGCACGGGCCGGGCCCGCGCGCCGTCGCCGAGACGGCGGGCGCCGTCCGGGCATGACCGGGCGGCGACCTCAGTCGAACCGCAGCTTCTGCTGGCTGGGTCCCGGCAGCTCGCGACGCCGCAGGGCCAGGACGGCGAGATCGTCGCGCAGGCCGCCGTCGGCGAAACTCACCGCGCTGGCGACCACCCGCTCGACGACCTCGTCGGGCTCGTGGCGACAGAGCCGGCCGACCATCTCGAGGAGACGCTGCTCGCCGAACTGGCGCTGGTCGCGACGCGCCTCGGTCAGGCCGTCCGTGTAGAGGAACAGCAGGTCCTCGCACGACAGGAACGACTCGGCATTGCGGAAGGGGAAGTCGGCGTAGGTGCCGATCAGCGGCGACGTGGCCGGCAGGATCGCGACGGTGGCGTCGGGGCGCGCCACCACGCTCGCCGGGTGACCGGCGTTGCAGTACACGAGTCGGCCGTCGCGGCGATCGAGCATGGCAAAGAAGACGGTGGCAAAGGTCTCGGCGGCCGTCTCGCGGGCCAGCACGGTGCTGGTGAGGGCCACGACGTCGGCGGGGGTCTTGCCTTTCTCGGTGGCGTGGGCACGGATCGTGTTCTTGACGAGGCTCGTCAGCACCGCGGCCTCGATGCCCTTGCCGGAGATGTCGCCCACCATCACCCCCACGAGACCGTGAGCCAATTCGAAGAGATCGTAGAAGTCGCCGCCGACGTGGGCCGGCTGTACGGCGGGGCGGTAGTGGTGGGCGAAGGTCAGCCCGGGGATCTCGTCGGGTAACTTCAGCAGGGCGGCACGCAGCTCCTGGGCGACGTCGTGCTCCTCCTGGTAGAGCCGGGCGTTGTCGAGGGCCGCGGCCGCCTGGTCGCAGATCGCCCTGGCCAGCTCGACCTCGCGTCTGGTGAACTGTCGTCGCCCGTCGCGCTCGTCGAGGCCGACGAAGCCGAACAGCTCGCCACGGGCCACGATGGGCACGGCCAAGGCCAGTCGCATGCCGATCGGCGCGGTGACCCGGCGCACCTCGTCAGGCATGTCCGGGCTCTCGAAATCGATCGTCCTCACCTGGAGGTCGGTCAACAGGCGGCCCACCAGAGGGATGGTGTCGGCGTGGTCGCAGGACCACACGGTATCGACCGGAAAAGACTCGGCGCCCTTCGCTAGCGCCACGGAGATCTCGCTTCTGGCGTGATCCCAAAGCAGCACCACGAGCCGGCCGGCGTCGACCGCCTCGACCAGAAGCTGAGCGAGCCGGTCGAGCACGGTGCTTATCTGCATCGACGACGAGAGCGTTTCGGCGGCCCGCAGGAGGGTGTTCGAGAAGCCGAGCTCGGCCGTGGTCCGGCGTTCGCTGTCACGCAGGGCCTTCTCGGCCACACGTCGCTCGGTGACGTCGCGCACGATGCTCAGCAGCACCATTTCGCCTGCCATCGCGGTCGTCCCGCGCGAACTGATCTCGACCGGAAAGACCGAACCGTCGCGCCGGCGATGGAGCGTCTCAAAGAGGACTCCCAGGTTGGTCGCGGCCGCCATCTGGTCGCCGATCGGGTCGTGCGCGCCCTCGGCGCGCAGGTCCTCGATCGAGAGACGAAGCAACTCGTCGCGCGTGTAGCCGTACACGGACTCGGCGGCCCTGTTGGCTTCGAGGATGCGGCCGTCTCGTCCGCGCACGAACAGCATCGCGTCGCGCGCCTCGGCCGCCAGCAGCTCGTAACGTCGCAGGATCTCCTGCGCCTCGACCTCGGTCTGATAGCTGCGGGCGTTGGCTATCGCGGTCCCGAGGGTGGCGGCCACGCTGCGATAGACCTCGACGTTCTCGCTTTCCAGGCTGCCGGGCGCCGCGGACAGCAGCGTCATGGCGCCGAGCGTGTCACCCTGGTGGGTGATCGGCAGCGCCAGCCAGTGGGACTCGCCCGGGCTTGGGGGCCGAGCGACGCCTGCCGCGGGTTCGCCGCCCTCGCCGACCAGCTCCGGCAGGTCGTGTACCAGCAGGCGGCCGCAAACGCTCTCATCTGAGAGCGGCAGCTCGTGCAGCTCGGAGGCGATGTCGTCGGGATACCCGAAGAGCGCCAGGCTGTGGAGCGCGCCCCGCTCCTGGTCGGTCACGTAGATGGCGGCCGCCAGGAGATCGGCGTGAGCGTGGATCTGCTCAAGGACGCGCTCGCAGATCTCCTTGAGGCCGAGCGAGCTCGCGGCGGCGCGCGCGACGTCGCCCAGCAACATGGTGCGGGAGAGCTCGAGCTCGTATGCCTCGAGCAGGCGTTTGCGATCCTCCTCGGTGCGTTTGCGCGCGTCGATCTGGCGCAGGTAGGCGCTCACGCCGGCGGGAGTCGGGTACACCCTGGCCTCGAGCCAGCCGCCGGTCGTGGCCGAGCGCTGCTCGATCGTGCTCGGTTTGCCGAGCTCCAT
>Ga0182021_10008985_pt1 | contig 11825 bp, 7 predicted proteins | sample 612E3MmetaG_FD_120493 | JGI IMG/M metagenome (GOLD analysis project Ga0182021, IMG submission 120493) | Permafrost microbial communities from Stordalen Mire, Sweden - 612E3M metaG (Illumina Assembly) | ecosystem: Environmental > Terrestrial > Soil > Wetlands > Permafrost | place: Sweden...
AATGACGGCGAAGCCCTGGCCTTCCTCGATCGGGTCTACGACAAGCAGGGCGACTACGAGAAACTGGCAGAGGTCCTGCGCCGGCGTATCGCCATCACCGACGGGTCGAGGGATCTGGTCGCGCTGCACCTCCGCCTGGGCAAGATCCTAGCCGACGTCATAGACGACGCGCCGGGAGCGGTGAACAGCTATCTGGCGGTACTCGAACAGGAATCGCGCTCGCCCGAAGCCCTGGAGGCCCTGGAGCGCATCTACTTCCGCGCCGAGCAGTGGGAAGACCTGTACCAGATCTACGAGAAGATGCTCGACATCGCCCCGGGCGACGAAGCGCTCTCCGACTGCTACGCGCGCATGGCCAGAATCGCGTCTGACGTACTCGACCAGCGTGAGCATGCCATCGAGCTGTGGCGGCGGGTACTCGACCTGCGCGGCGCCGACCCCGTGGCGCTCTCCGCCCTGGCCGACCTGCACGAGCAGGCCGAAGAATGGCGCGAGCTGACCGAAGTCCTGGACAGCCAGATTCGGGCGACCGAAGACCCCGAAGCGCGCATCCCGGCGTACAAGCGCCTGGGCCGCGTGTGGGGTGAGAAGCTCAGTCGCGAGAGAAACGCCCTCGAGTGCTGGACGAAGGTCATCGAGATCAATCCCGGAGACGTCGAGGCCTTGCAGGCCATCGCGGCCAACTACCGGAGCGCGGCGGCCTGGGAAGAGCTCTCGGAAACTTTGCGCAAGCTGATCGCCGTGGGCAGCGAGACCTTCCCGGCGGCCACCCTGAGGGATTGCTACGCGGAACTGGGCGAGCTGGAGGGCAGCACCCTGGTGCGCATCGACGCGGCCATCGAGGCGTGGCGCCATGTCTTGCAGATCGATCCGGCTGATGCCCGCGCTTTGACGGCGCTGGAGACGCTGTTCACCCAGGAGGGGCGCTGGGAGGAGTGTGTGGACGTGTTGGAGCGTCGGGTGGCTGCGCTCGCGTCGGTGGGTGACAAGGTGGACGTGCTCATGCAAATCGCGTCCGTCTGGTCCGAGAAGATCGGCGATGGCGGTGCGGCGGCGGAAGCCTACGAGCGTGTCTTGAAGATGGACCCCTCGCACGCAGCCGCCTCGGCTGCGTTGGAGGAGGTGTACCGTCAGCGCAAGCTGTGGCCCGAGTTGGTGGAACTGCTGTTGGCCCGGGTGGAGTACACGGGTGAGGCGGAGGAGAAGATCAAACTGTTCTGTGAGATCGCGCGTACCTACGAGGAGCACGTCGGCGATCGGGACTCCGCCTTTGTCATGCTGCAGGCCGCGTTCCGAGAGGACTACTCGAGCAACACCGTTGCGCGGGAGCTGGAACGTTTGGCCAATGTCACCAACAAGTGGTCGGATCTCCTGTCCGAATACACGCAGGCCGCTCAGGGCATGGAGGACGCGAAGCAGGCGGCTGACCTATGGGTCAAGATTGGGCGTTGGTACGACTCGGCCCTGCACCACACCGAATACGCCATCACCTCGGCCAAAGAGGCTCTGTCGCGACAGCCCAACCACGCAGGCGCCATGGCGGCGCTGGCCGACTTCTATCGCAAGGAATCCCGGTGGAAGGATCTGGTCGGCATTCTGTCCAAGCATGCCGAGATCGAGTCGGATCCGGTGGAGCGGGTCGAGGTTCTGCTGGCCTTGGCCGAGGCCTTCGAAACCCACCTCGGCGATGCGGGTCAGGCCACCGTGGCCTACGACCAAGCCCTGCAAGCTGACGAGCACTGCTTGAAGGCCATCGAGGCCTTGGAACGGTTGCACCGGCGCACCCAGGCCTGGGAGCGACTGGCCGACGTGCTGGCGCGAAAGTCGCAGGTGGTCAGCGACGGCGAGTTGGCGGTGAAGCTACGACTACAAGTAGGCGAGCTGTGGGAGACTCGCCTGGGCGACAACGATCGGGCGGTGCAGGCCTACAAGGAGGTGCTGACCGTCGATCCGCAGAACCTGCCCGCGCTCAAAGCGCTGGAGCAGTTGTACGAGAAGGCCGGCCGGATGGACGCGTACCTCGAGGTCTTGGAGCACCAGCTCCAAGTCACGGCGTCCGAGGCCGACCGGGTGACGCTGCTGGTGCGTATGGCGCAGGTGTGCGAGCAACTGCCGGGCAAAATCGACAGCGCGATCGACAGCCTGCAGCAGGCGCTCACGATTGAGCCGCACAACCTCAAGGCCTGCCAGGATCTGGAGCGTCTTTATCGCGGTGAACGCAAGTGGGATGCCCTGGTCGACACCTTCCGCAAGCACATTCAGGTGGAGACCGACGTGGCGGTCAAGATCGCGATCTACCTGGACATGGGACGGGTGTACGAGGAGGGGCTGCGCGATCCAGACAGCGCCATCGAGGCCTTCAACGAGATCCTCAGCGTGGACCCCGACCACGCCGACGCCTTGCGGGGCCTGGCGCGACTCTACGAGGAGACGGAGCAGTGGGAGCGGGCGGTAGATATCATGCAGCGTCTGGTGGGCCAAGCGTCGCCGGCAGAGAAGGTCGACCTCAGCTACCGCCTGGGCAAGATACTCGACGAGCAGATGCAGATGTCGGACATCGCCGAGGAGCGCCTCAGCGATGCCCTGGCCATCGACCCGACGCACGTGCCGAGCATGTTGTCGCTGCTCAACATCTACAAGCGGCGCGGCGACTCATTCAAGGCAGCCCAGTTCATGGTGCGGGCCGAGGCCCACACGCCCAACGTGTTGGAGCGTACCCGCCTCCTGTACGAAGCCGGCAAGCTCCACCAGACGGAATTGGGCGACGAGGCCAAGGCCAAGGAACTCTACGCGCGCACCCTCGAACTCGATCCGGAACACGTCGAGGCGGCGACCCCGTTGGCCGACATCTACTATCGCCAGGGTGAATGGGCGCCTCTGGTTCCCATATTGGAGATGCTCACGCGCAAGGCGGATCGTCGGGCTCACCGCGAGCTCAACATCCTGTGCTACCGCCTGGCCAAGGCGGCGGAGCGACTGGGCGACGAGGAGAAAGCGCTCAAGTACTACCGCTCTGCCTACGAGCTGGACGCAACCCACCTGCCCACCCTGGTGGACCGGGCCAATCTGCTCTACCGCCGCCAGCAGTGGGACGAGGCGTTCAAGCTCTATCAGACGATCCTGGTGCACCACCGCGAGTCACAGAGCGAAGCGCAGATCGTGGAGATCTTCCATCGCATCGGGCACATCAAGATGAAGATTGGCGACCGGGCCAAGTCCATCAACATGTTCGAGAAGGCGCTGGAGATCGATCCCGGCCACCGACCGACGCTGGAGGCGTTGACCGAGATTCACGCCGCGGCGGGAGACTGGGAGGCGGTGATTCGCCAGAAGCGGGCTTTGCTTGCGCATGTCGAGAGCGAGGAAGAGAAGCTCCACCTGCACGAGCAGATCATCGAGGTCTACAAGGAGAAAGTGAAGAACCCGCAGAAGGCCATCGCCGCGTATCTTGAGGCGCTTGAAGTCAAGACCGACGCGCGAGGTTTGCTGGCCGACGTGCTGGAGCTTCTCACCGAAACCAAGCAGTGGAAGAAGGCGGTGGAGATCCTGCTGCGCCTGGCGGCCATCGAGACAGGTCGGGTCAAGGCCAAGTACCTGCAGACGGCCGGCCAGATCACGAACGCCGAGCTGCATTCGCCCGACGAGGCGGTCGAGCTGTTCAACAAGGCGCTGGACGAGTATCCCGACGACCTCAAGCCGTTCGAGCGGATCGACAAGATCATGACGGCGAAGAAGGACTGGACCAACCAACAGCGTGCCTACCGCCGCATGATCAAGCGGCTGGGCGCCGAGGCGCCACCCGACAAGCGGCCCACCCAAATCGCCCTCTGGCATGCGTTGGGCGAGATCTACCGGTCACGGCTGAAAGACTACCATGCCGCCGCGGAGGCGTTCGAGGTGTGCGCGAAGTTGGAGCCCGACAACATGCCACGCCACCAGATCCTGGCCGAACTCTATCAAATGCAGGGGCCGGAAGCCTATGACAAGGCCGTGCGTGAGTGGCGCGTGATCCTCAAACGCACGCAGGATATCGCGGCGATGGTGCCTATTCTGAAGACACTCCGGCACCTCTTTACCGACATGGGCAAGTACGACCAGGTCTGGTGCACCGCCTCGGTGCTCGCCTACCTCCGCCAGGCCGATGCCGAGGAGCTCCGCTTCCACGAGCAATACAAGGTGAAGACCCTGTCCCGGGTGAAAGCGCGGCTGAACGAGGAACTGTGGCAAAAACACATCTACCACAGCGATGAGGATCGCTACATCTCGTTGATTCTCGCAAGCATCAGTCAGGCCATCATGGCGGTGCGCGCCCGCGAGCACAAAGAGGTGGGGATCAAACGGAAGGATCGTCGCGATCCGGTCAACGACAAGCTCATGTTCAGTGGCGTCTTCGTGTACGTGAGCCAGGCCCTCGGTGTCACGGCGCCCGAATTGTACTTGCGCCAGGATTGGGCGGGCGAGCTCGAGCTGATGAACGCGCGCGACAAGCAGCAGCTCTGCCCATCCTTCGTGGTCGGGGCTGCCTTGTTGCAAGGCAAGCAGGAGAAAGAGCTGGCCTACGTCCTGGGGAAGAAGCTGGCGCTCATGCGGCCCGATCACGTCGTGCGCTGGCCGGCAGTGGTGCCCCAGGTGTCCGAGCTGAAGGCGTACTTCCTCGCGGCGCTCAAGCTTGTGCAGCCCAAGGTGCCCATCAAGTCAGACATGGAGCAACCAGTGGCGGAGCGTCTGGAGCTCCTGCGGCGCCTGGTCCCGCCCCAGAACGTCGAGCAGCTTGCCGAGGTGGTTCGGCGCTTCATCGAGAGCAAGGCCGAAGGGGATCTGTACCGGTGGGCGAAGGCGGTGGACTACACGTCCTCGCGGGCCGGCTTCCTCATGTGCAACGACCTCGAGGTGGCAGCCCACCAGATCCAGTCCGAGCCGTTGGCGGTGGGATGCGCCGATCCCAAGGACAAGGTCAAAGACCTGATTCAGTGGTGCGTGTCGGACGAGTACTTCGCCCTGCGCGCGCACCTGGGACTTGCGATCGGGTAGATGGGCGAGCCGGCCGTCTGGATCGCGGTGCTCGTCGGACTGGCGGCCGGCGCCTGGTTGGGCGCGTGGGCAAGCCGCCGTGTGCGGCGGTCGGTGGCGAAACATGACAGCGAGGCTCGGCGCATCCGGGGCGGGGCGGAGATCGAGCGGCAGGCATTGCTGCGCGAGTCGGACATCCAGGCGCGCGAACTGGCCCTGACCATCCGGGCTGAGGCAGAGGCAGGCCTGCGCGCACGGGAAGCCGAACTGGCGGAGGGCGAGACGGCGCTGGCGGCCCAGGCGGTGCGGATTGACGAAGAGGTGCGGCTGCTGGGAGAGGCGCGTGAGCGTCTCGCGGAACGCGAGGCGCCGGTCGCGGAGCGGGAGCAGGACGGGCGTGCCCTGGCGGCGGAGGTGCGGTCGATCGAAGCAAATCGGCAAGCCGAGTTGGAACGGGCGGCGGCTCGGCCCGCGCGCGAAGCCCAGCGGATGCTGGTGGAAGCGGAGATCGAGGATGCACGCGCGGGTGCGGCGCAGATCTTGCGTCAGACGGCGGAGTCGGCGATGTCGGGGAGCCAGATTCGCGCGGCCAAGAGAATCATGGGCATCGCGGTGGGCCGCTTCTCTGGTCACGATCTGACCGAGCGACCTCAGTTCGTCATCGCACTGTCAGACTTGCGGCCAGGTCAGGTGCCACCCGCTGAGGCTGACTTGCGCGCCATCGAGGCAGTAACCAACGTGCAACTCTCCTTGCTGGATGGCCCATTGGCGGTTCGTATCGAAGGGCTCGACGGGGTAGGCAGGGAAGTGGCTCGCCGCTGCGTCAATCGTATGTTGAAGCGATCTATCAGCGGGCCCGCCGCGGTGACACGGCTGGCCCGCGGCATCGTGGTCGACGTGGAACGTGAGACACTCGACCTGGGGCGACGAGCCTTTTCCCTGCTCGCCATCGACCGTGCTCATCCGGACGTCGTGAAGCTGCTGGGCCGACTCAACTTCCGTACCAGCTACGCGCAGAACCAGTGGAAGCACTCGGTGGAGGCAGGGTTCCTGTGCGGCATGATGGCCGCGGAGTTGGGGCTCGACGTCAAGATCGCCCGGCGGGCGGCGCTGATGCACGACATAGGCAAGGCGCTGACGCATGAGCTTGATGGGTCGCATGCATCCATCGGTTCGGAGTACGCGCGTCGCCTGAACGAATCCGAGGTGGTGGCCAACGCCATCGGGGCGCATCACACGGATGAGCCGTTCAACAGCCCCTACGCCTATCTGGTTGCGGCAGCTGATGCGATGTCGGGCGGGCGACCGGGCGCGCGCCGGCAGGCCGAGGATAGTCACATGGCCAAGTTGGAGGAGATCGAGCACATCAGCCGCGCCTTCGCCGGCGTTGATGAAGCCTTCGCGGTGCAAGGGGGACGCGAGGTGCGCGTCTACGTCGACGAGAATCGAGTGGACGACCGAGGAGCGGCTCGCCTGTCCTCCCAGATCGCGGAGAGTCTTTCGCGCGAGATGATCTTCCCGGGTCAGATCAAGGTGACGGTCATTCGCGAGTTCAGGGCCGACGAAATCGCAAGCTAGCGACGCGGGAGTTGGAATAGTCATGCAACTGAACTTGCCTCCCATCATCCCCTACGCGGTCGGGTGCGCTTTGATCCTGTTTGGCACCCTTCGGGTCAAATACCTGGGTGAGCCGCGGCTGCGTCGGCGTCATGCTGATGACGGGGCCGGGAACGAGGCCTCCTCTGGCCAAGTCGCTGAGCCGGAAGAAAGCTTCGAACGCGGGCCGGAGCAGCGCCGGCACATCCGTTGGGGGATCATTTGGATCCTGCTGGGGCTCTTCCTGGTAGTTTCTACCTTCATCCAGGTACGGCGGCAGATGCGCTAGGGGGGCAGCGGCCACAGCCACGCTGCCCCGCGCACGCCACTGGAATCGCCGTGGCGGGCTGGCAGGATCGGCGTGCTGATGGTGTCCGAGAAGACGTACGCACCCAGCCGCAACGGGACCTCACGATACAGGCGCGCGATGTTCGAGAGACCGCCGCCCATGACGATCACGTCTGGATCGAGCAGGTTGATCACCGACGCCAGCCCGCGCGCCATGCGGTCCTCGTAGCGAGTCATGCTCGCCAGGGCGGCCGCTTCGCCGGCTTCCGCGCGCTGGGCGATGTCGCCTGCATCCCGTTCTTCGCCGGTGTGCAGCCGATGGTCGCGGGCCAGGCTGGGGCCGGCCAGGAAGGTCTCGATGCAACCGCTCTTTCCGCAGTAGCAGGGTGGGCCTGGACACTCGTCGTCGCGCGGCCAGGGCAGGGGGTTGTGCCCCCATTCGCCCGCGATGGCGTGCGGCCCGGTCAGCAACTTCCCATCCACCACTACGCCGCCACCTGTCCCCGTGCCCACAATGACTCCGAAGACCACCCGGGCGCCGGCTCCAGCCCCGTCCGAGGCCTCCGACAGCGCGAAACAGTTGGCGTCGTTGGCCACACGCACTGGCCGACCCAGGGCGCGCGCCAGGTCGCGATCGAGCGGACGCCCGATGAGCACGACCGTGTTGGCATTCTTCACCAGTCCGGTGGCAGGAGACACAGCGCCGGGGATTCCGACGCCGACGGTGCCCGTCTGCCCCACGCAGGCCTCTGTGTCGCACACCAGGCGCACGATGGAGGCGATGATCTCGTCGTAGCTGTGGCTGGGCGTGGGCACGCGCAAGCGGGCGCGCTCGGTTCCGGCGTCGTCGATGGCAACGCTTTCAATCTTGGTACCACCCAGGTCGACCCCGATGCGCATCGATGGAAGACACTACACCGACTCGACGGTTCCAGCTCGACACATTGGCCCACGTGGCGACGCGCGGCAGCACTTGTTCCTGGTCAAGCCATGCGCACGAGCTTCCGATACAATAGGAGAATGATTCGGTCGCTGCAAAGCTTGGCAGGAAAGCCAGTCGCGCTCGGCCTGATGGTCGTTTGGGAATTGTCGAGCACGGGCTGTGAAGCTTTGGGCATTGGCAAGGGGAAGCCGCCGCCTCTTCTCGACGGGGTGCCGCCAGCAGAGAGGGTGTACAAATCCGGGCGACCTTCGGGCTCGCGCAAGCTGCAGAGCTTCGGCGCGGGCGACCTGTCGAGTGAGATCCGGATAGACGATCCAGGGCCGGTCGCTGCCGTGAATCCGGCCGCTACTCCCGGGGGCGCGGGCACACTCAACGGGAATCCGAATGGACTCAGTCGTGATGCGCTGAACTCAGCGATCCAAGGCACGATGGGGTCGCTGGCAACCTGCTTTTCACCCTCCGCTGAGAACCCAATGGTGGCCGTGTCGTTCGAGGCTGATCCGGCGGGACGAGCCAGCCTTGTTCGCGTCAGCGGAGCGCCCGCTGACGCCGAACGTTGCGTTCGCAACCTCGTGCAGAACATGAAGTTTCCACGGTTCGAAGGAAACGGTGTGCATGTGGACTTGCCTCTGACGTTCCACCAAGTGGGCCGCGGCCAAGTCGCATCCCCGTCTGGCGAGTCCAAGGAACGTTCGGGACCCCCGCTCTACATCGAGCCGTAGCCTCTAGCGCGGCCCCGGGGGATGCGGCCTCACAGCCCACAGCTTGCGGCCTGCGCCGACTCAGAATCGCATGCCGCGTTTGGCGCGATACATAAACCACTTATAAGTCAAGTACCCCGCGCCCCCAGCAGCAACTATGCCGAGGATGGGCCAGTGCGCCAGGACAAGAAACCCCGCGCCACCCCAGGCGCCGACCGCCATCAATCCCTTCTTCCGCGCTTCGTTCCGGTCCCGGGTCGTCAGGCTTGTAACCATCGACTTCCTCCGTCGTGTGTTTCAATCATGGATGCAGGCGGGTCGCAAGGCCGCTACACGGTTGCACCGCCTGCGCCTCACGTGATAATGCCTGGCAAAAGGAGAATGCCATGCGGATCACACCCTCGATCGTCGCAGTATTCAGCCTTCTAGTCTGGGCGCCAGGTTCAGGTTTTGCCAAGGAGAAGGCCGCAAAGGCGGAAGCGGAGCCTCCGCCGGCCGCAACGCCCCTCAATGAGTGCGGCTGCTATCGCGACGCCCAGGAACAGTGCCACTGCAACAAGGGGAAGAAGTTGAAATGCGAGTGCGAAGGCGACTGTGAGCCGGCGGGCTGCGAGGCACAGCGGCAAAAGAAACAAGAACAAGACGCCGCGGCTGCGTTGAAGAGGATCCAGGCGAACGACAAGAAGGGGCAAGCGGCGGCCAAGGCGGCCCAAGCGAAGAAGCAGAAGGAGAAAGCTGCCGAAGAAGCCAAGAAGAAGGCCGAAGGCGGCGAAGGCCGGTGGAAATAGTGGACCTTGGGGCTGCCAGCTGCCTGAGTGAGTTCGTCTAGACAGCTCTTTGGCCGAGACCTGGGGCGAACGCAGCCAAGCCTTGCCGGGCGGAGCTAGGGGGGGACGGGGGGCTGCGAGCGAGAGCGAGCCAGTCCCCCGCAAGATACAAGGGGACGGCATAGAGAGCCCGTGGCGGCCTCCCCTCCGTGCGTACCGGGGGCCGCAGGGGTGCGTGTCAGGGGTCGCACCCAGCACCGATCCATCGACTTGGGCGTGTAGGCGACAACGCACATAGGGGTGTTTCTTGCGCGTTTTCGCGTCATGGAGCGTCGAGGATAGCTAAATGATTACAGGAGGATATGTGCATTTCTAGTTATGAGGCACCTGTCCTGACGTCTGGTTTTGATTTTGGCCCGGCTTGTGCCAGCATCGGAGCCTTTCAGCCGGGGTATCCCCCTTTTCCCACCGATTCACTTGGCCCCAGGAAAGCACAAGTCTGATGAAGAACCCAGGCCTCGACAAAGACTCACTCCAGACCCTGATCGACACGCTGACCTCGTTTGGCAAGCAGAAGCTACCACTCAAGGTCAGGTTGGACCTCGATGAGAAGGACCTCTTTCCGCTGGACCTGATCCGCGAGTTGCTGGGACCCGATATCGGCCTGCACCTCTTGTTCATCCCCGAAGAGTTGGGCGGTCTGGGCGGCAACGCCTACGACGTCTACCGAGTCTCGGAGGAGATGGCCAAGCTGGACCTGGGCGTCGCCACCGCCTTCCTGGCCATCTTCCTGGGAACCGATCCCATCGTGGTCGGTGCCACGGAGGAGCAGCGGACCTACTGGCTGCGCCGAATTGCCGACGAAGGGCTGATTGTCGCCTACGCCGTGACCGAACCCCTGGCGGGCAGCGAGCTGTCGGCCATTCGTACCCGCGCCGAGCGTGTGATGGAGAACGGCGAGATCAAGGGCTACAAGATCAACGGCGCCAAGCAGTTCATTTCCAACGGCGGCTACGCGCAGCTCTACACGGTACTGGCCATGGCGCCCGAGGGACCCACCTTTTTCGCCGTGGAGCAGGGAACCCCAGGCTTGATTCCCGGCAAGCACGAGAACAAGCTGGGCATCCGCTCGTCCAACACCTCGCCGGTCACTTTTGAGGACGTGTACGTTCCCAAGCAGAGCCTGCTGGGCGGCGTGGAGGGCAAGGGACTGATTCACGCCCAATCCGTGTTCGGCTTCACCCGCCTCATGGTGGCAGCCTTTGGCCTGGGCGGCGGCGTGGCGGCCATGTTGAGGGCCATCCGCTACGCGCGCGAGCGCGTGCAGGCGGGGTCGCCCCTGGCCGAGAAACAGGGCTACATGGACAAGTTGATCGTTCCCCACGTGGTCCGACTGGAGGCGGCCCGCGCCCTCATCGAAGAGACGGCCCATCGGCTGGACCAGGGCGAGCCCGAGTTGCAGACCGAGGGCGCGATCGTCAAACTCTATGCCACCGAGGCGGGCAACGCCGCGGCCGACGCTGCCATCCAGGCGCACGGCGGCTATGGCTACATCAGGGAGTACGAGGTCGAGAAGATCCGGCGCGACGTGCGCATCACCACCATCTACGAAGGCACCAGCGAGATCATGCAGTGGACGGTGTCGCGGGATCGCTGGCGGTTGCACCTGCAAGACCATGGGCAGTACTACAAGAAGATTGCCGCCTCGCTCGAGGCGTTGCACCGCGAGGACCCAAACGTCGGGGCTAATGCGGCGGCCTTGGCGGTGAACGTCGTTCAGGAGACGGCTGAGCGCTGCCGCATCGCCCGTCTGACGCGCAATCAGCATGTGCTCTTCGAACTGGGCGAGCTGATGACGCGGGCGGAGATTGCGGCCAATTTCGCTCGCTACGCTGCGGGTCGGAGCGCGCCCAAGTACCAGGCCTTCTTCGCGCCGTCGGCCATCAAGGCCATGTCGCGCATCTGCGCGCGCGAGGCGGCGCTTGACGTGCTGGGCCTGGCGGTTCGTCTGGTGCGCGGTATGGATGCGGTGGATGATGCGGGCATTGCCGACTTCGAGCGCGCCCTGCGGTCCAGTGCCATCACGGCTTGCGCCAAGGGCCTGATGGCCGATATGGACGTGGTGGCCAAGGCCTTGGTGGAGCAAGACGCTGCTCATGCCTAGCCGGGCAGCAAGAGATTAGAAGCACGCAACCATTCGCTTGATTCGGATACCGGGGAGAGCCGCGGGGCACCCGGTTTTCCGCTTTTCGATATCTGGGAGGAAGTTGAAGATGAGTCGTTCGACACGGGATCCGGCCGAGAGAGCCGTCGCCATCATCGGCGTGGGGGCCATACTGCCCGATGCGCTCGATGCCAAGGCCTTCTGGCAGAACGTCGTGACCGGCCGGGATTCCATCAGCGAGGTCACGCTGGATCGCTGGGACTCGGCCGACTACTACGACACCGATCCAAAGGCGCCCGGCAAGACGTATTCGAAGATTGGCGGCTGGGTGCGCGGCGTGTCCTTCGAGCCCACCA
>Ga0182021_10008987_pt1 | contig 11824 bp, 7 predicted proteins | sample 612E3MmetaG_FD_120493 | JGI IMG/M metagenome (GOLD analysis project Ga0182021, IMG submission 120493) | Permafrost microbial communities from Stordalen Mire, Sweden - 612E3M metaG (Illumina Assembly) | ecosystem: Environmental > Terrestrial > Soil > Wetlands > Permafrost | place: Sweden...
CAATATTCGATCTTGGACAGCACACGGGGGCTTACTCTACATTAACTCTCAAAACTTGTCCAATTTGACATGAATTTACTGTTTCTATGAACTAACTCAATTTATTTTGGACAGCACTGTTTTCCGATGTATCTTAAAGAAGTCGAATTCCGTTTCAACCATCGAACGGATAATCTTTTGAAACTCTTTACTCAAATCTATTTTGGTTACGTTTCTGTATAATTACCTAACTTATTTTTGTAGTAATTCATACAATGACTCTACAAGGATTTCCTGCCGCGACTACATCAGCTGGAATATTTTTTGTTACAACGCTGCCTGCACCTATTACCGTATTGGCTCCGATGGTTACACCCTTTAATATTATTACATTTACACCAAGCCAAACATTTTCACCTATATGTATCGGTTTTGGGGTGCCACTTCGTGGGTCTTCAGCGTGCCAATCTGAATCTGTAATTAATGTATTTGCCCCACATTTCACATTATTCCCAATTTTAACAGATAGTGAAGCGCTTATAACAGTTCCAGAAAAACCGCTTCTGTCACCTATTTCAATACTTGCCTCCTTGGTTTGTGTAATGAGAATGCAGGGGCGGTTAATTCCGATGAGATTTCGGCTTCCAGGGTTCGATATGAAACTGCAGTAATCACCAATGTGAACCTTACTATTTCTTGTGATTCGAAAAATAGTATTCCCGGAAAAACTACATCTTTTCCCGATCTTAATATCCCATAAATATTTTGCATTCATATAATTATAAAGCGTAGTAATAAATGAAAACAAATATAGTTTAAAGGATATTATTTTTCTAATTCCTCTCATGCGTTCTCTCCCGATAGTATATTACCAAACACTATTTTCACTTCTTCGCTTGTTCGTTGTTGTTGTTTACTTCATTTGTCTGGAATAATATTTTAAAAAGATAAATAGTAATCGCATGTATGTAGTGAAGTCTATTGCTCACACCTACTAAGGGCTGCTTTATAAATAGAAATCATGTTCTTTGCAATTTGTTTTTTTGAATGTCTTTTTAACGCTCTTTCCCTTGCTGCAGCAGCATATTTAGTTGCCAACATAAAATTATGAGCCAACTCATAAATAGCACAAGCATATGAATACGGCTCCCCTTCCTGCACTAATATTCCTTCCTTTTTATCGAACAACAAAGAAGCGGTTCCCCCTGCATACGTTGCGATGACAGGCATTCCCAACAACATAGCCTCGCACAAACTGTTAGAACTATTCTCAATATGGCTTACTTGACAATAGATGTCTGATTGCAAGAGAATATCAACTAATTCATTTTGATTCTTGCTGCCTACAAGTTTTATGCGAAGTGATTCAAAATCAGCTTTTAACCATCTTTGTACAATTCTTGACGATTCACTATACTCGCTTATCCCGATAATAGTCCACTCAAAGTCTAGGATTCTGTTCTCCACTAAAATACGGGACGTAGTAACGATTGTCTCTAAACCTTTGTACAGATTGTCGCTTAAAGTGGTTACAATTTGCAACGGGTTACTAAATTGGTCTTTATCCCATTGTTTTTCATAAAATGATGAACGCAATATTTCATTACTAATATAATACATGCTATCCGGCGCAAGTATCCTTGTAATGCGTTTATCCCAGTCCGTTCGGCCAATAATATACTTTGTCTGCGAAAGAATTCTACGCTCTCGTACTGCCCTATTCTTTATATCATAATATTGTCGGCGTATCGATCGGACTAATATTTTGGATATCAGCCCTTCATACCAATAAGCAATAAGAAAGGGAATTCCTGAAAAATATTTTTCACTGCATGGTGATAAAATCCCTTGCATGGAAATAACTGTCGGAATTTTCGTATATGGCTGTATTAATCCAAAATTATCTTCTGTACCATGGATATGGATCACATCAGGTTTGACTAGTTCAATGACAGATAATATTTTTTTTAATTCCTTCTTATCATTATGCGATTTTCCCACTGCCCTTGCAACAACTCTCAATATCTTTGAACCGAATATTTTTCTTACGACAGGGTAATAGGTAGTTTTGCGGTGTCTAAATGGTTTGAGCTCTTCACCCCAATAGAAACAAACTGAAAGTTCTGTATTTTCCTGCTGGACTATTTGTTCTTCCAGAGACTGAAGCCAGCCACCGAGATTGGTATTATTATTCAATATTTCTATAGCAGAGCATGGTGCATTAGCAAACCAGAGTATTTTCATATATTTGTTTTCACAAATTTAGCAGGTTCATAAACACTTAAATATTTCTTCATTTGTTTTCATACGCCATGTTTTGGATTGACAATAGATTACACATATCCACACAATAACATATTCAAGAGTAAAAGCGGGTAACCCAAAAGGATATAGAAATAGTACATGAGCAAATAAATAAAATGCCATGGCTTTTGTAAGCATATTATTTGTTCTGAATAATCCGAGGAAGGTAGAAGACAAAAGGAAATATACAAATAAGGCTAAATGAATAATCCCGCCCTTCAGAATTATATAAAGATAACCTGTCTCAATTATATTACGATTATTAGTATCATAAAATGGATAGTAATAAGTGCCATTAATACCTCTTCCAAACATCCAATCGGAAATATTTCCATTAAAACTGCTAAAGAAGTATTGTTCTACGCCTGATCGGCTATCTTCTTCTAATCGTGAAAGGAGCAATGAGAAAGTTGAATTTTCATATACAGAAAAGATTACAATACCGATAAATAAAATCAATATAACAAAAATTAATTTACGCTTTTTATGTCCTTTTTCAGATGAAAATAAGTAGAGATATAAGAAGAAAACAAATATTAATATGTACATGAATATCCCCGTACGCCTTGCTGTAAATGCCACAGTAGTCATTCCGATCACCATAGCAAAGAAAGCCAATGCTCGGTATTTTACTTTAATAAAAGAATAACATAATACCAAAAAAGAAGTTGCATATATAAAATCTGTGGGGATGCCTGCTATCCGTATATAATCTTGGTATTCATCTGAATTAAAAACTTGTTGAACAGCAAAAATAGATTGATAATTAAGAATTAATAATACAATACCTAAAATACCATATATATAACAAAAATTGAACACGCTTTTGAGTGAAAGATTTTTCATGCCTGAAAATACTATCAGAGGAGTAAGGTAAGACAACCATAAATAACGGTCGAGAGGATCATCGTTATTTGCAAGAAATTCTCCGCTAAACAATGGCCGTATAAAAACATATACTGTCCATATTAAATAAAAAACGAAAATCCCTTGTATAAAACCAGTAAATGGTTTTTCATGAGATCCTCTTTGAAAAATAAAATTGTAAAGAATAATAATCAGCCCTAAATAACAAGTCGGCCTGCCGAATTTAGGGAGTATTACACCTATTGAATAAATAAGCAGTCCAACAAGCATCCATTCAAAATTAGTGAATATAATATTTTGTTTCTTATATAACATATCATACAGTCAGAGACAAACAAGCAGTAATTAGAAACATTTACGTATACGTTTATTAGATAAATAATTTCTTATGAGCTAGTACAATGTATTTTAAACTTGTAATTCCTATTATGAACGCTATAAAAGCAAACATGGATATCTATCGCTTTTTGTAATTCTTTTTCAAGAGACGTGAGCCACCATCCATTGCCTTTTAATTCTTTATCCAGAAACTCATCAGGATGTGCTGGTTTATTTGAAAAATTATTAGACTTTCATCTGATGCATTTTGTTTAATATTAATTTCTAGACAGCTAAAAGTTTATTTATTTTTTCCTGTAGACAGCAATGATGGTATGTCCAGAAATCCATTTTGAAAAGTATTCAACATGCTTGTCAATAAATGGAGTTAATAATAATAATTGCAGGAGTTTTCGTGAAACTCTGTTTTTATATGCTATCCCAAAAACTTTTGTGTAAATAGTCGATTTAAAAATGTCTTTATGGTATTCTTGAAGGGGTTCTTTATAAATTGACTCAACTGTCATGCCAAAAAAAGAAGATATTCTTTGAAGTGAATATTCATTCCATAGACCGCTGTGATGTGGTGGCATATTTAGTATATAGTCATATTCCGAAATAAAGGAGAGATTATTAGGAACGCTCAAGATCAAAATACCTTCTGACTTCAAGCACGTCAAACATGCATCTATAAATGATTTAACATTCGAGATATGTTCTAAAACTTGGAAGGTGCAAATAATATCATATTGCAATGCATTATTTAAAGAGTGTTTTTCAATGATTTCTTCATAGACAGTAAGCCCTTTCTCTCTCGCCCTTTTAATCGCTTTTGAATTCGTTTCAATTCCAGCAACATTTAACCGATATGTTTTGCGAACCCTGTCAAGAAAGTCTCCTTCTGCACAACCAATTTCCAAAATATGCATATCTTCTTTTAAATATCGCACTGCAACTTCATGTTCCCATTTCCACGGCATATAGTACCAGCTAAAGTTTTGTAAATGTTCATAAAGTTTACTATCTCCTTCTACATCGGGCTTAAAAAACAAATAACCTGTTTCATCACACCGAAATAATTCTATAATATTACATCCTTTGAATAGATAGCTTACATCATAACTATACTGTCTTTTCCATTGACGAATAATCCAACTTGCATCAACTGTTTTAATCTTGGTAACATTGTCTTTATTCGTTATAGGTGAAATGATTTTCATATAGGTTTTCATGTTCCTAATATTTTTATAATGCATTTTTATGTAATACTATTATTTGAATAAAAGTTATTGCATAAAATTACTTATTCAATGTATAAACAATATTTTTTAAGATTCTTTTATATGATTATGTAATAAATTACCACAAATAATGAAGTGACGACGAAATTAGATGGTTGTTGTGATTATTTATTCCAAATTCCTGTGGCTCTCATTTTAATAATTTTTATATATTGCAATGGACCAATCCATGCAGCCGATAATATAACCAACACATTAGCAAGCAGTATTCCTGATATCCCTAATTTCTTACCCAATAATAAGGCTAACGGTACATTGATAATTGCTGCAATAATACCAAAATATAATTGAAGTTTTAATTTGCCAACTCCGTTTAGAAACTGACTAAAAATCCCATTCCATGCATTCAAAAGAATCCAAATTAACGAAAGGATGGATATTGAAAATGGCACAGTAAAATCATTCCCAATCCATAGTTTGAAAACAAAGCCGGAAAACACAAGCATGACAACACCACCAGCAACTACTACAAACCATAATTTCACAAGTTTTTTTATAATACTTCTTATCCATGAAACCTCTTGTTTTGTCCATGCTTCAGTAAAAGCACTCCAAAACGGGCTAACAATTATCATAAATCCCATCATCAAGACACTGAAATATTTAAAAGCTACGCTATAAGGTGTGACCATAGCAGGGCCACATAACTGGGCAATGATCATGGTATTGGTTTGGTATAAGACTATAGTAGTTATTTGTAATATAAAGAATTTAAGTCCAAGACTAAACAGATCCTTGCCCTTTTTAAAGTCAACCGATTTGACAGATGGCCTGTACTGTTTGTATTTCCCATTAAAAAACCAAATAGTGGATACTGCCAAAACAATTGGTGAAATAGTGCAATATATCAAGCCTAATGAGAGAAGTGAACTTTTACTCACCTGTGTCAGAATATAAATAAACAATAACGAAAGTGATTTACCAATTAATTCGAACATAGCACTTTTAGCCGGCTGTTGATCTGCGCTCAGAATGACTGATATTAGATTAAGGACAAATGTCATCCCAAAAGACGAAAATACCACAATTGCTAAACGACTGAGTTCTTTTTTCAGTAAGGGATCATCTCCCGTGTTTAAAATAATGCCCCAATCAAGAAAATTATTTAGAATAAAAAATAAAACTAAAACTATGCTTATAATAATAATTAGTATAGCATATGTAGTACTTACGTATGTTTTAGCAAGGGCATGATCCTCTTTGGCTATTGCCTCAGCAAACCTATTTCTAAGTCCGTTACCCAAGCCGATATCAAAAAAACCAAACCAACCAACAAGAGAAGTCAAGGTTATCCAAATTCCGTATCTTGTTGGGTTTAGATAGTTCATTGTTATGGGGACCAATAAAAGCCCAACCGTAATATTTAAACCCCTGATGATAAATGAGGCAACAATATTCCTCTTGGCTCGGTTGGTTCGTTCATGGCCTTCTCCTAAGCCTGAAATATTTTTTAATAAATTATAAATATGTTTCATTTTTGTTTCTTTGTTGAACATTGAGATACAAATAAATATTTTATGAATGGTATTTTACACAACCAAATCTATCCACCTACAACGAAAATATTTTGTTTGTCATCAAAGATATCTGATAATCATAAGTAACCTTTATTCTTCTATGATAGCTAAGTTACATTCCGGTATATTTTCTGAAACCTCATTATGCATCAAAAAAAATAGCAGGCATTTTTAACTCTCTCAAAATGCCTGCTTTCTTACTTTAGCTTAACAAGTTTTGCAATCGCGTGTATTTATTTTACTACTGTTATCTATTTTAGATTTCCTAACTGCTTGTACATCATTAAAATTCTCCCTCCATACAATTGCTCAACCATACGATATCCACAAGAACCAACAAATGCCAACAACAATGATACAAGAACAATGATTCTTCTCTTTGGATTTTCTCTTTTTGCAGCCGCACGTCCGTAATCTAGAACATTAATGATTGGTGTAGTCCTGATTTCCTCTATTTTTGCGAGTTCGTACTGCCTCTTTAATTCCACATACATTGCAGAATTAATTTGCACATCGCGAATGAGCCTCTCTTGATCCAACATCAATTGAGGCGAACCTGTTATGATCCTGTTTTTCTCGCGAAAGACTTTTAATGAGTCTTCGGCTTTTGAAAGGTCTGCGTGTACTTCCACTAGTCTAACCTCTATCCATTTCCTTTGTTCCGACGCATTTGTGTTTCTTTGTATCCGGATAAATTTATCTGCTATACAAATTGTATTATTCAAAATATCGGCAGATAATTGCGGTTCTTCTGTTTCAATGGACATCGTCAATACACCAGTTTTAAGATCCATGCCGACATCCAAACCATCACGAAGCTTTTTCAGTGCAACTTCATATTCCTGCTCATGATTATTTTCTTTAATTTCCCAGTACTGTATAAGATTTATAGAATCAGAATACTTTATTGTATGATATTTCGAATATAATACTGTCTTTAAAACAGATTCGCTTCTCAGTATTGTAGGATACAACCGCACAACCGACACATCTCCGCCTAAATTAACACCGGCCATAGCTGCAAGACTTGATAAGTTGCTACTCGTTGATCCCAGTTTTGATTTATCTATATCCGGTAAGAGAACAGCGGTCGATTGAAAAGAATCTGGTATTATCAAACTAATAATTATTGCCAGTACCGTTACGATGCTGGTAACAATGCCAATAAACTTTCTGGAATACCATAAAAGTGAAAGGATATTCTTCCAATCAACACGAGATGCAGTATCCATGGATTGGCCGGAGGTTTCATCGATATTTTGAGATTGAGTTTTCAATTGTTAATCAGCACTAAGTGAAAAGTAAACAGTAATTATTTATTTAGGGAGCACCTTTAACTGTTTAGCAATTAGTTATTTGTAATAGGTCACTCGTAGTTTATTCTTTTGTTGATATCGTTTTCATGGTCTACCAAATCAAAATATGGTTTATTTGAATTGTTTAGTTATTCTAGAACCTCAGTTGTTCCTCCACTTGTATTGTACCTATCACTCCTTACTCGAAACTCAATACTCTTTACTTTTTTTACTACTTCGTTACCTGCACAATCGCAACCATCATTGTTGCAATACTCACAAAAATTGTTGCCCAATCGCGCAGAATGGGAAGTGTTTTATCTTCTTTCTCGATCTTTTTGGGAACGAGAACCACACTTCCGCCGGGGATGTCAGGGTCAGGGAGAAAAAACCATCCTTTTTCCCACTTTCGTCCATTCGGTAACGTTACATAGATCCTGCCGTCATCGGCCTCATCTTTTAATCCACCAGCTTGATTCAAATAATAACTCAGACTCCCGCCATTTTTGTGAACAACGGCGGAAGGGACAAAAACTTCGCCACGGACTAAAACGACTTCTTGTTGGAATGCAATAGTAATACTATCATTGGCTAAAAGAGAAATATTATCAGATGATTTTTCATCTGTAATGACTTTTTGAAAATCAATTGGTACCAATCCGGCATTATTCCATTTTCTGAACAAGGTTGAACCCTCTAAATATGCGCCAGGACGTAAACCGCCCGCTCTCGTAATAATGGATGATAACTTTTCACCTTCATATTGTAATGCATAGTACCCGGGAAAGAGAGCATAACCGGTAATGATAACAACTCGCATATTATTGAATTTCGCATCATCCGGAACCATGAGATGATCGTAGTCTTGTAATAATCCATCATTACCTAATTGATTATTCCAATACGTGTTTTGAACATTGAACTTCAATATTTTGCTTAATCGACCGATATTCGAAGTATCAACGCGAGCAAGCTCCCAAAATATTTTTGATGCACTTTCGGTTAACCCGCCAGCCATAACAACAAGATCCGAAACTGTCATACTATCGTGCCGCGGATAAGTACCTGGAAATCTCACTGCCCCTCCAACACTTACTGTATGCGGAGGGAAAAACTGGCTTTCCTTATAGATGATAAGCGAATCTTCGTTTTTTAATTCGACATTATTATTTATGTTATCAAGCAGCGCGAGCCGAGGGCTGAATGGAATAACCTCACGGCGCAGATTAGATAATAACCTGAAGAGTGTCCCTCGTTCTGCAAATGTATTCCTATCTAAACTATCAGCTTCCATAATCAGATCTTTGATGCGCATACCTGGTTTTAGTTCGAAGACTCCAGGTTTTTTTACATTCCCGGCAATCGTGACGCGGTTTTCGGGCACTGAACCAACTTGAAATACTTTAACAATGTCACCATTCTTTATCTCAAAATTACTTTTTTCAAGTTCTTGATACGTGGAAAATCGCAAATCAAACTCTAAATAATTATTTGCATAATTTTTCCGATCTTCAAAAGGCACAAGCCGCTCAATATGAATTCGATCAATGTAGGCGTCGAATCTCAAGCCTCCTGCAATTTTTAATATGTCACCAAGCGTTTCAGATTCTTTCAATTCATAAATCGCAGGCCGTAAGACAAATCCAGCAACTCCCAGCTTTTTTATAGCGGGTTTGACAAAAACAATATCGCCGTCTTGCAGCCAAACATCCTTCGATTTTTCTCCACGCAATAAATAATCATAGAAATCAACAGTAGAAATACTTTTATTATTACGCATCACTTCAATTGAACGAAGAGTTCCATTGATACTGGGTCCTCCTGCTGCATACAATGCAAAAAACGAAGTCGACAGAGAAGAAACGACATACCCGCCTGGTTTCTTTACTTCACCAAGCACAAACACCTGAATTGTTCGAAGTTTACCAATAGATACATCCAGCCATGTATTTGCATCAGTTCTGCCATTGCGCAGTCCTGAATAAAAAGAAGTAAGCCGTTTGAGCAATCGTGCTTTCGATGCTTCTATCGTTAGTCCTTGAACAGGAACAGGGCCTGCATTGGGAATGACAATAGTTCCTTCTCTATTCACTATTAAGCGTGAAAAAAGTTGTGCTTCTCCCCACATAGTTAACAATAATTCATCACCAGGACCAATAATATAGCCGGGCGGAGAAGGTGCATTGCGGATGGGTTCAAATGCAGACGCAGCGTATTGAAATAAGTTATATCCAAATGGGTATAATCCTTTTGCATTCGGTCGTCCATAGAAACCCGGAATAGAATCTAAAAGCATTTTTTCAGCTAACTTGAGTGAATCTTCAATATGTTTATCTAATGGGCTCTGTCTTGCGGATTTGAGTTCTCTTTGCTCTTCCCACTTGCCTGCTGTTGTATCTTCCGCTTGTTCTACAGATTTACCGGCGAGGATATCGAGATATTGCTGCGGATCCAGGCCAAGTGCTTTAGCTCTTTGCTGAAATTCCTGATCTGTAAGGCCCAATTCTTTTATCTTTTCTTTGATTTGCTCGGGAGTATATTTCTGAAGCTGAGTTTCCACCTGTTGTTTAACGGCATCATTTTGTTGAGCTATGGCATTTGGAGCGTATGACACAACTGAGTAGAAACCCAGAACTATGATAAAATTTTTGAGCTCTTTTTTCATGATTTCCCTGTTATGAAATATCAATCATTCTTTCTAAAGCATAGAAAACGTGCGATCTTAAATCTCATTTGAGAAAAAGTGGTTTTATGTTTTCCATTATAAGTACTACAGTCGCAACAATTCAATCTTATTTTTTCAGCATTAATGAATAAAATCAATTCATCTCATACATTATAGAGATCACTAAGTTGAAACAACAAGGGTCGATTTCCACCACCTCATTGTATATATAATTTAAGATTATTTAATCTGGAGTCCAAGTCTCATTAATATATGGAAAATAAAATTCTCAAACGATATTGCAATGTGCGAAAATGCTTCATTCATTGTTTTTAACGGAGGCGAATGAGGTTCATTTGGCGAAATGTATGAAGGAAAGGTGAGGACAACCATTTACTTCATGCCAGGTCGTTTTACCCCAACAGGACGTCAGGCTCAATGGGGTCTCGAAGTAACCTGTTGTTTATTTCAGTAAGACCATTTTTTTGACTTCGCTGTATAGTCCTGCTGACACCACATATAGGTAAATGCCGCTTCCTACTGAGACACCATTGCTGTTTTTTCCATTCCAAGTCGCTACGGAATGCCCGGCATCTGCACCATTACACTTCAAACAGACGATTTCACGTCCGGTTATATCATACACCCTGACATTTGCTTGGGTTGCCGATGGAACTGCGCATCGTATAGTCGTTAACCGGTCAAATGGATTTGGATAGTTCTGTTCCACATTGAACACAATTGGATTTGCTACCGGATAGTGAACTAATGGTGTTTTGAACTTAAATGTTTGTACCGAGAATGCAGTATCAATTCCGTCGCTTGCATCGACGCACCAGGTAAACTCGGTATCATCTTTCAATATATCCTTCTTCAATGTAAGTGTAGTATCTGAAAGAGTACTAAAGCTCATATTAGAAGATGCATTTGTCAGGTGGACTTTATATCTGACAATATCACCAGTATCTATGTCGATCGATTTCGACCACATGAGAATAACGCTTATGGTAGTATCGATCATGCTTCCATTCGGAGGAAATAACAGTTGGACGGACCTCGGAGCATTATTAACGGTAATTTTCCCTGAGTCAATCTGGACCGGAATACACGTATTCAATCCATTTCGAAATTCATGTGAGATAATGGTGATAGGGCTCGAACCTGCTCGCAGTGCCGTAAATACTATGGTAAAAAGGATACCTGAGCCGCTGACAGTTCCCCCGCCGCAAATTGCTTGATCGACTGTGAAAACGTTGGGTGTTGCAGGAGGTAGAGGTTGCGGCACGACACCAAGAAACACAGAATTTGTATTATTTCTTGTCAGGAAGGAACCCCCAATGATGCTGCGATAATTCAGAATTCTATTATCGAACGCCAACGTTACGCTTGCGGCAAAAAGATTTTCAAAACCCTCAACTTTAATATCGATTACAACCGTATCTGAGGGATGTACTGTCATTGAGGAAGGTGATACTGTCACCATCGTTTTTGTTTGTCCCTGTGCGAAACTATCGATGGAAATCAATTCCAGGAAAACAAAAATACGAAGGCATACTATATTATTAAAAGCCTTCACAA
>Ga0182021_10008988_pt1 | contig 11823 bp, 12 predicted proteins | sample 612E3MmetaG_FD_120493 | JGI IMG/M metagenome (GOLD analysis project Ga0182021, IMG submission 120493) | Permafrost microbial communities from Stordalen Mire, Sweden - 612E3M metaG (Illumina Assembly) | ecosystem: Environmental > Terrestrial > Soil > Wetlands > Permafrost | place: Sweden...
AGCAGGTGCGAAAGCAGGCCTTAGTGATCCGGCGGTAGCAAGTGGAAGCGCCGTCGCTCAACGGATAAAAGGTACTCCGGGGATAACAGGCTTATCCTCCCCAAGAGTCCACATCGACGGGAGGGTTTGGCACCTCGATGTCGGCTCATCGCATCCTGGGGCTGGAGTAGGTCCCAAGGGTTGGGCTGTTCGCCCATTAAAGCGGTACGCGAGCTGGGTTCAGAACGTCGTGAGACAGTTCGGTCCCTATCTGTCGTGGGCGCAGGAGATTTGCGAGGACTCGTCCCTAGTACGAGAGGACCGGGATGAACAGACCTCTGGTGTATCAGTTGTCGTGCCAACGGCACCGCTGGATAGCTACGTCTGGATCTGATAACTGCTGAAAGCATCTAAGCAGGAAGCAGACCTCAAGATGAGATCTCCCACTGGATAACCAGGTAAGACCCCTAGTAGACCACTAGGTTGATAGGCTGGATGTGTAAGGACAGCAATGTTTTCAGCAGACCAGTACTAATCGGTCGAGGTCTTGACTTAATACACTACCCCGTCACTATGCAGATTTGAGGGTGCGCGCGAGAGCGCTCCGGAATAGTTTTCAAAGTTTCCGGTGACCATAGCGAGAGGGCAACACCTCTTCCCTTTCCGAACAGAGAAGTTAAGCCTCTCAACGCCGATGGTACTGCAGGGGAAACTCTGTGGGAGAGTAGGAAGTCGCCGGGATTAATCTAGAGCCCGCCAGTGATGGCGGGCTCTGTTTCTTCCTGGGCTCTTTTCTCCGCCTTCGAGCGAGGTGCGTTGGGCGGCCTGCGAGCAGTCCAGCACGCGCGTCGTCCCGGAAGGACAATCCCGTCGGAAACGCGCCCACGAAGCCGTAGCTTTTGTCGACTATGGCCCGCGGCATCTCCGCCACCACCCCCAGGGCTCCATGAACGCGTCGTCGTCGAGGAAGAGCACGCACGGGGAGACCGCCCTTCCCAAGAGGAAGTCACGCTCCTCGGCGATGCCGAGCGACGGCCGGCGCTAGTGAGTCTCGACAGTGCCGCCGCGCGTCTCGCCGCCCTGCGTCGAGCAAAACGGAGGGCCGACACTCTATAATGCAGTGAGTTTCGAGCAGAAGGGCAACCTGCGGCGCTATCACGGGAGGCGACCTTGACGGCTAAGATGGAGTGGGATCTACGAGGAGTCATCGTTCCGCTGATCACTCCCTTCAAGGACGACCTGAGCTTGGACTTCCCCGGCGTCGCCAAGCTGGTGGACTACTACATCGAAGTGACGAAGTGCGACGGCATCGTGCCGTGCGGCACAACCGGCGAATCGGCTACGCTTTCCCATAAGGAGCATGCCGAAGTCATCGAAGCGGTCGTGAAGCAGGCCAAGGGCCGCGTGCCTGTCATCGCTTCGGCCGGATCGAACTCCACCAAAGAGGCCGTGGAACTGACCCGCTTGGCCGCCGAACTCGGCGCGGATGCCACTCTTCAGGTGGGCCCCTACTACAACAAGCCCACCCAGAATGGTCTGTTCAACCACTTCGCCGCCATCGGCGCGGCTTCTGACCTGCCTTTGATCATCTACAACATCCCGGGCAGGACCGGCCGCAACATCGAGCCGAAGACCATCATCCGCTGCTGGGAGCAGATCCCGAGTGTGGTCGGCCTCAAGGACTGCTCGTGCGACATGCACCAGACTATGGAGATCTACCGCGGCACCAGCCCGGATACCTTCAAGATCTATTCCGGTGAAGACGTCATGACGCTGAGCATTCTGGCGCACGGCGGCGCCGGAGCGATCGCGGCGGTGGCGCACGTGGTCGGGCCGGAGGTCAAGCAGATGTGCGAGGCCATGTGGGGCGGCCGGGTCAAAGAAGCCATGGACATCCATTACCGCGTCATGGACGTGGTCGACGCCCTGTTCATCGAGCCGAACCCCACGCCGGTGAAGCAAGCCGTGGAATGGCTGTGCCTGCCTGCCGGGCCTCTGCGCCCGCCGCTCGAACGGATGACCCCAGCGGGGCAGCAGGTGCTGCGAGCGGCCATGGTCGCCGGGGGATGGCTTACGGAGTAGGCTTCACGTCAGCGCCCGACCGCGCCGGTCAGGGCGCGCGTTGAGCCCCAGCTTAGTACCAAAGTCGCACGCCCTTTCTCTTCGGTCCGAGTTACCGTGACCGCGGTGACCGGCCGCCGCCTTTCGGATTCAAGGTCAGGCGCCGCCGGCCGATATATCAAAGTAGCGGACGGCAACGGAGAAAGGGCCGCATCTTGCAGTACTACCTCACAATCTGGTCGCTGCTTTTCGGGCTGGTCATCGGCAGCTTCCTCAACGTCGTCATCTACCGGGTGCCGCGGCGTGAGTCGCTGGTGCGGCCCGGCTCCCACTGCCCGGGGTGCGGCATGGCCATCCGTTGGCACGACAACATCCCGGTGCTCAGTTGGCTGCTCTTGCGCGGCCGCTGCCGGGGGTGCGGGCAGCCGATCGCCATCCGGTATCCGCTGGTGGAGGCCCTCACAGGGATCGGTTTCCTGGCTGCGTACCTCCTCGTCGGCATACAGCCCGCCGTGCTATTGGCGTGGTTTGTCATCGCCGTCATCGTGACGCTGGCCTTCATCCATCACGACCACGGCGTCATCCCCGATAGGCTGGCGCTTCCGGCCGCCGCAATAGGGCTGGCTTCGGCCATCGCGCTCGATCCGGAGCATTGGTGGTACTACCTGGCGGGATGCGCTGGCACGGGCATCCTGGCGTTGCTGCTGTCCTTCCTCGATGCGGGCTTGACAGGGTTCAGCGACGCGAAGGTGGCTCTGCTGATGGGCGCAGTCTTTGGCCCCTATAGCCTCGTAGCGCCGCCTCTTGGGCTCGTCGTGCGAATCGTTAGCAGGAATGTCTCTAGTCTTTGTGCAAAAAGGCCGATTAAGAGCAAGGACGGTGTTGGCGCCGTCCAGGATCGACAGGGATATGAGGGACAACGTGGAAGCTGTTCATGACAACGACACGAAAAGCGACGCCGAGGTGATGACGTGGCTCTAGGCCTGTTTCAGGGTGGGCCCCTGGCCCTCGATATCGGCGCCTCCGCGGTGACCGCCGTCCAACTCACGGGCCGTGGCAACCGCGTAAAGCTGCGCCGCTTCTACGAGTCTCCGCTTCCGGATGGTCTCGTGGTCGACGGTGAGATCGTCGACGCCGACCTGTTCGGGCGGGAGCTCAAGACCTTCGTCAGCAAGAACAAGCTGCGCGGTCAGGCCATACAGGTGGGCGTGAGCAATCAAAAGGTCATCGTCCGCAACATCGAGATGCCCGACATGACCGAGGCGGAGATGCTCGGCGCCATCGAGTACCAGGCCCAGGACTACATCCCCATCCCGGTCGAGGACGCCGTGCTCGACTTCCAGATCCTCGGGCACCGCACCGACGCCGAAGGGCAGCCCCGGCAGGAAGTGTTACTGGTCGCCGCCCAGCGGGGAATGATCGACACCCTACTCGCTGCCCTCAAGCACGCGGGACTCAAGGTCTCGGGTGTGGATGTTTCCAGCCTGGCCCTGATCAGGGCCCTCGTACCGAGTGCGTCGTACCTGTCGGACCCCTCTCAGACGGGCGTCTGCCGCGGCATCGTAGATATCTCGTCGGCGGTGTGCACCCTCGTGGTGGCCGTCGACGACGCCATCAAGTTCACCAGGGTCATCAACTTCTCGAGCGACCAGTTCGCAAAGGCCATCGCAGATGACCGGGGCGTCCCGATGGGTGATGCCCTACGCCTGGCACAGTCCGTCGGGCTTCCGGGCCCGCTGGCTCCTGAGGGGGCCGTCTACTCGCCGGCCGTTGTGGCCGAGACGCAGCAGCAGACCGCCAAGGCCGCCGATCAGCTCGCCGATGAGATCCGGAGATCGTTCGACTACTACCAGAGCCAGGAAGGCGCCACGCCGGTGAAAGAGATCATCCTGAGCGGCAAGGGCACTCTGGTGCGCAACCTCGATACCCACCTCGCTGAAGCGCTCGAGTTACCGGTGGTCATCGGTAACCCATTGAGCCGGGTGTCGGACAACTCATCGGGCCTCTCGGACGACACGCTCGCACTGATCGGGCCGTCGCTCGCCGTGGCCATCGGCTTGGCTCTACCCGAGGAAAACTGACATGGCACGACGCATCAACCTCATACCGCGCTCTGAGCGGCCGCGTACCAAGACCGACTGGGGCCTGCTGGCCATGGTGGGACTCTTCATCGTCGTGATCTTCGGTCTCGGTTTCGGTTACTACAGCTTCAGCAATACGCTGGATGACCGCAAACAGCAACTGAGCGACTTGGAATCCCAGACTGCCAAGATCGAGACGCAGGCCCAGTCGCTGCAAGAGTACGAGGTCCTTGCCTCTCAGCGTGAGAACGTCCAGGGTGTCGTCCAGAGTATCTACACGGGCCGCACCCTTCTGTCGGACGTTCTCGACGCTATCGGGCTCGTCGTCCCGGACGATGCCTGGTTCCAGAGCTTGGACCTGTCTGCTGCAGATCCGGTGACGGTCACCGCCAGCACAGCGGGTCCCACCACCCCGGCGGCCAACTCGGTCGGCACTATTTCGATCTCGGGCAAGACATTCAGCTTTGAAGATGTTTCGCGTCTGATCGTCCGTCTGCAACTCATACCCGCGCTGAAGAACGTCACGCTGACGTCGGCGGATGAGACCCAGCAAGCCGTGGGTTCGCAGCCTTCGGTGAAAGACTTCACCATAAGCGCAACCGTCGTACAGCCGGAGTTGCCAGGCGCCCTGCCGTTGACTGATGTGGAGGTACAGGGCCAATGAGCCGCAAGATGCGTTTGCTCCTGGGCGCTGTGGTGCTGGTCGCCATCATCGCCGTCGCCTGGATGTTCGTGATCTCTCCAGTGCGTTCGAACATCGCCTCCACGGACTCGGCCATCTCTGAGCAGCAGAACAAGCTGTCTCAGGCGCAGGAGAAGCTGGCCGCGGCTCAGACCACCCGCGCCGAAGGCAAGAAGAATCAGGCCCGCCTACTCGAGTTGGCCAAGATGGTGCCGGCGGACATACAGGTGCCGAGCCTTTTGGTGCAGATCCAGGATCTGGCCGACCAGTCAGGCATCGACTTCATCTCAGTGACGCCGGGCCAGGGCACCGATTCCCAGGGCTTCAAGATCATCCCGCTGCAACTGCAGTTCTCTGGCACGTACTTCGACCTCAGCGACTTCGCCTATCGGGTGGAGCAACTGGTCGCCGGACCGGGCCGGCTGCTTGCGGTGAAATCCATGTCCTTGAAGATGGCCACTGCCGAGAGCTCCTCGGGTGGCTCGACTTCCAGTAAGACCGGAAGCAGCCCTGCCCTCACAGGGACGATGACGCTATACGCGTTCAGCATGGATCAGTCCACGGCGGCCGGGTCCGCGACCACCGCCTCCGGCGCGACGACGAGCCCGAGTTCGACCGCGTCGTCCACCAACAAGACCACTTCCAACTAGAAAGACGATGAAGATGAAGTCGCTCAGGCACATACATCTTCTTGGGGGCGTGCTCCTCGTGGCCGGCTGTGCTCTCCTGCTCAGCGGCTGCCTGGGGTTCGGCGGCGGCTCCGGGTCCTCCACTGAGATCACAACGGGGCAGGTAGGCGTGGCCACCACCCTCACTTCGCTCGCCGACGCCGACGGACAGGCGATCGTAGTATCGCCGGCCGACAAGTACTCCAGCTTCCAGAGCAAGGACCCGTTCATCCAACAGCAGGTGACGACGAGCACCACCGCGGCGGCCACTACATCCACGAGCCCGACCACGTCGAGCACTACTACTACGACGACCACCACCTCTACGAGCAGCTCTACGACCACGACGAGTTCGACTTCCACCACGAGTACAAGTTCGACGACGTCGACCACCTCGTTCTTCACGCACATGCTGCAGATCCTGCAGGTGCATGACGTGAGCGGCACTGCTGCGGTAACCTTCCAGGTAGATAACAATGTCTACCAGGATCAGCACGTCGGGGCGACGGTGTCGACGAGCTGGGGCGACGTCAAGGTGGTCGACATCAATGTTGCGGCCAAGCAGGTCACTCTGCTGTTCGACGGCCAGTCGAAGACCATGAACGAGCTCGAGCTCTACTACCAGTAGGTCGCAGCCAAGGCCGCGGCTCCTGGACGAGCACCTGCCCCGCCGCAGCGGGGACCCAAGGAGAGCCGCCCATGAGCACGCTTCGCTTGACCACTGCTGGGGAGTCGCACGGCCCGGCCGAGGTGTGTGTGCTCGCCGGGGTGCCCGCGGGTCTTGCCCTCACTCCTGCGGCTGTCGACGCCGAGCTTGCCCGGCGGCAGCGCGGGTACGGCCGTGGCGGAAGGATGGCCATCGAGACCGATCGCTGCCGGTTCCTCTCCGGCGTGAGGCTGGGCGTCACTCTCGGGACGCCCATCGCCATCCTGGTCGAGAACAAGGATCACGCCAACTGGCTGGAGTCCATGTCGCCGGAGCCCCTTGCCGATGATCGCGAGCGTCCTCGTCCCTTGACGGTGCCCCGCCCCGGGCATGCGGACCTTACCGGCATGGCCAAGTCCGGTCATGAGGACATGAGAAACGTGCTCGAGCGGGCCAGCGCGCGGGAGACCGTGGGCCGGGTAGCCGGCGGGGCGGTCTGCAAGCAGCTTCTGGCAGAGCTGGGCGTCACCGTGAAAGGGCGGGTGACGAGCATCGGCGCCGTGAACGCACCTGCCGGAGCTGATCCCATGCGCCCGGCGTCCGTCGACTGGGACGCTGTCGAGGCTTCCCCTGTGGGGTGTGACGATCGGTCTGCGTCAGAGCGGATGTGCGCCGCCATAGACGGGGCCCGCGCCGCCGGTGAATCGCTCGGCGGGGTGGTGGAGATCTGGTGTTGGGGTGCGTGTCCCGGTCTCGGCGGCTACGCCTCCAGCGAGGACCGGCTGGACGGACGGTTGCTCGGCGCGCTCGGCTCCATCCCGGCGATCAAAGGGGTAGAGATCGGCCATGCCTTCGCGAACGCCGGGCTGCCCGGCTCACGGGTGCACGATCCCATCATCCTCGACGCCAAGGCGGGGCAGGAGGCGGAAGGCCTCGAAGCGGTGCGCGTTGTCACCCGCGCTGGTAACAACGCGGGAGGCATCGAGGGGGGCATGAGCAACGGCTTGCCGATAGTCCTGCGCGCGGCCATGAAGCCGATCCCCACGCTCACCACGCCTCTCCCTTCGGTGGACCTCGAGTCCATGGAGGCGGTCGCGGCCCACTACGAGCGCAGTGACGTCACGGCCGTGCCGGCGGCCCGGGTGGTCGCGGAGGCCATGGTGGCCTACGTCCTCGCCTGTGCGTATCTCGACAAGTTCGGAGGCGACTGCCTACGCGACCTCATCGAGGCCGTTGCGTCATACGAAAAGAGGTTGGAGGGGCGGGGCCTGTGGCGCCGGTCATAACGCTCACGGGTTTCATGGGGAGCGGCAAGAGCTCCGTCGGGCTCGAACTCGCGCGGCTGCTCGGCCGACGCTTTGTGGATCTCGACGGGGAGATCGTCGAGAGCGAGGGCATGCCGATCGACGAGTACTTCGCCCGATATGGCGAGGCCGGTTTCCGCAGGCGGGAGATGCAGGCCCTCAAAGACGTGCTGGACCGGGATCTGGCCACGGGAGGGGCTGAGGCGAGCGGCCTAGTGCTGGCCCTGGGGGGCGGCACGCTCGAGAGCCCGGAGGCCGAGGCCATCCTTCGCGAGCGCGGGGGAGTGGTCTACCTCGAGGTGGAGGCGCGCACGGCCTGGGAGCGGGCGCGTGGAGACGCGCGACCTCTGGCGCAGGACCCCGATACCTTCGAAGCGTTGCTGGCGAGCCGGAGGGCGGCGTACGAGCGGGCCGCCGACTGGATCGTGCCGGTGGGAGAACGAGGGACGGCGGAGCTCGCCCGGGAGATCGCTGACACGGTGAGGGCGGCAGGGGCGGCGTGGCCGCAGTCGTGGGGTTTGCGACTGATCGCCACGGGCCGACCGTCCACCATCATCGGAGGGCCTGGTTGCCTGGAGGCGCTCGCAGCCAAGGCCGCGGAGGCCGGGAAACGCCGGGCGCGGATCTTCGTGATCACCGACGAGAACGTCAGCGCCGTCTGGGCGGCCGAGGTCTGCAGTCTGCTTGGAATGGCAGCCGGATCAGTGACGCCGCTGGTGCTCCCTGCCGGGGAGCAGACGAAGACGGTCGACAGCCTGGCCGTGTGCTGGGAGTGGCTGGCTGCCCAAGGCTGCCGCCGCGACGACGTGGTCCTGGCACTCGGCGGCGGGGTCATCGGCGATCTGGCCGGACTTACAGCCGCGACGTACCAGCGGGGGGTGGGACTCTGGCAGGTTCCCACCAGTCTGCTGGCCCAGGTCGACTCGAGTGTGGGCGGCAAGACGGCCATCGACCTGACTGCCGGCAAGAATCTGGCCGGCGCGTTCTACCAGCCCGACCTCGTGGTTATCGATCCGCGTACGCTGACCACCCTACCCGAGAAGGAGTACGTGAACGGTCTTGGCGAGGTGGTCAAGCACGCTCTGCTGGTGGGAGAAGATCTGTTCGCCCAACTGGAAGGTGAGCGCGAGGCGGTCCGCCGGAGAGAGCCCGGCCTGATGAGCCGGGTGATCAAAGCCAACGTGCGTTACAAGGCCTCGGTAGTGGCTGAAGACGAGCGGGACACGGGGCGGCGTGCGGTCCTCAATCTGGGCCACACGACGGCGCACGCCCTTGAGGTGACGCTGGGCTACGGCAGCCTGGGCCACGGAGAGGCGGTCGCGCTGGGACTGCTCGTCGCGCTGGCGGTGAGCGAGCGCCTCCTGGGACTGGACCCCGAAGTGCGGCCCCGCACCCGCGGCCTCCTGGCGGGACTGGGTCTGCCGGTGACGATCGGGCTGCCGCCCGCGGAGGATATCCAGGCCGCCGCCGCGAAGGACAAGAAAGTGACCGTGGGATCGACGGGGTTCGTCGGGCTGCGAGCGCTGGGGGACCCGGTGTGGAAGATGGCGCTTCCCGAAGGCCTCTTTGTCGAGGCGTTGGAGGTGATACGGGCATGAGTGCTGGCCGGACTGTGGAACCCGGAGGGGTGGAGGCAAAGGAGGAGCCGCGCCTCCTCGTGGTGCTGCACGGCGCCAACCTGGACCTACTCGGTGAGAGGCCGGCCGTCCACTACGGCACGGTCACCCTGGCGGAACTGGAGAGCAGGGTCACCGCTGAGGCCAGGCGCCTCGGCTGGGACTGCCTTTGCCTGCAGACAAATCACGAGGGGTGCTACATCGATCGCCTGCACGAACATCGCCGCGCCGGCGCCATGATCGTCAACCCCGGGGCCTGGACCCATTACAGCTATGCCATCCGCGATGCCCTCGAGCTGGTGAGGTGCCCCGTAGCCGAGGTGCACCTCTCCGACATCGCCAGCCGCGAGCAGTGGCGGCAGCGGTCGGTAGTGTCGGAAGTGGCGTCGTTCACCATCACCGGCAAGGGACCAGATGGGTATCTGGAAGCGGTACGCCGCTTGGTGGAGATGAGCGGCGGGTAGTGTACAATTCAGGGTCGTTTGCGTAACTGGGATACAAAGTACGTCGGAGGCCGGTAGAGTGATCTCGACCAGTGACTTCAAGGTAGGTATGACCATTCGGTTCGAGGGAGAAATCTACCGAATATTCGAATATCAGCATGTGAAACCGGGCAAAGGCGGCGCCTTCGTCCGCACCAAGCTCAAGAACGCGGCCACCGGTTACGTCATCGAGCGCACGTTCCGCCCGGAGGAGAAGTTCGAGAACCTCCGCACCGAGACCCGTGCCATGCAGTATCTGTATGACGAGCAGGACGAGGTCGTGTTCATGGACAATCAGTCCTACGAGCAACTGTCGCTTCCGAAGAGCGTGCTCGAGGGCCGCATGGACCTCATGACCCTCAACATGGAAGTGAACGTCGTCTACATCGACAACGAGCCGTTCGATGTGGAACTTCCCACTTTTGTGGACCTCAAGGTCAGCGACACGGCCGGCGCCGTCAAGGGCAACACCGTGTCCGGCGGCTCCAAATCCGCCACGCTCGAGACCGGGGCCACCATCAACGTGCCCCTCTTCATCGAGCCGGGCGACGTCATCCGCGTGGACACCCGCACGCGGGAGTACGTCACCAGGGCGTAAAGGAGGCAGCATGACGCAGTACCTCATCGCCACGAGCGTGCTCGAGGCCATCGTCCGCGGGTCGCTCGAGAGCGACCAACGCCTCCGCATCCACACGCCGCTGCCCCTGGTGCGCACCCGGCCGGTGGAGATCACGGTGGAGGGCGAGCAGTGCAGCGTCGCGGTGCAGCTCGACGCCCGCATGGGCGAGCACCTGCCGTCGTTGGCCGCAGGAGTGCGGCGCACCATCGCGGACGCCCTCGGATCGATGACGGGGCTCAAAGTCGGTACCGTCGACGTCTCTTTCAACGGCGTCTTCCCTCTCAACATCTAGTAGGGCGTTCATGCCCCAAGGGCGAAGATCAGCGCGGCGTCACGCCGTTTTTGTGCTTTATCAGCAGGACTTGCTCGGCCTGAGAGCCGAGCAGGCCTTGGATCGTGCCGACGACCTGAAGCTGGATCAATACACCGCGGGCCTCGTGCGGGGGGTGGAAACGTACCGCTCCGAGATCGACGAGGTCCTCGGCAAGCACGTGGAAGGCTGGAGCCTCCAGAGGCTTGGTGTGCTGGAGCGCGCCATTCTCCGACTTGCGGCGTATGAGCTCTTGCGGGAACCCGATGTACCCTCGGCCGTAGTCATAGATGAGGCGGTGGAATCCGCCAAGCGATTCTGTTCGGATGAGGCCGGCTCACTGGTCAACGGGGTCCTTGGATCTCTTGCCAGGACCGTCCGGGTCGAGGAGGCCGGGGAATGACCGCGACACCGGCGCGGCTGCTGGACCAACTCAAACTGCCCGACGACCTTCGGACCCTGGACGCCGACAAGTTACGCATTGTGGCGGAAGAGGTCCGGCAGGAGATCATCGGCACCATCTCCGAGAACGGCGGCCACTTGGGCGCCAGCCTGGGAGTGGTGGAACTTACCATCGCACTACACGCCGAGTTGCAGACGCCCCGGGACGCCATCGTGTGGGACGTGGGCCACCAATCGTATGCCCACAAGCTGCTCACCGGCCGGCTCGACTGTTTCTCGTCCATCCGCACGTTCGGGGGCCTGTCCGGGTTCCCCTGCCGCAGCGAGAGCGAGTACGACGTCTACGGGACGGGGCACAGCAGCAGTTCGGTGAGCGCCGCTGTGGGGATGGTGGCCGGCGGGCACCCCGGCCGGGTGGTGGCGGTCATCGGGGATGGCGCCCTCACCGGCGGCATCGCGTATGAGGCCCTCAACCACGCCGGACACCTGGGCATCCCCGTCCTCGTGGTGCTGAACGACAACACCATGTCCATCGAGAAGAACGTCGGAGCAATGAGCGCCTACCTCTCGCGCCTGCGCACCGAACCCACACTGTACCGCTGGCGGCGCGACATGGAGCGTCGGCTGGCGCGGCTGCCCGGAGGCGACCGCATGGCCGCCATGGGCACGCAGCTCAAAGACAGCATCAAGGCGGCCTTGGTGCCGGGGATGCTGTTCGAAGAACTCGGCTTCACCTACGTGGGTGTCATCGACGGCCACGACATCGATGAACTGCGAGACAGCATCCGGCGGTCGCTCGCCGTGCACGGCCCGGTGCTTCTGCATTGCCGCACCGTCAAGGGCAAGGGCTACGCGCCCGCCGAGCAGCAACCGGGCCGCTACCACGGCACGCCCCCGTTCTCGGTGGAGACCGGCAGGAAACTGGACCCGGAAGGGCCCACCACGTTCACCCGGGCGTTCGGCGAGGCGGTCG
>Ga0182021_10008989_pt1 | contig 11823 bp, 15 predicted proteins | sample 612E3MmetaG_FD_120493 | JGI IMG/M metagenome (GOLD analysis project Ga0182021, IMG submission 120493) | Permafrost microbial communities from Stordalen Mire, Sweden - 612E3M metaG (Illumina Assembly) | ecosystem: Environmental > Terrestrial > Soil > Wetlands > Permafrost | place: Sweden...
ATCAAGGCCGATCTGTTCGAGAGTGATTTTTCGAAGGCCACCGTAATCACGATGTTCCTGCTCCCCGAGATCAACCTCAAGCTCAGGCCGAAGCTGCTCGAGATGAAGCCGGGCACGCGCGTCGTGTCGAATAGTTTTAACATGGAAGACTGGACCCCTGACCAGACGGAAACCGTGGAAGATGGCTGCCCCATGTGGTGTACGGCCTATCTCTGGATCATCCCTGCGAAAGTCGAAGGGACATGGACGCTCGCGCAGGGTGAGCTTACGCTCAAGCAGGAGTTTCAGATGGTTTCCGGCACGCTGACCGTGGGTGTCAACAAAACCCCGGTTAGCGGCAAATTAACCGGCGATCAGATCCATATGAGCATCGGCTATACCCAATATACGGGCCGCGTGAACGGCAACAACATGACGGGAACCACGAGCATGGACAGCATGCCGGGCGGATCCTGGAGCGCGACGCGAGGTTCGAAATAGCGCGCATCGGCTTCGATAAATTTCGGGGATGGGCTGGTCGACCCCCAAACTCGGATCACAATATCAAGCATCGATCTTGTGGCTGAATTTGGGAGTTGAGCCTGTCCCCGAAATTCTTATTGGGTGATGTCCGGCTTCGGCGTCTTGGCTGTGCTCTTGGGCATGACGGGAACTTTAATATACTCCGCCGGGATAATTCCGGTAAGCGCGCCAAGCCAAGTAACGATTGATTTCACCTGCGTGTCCGACAGCGTCTTTCCGAGTTGGTACTCCGCCATCAGAGAAACTGCCTGTGCGAGTGTCTCCACCTTCCCATTGTGGAAATAGGGTCCGGTTTTTTCAACGTTTCGCAGTGTCCGTGAGATGCGGCCGCATGATACAGGACTCGTTCAGCAATTGTCATCTGAGAGATCATGCCCAAACAAGTCAACCGTTACGATGGCAGAGGGAGTTCAATGATGATCTGCAGTCCTGGCGAGGCATTGGAAGCACGAATCCGGCCGTTGTGCAGGGCGACGGCTCGTTGAGTTATGGAAAGCCCCAGCCCGACGCTGCTTCCTGGGGGCGCCGGGTCCAGCCTATAAAAGGGCTTGAAGATTTTATCCAGGGATTCTGAGGGAACGCCAGGACCATAGTCCCGGATCGAAATCACTGCCATGCCGTTGTCCAGCTGCAGGGCGACATCGACGGCAGCGCCTTCCGGACTGTGGCGAATCGCATTTCTCAGCACGTTTTCGATTGCGCGATCCAGCACCTCCCGGTCACCGATGATGATCGCATCCTTACCTGTCACGGAGATGCGACAATGCCGCGCATCTGCCTCGATGCCGCAGCGATCGGCGATCTCCTGCAAAAGGACGGCGAGGGCGATCTCGCGCAGATTCAATTGAGACGCGTCCGATTCGCCGCGAGAAACCTGCAACAGAGCATTGATGAGGGAGGTAAGACGCTCAAGTTCGCTACGGACTTGGGCCAACGCCTGTTCCCGCGTTTCTGAGGTTTTAACTAGTTCGACCGCAAAACTCATGCGTGCCAGCGGTGAGCGCAGTTCGTGGGAAACGTCCTGCAGAAGCTGCCGTTGCGACTGCAGGAGCGATTGAATGCGGTCGGCCATTTCATCAAATGCACTACCCAGTGCTCCTATTTCATCCTTACGGTGCGATTGGAACCGGCTTGTCAGATTGCCGCAGCCAAAGCGCTCGACCGTGCGGCCCAGCATTTTGAGCGGCTTGACCAGATGTGCGGCGAGAAAATAATAGAGCACGCCGACCACGACCACGATAAGCAGATAGTAAGGCAGGAAGTCGCGGAACATTACGGGCGGTTGGGTCACGAGGATGAACTTGAATCTCTGATCCGGCAGAGGCAATGCCATCACAAGTCTCGCACGGAAAGGCGCCAGGAGGCGCCGTGAAGGCTGTCCCTCGGCCAGCAGAGCCGACATGTCATCGCCCGTCAGCAAATCGTGGCCGCGCACATCGACCAGGTGGTATTCCGCCCGAATCTGAAGGTACCGGTTCAACTGCGTGAGATAGCTCTGCAATCGGGGCGCGCCGCCTTGATAGTAGGCGTCCAGAGCTCCGTATGCCTGCATTCTGGTCAGCGAGCCCAGCAGGTCCTGCCCTTCAAACACCCTCGTCGAAATTGAGAAGGAGATTGCGACAAAGGCAAAAAAAGACAGTATTAACGTTCCGATGGACCAGAGAAGTACTTTGGAGAGCAATGATTTCATGGATTGGTTTTCGCCCGGAAGAGATACCCGGCACCGCGCACGGTCAGGATATAGGATCGACCCCGCGTCTTGAGCTTTTTCCTCAAATAGCTGATGTGCACGTCTATGCCTCGCTCGTAAGGCGTGGCTTCTCGCTGATACAGGGCGGCCGTCAGTTCATCGCGTGAAACGACACGCCCCGCCGCCCGCATTAGTATTTCCAGGATTGCGAATGGGATCGATGTCAGGCCGATTTCCTCTCCATTATGCCAAACCCTGCGGGTATTGGGGTCGAGCCTGATTCCAGAGACGTCCAGCACATCGTGCCCAGTCGATGGCAGCCGCGAACGCCGCAGCACCGCGCGGATACGCGCCAGAAGTTCCTGAGGCCCGAACGGCTTGGGAAGATAGTCGTCTGCACCGGCGTCCAGAGCGGCTATTCGGTCCTGCTGCTCCGTGCGGGCCGTGAGCATGATGATCGGGACCATGCTGGCCGCCCTGATCCTGCGCAATACTTCAAAGCCATCCAATTCCGGCATCATGATATCAAGGACGATCAGGTCAAATCCGCCCTTGTTCGCCGCTTCCAGGCCCATCCTGCCGTCAGATGCGGTCTCCGCCGTGATTCCATTCTGTGCGAAGAATGCCTTCATAAGAGCGCACAATTCATGATCATCATCGATAAGCAGAAGCGAGATCGGTTGATCCATGGCCGTTACCTTATGCCGGACTCGGTCCGACTGCTTCAATATCTTTCATCTGCAATCACACTGCAATCGGCGCGGCAATTGCCGGATAGGGGTCATATCCAGCCAGAGTGAAGTCCTCGTATTTGAAATCAAAGATGGAAGACACCTCCTCATTCAGGATCATTGTCGGCAGTGGCTTCGGTCGACGGGAAAGTTGCGTTCGGACTTGCTCGATGTGGTTCAGATAAATGTGTGCATCGCCAAAGGTGTGGACAAATTCGCCGGCCGCTAGACCGGTTACCCGAGCAATCATCAAGGTAAGAAGAGCATACGATGCAATGTTGAAAGGCACGCCGAGGAACAGGTCCGCGCTTCTCTGGTATAGTTGACAGGAGAGCTTTCCATTTGCGGCATAGAATTGAAACAGGCAGTGGCATGGGGGCAGGCGCATGGTGTCCAGCTCGCCGACATTCCACGCACTGACAAGCAAACGCCGGCTGTCTGGGCTGCTCCGGATCATCTCGATCAGGCGCGCGATCTGATCGACGGATCTTCCGCCGGCTGTTTTCCAATGCCTCCACTGTGCGCCGTAGACAGGACCAAGGTCGCCGTTTTCATCGGCCCATTCATCCCATATGTGAACGCCGTGGTCATTCAGATATTTAATGTTGGTGCTTCCCTGAAGGAACCACAACAATTCGTAAATAACGCCTTTGAGGAACATGCGTTTGGTCGTCACGAGCGGGAAGCCCGATGCGAGATCAAAGCGCATCTGGCGTCCAAAGACGCTGAGCGTGCCCGTACCGGTCCTGTCCGTTTTTTCGACTCCATGGGTCAAGACATCTTGAAAAAGATCCAGATACTGTTGCATGGATCTTTACTCTCCCTTCCGCCGCGTTGCCGTGCAAGATTGCTTGATTCCTCATGAGGATATTAGGGATGACGCTGCAGATCAATCCAAATTGGTGCGGAGGATGCATTCCGTTCGCGCCGCATGCCGCGTGGGAATGAGGCATTGCCATGCGGCACCCGTTTTGCTGACGAAAGCCTCACCGCAAAGACTCAAAGGACTCGAAGAATCTCTAAAAAAGACAATCAGATTTCAAGGCGTCGGCTTCTGTAGCGCTCATTGCCGGAGTCCGGAGTCAATCGTGCGCGATCACTGCCACCCTGAGGCAGATCGGCCCATGGAGCACGTTTGACTCCGGGCTCCGGCAATGAACGATGGCGCGAATCGCCGGCCCTTTGGGCCGCAGAAGCCGACGCCTCTTCGAGATTCTTTGAGTCCTTCGAGTCTTTGCGGTTCGCCTCAGCAGTTGGCCTGCCAGGGGATCAAGCGATGTACGCGGAATCCACGATGCCGACGATGACCGAAATGACGCAGGCATCCGGATTTTCGAGCACCTGGCGGGCGCCGTTGCCTTCGCGGTTCACAAGGACGGTATCGCCGATGCCGGCTTGAGTATTGTCGAGTGCAATAAAATCGTCGTCAGGAGCTTCGTTTTCCAAGCCTAGAGGCTGAATCACGAGCAGCCGCCTGTTTTTGAAATCGCGGTGACCGATTGTGGTTACTACCGTGCCAACCACTCTTCCAAGGATCATGGGAGGTTCTCAGGTATACTGATTCCAGCCGCGCCGCATGGTCACATCGAACTCGCCGTCCGGCCTGACATTCAATTCGTCGACGACGCCGACCAGTGCAAGGTCGATGGGTACGAATTTGACACCCGGAAGCGCCAGGGCCGCTTCCCGGGAGCGCACCATGACACAAAGATCGCCGACACCGGCATCTACCACGTCAGCCGCCACCTGGAGTGCGCCCGCGGGCTCGAGTTTCCTGTTGAGCGGCTGCACCACCAGCAGCTTCAGGCCCTCGGTGCCCGGGTATTTCATCGTGCAAACGGCTGTGCCCTTCACTCTGCCGAACAGCATGTGGATTACTTCACTCCTGTGCTCACCATGACGCGCTTGATGATGACATCCAGCAGATTGGCATCGACCTGCGAACCGAGGCGCGCGACTACCGCGTCACGAATGCGCTGCGGTGTGCTCTTTCCCTCGGCCGCACCCGCCGGCGGACCGTCCGCGCGGAGAGGAGGAGAGGTTCCGGCCACAGACGGAGCGACGGCGCAGCGGCATTGTTTCTGCGAGATGTAAGGCCGGACGGGGGCGCTGGGAGGATTGTCCGGTTTGTCGCGCAGGAGCTTCATGCCCATCCTCACGGCCTTCTCATAAGCCAACTCGGTCAGCACGACATTGTCGTTGATTTCCAGCGACATGGCGCCGCGTTTGAACATGTCCTCGATGTCTTTTTCCGTATAGAACTCTCTGGGCATAAGCCGCTCCCCTTCCATCAATACCTGGCGCGGATCAGGCGCCTTCCCTGCCACTCAGGCTCTCCAAAGCCTGAATGGCAGCATTTTTCGCGGTCAGAATCTCGGCTTCCGTTCCTGATAGCCACATCCGGCCGAATCGCCCCACTGAAGAAACGTGGACCAGTTTGATGCTGGCAGTTTTCTCCGCCTCATTGCAGGCGTAGTTGATGTACGCAGCCGGTGCGCACTCGAGCACGAGCATCGTCTCTCGCGGGACCAGCATGCTGCCCCGGCGGAAGCGGTTCAGCAACTGTGACTGATATGGGTCGATGCGGGTTATCACCTGGGTGGAGACGACTTGCGGACGCATGCGATCTTCAACGCTCAAGCCCAAGCGCGCCAGGACGACGCTCCCTGCTTCAAGGACGGCGGCCTGGCTGTGCGAGTGCACTTCGAACATGCCGAATTCGCGCTCTACGATCTGGGCCCCGGGTCTGGCTTCGGTAGCCTTCACGGCAATATCCACGACACGAAAGACTTCGTTGCCGGGCGCCATCTCAACGTACAGCGCGGCCATTCCTTCGGTCGGAAGATCTCCCTGGGTCACGGTGCCGATAAACGCGGCAAACTGGGGCTGCATGCGATCAAGGTAACAATAACAGCGTAATGAAAATGAGTCACTCATGGTTTCCTCCTGCTCGCGCTATCGGGCCGGGTCATGCAGCGCCATGCCTAGCGGCGTGACAAATACAGGGTTGCGCGGCACGTGTGTCCTGATTCCGGTATAGTCCTGGACTACGTTTTCCATTCCCACAAATGATGAACATCCTCCGACCATGGTGATGGTCGTGACACCCCAGCCCTTGATGTGGCGGGCCGTGATATTCGCCACTTTCTCCATCACCGGACGTATCAGCGGGAGCAGCCTTGGCTGCTCTTCTTTTCTGATCTTCAATGCTTCGGCTTCTTCGAAGCTGATATCGAGCGAGCCGGCGATCACGAGCGAGAAATGAGTTCCTCCCGTCGGCTCGTCCGCGGTGTAAACCACGCGCCCATCCTGCAGGACCGCAATTCCCGTCGTGCCGCCGCCGACATCGACGATCGCTCCTTCACGGAGGCGGAGGACGTTGTTGGCGGCCGTCGGTTCATCGATCGAGCCGGTGCAATCCATTCCTACGGCTTCGATCACGTGCGCTTTGGCACGCGCTTCGACCAGCGGCACGCCCGGAGGATAGCCGCCGGCAGCGTGGGTCAGTGGACGCCCGATGCGCCTCTCCACGCGTTCTTTCATGCCACGCAGAAGGTCGACGGCGCCAATGAAGTCAACCACGAGGCCGTCGCGCACGACCTGAGCAAACTGCCATTCTCCCGCCAACGGGACGCCGTTCTCATCCAACACGGCAAGCACGAGATAGGCCGTTCCCAAGTCGACTCCCACACGCAGCTTCTGTTGCGGATCGACCACCACCGCTGCGGCCGATTCCGAAAGTGGCCGGGGCAGGATTACAGCGTCTGCCCGGGCCAGATATTCGGCGAGGCCCGCACCTATAGTAGGATGCGCACGCACCGTCATGACCGGCTCCTTCACAAAAGAATCCGACCTCTCGTCCGCCTATGCCTTGCCTTCAGGAGAACGTCCGCCAAAATTGCCCTTGGTGTTTTTCGGCAGAATCATTTCCACATCGGTGTGCGGCCGCGGAATGACGTGCACGGAAGCCAATTCGCCCACGCGTTTGGCAGCAGCGGCGCCCGCATCGGTGGCGGCCTTGACCGCGCCGACATCGCCGCGCACCATGACCGTCACATAGCCGCCGCCGACATATTCGGAACCGATCAGGGCCACGTTGGCTGCCTTTACCATCGCGTCAGCGGCTTCAATGGCGCCGACCAGGCCGCGAGTTTCGACCATTCCAAGAGCGATAAGAGAACTATCCAAAACCATTTTTCCCTTCCTTTCTTCCAGTCAAAAGAGCTTTCAGCCATCAGCAGTCAGCTGAAGGTTCAAGGCCGACAGCCGATGGCAAATTGAATCGCGGTTTCAAAGATGCTGCCTGCTTTCGAGAATCTCAAGGACGATCTGGCGTGTGACCCGTTCGACCTCCTCGGGCGAAGGACCGGCCGCCGTTTCGCCCGGCGACAAAGCCTCGCGAGGCGGGGCGGCGGTTTCGTAGGCCAGCCGCTTGATGTTGATCAGATGAGACGCTGTGATATTGTCGCCGGTGATCGCGCCGCCCAATCCCCCGGGGCCGAGTGTCATCGATGGCATCACCCCGGTTGTCAAACCGATCGCGCCTAAAGTTCCCATGGTGTTCACCAGGATGCGAAACACAGGCTTCTCCAGGCCAAAGGCCATGATGACGCGGTCATCGTTGGCATAGATAATCTGTGTATGCCCGCGGCCGCCGCTTTCGAGGATGGCGATGGAGGTATCGCAGCCGCGCTCCCAGCCGTTGACCACATACCATCCCAGCACAGTGGTCAGTTTTTCCAACGAAAGCAGTTCTTCTCTGCCTACCTTTTGCAGTGGCGTCACCAGAATGCGCGTGCCCGCCGGAACTTTGAAGCCGGCATAGCCGGCCACGTAATCCGCTGATTTTCCGACCACCGCGGTGTTGATGCCGCCATCCGCCCGAAAAACGGTTTCCCGGAGCGCCGCTGTTTCGCTCTCAGTCGTAAAATAGGCGCCTTCCGCACGCATCCGCTCAGCCAGGCGGCCGGCAATCGGCAGATCCGCGATTACGGATTGTTCGGTTGCGCAGATGGTCGAGTAATCGAAAGCCTTGGAAGCGACAATATAGCGCGCGGCCTTATCGATGTCCGCGCTACGATCCACGTACACGGGCACATTTCCAGGTCCCACACCGTAGGCGGGCTTTCCCGTGGAATGAGCGGCCCGCACCATGGGTGTGCCGCCCGTGGCCAGGATGATCGCCGTGTGGCGGTGGCTCATCAATTCCTGCGTTCCAGGCAACGAGATCTCTCGCATGCAACCGATGAGACCCCTCGGAGCGCCCGCGCCTTCTGCAGCTGTAGCCATGGTCTGTACAGCATCGTGCGTACAGCGCGCCGCTGCCGGGTGAGGCGCCACCACGACGGCATTGCGAGCCTTGACGGCAATCAGCGCCTTGTTGAAGGCCGTAGATGTCGGATTGGTGGACGGCACGAGTGCAGTCACCAAGCCCATAGGAGAAGCAATTTCGTATAAGCGCCTGGCAGGGTCGTGACGGATTACGCCCACGGTCTTCAGGTCGCGGATGCTCTCCCAGACCCAACGCGAGCCGAATTCGTTCTTCAGCTTCTTGTGGGCCGCAACTCCGTATCCGGTTTCTTCCTGCGCCAGGCGTCCGAGACGCTCTGACGCGCGGTATCCGGCTTCCGCCATCGCCGCGCAAACCCGATCCACGTCCCCCTGCGCGGCCCGGCTCCAATCCTTCCAGGCTTCATGCGCGGCATTGGCCAGGTCGCGCGCCTCTTGAATCGAAGATAGGTCTTTATCGAGCCCCATGATTCACACCCATGTCAGGCGGAGTTGTCAGCGTTCCTTCCTGAATACGACCGCTCCATCCACTTCCAGGGAATCAATGACCGACATGATCACGGCGTCCACCGGCGAGTCCTTGGTGATGGCGGTCTGCCGGGCGGAGGAGCCTGCGCAAGTCAAAACCAGATCGCCGGCGCCTGCGTCGACCGTATCTACCGCGACATACGGCTTCCCGGCAGGGGTGCCGCGCTCGTCTGTCGGCCGGAGTATAAGCAATTTCCGGCCTGACAGTTTTTCATCCTTGATCGTGGAAACGGTGGTTCCGATCACTCTGGCGATCAACATGCCTGTCTCCCGTTCATTTTCCGACGGTCCCATTTCGTGGCGGTTCCCCGTCTGCACAACATCGCGGCCATCCTCAATAGTTCTTGCCGGCGGCAACAGGCGCCGCGGCCTTCTCGGCAACGGGTCCTTGAATAATCTTTACGCCGGCGCTCGCGCCAATGCGCGTGGCGCCCGCCTTGATCATGCTCTCCGCGTCCGCGTAAGTGCGAACTCCGCCCGCGGCCTTCACGCCCATATCTGGCCCCACCGCGCGCCGCATCAAGGCTACGTCATGGACCGTGGCGCCTCCGCTGGCAAATCCGGTGGAGGTTTTCACAAAATCCGCACCCGCCTCTTTGGCGAGAAGGCAGGCGATTGTCTTTTCCTCGTCCGTCAGCAGTGTTGCTTCGATGATCACCTTGACAATGGCGCGCCGCGCGTGCGCAGCCGCCACCACATCCCGGATGTCTCTCGCGACCAGCTCGAGGTCGCGCGCCTTGAGCGCGCCGATGTTGAGGACCATGTCGATTTCCGTCGCGCCGTGTTCGATCGCGTTCTGACATTCGAAAACCTTGACCTCGGGCGCGCTGGCGCCCAGCGGAAAGCCGATCACGGTGCAGACCTTCACCGGAGAACCCTCGAGCAGCTGGGCGCTCAGCTTCACCCATGCGGGATTGATGCACACGGAGGCAAACCCGTACTTGCGCGCCTCGAAACAAAGCTGCGCGATCTGTTCCGGCGTTGCATCGGGCTTGAGCAGAGTGTGATCGATCGTTTTTGCCAGATCCGGATCCTGGGGAATCACACCCATCGTCGACGTGAGCCGCTCCGCACCTGCGCTGACCACTTTGCCGGCGCGATCAAAACAGGTCCGGACACACATTCCTTCCGCGCAGCTGAACTTGCACTGGTCGCATTCCGGCCCCGACGCGGCACGCGCCTGCTGCTCGCTGAGAGAGACGAGCACTTCGCGGGCGATGATTTCAACCAGTTGTTCCGTAATTTTGAGGTCCGGGATCATGCTTAGCCCTCTATTTGAAATACAGCTTTTCCATGGCGATGATCTTGTCGACGCGGCCCGCGTGGCGGCCGCCGCCGAATTCGGTGGATATCCAGGTCTTGACGATGAGCTTAGCGAGATTCGCGCCAATCATTCCGGCGCCCAGAGTCAGGACGTTGGTGTCGTTGTGTTCACGGCCATTCACCGCGGAGGAGTAATCATAGGCCAGACCCGCGCGCACGCCCGGGATCTTGTTGGCAACGATGCAACTGCCGATGCCGGCGCCGTCGATCAGGATTCCTCGCCAGGCCTTGTGCAGGCTCACCAGGTTTGCGACCTCGTGCGCGATGTCGGGATAATCGACCGCCTCCTTGCTGTGCGTGCCCACGTCGATGATCTCCAGGCCCATTGCCGACAAATCGGGTTTGAGGAGTTCCTTCAATTCGAAGCCGCCATGGTCGGCACCTATGGCCACCACTTTCGTCTGCTTGGGCTGGGGTTCTTCCTTCTTTGGTGGGGCCGATTGCACTGTACGGAGAGGTGGAGCCTGGCCTTGATCCGAGAGTCCAAGAACCTGCTGGAGCACTCGCTCCACGATGCGGTGGATTTCAGGGCCGTCAATGTCGCTCATGGCGCCTCACTCCGTGGCTAACTGGTAGTGACCACATGACCACACTACATCACTATTATTTTGGTGTCAACAAAAAAATGAAAAAATGGAAGAGCACGGCAACGCGGGAGAACCGCTCTTGTTTTTCTAGCGGGTCAGTTTCGCGAGGTAACGGTAGCGATCGCCGCGATAGAGAATCCTGACGAATTCGATCGCACGGCGATCCTGAGAGTAGGTGGTGCGCTCGCTGAGAAGCAGCGGACTGCGGGGCTTGATCTGAAGCAGAAGCGCTTCCCGGGGCGACGCCAGCGCGACCTCTAGAGTCTCGTCCGCTTCCGTGGGGATGAGATGGAATTTCTCCTGCAGAATTCTGTAGGTCGAGCCGGATTCCTCCAGCTCCCCACGGGTGATGGTCTGTCCCTCCGGCAGCGCATAATAGGAAGTTTGCAAGCCCATGGGCACGCCCCCGCCCAGCCGCAGGCGTTCGATGCGCAGGATCTTCCCGGAATCCCTGGGCAGCTCCAAGTGGCCGCGCACGTCCTCCGGCGGCTCGACATACCCGATCTCCAGGATCTTCTGGCCCGGCTTGATGCCCCGGCGCTTCATGTCTTCCGTAAAGCTGGTGAGTTCCGAGATCCCCTTTTGCAGCTTCTGCGGGGAGACGAAAGTGCCGCGGCCATGTTCACGAAAGAGGAAACCCTGGCGGACCAGCAGGTCTATGGCCTCGCGGATCGTGGTCCGGCTCACGGAATAGTCCTTTTCCAGCTGCCGCTCGGAGGGAATCGATTTGCGCGCCGCCAGCTCACCCTTCACGATCCGTTCGCGCAGGATGTTGGCCAGCTGGTAGTACCTGGGAAGAAAACCGTTTGGATCAATGATGTCCGGCATGTTCCCATCGCAATATTACGTCATGTGGTAATGACCACCTGTAGTATTCACTTTTCCGCCCCCTCCGTCAACCGCCACCTGGACCCGTCGATGCAAGTTCTGGGAGCCTGTGCCGGAGCCCCATAGGTGCTAGGAGCCCGTCCGAGAATTATGAGGGGCCGCGTTCCGAGCGCCGCGGGGGCAGATGCAAGGCGGCGCGACGCAGGCGATCTCGGTGTACATCGTCGAGGAGCGCCAACGCCGCAGATGCCCCCGCGCCGCCGGAACCCGAAGGGCGCATGGGGGTTGCGGGGCGATCTCCGCGTTGCTCGTCGTCAACGATGTG
>Ga0182021_10008991_pt1 | contig 11822 bp, 18 predicted proteins | sample 612E3MmetaG_FD_120493 | JGI IMG/M metagenome (GOLD analysis project Ga0182021, IMG submission 120493) | Permafrost microbial communities from Stordalen Mire, Sweden - 612E3M metaG (Illumina Assembly) | ecosystem: Environmental > Terrestrial > Soil > Wetlands > Permafrost | place: Sweden...
CGCTGATGCCCAGCTGGCGCATCGCTTCTTCTATCGACATCCCCTTTGCCTGCAATACCTCCGCTTCTCGCAACTTGCCGATAATCTGTTCTGCTGTGTGTCTCTGTCTGCCCATTGTTGCCTCCTTTTGACCCAAGATAAATAAATCTCTAACTTATTCTTGGATCATTTTTCGGGGGGCAGGTCAAATACTTCTCGTTCCTTAGCCAAGATGAAAATCGCCGTTGCCTCGACAATGGCGTCAACCGTACTAGATTTCAGTGTGGTCTTGCCCATTGCAGATTCAAGGTTATCACCACCATCTAGCGCGGCAACTACGTCATTCCAAGCTGGGTCTGGTGCTACGGCCAATTTGGGAGGCATGACATGTTTCAGGTGGTCCCCAAGAGGCCCCATACCCGGAATACCTTCGGCAACAGATAGACCAGTGCCCACGATGAGCAGCAGACCTTCCTGAAGATGGTCTTGAAGTGTTCTTTTCACGTGGGACAATTCAAGAGCCAAGGGCCTACTCTCTGATGTTAAGTGATAATGTCGGTTCGGACGCAGTCAGAATTCGCAAGACGCCTGAATCACGCCAATCTTTGCCTGAAAATCAATCCTGTAGAGTGCTAACAGATGCAACGGACAAAATCGTGTCAGTACAAATACATGTACGTTCCCTAGCATGCTTGAGCGAATGCGGAATGGGAGGAGGAGCGCGAGGTGAACCGTGAAATGCAGCCTGACAATCCGGTTGCAGCAGGTTCACTTCTCGAATGTTTCAGTCAAGTCTTTGAGTAGGATCAAGAAAGATCAGGGTTCACTTAAGGAATGCAGGAGATTGTGAAACTTTCCATTCCTCACAGTCGACGTGTCCAAGCCTCCTTACTTTTTGCCCTGCCTTTGTGCTCTTGGCTTCGAGGATGTGACACTCGCATGAACCTTGCTAGTGGCTTCTTTCAGTTCAGTGATCTGTTCAAGTGTCGTTTGTTTCATGATCGATTCGTTCTTTGAGCGACTCCTCTGAAATACCCAATCCGGTATTAATGGACTCTCAGTGCGATGTGCGAAAAGTACATCCTGTGCTGCTCGAGACAGTGCTAGAAGTACTCGGGAGTTCATCGTATGCGCTGTTGCTTGCTTCCATGCCGCTTCGAAGATTATCCGAAGAGACTCGAGTCGTCGGCAAGCATTGTCATTGTCAATTGATTCTCTCGAACTATATCTCACTAGGGGCAACAAGCTGTTGAGGATCAAGATTACTGCGGAGAATGGCAGCTTGGCAATTAGCCCCACCAACAAAACTATGCCAAACATCATGTACGCAAGTAATTTGACCCACCCTGTGAACGCCTTTCGTATGGTCGCGTCCCAATGAACGTTTCCTTTTTGGCAGAGAATCCTTGCGGCTGATATGTCGACGAGGTGGATGGCCGGCGCATACCAATTCTCCAAATCGTGAAAGGAGCGCATTCTCTCAAGATACAAGTTCGAATGTTCCATGATGTCCTCGTCGTAAACCTCGGTTTGCAATTCCAGGATTGATGCAGGAAGATCGAGAACATCACAATCAAACATCTCCTGAATTCGTTCGGCCTTTCTCTTTGAAATGGATATCCGTTTTTCAAGGAACACCACGTCCACCAGGAGAAATACGATTGAGTACAATCCGGCATAAGCCGCAATGGCCGGGATGAAGAGACAGATGAGCGCTAGAATAGTGGGAATGATAATACTACCCAGAAACCGAATGGCAGAATATTCCTTTGCGTTCGCGTAGTACTGCCGTTGGGCGGCAAGCCTTCGAATCTGCTTTTCGGTGTTTTGGGAGTCGTTAATGTTGTTCATCGAGCGGGAAATTCGTTGTTGAAAAACAATTGCCACCAGTAAAATGCTCTGTCAGGGTCTTTTTCCCGATTTTCAACCGCCTTCAGTGCTCGCGCCATTCCCGTTGACAGTCGAGAAAGAGCGTCATCTTTTTTCGCAGCGGACGCACACGCTCTCACTAGACCAGAGATACCCATAGGATCCTGCATACTTGCCAGGGAATTCTCGGATAAAAACTTCATAATATTCTTAACATCAATATCGTAGACGATATCCCGCTCGGTTTCAGCATACTTTGTTATCCTGAGCTCCAGATAGAAGGATGTGATCGGGGCATTGTTGTAGAATTTCCATGCTTTTACAAGCTGAATTAGGGGTTTGAGTTTGCCCTTGAGGCGTTCGTCTTGACCTCGAACATACGCGTTATGTGCAGCAGGACTTGATTTCATCCATCCATCCTCGAAGTCGGCGATATCATACGCCCCTTTTTTGCCTACGGGGGTTTCAACCAAACCGATGAAGTCACAGGGCGTGACCTCCAGGGTCTCAGACGCGTATTGCCCGAATGGGATGCGAACAGATGGTGTGCTTACTTCGATGCCCGCAGTTCTCCAAAAAGTTTCCTGCAATGCTTCCTTCACATTCCTCAGAGTGGTTGAGGAATTCTGCGTGAGCCGCTTTGTGGGGCAGACGGCAAGATAATCCGTATCGCTGTAGTGCCGGACTCCTGTGCCATTGCCGAAGGAGCCAATCTCATTGAACTCATAGCAATCCATGTTCTTTTCCAAGCAACTTTTGACGGAATCTTTGTGACTTTTAGCCAAGTCCTGCTCCGAGCTCAGTGGAGCAATCCAGGTAAGAAATGTGGAAAATCCCTCTTCCAGTGTCTTTGGCATACTCTCTCCTCTTAAATGTGAGATTCGAATGTCTACCGGGTCCTCCAAAGCGTTTTGCTATACTGATTGCAGAGTCAGGGGGATGGGAAATGCGGCTGACTCTCAGGCGACTTGATATCATCTGAGATTGAAAAATAAATAGAGAAGCCACGCGAAGTGGCTTCTCTTCATGGAAGTCGGCTGATATCCGGCGTTCATTTACCCAACTTAGTGCTGGGCAGGCCGGACCAATTGGTACTGAACCTTTGTGCTGCATTCAGCGCATGGAGGATATTGCTTTCCGGCTACCATAGTGATTTCCTTCGGATGCTGAATGTGATTGATGACTTTGTAGATCCCTGAAACCTGACATGTGTCGCCGGTTGCTGGCATGATGAACTCCCTTTTATCCGGTTGTAATAATGACGCAAAAGGCTCGTGAATTATGTCTGGCCACCCGATGCGTTGCATGAACCGTCGAAATCTATCTCGACCCCTGATTATAGTCAATACCAAGTTCTTGGTATTTACAGGTTCGAAAGAAAGTTGCATGTTGAACGGAGAAACTTGACAAGGGGCGAATATGCGCTCCTTAATTCGATCATCATATACTCAAGAGAGAGCTAAAGATTGGAGCATCGGCGATCGATGATTGAGCCGAAAAAATCAGTCGGTGATCTAGCAGCTGTGATCGAAGCTGTTGATAAGCAACTGGCGGAAGACATACCGGCGATCACTCGTGTCACTTTCGAACGACTCAAAAGCGAGGGCGTTTCGGAATATGATGCGAAGGTGATGATCGGCTCGGTGTTTGCCCGTGAGATTCGCAGAATCGTGTTGGGTGCCAAAAGACTGAATTTGAAAAGATATGCTGAGAACCTAAAACGATTGTCTGCGGATTCATGGAACAACAACGGGTGGTGACAACTTGCAGCGGGTAACTAGATGCCGTCGTAGATATTTTCGGAGTCTCACCCTGTGAAGCAGGGCAACGGACCGGGTAGCGATAGTCGCTCCTTCTGTCCGCCGTCAAACAGAGGGATCCGAGTCGCGTAGCGAGCCCTTACGGCAGCTTCAGCCGGGAGGGACAAGAAAGGAACAGCAAAATGCAATCTATGCCTGTCGCTCTATAGTACAAGGTGTTCACTCCTACTATGCCGGCGACGTTGACTTTTGTTGAGCGAGAGTCCGTGAATGCTAAGCTCGTAGATGCTCTCATGACTCCCGGAAAGCAGCTTGTCATCTTCGGACACTCGGGCTCGGGGAAGTCTACGCTGCCGCACAACAAACTAAACCAGACCTATGAGGACCACGTCACTACGCGCTGTATGAGCGGGATGTCATTTGATTAACTTCTTCTTGATGCCTTCGACCGGCTTGACGCGTACTACGTCGCTGAGAGGACCGAAGCCCGAAAGGGGACCTTGGACACTTCTGTGCAAGCGGAATATCTTGGGATCAAGGCAAAGATTGGAGGAACCAGCTCGGACGAATCTCAGAGAAAGCAGCAGCGGATCGTACCTCCTCAGCTCACAGCTCAACGACTGGCGACCTTTATCGGGCAGGCAGGATGTTGCAGGGTGCTTGAAGATTTTCACAAGATGCCTGCCGCTGAGAAGACCAAGCTGTCGCAGTTAATGAAAGTGTTCATGGATATGGCCGTGGAGTTTCCCCGGCTGAAGATTGTTGCGATTGGTGCAGTCAACACGGCCCGACAAATCGTGGACTATGATGCGGAGATGGCTAACAGAGTGGCAGAAATACCTGTCCAGCTTATGACCAGACCGGAACTAGCAATTATCCTCGCCAAAGGTGAGCAGCATTTGAATATCTCTGTCAGTGCAGAGGTCAAGGGCGGCATATCGCACTATTGCGACGGGCTTGCATCCGTCTGCCATCAACTTGCGTTGAACGCATGTGTCGCCGCGCGCGAGTGCTCGACAGGTGTCCGAAGAATGTCTTGATCGACGCAGGGCATTTTGAACAGGCGCTCAATGACTACGTGGAGAACACTTCCGATTCCATGAAAGACGCATTTGACAAGGCTCTTCGCCAACAAGTGCACCAGAAGCATGATGGATTTCGCCTGATTCTTGAAGTCCTTTCCGAATGCGAGGATGATGATGGAATGACACGAGGGGAGTTCCTCAAAGGCATCCGATTGAGATCGCGCAACTATGTCAGTGCAAGTCTAACTGCTCACTTGGACCAGCTTCAGCAGGAAGCGCGAGGTGCGGTGATTCGTTTCGATTCTTCGTCGGGGAAATTTGTGTTCGACAACCCCTTCTATAGAGTCTACGCGTTGATTCGATTTGCGAAGCACAGACCGCTTGTTGATGATATGAACCAAGAGATCTCCATGGTTGCGAAATTGACACTTGAAATGTGGGGAAAACACAAAGGCGACGTGTTGTATTGATGACCCGGCAGCCACTTGTTCCGTCAGCGGGCAGTGCTTGCTCTGTGGATTATCAAATCAATTGGCAATGAGTCAGCCCGGCGGGATTTGAAAGGACGTTCGCTCGATGAAGGTCTCTATTCTAGAGGTGTCAGCGATTGCCTTCACCTACCTTTTCTTCGGATGGCTTGGAATTGAGATATCCAAGAAGTTAAGAGCACCGGTATCGATAGGCACCTGGATTGCTCTTGTCCTTTTGACGTTTGTGGTGACGGGCTTCCTGCTTGGCCCAGGCGGCCTTCTCGTCCAGATCATTGGTTTCAACATTTACGTCAACAGTGCATTTCAGGCAATCGGCGTTGGCATCATCATCGGGCTGGCGACCCGAGAACTCAGAAGGAAGGTCGAGGGGGATGACCTCACTTGATTAGAAGCTGTCTCAAAAACGCTCTCGCAAAGTCGCCAAGGCGCAAAGAAGTTTGAAAAAGGTTGATCTTGGCGAACTTTCCGTTGCCGCCCTTTTGGGATCCCGCCCTTACACCGGGATCCAGAAGCGGGGCTTTGCGAGAAGAATTCTTAAGCCCTAAGACATTCGTGAGATGAGTTCTACCAAAACATCTTGACGTGAGCTGGATTTATGGGAATGAAGGGATGTGGCGGGCTTAATTCGAATTCCCTAAGGAGGTTCAGAGGCTCGAATTTGGGGAATTGGTGGAATGTGCTACAACAAAACGGGTAGATCGTAGCAAAAAGAGGGATCATCAAAATGCATAAGTCAACAAGAACGCAGGAAGTTGAAGACGGAATCAAATCACTGAGTGCTGCATGGATTGAGCCAAATCGAAATCGGACGCTCGCTGAGGTTTTGGTTATCGTCAAGAAACCGGGTTGGACAACACGTGCTGAGCTTCTCTTTATCAAAGGGATCGTTGGTTCGTTGGGCCTGCACACGCTGCCAACAAGTACAGGAAGAGACGAGCATTCCCAATGCGTCGTTCCTGAAGGAGAGAGGATTGGATGGTCATGGGTGAGGGCACATCCGAACTCGACAGTCTGGGTTATGGATGGCGTAGTGCCAGGTCCTGTGCCAGCGCTCTTTCAATTCAGAGATTCCGGTGAAATACCTCAGAGGGGCAGCATTTCACATTGAAGCAATTGGAAGTTAATTCATAAAGAGTGAGCCAATGCGAATTCAGTGCCGACTCCCTTGCAGAGAAACAATTGTTGGCGAGGTAAAGGCACAAAGAGGGTCAATAAATTAGATCAAGGCTTTTGCTTTCGTAATCATGTCGAGGGCGAGTTCTCCACATTCTATCCTTAGCACTATTGGAGACGAGGCGATGGGAAGAAACCGAAACACAAATTCAAGCGGGGGGTTGTTTGACGAAAAGACAATTGAAGCGGTTTGGGAGAAGGGAACACCGGAGTTTGGATTGAGTTCATTCCGTGCAGACTGTTGCGGGGCGAGCATGCAACGCAGGGAGTATGGCCGGACGACCATTTATGGTTGGGAGATTGATCATGTCATGCCAGTTTCAAAGGGAGGAACGGATGATTTGAGCAATTTACAGCCATTGCACTGGGAGAATAATCGCCACAAATCGGACGATTTTCCAAAATGGCGTGTGCGAAGCGGGCCTAGAAGCTATTAAGCCTCGGCTAGCGTGTTGAAAGCGAAATGTAGGAATAAAACATGTCAGATGGTCTTTTCAAACTATGGGGATCGATTGCCACAATCGCAGGAATCGTAGCCGGGGTGGTTGTCTTTTGGCAAAACGTACTCAATACCCGCAAACTGAAACTAGAGATCATCGAGCTCCAGAAAAAGCAGGAGAAGGAAACTCACTACATTCAGCAGGCTTCGCTTGATGAAATACGTAAATACTCGAATTCACTCAGATTGAATCGCGGGATGTCCATGCTTCTTGTTGTCATGTTCATATCCGCGGCTTCACTTAGCTAGTATTCTTCGCGGCTGGATAAATCGAGTGAAATGACTCTGTTGAGTGTAGTCGCAGACACTGTAGCCGCTGTGCATAATTCGACGAACCCCGTATTGCAGAGCTTGCAGGTCGCCAATGACAGTCTCCGAAAGAGAAATGACACGTTAGCTTATGCGAACGCTGCGCTGAGAGATGAACTTTTCAACAGCTCACACCGACTCGAAGTCGCACGAATGCGCGAGGAGGAATTGCAGTCAACAATGGATAAGTTGAGGAGGGAATTCCGAGAATTCAGGGCGGCGATCAAGACGGAGGCCCAGTCAAAAAATGAGTAGTTGGTCGTGGTTGTCCAAACAAAAGCCGAGACAGTTGAGAAGAGGTTATGGGAATCATAGCGCCTTTTGCGTTAGGGAAGTGGAAGATCGAGATTCAAGCGAGAGGTAAAGGTCAAGCGGATTACACAGAAGTGCCTGAGAATCCTCATCTATTCGAATGAATTTCTTCGAGAAGATGATCGTCGGGGCATAGCGAAGGAGATACAATATGTCCATTCGAGACGAAAGAATGCAACATCTCAACATGTTTCTACTTGGAGAGAGATGCAAGCAATTCAAGTCTGCATTTCGGAGCCCACTGGTAGCAACTAAGCTCTTGATCGAAAAGAAAAAGGGCTTCGAGGCGGCATTGTACGTTCCGGAATCGCCGGGGAGGGAACCCGCCTGGGTGGAATTTCTAAGAGAGGGTTTTGGCAAGGGCATCCGAATTGAGCCCAATAAGCTTTCTTCCGCGCTATTGCTGGTCAAGGTCAGAGGCAGGATTTTCGCATTGACGTTTGGACATACAAGATCACTGTTGAAAGAAGAGCTGTTTGAGTTAGATTTCGGACTCATGGTCGTCGTCAACAGGGTGGATGCGCACGGTGACCAGCCCCCTGTTGTGGTGCCAATGCAAAGTTAGTTAATTTGTTCTGCCATTGGCAAGCCCAGGGGATATCGGACCTGTGGTGCCGGTGGACGATACCCCAAGGAGCTGTGTGGTCTAACTGTATTGTACGTTTTCCTCCATCGCTCGGTTATCACTTTTGCTTCCAAGATCGTGTCAAAGATCTCTCCATTCAGAAGCTCGTCTCTCATCTTTCCGTTAAATGATTCGATGTAGCCATTCTCCCAGGGACTGCCCGGTTCGATGAAGAGCGTCTTCACCCCGAGACGCTGTAACCATTCACGAACTGATTCTGCTGTAAACTCCGACCCGTTGTCTGATCGCAGGAAGTCGGGTGCGCCGCGTTCAACAAACAGCTCTGATAACTCATAGATCACATCTGCTGCTTTGACCTGTCGACCGATGGAGATCTTCAAACACTCCCGGGTATACTCATCGACGATGTTCAGCATCCGAATCGGTCTTCCGTCGGTGGTCCGCTCAGCAACAAAATCATAACTCCAGACGTGGTTGCGATACATCGGACGAAGACGGATACATGAACCATCGTTTAGCCACAACCGTCGTCGCTTGGGCTGCTTCTTCGGCACTTTCAGGCCTTCCTGACGCCATAACCGTTCTACCCGTTTGTGGTTCACTTTCCATCCTTCGTCCCTCAACAGTGCCGTCACCCTCCGATACCCATACCTGCCATATTCACAAGCTATGGCTATCATCTGTTCTCTCAGCGCCGCTTCGTCCGTCCCGACCACTACCGGACGTCGTTGCGTTGATCGTGGCTGTTCCAATACACGGCATACTCGTCGTTCCGAAGCCTGCATCGCTTCTGTGAGGTCTCTCACCGCCCGGCGCCGTTTAACCGGGCTTACCAGTTTCCCCGGGATGCCTCCTTCAAAATCGCATTGTCGATCGATAAGTCTGATACAACCTTCCGCAATCGGCTGTTCTCTTGTTCCAGCTCCTTCAACCGTTTTGCCTGATCAACTCTCAGGCCGCCATACTCTTTCCGCCACTTGTAGTATGTAGCATCGCTGATGCCCAGCTGGCGCATCGCTTCTTCTATCGACAGTGCTTTTCGCTGCTCGCGAGTCACTCATCGTTAGCACCAGTTAGCAGCAAATCCCGGAGCCAACACGTGGACTTGCCAACAATCTAAGAGATTACATTCTCTTTCGCAACTCTCTGAAATTGGATCTTGTCGAGAGTTTGGCCGTACTTGCGTGACGCTGCGTAATTCAGCTGCAACCAGGATACCTGGCTGTCAGTGCCGTATTTTGCGACGAGATCACAATTGCCTTCGAGGTTCCCCTTGGAGTATTCAACTTCGAGAAACCTGGTGACTTTAGACTTTTCTCATACTCCCGCGAACCCAAACTAATACTCAGCTCGCCGCTCTCCATCTGGCCTCGCCAGACAGTGTTCTGGCTTTCAGAGGGAGCACGATCGTCTATCGGCGAGACAAAGATCTCTCCACATAATCTTCAAATCCACTCAATCGCGTTCTGGAGTATTCTTCATCAACCGAAATGGGAAAATAGCACCGTCGGATCACTTGATTGTCGATCAAAAGAACAATTGGATACTTGCTCGAAGAATTGAATTGTGCCGCCAAAGTATCCGAGGCATAGAATATGTCGATATTTACGCCTGCGGCTTTCCGTATCACCATTGCCTCAAGCTTGCCCTCTTGTACGAACAACGCTGCGAATTTCACTTCATTTTTCAGAGTATTCCTCAGACTGTCAAGATTCCTCAGTTCTCTCAGTTGACAAGGATTACAGCCCATGCTAGATAGAACAGCTACGATATGAATGCCTTGGAAACTGCAATTCATTGTTGAATCCGTGAATGCATTTCTGAAATGGAGTCCCGGGAACTTCATTCCGACGAATTTATCCGCCAAGGCTTTGTAGGCCCCCCTTACCTCCGTCCGGTATGAAACCCAATCCGTTTGCCCAGCGCGATCCTTTTCCAAAAATCGGTACGACAAGAATATGATTGCAAACACCAAAAGAATGTTTACCGCATTCTTCTTGACGAACATCATGGCGTCCACCTATTGCCGGAATTCATAAATGTCAATAACGGGATTTGGAAGATTACCTGACTTATCTGGCTCATGCTGGACAGCGATATATACGAATCCATTCTTCGCCTGGATGATCATGTTCTTGTATCTAATGTCTTTTCGAACGACACGCTTCCCATTGATATCGAGAATATCCAATCCGAATGATACTCCATCCATATATTGTATAAGGAGCGTCTTCGCTCCCAACAGGTAGAGAGAGGTAGTCACAGTCTTCCCCTGCATTATCTTCCTAAAAGATCTTATGATCTCCATTGGATTAGAACTCGCGGGAAGATCTTCGGAAATGCGTTGATAGTATGGCGGAGTGCGTCCGAACTTTCTCTCTAGCTCCCCGTTCTGGTTGTAGACAAGAATATCGGGGCTGACCATATCTACCTGATATATTTTCCCTTCCAAATCGCAGATTACACCTCCTCCCCCATCGTAGCGTGAAATTATCTGTTTAAATTCGTCTGGAAAAACGCCAAACTTTTTTATCTCCATCCCCAATGGCGTGAGTTTTCTCAAGCAGTTACCATCATCAAGCGTATAGTAACCCACGATGTCTCCACTAGGCTGAAAACATATGTGGCTGGGAGGTCTAAACGACCGGTCAACAGGACCGAGGCAGTCTCCATCATTCTTGAATCGAAACCCCCATGGAGCGGAATTGATCAAGAATATTTCGCCATTCGGGCTGTAGACCGCCCTGATCGGTCTCCAGTTGAAGCCCGGATGACATGGCTCGGCCGAAAGCTTCTTCTTCAACTTTCCCTCGGCATCAAAGATGAATACACCTTTAGCCATCATATCTGTTACCAACAAATGATTAGCCGCATCAATGTCGAGGTGTGTTACTTGACCCACTACAACGTTCGGGTCCAGTTGCACGGTCCTGACTTTCTTGAAATACTCTCCAAATTCATCACGATTCCCCTCAAGCTGCATACTGGATCCAAAGTTCATGAAGGAAGCAGTAAGAACTATCATTTGAACAAATCTCAGACCATTTAACATGAGAGGCCTCGCACTCGAAAGGGCGAAGCCGGCATGGTTTCCATACCGGCTTCGCAATTTTGGATTCAGCAGCGCATTGCAGGGAACAATCAATAATTGAAGCAAGTTGGGTTCAGTTGGCTGCATTCGTGCCCCTCCGTATAACATCCCGCCATGTACTGGCCGGGAGGACAAGGGTACTGTCCGAAGCTGAGTTTGTAATTTTGGGGGTTCTCTGCATTCACCTTGTTGTCGAGAACGTTCATGATGTTCAAGACCAACAAGCATGCAAATATGATCAACAAGGACTTTTTCATCTTACCTCCGCTGTTCACTTGAGGAAAATTGTGAATTCCCTCCAAGATCATCCCCATTCGATGGAGAATCAACAAGATTCAATTTCCTTCATCGGTTGCCGCCATCGGTTGAGTCTATCGGTTGACCATGGCGGTTGTCTCTAGAGGTTGCCTCTATCAATTAACGTTCGCTGTTACCCGCTAATGCTTTGATATCGCTTGGACAGTGATTGCAGGAAGTAGCCCGGTTTCTCATCATTTGCATCCTGTTTTCCCGTGGGTTTTGCGGTATTCCTCCATCGTGATTCCCACCAAGCGTTTGCAGATTTTGGGTCCCGTATCTTCGCGTTGAAACCCGACTGACCAGCTCCCTGTTGTGGTGCCAATGCAAAGTTAGTTAATTTGTTCTGCCATAGGCAAGCCCAGGGGATATCGGACCTGTGGTGCCGGTGGACGATACCCCAAAGAGCTGTGTGGTCTTACTGTATTGTA
>Ga0182021_10008992_pt1 | contig 11821 bp, 5 predicted proteins | sample 612E3MmetaG_FD_120493 | JGI IMG/M metagenome (GOLD analysis project Ga0182021, IMG submission 120493) | Permafrost microbial communities from Stordalen Mire, Sweden - 612E3M metaG (Illumina Assembly) | ecosystem: Environmental > Terrestrial > Soil > Wetlands > Permafrost | place: Sweden...
AGAAAGCCACCCGCAAGTCCGCGCGCAATGCGCTGCGCAACAAGGCCGTATTTTCCCGCCTGAAGACCCTGCACAAGAAGTTCGAGCAGGCCGTCACGCAGAACGACGCCGCCGCAGCCCGCGCCACGGGGATCGAGTACGCCTCGGCGGTGGACAAGGCGGCCAAGAAGAAGATCATCCATCAGAACGCCGCCAACCACGTGAAGAGCCACGTCGCCAAGTACGCGCTGGCCAAGGTCTGATTCCGCGCCGCGTTTCTGCGTGTCAGTTTTTCGCCCCGCGAGTCCACCCGGTCGCGGGGCTTTTGCTTTTTCGGGCGCGAAACCAGGAAAAGAAAATCCGAAATCCGAAACTCGAAATCCGAAACAATTTCGAAGGCTCAAAAAGGAGAAACCGGGAACAGCGAGGTGATGGCAGAATTTTTTCCGCTATTCGAATTTTAGATTTGTTTCGGATTGTTTGATGTCGGCCTGCGGCCTCGGTACGAGCTTCGGATTTCGAATTTTGAACCCCGGGTTTCGATATTCGAGATTCGAGTTTCCTCCGTGTTGATCGTGATCCAGCGTGTTCTCACCCGCGATGCCAACGCCCCGTCTTCATGTGCTCCCGTGGACCCAGCCGCTTCCGCGGCAGGCCGCCGCATGGCTGGCGCAAGGCTGGCCGGGCGACGCCCCCCTGGACTTGCACACGCTGCTCGTCGTAGTGCCGACGCGCCAATCGGGCCGGCGGCTGCGCGAGGCGCTCGCCGCCCACGCCGCGGCGCGCGGCCAGGCGGTGTGGCCGCCCCGCGTGGTGCTGCCCGAGGATCTGCTGCGGCTCGAGGCGCCGCCGGCGGGCGTCGCATCGCGGCTTGAATCGCTGCTCGCGTGGATCGACGTGCTCCGCGCGGTCGACCTCGCGGAGTTTCGCGAGGTATTTCCCGTGGATCCGCCGGCCCGCAATTTCGCCTGGGCGCAGCGCCTCGCGGACCAGTTGCTCCACGTGCAGACCACGCTGGCCGAGGCCGGTTTGCGCCTCGCCGATGTGCCCGGCCGCGCAGCGGCAATGGCGGGCGATTTCCCCGAGGCGGCGCGCTGGGCGCAGCTCGCCGAACTCGAGCGGCGCAGCGATGCTGCGCTCGCGGGGCGCGGCTTGCGCGACGCGCAGGCGGCGAAAATGGCCTTCGCGGCGAAGCCGGCGCTCCCGCCCGGCATCACGCGCATCGTCGTGCTGGCCACGCCGGACCCGCTGCCGCTCGCGGTGCAGGTGCTCGCCGCCCATGCGCGCACGGTGCCGGTCGAGATTGTCGTCGTTGGTCCGTCCGATGAAGACGCGGCGCTGCTCTTCGACGAATGGGGCCGGCCGCGAACCGAGGTCTGGTCGCGCCGCCCGCTGGCCTGGGCCGATTTCGAAGAACGCGTCCATCTTTGCGCCGATCCCGCGGCTCAGGCCGGGCGCGTCGTTGCGCTCGCGGGCGGCTATGGCCAACCCGCCGGAGCACTGGCCGTCGGCGTGGCCGATCCCGCCGTGCGGCCCTCGCTCGACAACGGACTGATGCGTGCTGGCTTCGCGTCATTCGACCCCGATGGCACGCCGCGCCGGCGCGGGGCGCTGCAGGCGCTGCTCGCGGCGCTGGCCGAGTTTGCGCGGGAGCCGGCGTTCGACGCGGTGGCGACGCTCGCGCGCTGCCCCGACGTGCTCGCCTGGCTGCAGGCCGAGCTCGGCGGCGAATTTTCACCGGCAAGTTTCCTTGCCGCACTCGACGAACTGCACACCAAACACCTTCCGCCGACCCTCGAAGCCGCGCGCGGCTACGCACGCCACTCGCTCACGCTCGCAGCCACGGACCCAGCGGACGCCGGCGGGCGCGGCGCAGTTTTGGGACAGCCTCTGAACATGGGCGAGGCGCCCATGCCACGCTTGCCCGCCGTGGCGGGTGGCACGGGCGTCCCGCCCGTGGGTTTTGCCGCCGAACCCGTAGGGGCGCAGTCTCGCCCGTTCGACAAGCTCAGGGCCCCGAGCCGGTCGAGGGGCTGCGTCCTCTTCCTGCGCGCCCTCGATCTCCTCGGAGAACTGCGAACGCTCCTCACGACCGGGGCATTTCCCGCCAACGCCGCCGCGGCGCTCACGCGGCTGTTTGCCGCGCGCACGTTCGATCTGGCGCAACCGGCCGGCCGCGGACTGGCCGACGACGCCGAGGCCTGGCGCGATGTGCTCGCGGCTGTCGCCCGCGCCGCGTCGCAGTTTGCCGGCGCGCGCGAAAACGAGTGGTGGGAGCTTGCGCTGGATCTCTTCGGCGAGAGCACGCGCTTCGACGACAAGCCGGCCGACGCCGTCGAGCTGCTCGGCTGGCTCGAGCTGCTATGGGAGGACGCGCCGCATCTCGTCGTCGCCGGTTGCAACGACGGTCGTGTGCCCGAGGCCGTGGTGGGCGATGCGTTTCTGCCGGAGTCGTTGCGCGAGAAACTCGGCCTCAAAACGAATGCCGCCCGCTTCGCCCGCGATGCGTATATCCTGGCGGCTCTCGCTGCGGTGCGGGGTAGCGCGGAGCTTCAGCCCGCGCCCGAAAACACCGGCCGCGGAACCGCGCGGACTGAAGCTTCGCACCACGGAGGAAGCGGAGGCGCGAGCAAGCTCGCTGGCCCACGGGACGGAGCGACGGGCCGCCTCGATCTCCTGGTGGGCAAGGTCTCCGCGACGGGCGATCCGCTGCGGCCCTCGCGCCTGCTGCTGCTCTGTGACGACGCCATGCTGCCGGCGCGCGTCCGGTTTCTTTTTCGCGAGATCGAGAGCTCGCGCCCGAGCCTGCCGTGGCGGCGGGCGTGGAGGCTCCGGCCGCGGCGGCTCGCGCGGCCGTTCGCATCGCTCAACGTCACTGCGTTTCGCGACTACCTCGCGTGTCCGTTTCGCTTCTATCTCAAGCACGGGCTTGGCATGGAGGCGGTCGATCCGGAAAAAACCGAGCTCGATGCGCGCGATTTCGGCAATCTCTGCCATGCGGCGCTGCAGACGCTCGGCGAGGAGCGCGGCCTGCGCGATTGTACCGACGAGAAGGTCCTGCGCGAGGCGCTGCTCGACCGGCTCGAGTCGGCGGTGCGCGCCCGCTACGGTGGGCTGCTGACGCTGCCGCTGGTCGTGCAGCTGGAATCGGCCCGCCAGCGTCTGCGCAAGGCGGCCGCAGTGCAGGCCCGCGAGCGGGCCGAAGGCTGGGTGATCGAGCGCGTGGAGTGGAAATTTCCGGTGGCGCCCGCGCTCGTGTTCGCCGGCCTCGCCGTGCGCGGCAAGATCGACCGGATCGACCGCCACGAAGGCACCAGTGCGGTGCGGGTGCTCGACTACAAAACTTCCGACCAGCCCGCCGCGCCGGGCGACGCCCATTGCCGTCGGCCGCGCCGTGACGGGGCGGACGACGCGCGGCCCGCCTGGACGCGCTTCACCATCGGCGACCGGGAGCTCGTCTGGACCGACCTGCAATTGCCGCTCTACCTGCACGCCTTGCAGGTGGAGCGCGCTGGCGATGCCGAGTCCGGTCCGGTGCAGTGCGGCTATTTCAACCTGCCGAAGGCGGCGGGCGAAACCGCGGTCGCGCTGTGGGACGACTATTCTCCCGAGTGGCAGGAAGCGGCGCGGCGCTGCGCCGAGGGCGTGGCCGCGGCGGTGGCGGCGGGCGAGTTCTGGCCGCCGGCCGAGCGTTCCGCCCGCGAGGATGAGGACTGGGCCGGGTTGTTTCACCAGGGCGCCGCGGCAAGCGTGGAGTGGCGTAGCGGCAGCGCTTTCGCTGCCGCCGCGGAACGGGAAGCCGTTCCGCCACGCAGGACCGATACCGAGGAGGGCGCGCGATGACAGCCGTTGCTTCCTGTCATCCGGAGCGGAGCGAAGGATCCATCCGGGCTTTTCTGATTTTCGTAGGCAGCGAGCTGGCTCGCGCGGTCGATCAGGGCGCGAGCAAGCTCGCTGGCCTACAAAGCTCTGAGCTCCGGGCGTGGCACCGGCGGACCGGGTCATGCTGGTTCCTTCGCTACGCTCAGGATGACAGACTTTCCTGGCCGAGTTCATTCCCGCGAGCCACCGAAAGTGCGGGCCTTCGTGGGATGTCTCGGGATGACAACGTCCGAAAGACCCGGCCGAAGGGCGGCGCGCGATGAAACCGCTGCACCATGTAATGATCCTCGCCTCCGCGGGCTCGGGCAAGACGTACGCCCTGACCAACCGCTTTGTGCTCCTGCTGGCGCGCGGCGCGCGGCCCGAGCGCATCGTGGCGCTGACGTTCACGCGCAAGGCTGCCGGCGAGTTCTTCGACGAAATCCTGCGAAAGCTGGCGCGCGCGGCCGGCGACCCGGGCGAGGCGCAGCAACTCGCGAAAGCGATCGATATGCCGGCGCTGATGCCGGCGGATTTTCTCCGGATGCTGCGCGCAGTGGTCGACGCGATGCACCGGCTCAACCTCGGCACGCTCGACAGTTTCTTCGCGCGCATCGTGCGGAGCTTCCCGCTCGAGCTGGGGCTGGGCGGCGATTTCGAGATTCTGGAGGAACATGCCGCGCGGCTCGAGCGGCAGCGCGTTTTGCGGCAGATGTTCGCGCGCGCCGGGGCGCAGCTCGATGCCGCGCAGCATGATTTCATCGAAGCATTCAAGCGCGCGACGTTTGGCGCGGAAGAGAAACTGCTCGGCCGCCGGCTCGACGAGTTCATCGACGACTACGCCGGGACCTACCGCGCCGCGCCGCAGGCGACATGGTGGGGCGATCCAGCAAAGATCTGGCCGGCGGGGTGGCCGTGGCCAGCGGGCGCCGCGGAGCGCGCGCCCGCGGCCAAGGCGCTGCACGCCGCCCTGCCGTGGGCCGCGCTGAACGACAAACAGCGCGCACGGCTGGAGGCTTTTTTCGTGGCGTTGCCGGAGTGGTCGCCGGGCGCGCCGCTGCCGGACGCCGTGGACTACCTTTTCAGCAATGCGCTCAAGGCGTGGCCCGCGCTGGAGGAAATCGTCGTCGAACGGCGCAAACTCGCGCTGGCGCCGGCGGCGCGCACGGCACTAAAGGCGCTGGTGTCCGCGATCATCGGCGCCGAGCTCGCCCGCCGGCTGGAGATGACGCGGGGCATCTTCGCGGTGCTGCATGGTTACGAGACGGTGTATCACGAAGCGGTGCGGCGCGGCGGCCGGCTGACGTTTGCCGATCTGCAGCAGATGCTGTTGCCGGAGGGTGGGGCGCCGGTGCTGGGTAGCGGCGCGGCTTTCCGCGCCAAATCGGCGGAACGGGAAACGGCGGCGGAACGGGAAGCCGTTCCGCTACAGCCGGCGGGGTTCGGCGACCCCGCCCTACAGGACCGGGCTGACGCGCGGCTCGCCATCGACTTCCGCCTCGATGCGCAGTTCGACCATTGGCTGCTCGACGAATTCCAGGACACGAGCTTCGGCCAGTGGAGCGTGCTGCGCAACCTGATCGACGAGGCGGTGCAGGATCCCGCGCGGCAGCGGAGCTTTTTCTACGTCGGCGACGTCAAGCAGGCGATCTTCGCCTGGCGCGAGGGCGACCCGCGACTGTTTCGCGAAATATTCGATTACTACAACGCCGGCGCGGCCGGCACGATCGTCGAGAAGCATTTGACCTGCTCGTGGCGTTCGGGACCGGCGGTGATTGAAATGGTCAATCGCGTGTTTGGCGCCGGGGAGGCGCTGCGGCGGTTGTTCCCCGCGGACGCGGCGGAGCGCTGGTCGCGGGAGTGGCTCGCGCACGAAAGCGCGAAGCCCGGGCTCGGCGGCTATGCGGAGCTGCGCCGCGCCGGGGGCACCGATGGCCGTTTCGCCGCCACGGCGGAAATTTTGCGGGAGACGCAGGCGCTGGCGCGCGGTCTGAGCATCGCGGTGCTGGTCCAGCGCAACGACACCGCGGCCGAGCTCGCTGATTTTCTGCGACACGAGGGCGGTCTGCCGGCGGTGGCCGAGAGCGATCTGCACGTGGGGGTAGATAATCCGCTGTCGTGCGCGCTGCTGTCGCTGTTGCGCGCGGCGGCGCATCCGGGTGATTCGCTGGCGTGGGAACACGTGGGGATGACGCCGCTCGCCGCCGTGCTGGCGACCGAGGGGCTGGCGCGGCGCGACGCGGTGACGGCGCGACTGCTCGGCGACGTGCATGCGGACGGCTTCGAGCGCACGGTGGAGCGCTGGCTGCGCAAGCTGGAGCCGCACCTGGCGGCGGACGACGAGTTCAGCCGCGAGCGCGGCCGGCAACTGGCGGAGGCGGCGCGCGGGTTCGACGAAAACGGCCGACGCGACGTGCCGGAGTTTTGCGAGTTCGCCGCGCGCTACACGGTGCGCGATCCGGAGACCGCGGGCGTCGTGCGCGTAATGACGGTGCACAAGGCGAAAGGGTTGGGCTTCGATCTCGTGATCCTGCCCGATCTCGAGGGCCAGCGGCTCGCGCGCCGGCGCGAAGGCCTGGCGGTGCAACGGGCGGCCGATCGCACGGTGGAGTGGGTGCTCGATCTGCCGGCGAAGGAGTTTTGCGCGCAAGACGACGTGCTGCACGCCCATGTGGCCGCGGCCGAGGCCGACGCGTGCTACGAAGCGCTCTGCTTGTTGTACGTGGCGATGACGCGGGCGAAACGGGCGATGTACTTGCTCGTGGACCCGGTGAAACCGAACTCCACGTCGCACAATTACCCGAAGCTGCTCACGGAGGTGTTGGGCGAAACGTGGGCCGGGGGCGACGCGCGTTGGTACGAGAAACTGCCGCCCGCGGCGACCGCGGCGGCGCCGCGAAGCGCCGGTCTCGTCGCGCTCGCGGGTGAGTTTGCCCGCGTGCCGCGGCTGCCGGCGCGCACGCCGTCGGCGTTGCAGAGCGGCGTGGTGACTGGGAGTGCCTTATTCGCAGCGGGCGGGCGTGGGGCGGCGGATTTCGGCACGGCGGTGCACGCATTGTTTACGACGGTCGAATGGTGGCAGGAGGCTGGGACCGAGGACTGGCTGGCAGCGCGGCGGGCGGAAGGGGCGGAAGCAGGCGCGCTGGCAGAGGTGCTGGCGTGCCTGCGCGCGCCGGAGCTGGCGAGCGTGTTCGCCCCGCCGGCGGCGGCCAGCGAAGTGTGGCGGGAGCGCGCGTTCGAGGCGGTGATCGACGGCGTTTGGGTGACAGGCGTGATCGATCGCGTGGTGGTGGAGCGCGGCGCTGGCGGACGCGTGCAGCGGGCGACGGTGTTCGATTTCAAGACGGACCGCGTGCGCAACGACCCCGGCGAGCTGGCGCACGCGGCGCAGCGGCACGCCGGGCAGATCGATCTTTACCGGCGCGTGGTGGCGCGGCTTACCGGGCTGCGGGAGACGGCGGTGACGGCCGAAGTGGTCTTTACGGCGGTACGGCGGCGGGTGTAGCCGCGCTTGAGCACCGCGAAAGTGTGGTCGCGGTCGGCTAAAGGGCGCGTTCTTGGGTTGGCGGAGCGTTTCGGGCCGCATCGTGGAAGCGGCGTCCCGCCGCTTTTCGATCCACGCCAGCGGCGAGACGCCGCTGCCACTTTGCTGGCGCCAAGCTCAATCCAACCGCTACCGGCAATCGCGAAGTTCCCCGGTCAAAATCGGCGGTTAAAATGGACTGGACAGCGTCGCGCCCGCTCCGCAGGTTGTCCGACTCTCAACTTTCACCACGTCGTAAACCACCATGGGCAACCTGAAGAAGAAACGCCGCCTGAAGATGAACAAGCACAAGCGCCGGAAGCGCTTGAAGTCGCACCGTCACCAGAAGCGCACCTGGCAGAGGTAAGGCGGGCGCGCCCCGTGCGCGCTGCGTTGCCGAGTCTCGGTTTTTACCCGACCCGCCGCTCTCCGCGGCGGGTTTTTTCGTTGTCCGGCGGGATGTCAGCAAAAGGGGCAGATTGTAGGATTATCGAAAAACGATAAATTTTCGGATTGACGGTAGGCGATAAGGTTTATCGATTATCGATAATAGCCCCCATGAAAATCGATTACAACCTTACGCGGAATCTACGGAAACTATTCGAACTCGCACGCGTGGCTGTGCTCTTGTTCGTGCCATTAATAGCTGTAAAGGAGTTCGTGCAACCGTGGGAGTACCGGTGGTTGAACTTCCCGGAGCCGCCGTCTAATCACCGTATGGCGGAAGTCGCGCTGACGTTCAAACCAGGCGTCTATCAACTGACGATGGCGAAAGGATTGGCGGGCGATGTGGCACTAACCAATGTCCGCGGCACCCTAGAAATAAACGGCACGAGCACCAACGCCGAGCTCACGTCGCTTGTCCGCTGGGATCTAGTTCTGCGTATAGCGGTGGGGCTCGCGTTTTGTTACGTGCTTTGCGATTTGCTGTGCAAACTCTGCGCCAATGTCGAGCGCGGGGAAATCTTCTCGGAAAAAAACACGCGACTCGTGCGTAATCTCGGAATCACAATCATCGGCGCTCAGGCGGTAGGTTTTGCCGTTGGGACTTGGTATGCGCATCTAATCAGAATTTTCCTCGAACAAAAGGTCGTCACGGAAGGAGTCCGACTCCAAATCTATCAGAGGGGGACGATGTTTTCGCTGGATCTTGGCATGGTCGTGACTGGTTGCCTCGTGCTCGCGCTCGGCGAGGTGTTCCGGCAGGGATTGGCGCTGAAGAAGGAAAACGAACTCACGGTCTGACCGCCTCACGCCATGCCCATCCGACTGAATCTCGACCGGATCATGCTGGAACGGAAGATGAGTCTGACCGAACTCGCGGAGCGGGTGGACATCACCCTCGCGAATCTTTCGATCCTGAAAACCAACAAGGCGAAGGCGGTGCGTTTCAGCACGCTCGAATCGCTCTGTCGCGAGTTGAAGTGCCAGCCCGGCGACCTGCTCGAATTTGTCGAGAAGGAGTGAAGGGTGTTCGTTGTGGGCCTCGGTCGGCCCGGTCACCACGGGGCCGGCATTGGCAGTTTTGGGCAACAGTTGTTGCCCAAAACGGCCAACTGGGGCGGCGGGCTTGACGCAAGGAACGAAGCACCGGCTGGTGTTTTTCGACCGGCAGAGAGGTCGGTCAGCGCTTCCGAAGCGGCGCGGACAACGTCGAGTCAGGGTCCGCAGGCAGCGAACAGTTATTTGTAACAGTTGTTACAAATAACTGTTCGCTGGAAGAACAGAAGCGGCGCCCATGGGCCGAGATCGATGGGGCGGAACGCCGCAATGCCGTCGCGCGACGGCCCGGACAGTTAAATGTAGCAATTGTTACATTTAACTGTCCGCGAGCAGAGCGGAAATGACGCAAGAGGCGGAATGTCGCGGCCGGAGTGGGCGCAAGCGGGACGACGGTGCGGTAGCGCAGTCGGATGGGCCGGAGACGGCCGTTTCAGATCCGATCCGGCTTATGGGGCAGGCAAGCCGATATCGGGGGGCAACGAGCTCAAAGCTTTTTGAGTTTGGCCACGAACGGGCCCGGGCCGCCTTCCGCGTAGTTCAGCTCGCCGACCTTGCGGCCCGCGCGGTCCAGCACCACGACCGTCGGATATCCTTGGATGCCGAATTGCTGGGAGAGTTTTTGGTTTTGCGCCTTCAAGGCGTCGGTTTGCGGCAGGCTTTGCGGAAAATCGAGTTTCACGAGCACCAGATGATCGCGGGCATAGCCGAGAAATTCGGGCTTGCTGAGAACTTCTCCCTCCAACCGCTGGCACCAAATACACCAGTCGGAGCCGGTAAAAAACAGGAAGATTTTGTGATCCGTTGCCTGGGCTTCCCGGCAAGCCGCGGCATAGTTGGTCGTCCATTTTCCGGCCGGGGTGGTGTCGCTGGGAGCAGGTTCTTTGACGTACTGAACGTAGTCATTTCCTGACGCCTTGATCGAAACTACTTTGCCCTCCTCCAAGCGGATCACGACGTCCGGGTAGGTGAGAACCTTCACATTGCCGCGTTCGAGCTTGGCGTTGGGCTTGCCTTTTTCGGCCAGCACCTGGTCGTAACTGTCGCCCTTGGACACCGCCAGGAGAGGAAGAGCCGGGAGGAGCAGAAGCAGGGACCAACAGATTATTTTCATGGGAAGAGATAACGGTGGAGACACAACGACTCGCCGGGGAAATGCCCGACCGCGCTACAAGCGGAGATGCCGTTTTCGGCGTGTAGCAGCGGGCGCCGTGCGAAGGGTTTTTGTCTTTCGCACCAGCATTGCGGCGGCGCGAGCAAAAACCGTTTGGGTAACAATTTTTACAAAAGACTGTTTGTTGGAAAAGTAAAACGGGCGTGCCCCAAAGCAGCCTGAGGCGGCGGTTGGCAGTTTTGTGTAACAATTGTTACACAAAACTGCCAACCCTGGACCTACCCGCCACGCAAGGGGACGGAGGGTCAGCCGCCGGCTCGGTAGTGTTCGGCCGGCGTTCAGGCGGCTGCGGCGGCAGCTGGTTCCAAAACCGGCATCGGCACGTCGAGCGCGGCGGCGAGCGCGCGGAACAGTTCGCCTTCTTCGAGCGTGATCGTCCCGTCGGCGCCCACCACGTGGGCGGCGGCGTCCAGCAGGCGCTTCTTGATCGGCAGCGACGCGAGGGCGAGTCGGTCGAGTGTCTGGTCGAGATGTTCGAGCGTGCAATCGGCGGGGGCGAGCAGGGTGAGCCGCGCCTCGATCAACTTAAGTTGCGCGGCGCCGACTGCCATGGCCGTGGCGGCTTGCGTTTCGTCACGGCTGCCGACGCGGGCCAGCGTGGAAAGCACGACGGCGATGTCGTCGGCCACCGCCTGGAACGAGTAGAACTCCACGCGGACCTGCGGTGCACGCACGAGCTGCAAATGGCGGGTGAGCACTTTTTGCAGGGCGTACTCGAAGGGGGTCACCTGTCCGTCGGCGTGCACGAGTTCGTCGAGCGTCGTCAGAAAACGGTCGAGCTCGGTGGCGTCGGGGTGGCTGAGCGCAGGCAGCGTGAGCTGCAGCAACGGCAGCCGGGCGTCGGGTGCGAGCTGGCCGAGGGCGGGGGCCAGCCCGGCGAGCGCGGCGGTCGCAGCGGCGCCGGCGTGCGTTTGCACGAGAGCGAGCTGTTGGTCGCGCAGGGCGGGATCCTCCGACAGGAGCAGGCCGTAGATGACCACCTGGGCGCGGGCGGGATCGCGCGCCGCTTCGCGCAGGGCCGTCGGCATTTTTTCCAGCAGGGCTTGCGCCTGGCGGAAGTGTCCCTCGGTGAGCGCGCCCGCGTTGGCCGCGGCAGCGGCGGCCTGGAAGGGAATCGGAAGCGACGGCAGCGGCGGCGGAACGGTCTGGCTGGCGGCGACGCCTGGGCGGGCAGCCGTTTTGGGCACGAGGGGCGGGGCGAAGCCGGCGGTTTGAAAGCTTTCCTGGCGAATATCGACAACCTCGGGCGGCTCGAAGAGCTTGCCGTCCCATTGCGGCTCGATGGCGCGGATGCGTTCTTCGAGCGGCGGGTGCGTGGCCCAGAGGCCGCCGAACGACGAGCGGAAGCTCTGGGCAAAAAAGAAGTGGCCGATCTGGGCGGCCTTGCCTTCGTTGACTTGGGAGCCGAGCGCGTAACCGCCGATTTTCTTGAGCGCGCCGGAGATGCCGCCCGGATTGCGCGTGAACTGCACGGCGGAGGCGTCGGCCAGAAACTCGCGCTGGCGCGACACGGCGGACTGGATCAGCCGGCCGAAGAAGTAGCCCACGTAGCCGATGACGAGCAGCGCCACGCCGACCGCGACGATCACGGCGATGCCGCCGCCGCCCTTTTTTCCGCCGCCGACGCGCACCCGGCCGCGCCCGAGGGAGTACAGGATGCCGCGGCCGGCGAGGCCGAGCACGAGAATGCCGAAGAGGATGGCGGTGAGGCGGACGTTGAGCCGCATGTCGCCGTTGAGGATGTGGCTGAACTCGTGCGCGACCACGCCCTGCAGCTCATCGCG